>Ga0335072_10009492_pt1 | contig 14035 bp, 11 predicted proteins | sample Lox_Sample_21_FD_206725 | JGI IMG/M metagenome (GOLD analysis project Ga0335072, IMG submission 206725) | Soil microbial communities from Loxahatchee National Wildlife Refuge, Florida, United States - Lox_Sample_2.1 | ecosystem: Environmental > Terrestrial > Soil > Wetlands | place: USA...
ATGGGATCACGTGCCAGACGATGCGCAGTGAAGGACAGGGTGGTTCGATTCGAACGGAGCCTACGCATCCAAACGTTGCTGGCTGCATGCCAGTCGCTACCAATCGCGTGAACTCTGCGTCGGTCATCCCAATCGGAGCCTGGTTTATCCTGACGCTCGCAATGCCGGCTGGTGTCGTCACCAGGAAATCTGGCTGCAACGCGAGGCTCCTGGGAGAGCCCATACACGATACGAGACTGGCGACGACTATCAGGCAGCGTGTGCATGCCAATGTCGATCGCGCTGTATACGCAAACATGTTGATAATCTTTCTATCAGGGCATCTGCCCGCTCGCGCAATACATGGGTACGCCGTTCGGCGACGGCCAATCCAGAGTTTCGTTCAGGACAATCGAGCAATTCGATCATCGGGGGCATCGCGTCGTGGCATCCTGTGCAAAATACGGTGGTGACCTTCGCACTTTCGCCGCCGCCGCTCCAACCGCCCCGCAATGCCTTGTCAGGTTTTTCCGCAGCACCCGCAATTGCCCTTGAGCAATTGCCCTGCGCCGCTAGTCTCCCTGCACTGGCCGGTCTGCGGTCAGCACTATAAAGGGGACGCCAGGTATGGAACGCTCGATCGAGCAGCGGACAATGCGGAAAGTGTATTGGCGGCTGCTGCCATTCGCGATGGTTGTATACTTCTTCTGCTATCTCGACCGCATCAATGTCGGCTTTGCCGCGCTGACGATGAATAAGGAGATCGGCCTGACCGCCGCCGCCTACGGGCTCAGTGCCGGCGCCTTCTATCTCGGCTATTGCTTGTTCGAAGTACCCAGCAACATCGTGCTCGACAAGGTCGGCGCGCGGCTGTGGATCGCCCGCATCATGATCACCTGGGGACTCGCTTCGGCCGCCACGGCGCTGGTCGTCGGTTCCACCAGCTTCCTCACCGTCCGCTTCCTGCTTGGCGCCGCCGAGGCCGGTCTGTTCCCCGGCATCCTGCTGTTGTTCACCTACTGGTTCCCCGACCACCATCGGGCCCGCATCGTTTCCGGCTTCACGCTGGCGCTGCCGGTCTCGGTCGCGCTCGGCGCGCCGATCTCCACCGCGATCCTTGGGATGAACGGCCTCCTCGGCATCGAAGGATGGAAGTGGATCTACATTCTCGAGGCCGCGCCAACCGTTTTGCTGGGCATCGCAGTACTGTTCTACCTCACCGACAAACCCGCACAGGCAACCTGGCTCGACCCGGAAGAAAAGGCCTGGCTCGTCGGCCGCCTGGAAGCGGAACGCCGCGCCGTCGAATCGGTGCGCGCCTACGGCTTCGTCGAGGCATTGTTCAATCCCAAGATCCTGCTGCTGTCGCTGAACTATCTGGGCATCGTCACCGCCAGCCTCGGCATCGTCCTGTTCATTCCCCAGATGATCAAGTCGCTGGGCGCTACCAACATGGGCACCGGCTACGCCACCATGCTCGCCTATATCTGCGGCGCGGTCAGCATGATGACCTGGGGCTGGATCTCCGACCGCATGGGCGAGCGCCGCTGGAACCTGTTCTGGGCCTGCATGGTCGCGACCGTGGGTTTGGTGATCGCCGGCATGACCATGGGAACGTGGTGGGCACTGGCCGGACTGTGCGTCGCAACCGCCGGCTTCTACGGCACCAAGGGCCCGTTCTGGTCGCTGCCGTCCATGATGCTGACCGGTACCGCCGCCGCCGCGGGGTTGGCATGGATCAATTCCATCGGCAATGCCGGCGGCTTCTTTGGCCCCACCATTGTCGGCTGGTTGAAGGATGCCACCGGCAGCTATGCCGGCGGTCTCTATGGCCTGGCCATTTTCACGCTGGTCTCCGCAATCACCGCGGCGTTTGGCCTGCACATTCCGCGCCGGTTCGCGCACCGGGAGGAATTGCAAATGCCGGCGGAATGATTCGGCTTTCGCGAAATCCGCGCATCGTATAGAAAACATCCTGCTGGCCGTCCGCTGCGGGCGGTCGCGTCCGTGGCGGGTCCGGCAGGTTCATGGCAGGCATCCACATCGTCGGCGCCGGCTTGGCCGGACTGGCCGCGGCGCTTGCCCTCACTCAGGCGAAGCGCTCAGTCACGCTGTACGAAGCCGCTCCCGCCGCGGGGGGCCGGTGCCGCTCCTTCTTCGACCGCGAACTCGACCTGACGATCGACAACGGCAACCACCTGCTGCTGTCCGGCAACCGCGACGCCTTCGCCTACCTGAAGACGATCGGCGCGCTCGACAAATTGGGCGGGCCGCCGGCCGCATGCTTTCCATTCATCGATCTGGGCACCGGTTCACGCTGGACATTGCGGCCCAACGCCGGGCGGGTGCCCTGGTGGATTCTCCACCCCGGGCGGCGCGTGCCGCATTCGCGGCTGCCGGACTATCTGGCGCTGCGCTCGCTGTTGGGCCTGAAAGACGACACGACCGTATCCGCGGCGCTGCGCCACGGCTGGCTCTATTGGCGCCTGCTGGAGCCGCTGTCCGTCGCCGCGCTCAACACGCCGGCCCGCGAGGGGTTGGCGCGCCTGCTTGGCGCGGTCGTGCGCGAGACGCTGATGCAGGGCGGCCGGGCATGCATTCCGCGTTTTCCGCGCGATGGACTGTCCGGCGCCCTGGTCGAACCCGCGATCGCCACGCTTCGCGCCCGCGGCGCCGAGATCCATTTCGGCCGGCGCATCGCCGCGCTGGAAATCGAACAGGACAAGGTCGTGGCATTGCAGACGCCGGATGGTCCCGTGCGGCTGGCGCCGGACGACGCGGTGGTGCTGGCGGTACCGCCCTGGGTGGCCGGGACCCTGGTGCCCTCGCTCACCGTGCCGGATGCATTCGAATCGATCCTGAACGTCCATTTCCGCACACTGGCCGATCCCGGCGAGGCCGGCTTCGTCGGCATCGTGCGCGGCACCGCCCAATGGGTGTTCGTGAAATCCGGCCACGTCTCGGTGACGATCAGCGCCGCCAACCGCGTGGTGGACCGGGATGCGGACGCAATCGCCGCGGCGGTCTGGCCCGACGTGCGGGTGGCGCTGGGCCTGGAGGGCGACATGCCGCCCTACCGCGTGGTGAAGGAACGGCGCGCCACGCTTGCCGCCACCGCCGAGCAAGAGCGGTTGCGCCCGGAAGCACGAACCGAGTTGGCGAACCTGGTGCTGGCCGGTGACTGGACCGCAACCGGCCTGCCCGGAACGATCGAGGGCGCGATCCGCTCGGGCAACAAGGCGGCCGAGTTGCTGGGCAAGGGCGGCCGCCGCACCCGAAGCTGACGCCGGCCGCGGACGACGCCGCACGCCCCATCGCCGCATCGCCCCATCGCCCCATCGCCCCATCGCCCCATCGCAGGGTTCGGCACCATTTCAGGGTTCGCCGCCGTCCCGGGCGCAGCACCACGCCCCCGGCAGCCGGCGCGCCGGACGGCGTCAGCGGCTGATGGCGCCGGCGACTTCGAATCCACCCGTCCAGATCATGTGCAGCGCCACGTAGAGCACGATCGCCAGCCCGCCCCAGGCCAGCCAGCGCTGCCGCTCCAGCACGTTGGCGAGCAGGTTGGCGGCGACGCCCATGAATATCACCGACAATATCAATCCGGCGGCGAGCACCCAGGGGCTGCCATACGCGGCGCCCGCCACCGCCAGCACGTTGTCGAGGCTCATCGACAGGTCCGCGAGCACGATCTGCAACATGGCCTGCGCCAGTGTCTTGCCGGGAGCCGTACTGCCATGAGTCCGCTGGCGGCGCAGCTCGCGAAACATCCGCCAGCACACCCACAGCAGCAGCAGCCCGCCCGCGAGCAACAGGCCGATCACCCGAAGCAAGGTCAGCGCGACCAGTCCCAGCGCGACGCGAATCGCCGTGGCGCCCGCGATGCCGAGGACGATGGCGGTGCGGCGGGTCGCCGGCGGCAGGCCGGCCACGGCGAGGCCGACCACCACGGCGTTGTCGCCGGCAAGGGTGATGTCGATCAGCACCACCTGGGCCAGCGCCGCGAGGTCGTGGAGCAATGTCGTCTGGTTCATGCTTTGCGGCCGGGACGTGGGGGCAGCGGACGCGCTTGCCAAGCATCGCGGTCCCGGTCTAGCTGGCAGCACACCGGCAAGGCGGGACATGGCAGCGATGGTTCCCCGTTATACCCGACCCGAAATGGCCGCCATCTGGGCGCCCGAGAACCGCTATCGCATCTGGTTCGAAGTCGAGGCGCTCGCCGCCGAGGGCATGGCTCAATACGGCCTGATACCCGCATCCGCCGCCCGCACGATCCGCGAACGCGGCGGCGCGGTCGTGAAACTGATCGGACCGGCCGACATCGACCGCATCGACGAGATCGAGCGCGAGACCCGTCACGACGTGATCGCCTTCACCACCTGGCTTGCCGACGCGATCGGACCGGACAGCCGTTTCCTGCACCAGGGCATGACCAGCTCCGACGTGCTGGATACCTGCCTGTCGGTGCAGCTTGCACAGGCGACCGACCTGCTGCTGGCGGACCTGGACGCGGTGCTCGCGGCGCTGAAGGCACGCGCGCTGGAACACAGGTTCACGCCGACCATCGGCCGCAGCCACGGCATCCATGCCGAGCCGACGACGTTCGGGGTGAAGCTCGCCGGCCACTACGCCGAATTCGCGCGCGACCGCACCCGGCTGGAAGCGGCGCGGGCCGAGATCGCGGTGGCGATGGTCTCCGGCGCGGTGGGGACATTCGCGCATCTCGATCCGCGGGTCGAAGCCTATGTCGCCGAGCGGCTGGGCCTGAAGCCGGAGCCGGTATCCACCCAGATCGTGCCGCGCGACCGCCATGCGGCCTATTTCTGCACGCTGGCCGTGATTGCGTCGGGGATCGAGCGGCTGGCCACGGAAGTGCGCCACCTGCAACGCAGCGAAGTGCGCGAGGCGGAGGAGTTCTTCCATCCCGGGCAGAAAGGCTCCAGCGCCATGCCGCACAAGCGGAACCCGGTGCTGAGCGAGAACCTGACCGGTCTGGCCCGCATCGTGCGTGGCGCGGTGGTGCCGGCGCTGGAGAACGTCACGCTCTGGCATGAGCGCGATATCTCGCATTCCTCGGTGGAACGCGTGATCGCGCCGGATACCACCATCGCGCTGGATTTCGCGCTCGCCCGGCTGGCAGGAATGATGCAGCGCCTGGTGGTGCATCCGGAACGGATGGCTGCGAACCTGGAAAGCCTGGGTGGCGTGGTGCATTCCGGCGAGGTGCTGCTGGCGCTGACGCGGGCGGGCATCCTGCGCGAGGACGCCTATCGCATCGTGCAGCGCTGTGCCATGGCAACATGGGAAAAGCTGGGCACGCCGCAGGGCCGCAGCTTCCGCGAGAACCTGCTCGCCGATCCGGAGGTCGAGGGGCGAATCAGCGTCGCGGAACTGGACGCGGCGATGGACCCCACGCTGCATATGCGCGCGGTGGACGCGATATTCGCGCGCGTGTTCGGGGACGGCGCGCGCTAGCACGACGCGCCGGCGACCGCGCCGCGCGGCGATGCGGCAATACCGGACAATGCCGCGCGATCATGCATGGACCTGCTGCTTCGGTCCTCACGTCAGAACCTGAAACGCCATCGGTGGGGGCAGGCTAAATCGAATGCGCCGCGGCACCTTTGCCACCGGCAACCGTTATCTCCTGGCGCAGTGTTATGGATGGAGAACAAGGCATGGCCTGGGCTGAGCAAGTCGCGTTGGTGACCGGCGGTGCACGCGGCATCGGCCGCGCCATCGTGCAACGCCTCGCACGTGAGGGGGCCGCCGTGGCGATCAATTACGCCGCGCACGCCGATGCCGCGGAATCTTTGCTCGCCGAAATAGTCCGGGCCGGCGGGCGCGCCATCGCGATCCGCGCCGACGTCTCCGACGACGCCGACGTCGAAATGATGGTGGACCGCGTCACCGCCGAACTCGGACCGCCGACCATCTTGGTCAACAACGCCGGCGTGTCGTTTCCGGCGACCCTGGACACCTACGACCGCGAACGCCTGTCGCGCATGCGCCACGTCAACGCCGATGGCGTGATCTTCACCACCCGTGCCGTGATGGGCGGCATGCGCGAGCGCGGCTATGGGCGCATCGTCAACATCGCGTCCAATGCCGGCATCGGCACGTCGCTGCCGGGCACGACGTTCTATGCCGCATCCAAGGCCGAGGTGATCGTATTGACGCGCCGCTTCGCCCTGGAGCTTGGCGCGCACGGCATCACGGTGAACGCCATCGCGCCGGGCTTCGTGGAGACCGAGATGGCGCGGCGCAACCGCAGCAAGGCGGAATGGGACGCGGTGGCGCAGCGTATCGCCGCACTGGCGATGATGGGACGCGTTGGCCGGCCGGAGGATATCGCCAACGCCGTCGCGTTCCTCGCATCGCCGGATGCGGGGTGGATAACCGCACAGTTGCTCACCGTCGACGGCGGGCGCACCGACTACATCGCCCACTGACCACCAGAATCTCTCTCGCGCGCAGCGGGAGACGGCAGGTGAGGGCGATCGGGCCAGTCGAAGAAATACCTCTCCCGCAAAGCGGGAGAGGTCGAGACGCCGAAGGCGGCGAGGGTGAGGCCTGCCCCGGCGCAGGCCGGGGGCGATCGGGTCGGCACCCTCCCCGTACCCTCAAGATCGTGCCTATACTCCCCGGTATCCGCCCCCGAGGAGCAACCGGCCCATGAAACTCATGTGGTTCCACCTGATGCCGTACACCGAGCTGCCGGACGACTTCAAACAGAAGCATCCGTCGGTCTGGGTCGACATCCACTCCTCCCTGTTCGATCCCCGCCGTGCCCACCACATGTACAACGACTTCATGGACGAGCTCGAATACGCCGCGGATTGCGGCTACGACGCGATCTGCGTCAACGAGCATCATTCCAACGGCTATGGCCTGATGCCGTCGCCCAACCTGATCGCCACGTCGCTGGCGCGACGCACCACGGACGTGTCGATCTGCGTGATGGGCAATTCGATCGCATTGTACAACCCGCCGACCCGGGTGGCGGAAGAGTTCGCGATGATCGACTGCATTTCCGGCGGCCGGCTGATCGCCGGCTTCCCGGTGGGCACGCCGATGGACGACTGCTTCGCGTATGGCCAGAACCCCAGCCAGTTGCGCGAGCGCTATTACGAAGCGCATGATTTGATCATGCGGGCGTGGCAGGACGCCGACACGTTCGCCTTCAACGGCCGCTATAACCAGCAGCGCTATGTGAACATCTGGCCGCGCCCGATTCAAACGCCGCATCCGCCGATCTGGATTCCGGGCGGCGGCTCGATCGAGACCTGGCAGTGGTGCGCGCAGATGGACTACGTGTACTGCTACCTCTCGTATTTCGGCCACAAGGTCGGCAAGGCGACGATGGACGGGTTCTGGGCGGAAATGGACCGCCTGGGCAAGGACCGCAATCCGTACCGCGCCGGCTTCGCGCAGACCGTGGCGGTGGCGGAAAGCCGCGACCAGGCGATGGAACTCTATACGCCGGCGGCGGAGTATTTCTTCGGCCGCTGCCTGCATTTCGATCCGCGTTTCGCCGCGCCGCCCGGTTACGCGACCGAAGCGACGATCCGGCACGGCCTGACCAGCCAGGTGAGTGCCGCCGCGGCGCGCGGCGTGGCACGGCCGACGGAAATGAAAGAGCTGGTTGATGCCGGCTATCTGGTGATCGGCACGCCGTCGCAGGTGGTGGACCAGTTCATCGAACTCGCGGAGAATTTGCACGTCGGCAACCTGATGCTGCTGATGCAGTTCGGCAACATGAACAAGACGCTGACCCGCTATAATACGCAATTGTTCGCGGAGAGGGTGATGCCGGTGTTGAAGCAGCATTTCAGCACGTGGGAGCATCGCTGGTGGCCGCGGCCGATGCGCGCGGTGGAGCGTGCCGCGGTGCCGGCGTACGAACCCGGGCTGCGGGCAGCGGAGTGACGTCATGAGCGCACACCTGTCCGCCGCGCACCGTCCGCCGTCGGCAACGCCGGTGACGGAACCGTTGCAGTACGAAACCGCGCCGATCGGCGAGAGCGTCGGCCCGTTCAGCTACACCATCCCGCTGGATCACAATCGCCAGCGGCTGGCAGCGTATTCGCTGCCCGCGAGCGCATTTCTGCCAGGCACCGGCTGGGCCGAGCCGAGCCTGCTGTGCGGCCAGCATTCCTGGGTGATGCGCCAGCGGTTTTCCTGGGGCGGCAGCGTGCATGCCAAATGCGACATCGCCCTGCTGAAGCCGGTCGCGCTGGGCGCGCGCATCCATATCGGGTGCCGCCTGTCGGGGAAATACGAGCGGCGCGGCGGGCATTATGTCGTGTTCACGCTGGAGACGCATGACGATGCCGGCGACCTGGTGTGCCAGGTGGACAACGCGATGCTGCTGAATTTCCGCGACGTGATCGCGGCCCGGCGTGCGGCGCGTGGTGAGGCGGGGGCGGCGGCGAACGCGGGGACGGCGGCGAACGCGGCGGCGGCGGCGGGCAACGATGTGGCGGCGCCGGACGACGTGCCGGCGCTACAGCTTTCGTTCGGGCCGAAATTGCTGGGGCGCGACGACATCCTTGGCTTCTTTGCCGCGGAAGAGGCGGTGTACGGCGCGCACCTCAGCCTGCATAATCGCCTGGACATCGCGCAAGCGGCCGGGCTGAGCGACATCATCGCGCCGGGACGGTATTCGATCGGGCTGATGAACTGCATGTTCGCACAGCTTTACGGCGAGGCCTGGCTGTCACGTGCGCGTTATTCCGTGACGTTTTTGCAGAACCTGCTGCCCGGGCTGCGGTTGCAGGCGCGGGCGAAACCGGCTGGCGACGATGGGGCGGGCAGCTTCGATATTGTCAGCATGGACCTGGTGTCGAACCGGCCGGTGTTGTCGGGCACGGCAAGTCTCGCCGCGGCATAGACTCGCGAATTCGAAAGGTGCGGACCATGCGACGCAAAGCCTCGATGCGGCACGGCAAGCGGCGTCGCGGCGCATCAGCCGGTGGCGGCAAGAGCAGATGAACGCTGCCGACCCGAGTGCCGCGCTGGCGGACCATGCGCTGGGCGTTCGCTATGAGGACCTGCCGCCACCGGTGGTGGCGAGCGTCAAGCAGGCGATCATCGACACGGCGGGCGCGGGTCTCGCCGGCAGTTCGGCGGAGCTGGGCCGCATCGTCGCCGCGATGGTGCGGGACAATGGCGGCGCGCCGCACAGCACGCTGTGGGTGTCCGGCGACAGGCTGCCTGCCAGCGAGGCCGCGTTTGCGAATGCGGTGATGGCGCGCTGCCGCGAACTCGATGACGTGCATGAAGGGTCGCCGCGCGCCGGGCGCGGGCATGGCGGTCATGTCAACGTGATGATCGTGCCGGCGGTGCTTGCCGTGATCGAGCATTTACCGTGGCCGGTCAGCGGGCGGGAATTGCTCGCGGCGATTGCCGTTGGCGGCGACATCATGGTGCGGCTGCGACTGGCGGCGGGCGATGCGGGGCGTCTGGGCTGGGAAGGCCCGACGGTATCGCCGTTCGGCGTCGCGGCGGCGGTTGGCCGGCTGTTGCGCCTCGATGCGTCGAAGCTGCAGAACGCGATGGGCGCGGCGTATGCGCAGTGTTCCGGCAACGTGCAGTCGACCGCCGATGGCACCTGGGATGTGTGGCTGAATGCCGGCCTGGGCGCGCGCGCCGGCATCGTGGCGGCGGAGCTTGCGCGGCGCGGCCATCGCGGGGCCCACGCGCCATTGCTCGGGTCCAGCGGACTCTATCCGCTGTATTTCCGTGGCGAATACCATGCCGAGGCGCTGCTGTCGGAGCTGGGCAGGCATTTCGAAAGCGGCGAGGTCAGCGTGAAGCCGTATGCCGCGTGCAAGGCGACGCACCACGCCATCTACACGACGCTGGCGCTGGTGCAGCGCCACCAGATCGATGCCGGCGCGATCGAACGGATCGAGGTGCGGACCAGCGACTATACGATGCGCCTGGCCGGCCTCAATGAGCATGGCGCGCCGAAATACGCGCCGCGCACCATCAACGAGGCGCAGTTCAGCATCCCGTTCACCATGGCGCTGGCGATGCTGAAGGGCACGGTGCTGCCCGACACGCTGACCGACGCCGCGCTCGGCGATCCGGCGATTCTGGCGCTGTCGCACAAGATCGTCATGAGCGTGACCGGCGCCAAGAACGAACAAGCCAGGCTGGAAGGCTATGTTCCGGCGGACATCGATATTCACACGAACGATGGCCGCGTGTTCAGCGGCTGCGAGCGCCATGTGAAGGGGCATCCGGCCAGCCCGATGACGATGCAGGAGGTGGTCGACAAGTTCCTCCGTTGCGCCGCGCTGGCGTCGCTGCCGCTGCGGCTTGCGGTGTTGCAAGCGTTCTGCGCGGATGTGGCGATGCTCGAGCAATTGGATGATGTGCGGGCGATCCCATGCCATCTCGCGGCGCGTGCGCCTGAATTGGCAAGCGGATAGCCGATGGCCACTGCTCCACTGGCCACGACGTGCTGCGTCGTTGGCGGCGGGCCGGCCGGCATGATGCTGGGGCTGCTGCTGGCGCGCGCCGGCGTTGACGTGACGGTGCTGGAAAAGCACGGGGATTTTCTGCGCGATTTCCGCGGCGACACCGTGCACGCGTCCACCTTGCAGCTTATGGACGAGTTGGGATTGCTGGACGAATTCCTGACCCGGCCGCACCAGGAGCTGCGGCATTTGTCGGCGCAGATCGGCGATGACACCGTCGCGGTCGCCGATTTCACTCATCTGCCGACACGCTGCAAGTTCATTGCGCTGATGCCGCAATGGGATTTCCTTGATTTCCTGGCGGGCCACGCGCGCCGCATGCCGAAGTTTCGCTTGCTGATGCGAACGGAGGCCACTGGCCTGCTGTATGACGGCGACGGCGTGGCGGGTGTCAGTGCCAGCGGACCGGACGGCACGTTTGAGATTCGGGCGCGCCTGGTGGTGGCGACCGATGGCCGGCATTCCACCATCCGCGATGCCGCGGGACTGCGCGTGATCGAGAGCGGCGCGCCGATGGACGTGCTGTGGCTAAGGCTGGCGCGGCGCGACAGCGATCCGGCCGAGACGCTTGGCCGCATCGGTGCCGGGCAGATGCTGGTGACGCTGGATCGCGGCGATTACTGGCAGTGCGGTTATGTGATTCCCAAGGGCGGGTTTGATTCGTTGCGCGGCCGCGGCATTGAGGCGCTGCGCGAGGACCTGGTGCGGCTGGCGCCGCATTTTCGCGACCGGGTCGACGCGATTGCGTCCTGGGACGACGTGAAGCTGCTGACGGTGGCCATGAACAGGTTGGAACGCTGGTACCAGCGGGGGCTGCTGCTGATCGGCGATGCGGCCCATGCGATGTCGCCGGTCGGTGGCGTGGGCATCAATCTGGCGGTGCAGGATGCGGTGGCGGCGGCAAACATGCTGGCGCCGCGGCTGCGCCAGGGTACCGTTACGGTGGCGGAGCTGCGCGCCGTGCAGCGGCGGCGCGAACTTGCGGTGCGTTTGACCCAGGGCGCGCAGTGGCTGATCCAGAAGCGTGTGATCAGCAACCTGCTGCGATCCTCGGCACCGCCGCGGCCGCCCTGGCCGTTGCGCCTGCTGGACCGCCATGCCTGGCTGCGGCGCCTGCCGGCACGCGCGCTGGCGATCGGCGTGCGGCCGGAGCATGTGCGGCCGGTTTGACATCCGGCATCGCGGCACCAAGAGTCGCGGCACCACAGGCAGATGAGGAAACGCCATGACCGTTATGCGTGCTTCGACGCGCTCGACCAAGATGCAGCCGCCGGCGAATTTCACCGGCACGGTGTTCTCGGATGAGATCGTGACGGGGAAGACGCCGTCGCGGATGCGGGCCTCGGTGGTTTCGTTCACGCCGGGCGCGCGCACCGCCTGGCACAGTCATCCGGTGGGACAGACGCTGTACTGCCTGTCCGGCGCGGGGCGCGTGCAGTTCGAAGGCCAGCCGGTGCAGGAGCTGCAGCCGGGCGATACGGTGATGATCCCGCCGGATACGCGGCATTGGCACGGCGCGGCGCCCGACAAGTTGTTCGCGCATCTCGCGATGTCGGAGCTGAACGACAAGGGCGAGGGGACGCAGTGGTTCGAATACGTGTCGGATGCGGATTACGCGAAGGCGCCGGCGCCGGTTGGGTGAGGGGGACGGAAGCGGGGAGGTTATCTGGCTTCGTGGACCCTCACCCGGCCCTCTCTCGCGTTGCGGGAGAGGGGTTTGCGGGGCGGGGTGGCGCAGGCGCCCAGATAGAGCGCACATAGCGCGGCCAGCATCGCGGCAAGGTCGGCGGCGTTGGCGAAACTGCCAAGCGTCACCAGGCGCCAGGCCAGCAGCGCGAGCAAGACGCCGCGATGCGGCAGCATTGCGACGCGTAGCGGGTTCAGGCCTTTCGCCGCGCCGGCGCGTTGCAACGCCACGCGCAGGCTGCACAGCGCCAGCAGCCCGAGCATCAGCAACAGCACGCGCAGAAACGCGGTTGATGCCTGCCAGTGGGTCACGGCGGCTGACAGGCTGCCGGCTTGCGACAGGATCCAGGCGATCGATGCCGCATCCAGGCAAAACCCGGCAAGGCGCAGCCGATCCAGGCCGAGACGATGCGCAATCGTATCGGCGGCGGGCTGGAACACCTGCTCGATCAATGCGGTGTCGAAATACGCGAAACGTCCGAACATGGGGCTTTGCACCGTCAGGCGAGAGCTTCTCGGAAGCCTGCCGCGACGGGTAAAGTCAAGCAGAATCCGGAATGGAATTGCCGCGCCTTTTCCTTGCAGGGCCGCGGCGAAGTCGTGGGTGGCGGGCCTTCGCCAGGCCACGACGCGGTGGGCGGGCATGAGTCAATTGCCACGCGATTTGGTATTATGCCGCGGTCTCGGTTCCCGCGCCGAAAGCGTCCGCGCCGAGGGCGTCCGCGGCGATGGTGGGGCCCAATACGCCGCGCACCTTGGCCGCGAGGTCTTCCAGGCTGAAGGGCTTGGGCAGGAAATGTTCCTCGGCCCAGGGCGCGCCGCCGCGTTGTGCCGCATCGCGGGTATAGCCGGTCGTGAACAACACCTTCAGCGCCGGGTGGATGTTGCGGGCGGCATCGGCCAAGGCGCGGCCATTCACGCCGCCGGGCAGCCCGACATCGGTGAACAGCAGATCGATGCCGCCGCGATCTGCGAGCAGGCGCACGGCTTCCATCGCGTCCGGTGCTTCCAGGACATCGTAGCCGATTTCGCGCAACGCCTCGGCCGAGGCAATGCGCACCGCGTCGTCGTCCTCGACGACGAGCACCGTCACGACCTCGCATGATGCGCGGTGCAGCGCATCGCCGATACCGTCGGCGGGCAATCCCGGCACGGCGTAACGCGGCAGATACAGCCGCACGGTCCTGCCCTGGCCCGGCATCGTTTCGACCTGGACATGGCCGCCGGACAGCCGGGCAAAGTTGCGCACCATCGCCAGGCCAAGCCCGGCGGCGCCGGCCTCGTAGCCATGCCGCGAGAACAGGGGATTGGTGGCCGCCGCGGCCGCGGTGCCAAAGCCGGTATCGGAGACGGCGATCGCGACGTACTGGCCCGGCGCGAGATCGGCGCAGCACGCGGCCGCATCGTCGTCGAGCGCGATGTTCGCGCTCTCGATACGCAGCCTGCCGCCGGTCGGCATCGCATCGCGCGCATTCACCGCCAGTGCCAGCAAGGCGCTTTCCAACTGATTCGCATCGGTGCGGGTCAGCCACAGGCGGTTGCCGGAAGTCGCTTCGATCTCGATTTTTTCGCCGAGCGTGCGGCGCAGCAGGTCCAGCATGCCGGCGACGACCTGGCCGGCATCCAGCGGTTCCGGATCGGGCGTTTGCTGGCGGGAGAATGCCAGCAGGCGTTGCGACAAGGCGGCGGCACGTTGCACGCCCTGCATCGCCGCATCGGCGAAGCGATCGAGCGCCGGCGTGCGTGCTGGCAGGCGGCGTTTCAACAGCTCGACGTTGCTGCTGATTGCCGTCAGGTGATTGTTGAAGTCGTGCGCGATGCCGCCGGCGAGACGACCGACCGCCTCCATTTTCTGCGCCTGGTGCAGCGCGGTTTCCGCGTCC
>Ga0335072_10009493_pt1 | contig 14033 bp, 12 predicted proteins | sample Lox_Sample_21_FD_206725 | JGI IMG/M metagenome (GOLD analysis project Ga0335072, IMG submission 206725) | Soil microbial communities from Loxahatchee National Wildlife Refuge, Florida, United States - Lox_Sample_2.1 | ecosystem: Environmental > Terrestrial > Soil > Wetlands | place: USA...
AGCAGTCGATCGGGCGGGCTGGCCAGGAACGGCCTGGTTAGTGTGCCCAGGGGCCGGGGACGGCCGGGCGGCATGAGCCGACAGGCGCCGCGTTCCCGTTCTGGGGGCTTTCGGGGTTTTCCTGGCCTTCTGGGGGCTTTCGGGGTTTTCCTGGCCGCTTTGACGGGTGGCCGCACGGGTCATCGCAACCGGGGTGAGGTAGCGGGCCAGCCGGCGCCCGCTGGCAAGCAGCAACCGGGGCAGGTGGCGGCGGGCGGGTCTCGGGACGGCCCGGAACCGGACGGCAACCAATGCCGCGAGGGCTGGCTCGGTGAGCGCGAGGGCGGCGGCGGCCGCCGGCTGGCCTAGCACTGCAAGGGCGGCGCTCGCCGCCAGCACAGCCAGCGCCAGCAGTATCAGGCCGCCAAGCCCGCGCCCGAGACGGCTGAGAGCCAGCTCGGAGTTACGGCCGAAGACGCCATTACCAGGGGAGATGCTGGCGGCGCGCAGGAAATGCGCGGCCGCGTCACCGGCGTCGCGCGAGCTCAGGCTGATCCGGCCGAGCTCGTTGAGCGCGCCGCTGTGGCCAGGGTCGAGCGCGAGTGCGGCTTGCTGGCGCATCCTGGCTTCGGTCATGTCACCCCGGCTGAGCGCGACCTTTCCGGCCGTGACGTGGACGTCTGCCTGATCCGGCGCCAGCGCGAGCGCGGCGCGGGTGGCCTCCGCGGCCAGGTCATGCTGACCGTCGGCGGTGGCGGCCTGAGCCAGGCACACGTGAGACCGCCAGAAGTGCGGCCCGAGGCGGCGGGCCTCAAGGGCCGCTGCCACCGCATCACTGCAGCGGTTCAGGCTGAGCAGTGCCGTGCTGGCGAGACGATGTGGCCAGTCGCTGGCCGGATCGAGGGCGCTGGCCCGGTCGGCCGCGGTGACAGCCTCGGCCAGCTCGCCGTTGCCCAGGTGCGCGCGGGAGAGCAGGCACCAGCCGCGGCTGCTGGCCGGATCCGCGGCCAGGACGGCCGACAGCAACCGGGTGGCGTCGCCGTGGCGGCCTAGCTCGATCATCATGCTCGCCCGGTTCAGCTCGATTCCCAGTTCCGCGGTCATGAGGCAGTCAGGCGTCCTGGGATATGGCCGGCCCGATCACAGCATCTTCCGCTCTTTCAGGTAGGCGGCCAGGTCGTCATAGCTGCCGCCCTCGTTCGCGAAGAGGGCTACGTTCCTGGCGGAGTCGAACCATGCGGCGAGCGACGGGCGCACCTGGCTAGCCGCTGACAGCAGGTCGTCCTGCCCGATCATGCGCACCTGGCCGGTCCTGGCGGAGTCGAGCAGGGCCAGCTCGGCCGCGCTCTCGCAGATATGGGCGATATCGGCCGCCGAATAGCCGTCCGTCCTGGCAGCGAGGGCCGCGAGTTGAATGCCGGCCACGGGGCGGTCACGCAGGTGGAAGCGGAACACCGCGGCCCTCGCCTCCTCGTCCGGCGGCAGCACCAGGAGAGTCCGGTCCAGCCTGCCGGGGCGGCGCAGCGCGCTGTCGACATCCCACGGGTGGTTGGTGGCGGCCAGCACGAACACGCCGTCGTTCGTGCGGGTGACGTCATCGAGCTCGAGCAGCAGCTGGTTGACGACGCTGCGCATCGGTGTGCTCCGAAGCTGGCTGCGCTTCTGTCCGATTGCGTCGACCTCGTCCAGGAAGACCACGCAGGGCGAGTTGTCCCGCGCGGTCTCGAAGATCTCGTGGACATTGCGCTCGCTGGAGCCGATGTACATGTCGACGACGTCGGCGAAGGAGACTGCCATGAACCTGGCACCGAGCTCGCCCGCCACCGCACGGGCGATGAAGGTCTTGCCGCAGCCGGGCGGACCATAGAGCAGCAGGCCGCCGCGCAGGCTCTTGCCATAGAGCTTGCGCAGCTCGGGATTGCGCATCGGGGCAAGGAAGGCGGCCTCGAGCCGCGCCTTGACCTCGGCCATTCCGGCCACGTCAGCGAGCAGGAGGCCAGGCCCATCAGCGTCAAAGGCGCTCGCGGTGCGCGGGCTGCCGTCGTCGTCGGCGCGGCCGCCGTCAGCCGTCACGAACATGGGCGCCAGGACGTCACTGAGCTCGGCCTCCGCCTCGGCCCAGTCGAAACCGGCTGGCTGAACGGGGATTACCGGCTCCGGCCCGGCCTGCGGTGCCTGGGCGTGCCGTGAGGCTAGCAACGCCAGCGCATCCGAGTTAGCCGGATCGGCCTGCAGGATGGCGGCCAGGTGCGTCACGGCCTCGTCCGGCTGGCCTGCGGCGAGCAGCAGCCTGGCTAGGTGCATGCGGAGCGCAAGATCATCTGGAAGCGCACTGACTGCGTTTCGCAGGCTTGCGATCACGGCATGCTGATCGTCCATCCGCCACCCCATATTGTTCGCCTGGTTCATGCAGCGGTGACGATTTTATGATGCTTTCGGTCCTGGTGGGCGATGAACCTTGATGCGGGTGTGCGGTTCGACTGCGTGGGAGCCGCCACGCCAGTGCCATAGGGCGAGCTGTATCTATCGTGGCCCGAAGACGGGCCACGATCGGCAACTGACGCCCTATGGCTCGTGATCTTCGCCGCCAGAGCGCGACAGCTGGGGCGTCAGGCTGCGGGCCAGCTCGTCCGCTCGTCGCCGCGCGGATCGAGCGTGACCGCGCCCTTACCGGGTGTAGCACCGAAGATCATCACCGGGTAGCTGGCATCGAAGGCCTGCCAGCCTGGATCGCCGGTGGCAGCGAACCCGATCCATGCGGCATGCACCTCCGCCGCCAGTGCGGCTGGCGGCTCGGTCCCGATCACTTGTGCCGCGTCCGGAGCGGCGAGGTTGTCGAATACGAACGGGATCTCCATGGCGTGGGCGGCGCCGATATCCATCACTGGGCTCCGCCAGGCAAATTCGTACAGGTATGTCGGAGCCGGCCCGCCGGCGGCCGTCCGTGCCTGCGCCGCGGCGAACGCCGGATTCCGGAAGAAGCGGTCGGTCACCAGCGCGCAGAGGACGTCCCCAGCGGTGGCGCTAGGCCGGTTCGCCCGGTAGACGGCACCGGTCTGCGCGGGGATGCCGAGCGCGGCGAGGAAGCCGGGCAGCGTCTCGTCGCTCACCATCGCGGCTGTCCCGGTCGGAACGAAGAACAGCCGGAATTCCTCGGTGTTGGTGCCCGTCATCAGCGCGACGTCTGAGCCGACGCCTGCGTTCAGCGCTGCCAGCGGGTGCAGCGGGAGCACGTCACCGTCGATGACGGGGAGGAATGCCATGGAGGTGGCCACGACGGTCGGGCCAAATCGAGCCGGGTCCGGCGATGCGGCCATCGCATCCCGGACGGCCGCCTGTGCCTCGATGAGCTTGTCCAGGTCCAGCTCGGCCAGGCTCGCGGCGGTGGCCTCGAATCCGAGCGCCGCGCCCAGCTCGGCCGTCACCAGGGCGGCGTCGCGCGGATCGGCTCCGGCCTGGGCAGCCCCGCTCTCGGCGATGACCTGGCGGAACAGGCCCTGGGCGCACGGCATGCCGAGCAGCGTGGTCACGCTCATGCCGCCCGCGGACTCGCCGAAGATCGTTACGTTGGCCGGGTCGCCGCCGAATGCGGCGATGTTGTCCCTGACCCATTCCAGGGCGGCCACCTGATCGAGCAGCCCGCGGTTGGCGGGCGCCGGAGCATCCGGCAGGAACGCGAACCCGTCGACGCCGAGCCGGTAGTTGATCGTGACCAGCACGACGCCGTCGCGCGCGAATGCCTGACCGTCGTACATCGGCACGGCGGAGTTGCCGTTGGCGAACGCGCCGCCGTGGATCCAGACCATCACCGGGGCTATGCCGGTCACGTCCCGGGTCCAGACGTTGAGGCTGAGCCAGTCGTCGCCGGGGATGTTGGGCTCACGCAGGATCGTGTCGAACGGGGCCGCGTATTCCGGTTTCGGCGGCGTCGCGCCGAACGCGGTGCATTCCCGGACGCCGTGCCACGGCTCCGGCGGCTCGGGAGCGGCGAACCGCCGCGAGCCAGTCGGGCTGGCCGCATAGGGGATGCCGAGGAATCTGGTCACGCCGTCGATCTGCTCGCCGCTTACGGTGCCGGAGGAGGTGATGGCCATCGTCATGGCGGCACTGTGCCACATCTGATGGGGCCAGGAACAGACCCGGACGAGGCGCTCGGCGCAGCCCGTGCACCGGGGCTGGTGGCACGACGGTAGAGTCACGCCCGTGACTGAGCAGAATGACGCGGCCGCGGGCCCGGCGCAGACCGACGACAACGACTGGCGGGTCACCGTCCGGCTGGATGAGGGCGGGCAGGTCAGCAAGGCCGCCGCGCACCTCAGCGCGCATCAGGTCGAGGACGAGGTGCACCGGAAGCTCGGCGGCAAGGTGATGGTCGGTGCCGACGGGGGCCGCGAGCTGTTCCTCTACACAGCCAGCTACGGTGCCGCCGCCGCCGCCCGGCAGTCAGTTGCCGGCATTCTGTCGGCCCACGGCCTCACGGCGAACTTCACCATCGAGCGGTGGCACCCGATCGAGGAGGAGTGGGAGCCGGCGGACATGGCGCTGCCGACCACTGCTGCCCAGGTCGAGAAGGAGCGCAAGCGCCTGGACGCGGAGGAGACCAGCGAATCGCTGGCCCTGGGCATCGCACTGTTCGAGATCCGGGTGCAGCTGCCCACGCACCGCGACTCGATCGCCCTGGCAGCCCGGCTGAAAGCAGAGGGCTACTCGGTGGTGCGCCGCTGGCGGTTCCTGGTCGTCGGCGCGAATAACGCCGACCAGGCCGAGGAGTTCGCCGCCCGGATCCGGCCGGAGGTGCCGGTCGGCGCCGAGGTCAGCATCGAGGAAGTCGGCCCGTCGCGGCCCTACACGGTGTTCGAGCTGGCGGCTGGATCCGGCCTGTAATAGCGCTCACCTGGCCCCGGAGGGACATCCGCCCGCGGCCCGATGACAGCGGCCGGCGGGCCGAATGCGTTCAGGTGCTGATGACAGTGGTAAGGGTTGTGCTGAGGCACCTGAAAGGCGGATCTGCATGGGGCAGCACGCGGAGCTGGTCTTTGCCGGCGGCGCGGTCTACACGGCCGACGCGAGCCGGCGGCGGATGGTCCCGGCGACCGCCGTCGACGGCAGCCCGGCGAGCTCGGTCGCGGTCGCGGGCGGCCGGATCGAGGCGATCGGTAACGCCGGTGACCCGGCCATACAGGAACTGATCGGCCCTGCCACGGAGGTCATCGACCTGCGCGGCCGCGCGCTGCTGCCCGGTTTCCAGGACGCGCACGTGCACCCGGCCTTCGCCGGCGTGACCATGGTCGGATGCAATCTGATGGGCGTCGCGAGCCTGGATGATGCTCTGGCGCGGATTGAGGCCTATGCCAGGCTCCACCCTGAGCGCGAGTGGATTGCGGGCTCGGGCTGGCGGATGGAGTGGTTCGCCGGTGGCACGCCTGACCGGGAGACGCTAGACCGAGTCACCGGCGGGCGCCCCGCGTACCTATCCAACCGGGACGGGCACGGCGCCTGGGCGAACACGCGCGCGTTTGAGCTGGCAGGCCTGGATGCCCGGACGCCGGATCCTGTCGATGGCCGGATCGAGCGCGCGGACGACGGCGGCCCGCAGGGCACCCTGCACGAGGGCGCCGCGAGCCTGGTCGGCGACCTCGTGCCGGAGCTCACCTTCGACGAGCGGCTCGCCGGGCTGCTGCTCGCGCAGCAGCACATGCATGCGCGTGGCATCACCGCCTGGCAGGACGCGATCGTGGGGGACTACCTCGGCAGCCCCGACCCGCTGCCGGTCTACCTGGCAGCCGCGGCCAGCGGGCAGCTGACCGCGCGCGTCGAGGGTGCCCTGTGGTGGGACCGAGCCAGGGACGGCAGCCAGCTTCCGGACATCCTGGCCCGGCGGGAGCGTGGCCGGGGCCCCCGATTCCGGGCGAACACCGTGAAGATCATGCAGGACGGCGTGGCCGAGAACTTCAGCGCCGGGATGCTGGAGCCCTATGCCGACCCAACTGGCTGTCATCCGCACGGCAGCGGCCTGTCGTATGTGGACCCGGTCGCGCTGCTGGAGTATGTGACTCAGCTCGACGCCCTCGGCTTCCAGGTGCACGTGCACGCCATCGGTGACCGGGCGGTCCGGGAGGCGCTGAACGCGATCGAGGCGGCCCGCACCGCGAACGGCTGGACCGACAATCGCCACCACATCGCGCATTTGCAAGTCGTGCACCCCGATGACGTGCGCAGGTTCGCCGAGCTCGACGTCACGGCGAACATCCAGGGACTGTGGGCTGCGCACGAGCCGCAGATGGATGAGCTGACTATTCCGTTCATCGGCCCGGAGCGCACAGCGCGCCAGTACGTATTCGGGGACCTGCTGCGGTCCGGTGCCCGGCTTGCGGCCGGCAGCGACTGGGCGGTCAGCAGCGCGAATCCGCTGCGGGCCATCCATGTCGCTGTCAACCGCTCGCTGCAGGGCGCGACCGGAGCGCAGGCCGAGCCGTTCCTGCCCGGCCAGAGCCTGGAGTTGGCTGAGGGCCTCGCCGCCTACACCATCGGCTCGGCGTACGTTAATCACCTGGACGACGAGACCGGCACGATCGAGCCGGGCAAGCTGGCCGACCTTGTCGTGCTCGATCGCGACCCGTTCGCCGGGCCGGCGTCAGAGATCGGCAGCACCGGCGTGCTGGCGACGTTCGTCCAGGGCGATCCTGTCTACATGTCGACATCTGGAGGCGTGCGTGCAGCTGACTGAACTGGGCCGCGGCGGACCGCAGGTATCCAGGGTGGGCCTGGGCCTGATGGGGATGTCCGGCATCTACGGTCCGGCCGATGAGGACGAGAGCAAGGCCACGATCAGGTCAGCCCTCGATGCCGGGATCACGTTGCTGGACACTGGCGACTTTTACGGGATGGGTCACAACGAGCTGCTACTCCGCGACGCGCTGCGCGGCGTTGACCGCTCGAGCGTCTTCATCCAGGTGAAGTTCGGCGGCCAGCGTGATCCGCGCGGGGCGTTCATCGGGCACGACGCCAGTCCGGTCGCCGTCAAGAACTCACTCGCCTACACGCTCACCAGGCTCGGCACCGACTACGTCGACCTGTATCAGCCCGCCAGGCTGGACCACCGCGTTCCCATCGAGGAGACGGTGGGCGCCATCGCAGAAATGATCGAAGCCGGCTACGTCCGGTACCTCGGCCTGTCGGAGATGGGGCCGGAGACCATCAGGCGCGCCAGCGCCGTTTATCCGGTGACTGGCCTGCAGATCGAGTACTCACTGATGAGCCGTGGCATCGAGACCGCGATCCTGCCCACGGTCCGCGAGCTGGGCATCGGCGTGACTGCGTACGGCATCATGTCGCGCGGACTGCTGAGCGCGAGCAGCGCGCGGGCTATCGGCGACGGCGACCCGCGCGCCCGCTTCCCGCGATTTCAGGGCGAGAACCTGCAGCGCAACCTTGCCCTCGTCGCTGCTCTCGAGCGGATCGCCGACGAGCGCGGCGTGACGACGGCGCAGCTCGCCGTCGCGTGGGTGCTGTCTCGCGGCGGCGACATCATCCCGCTGATCGGTACCAAGCGCCGCGATCGCCTTGCCGAGTCACTGGCTGCGCTCGAACTGACGCTGAGCCCGGACGAACTCGCGGCCATCGAGGCTGCCGTGCCGAGCACCGAGGTCGCCGGAGATCGCTATGAGGCAACCCAGATGGCGGCTCTGGACAGCGAGAGAGCCTAATCCGGCGCGACTACGTTGTGGCTGAAGGCGACCACGGCTAGCAAGATGAACAGCACCGCTGCCAGGGTCAGCCCGAGGCCGATGTAGCCAAGGATGATCCCGGCCCGAGCGAGGCCATCGCCTTGCTCGCCCGTCTCGCGGATCTCCCGGCGTGCCTTGTGGCCGAGAACGATCGCGAGGATCGTGGCTGGCCACCACGCCACCAGCTGCCCGACGCCGCATGCCAGCGCGGCGATGGCCAGCCTGTTGGTCGGCGGGGCAGCCTGCCACGGCACGGGCGGGCCGGCGGCCGAATACTGCGGGCTCAGTGCGCGTCCTGGCAGGTCCGCCGTCAGCCGGTCCAGATCGGCGTAGGTGGCCGCGGTAGCCAGTTCGCTTGCGCGCTGGTCCCATTCTTGCTGGGTGAGCCTGCCTTCGGCGAAGGCATCATTGAGGAGGGCCTGTACCTTCGATCGGTCGTCGTCCGACGCTCGCATCGCGCCGGGTTAGCTGCCGCCTGCCATCTCGTTCCCCGCTGGCTCCGCTGCTCTCGAATCCTGCCCCTGTACACGTAAGGACTCAGAGTTTAGTTCGTCGCCAGGTACTTGCCGAGGTTGTCTAGCAGCCAGTTAGTGCCTTCCTCGCGGGCCTCGGGCTTGTCGATCCCGTCCAGGAAGGCGCCGTGCTCTGTATAGGTGAGCTTCGTGCCGTCCTGCTCGGGGACCATCTCGACCGTAGTCAGCGACACGGACATGCGCTCCTCGCCGGAGTACATCTCGTAGCTGTACACAATCCGGTGGTCAGGGATGATGTCGTAGTACACCGCGTCGAAGCTGTACGGCGTGCCGTCCGGGGCCACGCCGCCGAAGCGCTCGTGCCCGCCGACTCGGAAGTCGAGCTCGCCGTCGGTGCCGTCAGACTTGTAGTCCGGGTCGTCCATCCAGATGTTCTTTGCCTCCAGGCTCGCCCAGGCAGCGAAGACCTTGGCTGGCGTGGCGGGGTAACTGCGCTCGATGACGAATGTGGCGTGGTTGATTGACCGATCGGTCACGGAATTACTCCTCTGGCTGGATGAGATCGCTGACTGGTGTACGTGCCGAGCCGGATTCGGGCGAGTCGGCGTCGGTGGCGGCGAGGAGATCACCCAGCCGGTCGAGCCGTCGCTCCCACAGCCCGCGCCGCTCGGCGATCCACTGCTCGGCTGACCGCAGGCCCGCCGGGTTGATGCTGCAGGTCCGCGTCCGGCCGATCTTCTGCGACCGGACGAGGCCACTGGCCTCGAGCACCTGCACGTGCTGGAGGACGGCTGCCAGGGACATGTCGAGCGGGCTGGCCAGCTCGCTCACCGATGCCGGGCCCCGGCTGAGCCGCTCCACCATGAGCCGTCGGCCCGGGTCGGCGAGCGCCTGGAACACCCGGTCCAAGTCGGCTACTTGGTTAAGCATGTGCTTGAGTATGCCGGGCGTCACGCCAATAGTCAAGTGACTGCTTGACTTTCGTGGAATGTCGGCGGCCTCCGCGATGATGGGGATCCGGTACGTGCGGACACGCGGGGAGGTGGCCGGGCTGATGCGCGCTGGCGAGAGCGCCGACTCCGATGTGCACGCCGGGCGGTTCAGAGCGCAGCTTCTGGCCGGCGAGCCAGCACGCGGACCGGTCGAGGTCGCCGAGCGGCTGCTCGCGATTCAGGGTCAGGACGCGCGCGGCGCGCGGCTCGCCATCCGGGCCAGGACCGCCGGGCTGACCGCGGCCGACGTCGACCGCGCACTGACGGGGGAGCGGTCACTGGTCATCACGTGGCTGAACAGAGGGACGCTGCACCTGGTCCGCGCCGAGGACTACTGGTGGCTGCACTCGCTGGTAGTCCGGCCGCAGTTGCACGCGACCGTCGCTCGCGTGCTGTCGCGGGCGGGCCTGACGCCTTCCGAGGCCGACAAGAGCGTGGCGGTCGTCGAGGCGGCACTCAGCGGCGGCCCGCTGACCAGGTTTCAGCTGCGCGAGAAGATCGCATCGGCCGGACTGCCGGCCGATGACAATATCCCGCTGCACGTGATCGCGCTTGCCAGCTTGCGCGGCATCGCGGTGCGCGGGCCGATGATCGGCGCACAGCACGCGTACGTCCATGTCCGGGACTGGCTGGGCAGGCCGCCGCCTGACCTGGACCGGGATGTCGCCCTGGCGGAGCTTGCCCGCCGGTACCTGGCGGGGCACGGTCCGGCCTCTGACCGCGACCTGGCCAAGTGGGCTGGCCTTCCGCTCGGCGAGGCCCGCAGGGGCCTGACTGCGATAGCGGCCCTCCTGCGCGACCGGCCCGACGGTCTGGCGGAGCTCGAGACCGCGGAACCAGGCGAGGGCCTGCCGCCACCGAAGCTGCTTGGCGCCTTCGACCCGGCGCTGCTTGGCTGGGCCGACCGCAATCCCATCCTCGGCGGGCATCAGGTAATCGTCACGGTGAATGGCCTCTTCCGGCCGTTTGCGCTGGTCGACGGACGGGCGGCCGCCACGTGGGCCTGGACCTCGGGGCGAGTGGTCATGGACCGTTTCGCTGAGCTGCCCGACCATGTCGAGACCGCGCTTGCGGCAGAGGAACGCGATGTGCAGCGGTTCCTGGTAGGACATGAATGATGAAGCTGCCCGACCTTCCCGACCTGCCGTACGCGGCCGCGCTGATCCGGCATGAGGGCGCCCTCGAGTCCGGGTCTGATTTCGACACGGTGCTGTTCGAGCGGTGCGAGTTCGACAATCCGCGAGCGCCCGGCACCCGGTTCCTCGAGTGCGCGTTCCGGCAGGTCTCGATCATGGACGGCAATCTGCAGCGGTCGGGCTTGCGCTATGTCTGGGCACGCGATCTGCGGCTAACGGGCACCAGCCTCGCCGACAGCAGCTGGCATGAGGTAACCGTGCTCGCATCGGCGCTGGCAGGCGCTCAGGTGTATGGCGCCGACCTGCGCGACGTTGTGTTCAGCGGCTGCAAGCTTGACTCGGTCAACTTCAGGGCGTCGAAGCTGACGGGTGTGACGTTCGACCACTGCGTGCTACGCGACGTCGATTTCGCCGGGGCGACCCTGACCCGGTGCTCGTTCTCCGGCTCGCAGCTCACCCGGGTCGACTTCAGCAAGGTGACGATGGACAAGACCGACCTGCGCGGCGCTGAGCTCGGGCTCATTATCGACGTCGGCTCGCTGCGCGGGGCAATCATCAGCTCCGGCCAGCTTGCGCAGGCAGCGCCGGTGTTGGCGGAGGCGCTCGGCATCGTCGTCAGCGACGAGCCGGATTAAGGCGTCAGGGACAGGCTGGCAGTCTCCGGCTCGGCCGCGACTTTCTGAGCCCGGCGCTTGCGCAGCGCGTGGCGGACTGCGGTCTGCACAAGCAGTACGACGGCAAGGATCAGCGCAGCCACGATGCCGTCCAGCCAGAAATGATTGGCAGTCACGATCACGGCTAGCGTCGTCATCGCCGGATAGAGCACCGCCAGCCAGCGCCAGCCGCTTCTGGCCGTGACGATGATCGCGATGGCTATTAGCAGCGCCCAGCCGACGTGCACGGATGGCATGGCGGAGAGCTGATCCGGGTCGAATCCGGCGGTCGTGGCGTACACCGACTGGTGGTATTTCACCGCGGTGTCGACGAGTCCGGTGCCGGGCAGCATCCGGGGCGGCGCTACCGGGATCAGCTGCACCAGGAGGCTGATCCCGGTGAACGCGACGAGCGTCGTGCGCCACTGGCCGTACTGGCTCCGGTGCCGCACGAACAGCCACACCATGCACGCGATCAGCACCGGGAAGTGCAGCGAGTCGTAGTAGAGGTTGAAGAACTGGATGATCAGCGGGTGCGGCAGGAAGGCTTGCTGGACCGCTGCCTCGCTCGGCAGGTGAACAGCCCGTTCGAAACGCCAGATCGACCGGGCGCGGCCGAGCGCGCCGCCCGGCCCTAGCACGGCGAACGAGCCCGCGTACTGCCACAGCGCGAACAGGCCGACTACCAGGGCGGCTTCCTGAACGAAAACCGCGGCGGAGGCGGGCCGCGGCTTGCGTGCCGCCCGCAACGCCAGGGACGCGACGGCCAGGCCGGCCGCGCTGAGGGCAGCCTCCTGCCAGCTGAGCTCGAGGTTGATCACGCGTGCAGCCCTGTCGGGGGGCCCAGGGTTCTCACGACGTCAAGATTAAGCGCAGGTGGCGGTCAAGTGGCGGCCGCGTGAGTACGGCACAATCGTGCGCATGCCGTCGCATGACAGGCCCCGCGGACGGGCCGACTTAGCCGAAGACTGCCCGCAGGCCGCTGATCCGCGCGACCACCGGGACAGAGATCTAGCTCAGCGCCTTGCTCGGCTGGCTGACGGTCATCCCTCGGCGTGGCTGCCCGCGGACCGGGCTGAATGGTGGCGTACCCCGGCTGCTGACGAACTGGACGACTGGGCTGCGGAGCAGGACGAAGCTCCCGAGGATGAGGACAATGCTGCGGGCGAGTCCGAGGCTGGGCAGGACGACGCAGCCGGCCAGCCAGACGACGCGGATCCGGGCGATGCGGAAGCTGACGGCCTGGCAGGCTCACGGCTTGGCGCGGGCGGACAGGCGGCGCGAGGCACGCGACGGACGGGCGCGTCCGCGGAGTGGGCTGATGCGTCAGCGCACAGCCCGTACCGGCCCTGGTTCAGCGCAGATACGGCCGGCGACCCGTGGTTCGCGGCCGCGCCCGGTGGCGCTACTGGCGGTCCGGGCGGCTGAGCGAGGCCGGGTCCGGCTGCTGCCGCGGCAGCATGACCTCGGCGGTCACATCGGCTGCAAGGCGGACTATGTCGCCATCGGCAAGCCGGACCGCGATGCCCGGCAGGACCCGGTCACCGTTGACGAAAGTGCCGTTCGTGGAGTCCTCGTCCCGGATGCTGGCGTGGCCGCTATCGTCCATCATGATCGTCGCGTGCCGCCGCGATACGTTCTCATAGTCCGCGAAAGCGGCCGCCACCAGGGATTCCGACGGATCGCGGCCGAGGAGCAAGGTGGTGCCGGCCGGAACATCCACGTTCCCAGTCGGAAACGACAGCCGGAGCACGGCGGGCGAAATGGGCCGTTGGTTGCTATCTGGCCGCATGTACTGCTGCATGACGGTGCTGGCCGCAGGCGAATCGTCGTCCCTGGCCCTCGTCCGGGGCAAGTTGGCGCCGCAGGTGAAGCAGATCAGGTCGTCGGGCTTCACCTCGGCAGCGCAGTTGGGACAGGTTAGCGTCGCCATCACGTCCTCCTGAACTCCTGGTTCGGCGGCCCCGGCCAGCCTTCCGCGTTCGCAGTGCCCGCACGAGAGACTAACGTTCTCGGGCCAGACTTTGGTGCCAGAGCCGCTGACTGACGGCGGTGCAGTGGCGGGCCGCCAGCCGTGACCTGGGCCCGACCTGGGCCAGACAGCCGGCAAGGGTGCGGCGGTAGCATCCAAGGCATGGTTGGCTTCGCGCTCAATGAGGAGCAGGAGGCGCTCCGCAGCTCGGTGGAGGAGTTCGCCCGCGAGGTGATCGCCCCGGTTATCGGCGATCTGTACGAGCGCGGTGAGTTCCCGTACGACATCGTCTCCCGGATGGGCAAGATGGGCCTGTTCGGTCTGCCGTTCCCGGAAGAGTACGGCGGCATGGGCGGTGACTTTTTCGCCTTCTGCCTGGCGCTGCACGAACTGGCACGGGTGGATTCGTCGGTGGCCATCACCCTCGAGGCGGGCGTCGCGCTTGGCGCGATGCCGATCTACCGGTTCGGGTCAGCCGCGCAGAAGGATCGCTGGCTGCCGGACCTGTGCCAGGGCGAGCGGCTGGCGGCGTTCGGCCTGACCGAGCCCGGCGGCGGCTCGGATATCCCGGGCGGCATGCGGACCACGGCCCGGCTGGACGGGGATCAGTGGGTGATCGACGGCTCGAAGGCCTTCATCACGAATTCCGGGACCTCGATCACGTCCGTCGTCACGGCCCTGGCGATTACCGGCCGTGATGGCGCTAAGCCGGAGATCTCGGCGATCATGGTGCCCGCCGGTACGCCGGGCTTCACCGTCGGCCCGGAGTATTCCAAGGTGGGCTGGCGCTGCTCAGACACCAGGGAGCTGGCTTTCTCCGACTGCCGGGTCCCGGCCGAGAACCTGCTCGGCGGCCTCGGCCGGGGTTACGCGCAGTTCCTGCAGACACTTGACGAGGGCCGGGTCGCGATCGCCGCGCTGGCCGCGGGCCTGGCGGAGGGCTGCGTCGATGAGTGCCTGCGCTACGTCGGGCAGCGGACCGCCTTCGGCCACGAGCTCGGGCACTACCAGGCGATTCAGTTCAAGATCGCGGACATGGCGGCGAGGGCGCATGTGGCGAGGCTGTCCTGGTACGACGCGGCGGCCCGGCTGATTGCCGGG
>Ga0335072_10009494_pt1 | contig 14032 bp, 12 predicted proteins | sample Lox_Sample_21_FD_206725 | JGI IMG/M metagenome (GOLD analysis project Ga0335072, IMG submission 206725) | Soil microbial communities from Loxahatchee National Wildlife Refuge, Florida, United States - Lox_Sample_2.1 | ecosystem: Environmental > Terrestrial > Soil > Wetlands | place: USA...
ACAACCCTGGCGAGGTTGAGCACGGTCTCGCGGACCGCGTCGTCGGGCTCGATGCCGAGTTCTTTGCTCACAGCATCCAGCCACTCGTCCAGAGCATCGACAGTACTGTCGCCTTGCGTCATCGGCCACTCCCAGGTGTCGTTCCTCTAGTGTCCGTGGTTTCCTGCTGCCGAGTCTGGCTGCTCAGGCGGCACCGTGCCAGAAGCACTCCATAGGTGTGGTCAAGTCGAGGCTGCGAGAACTGGCGCTCGCTGAGCTGAACGTCCGGCAGTTCAGACAGCCCGGTCCTCAGGTCCCGCGTCGGCGGACATGAAGCAGACTAGATCGCCCGCCGCCAGCGGCGTCGCAGGGTCGCGGGTTTGCTGGCTCCCGTCCAGCGTCGCCGTGACGTGCCGGTCGAATAGCAGCCCGACCGCGGCGGCTGCGCCGCCCAGCGTGGCGGCTCGGACCGTCTGCGGCGCAGCGCCATTGCCCCAGCTGGCGAGCCCTGCGAAGAGCTGGACGGTCACCTCCGGGGCCGGACGTGCGCGCGCTTGCTGATAGTCGGGCAGCGTGTTGACGTTGATGACCGAGTCGAGGTCCGGGTCGAGCGCACCGAGCACCGGGTCCTGCCGCAACGCGCGGTCGTCCAGCCGCGTCACGGTGCATTCCCCGAAGAGGAACGCAGGACGCAGCCGGTCTTCCTTGACGAGGCGCTCGGCGGCCGCCGCGACACGGACGCGGTAAGCGGCAGCCAGCGGCTGCGGATAGCCGCGGGCGACCGGCAGCGCGACGTCCACCGCCGGGTCGTCGGCCAGCACGCGGAGCACCCGCCGGATGAAGGCCGGGTGCAGGAACGGCATGTCGGTCGAGCCGATAAAGGCGGCCTCCGCGCGGCCGGACAGCGCGCCCAGGCCGGCGGCGATCCCCTGGACTGGCCCCTTGCTGTCGCGCGGGTCATCGACGATCTGGGTGCCAGCCGGCAACTCAGGGAGGACCTGACCTGCCGCGCGCACCACGACGACCGGGCCACAGGTAGCGCGCGACACGATGCCGACGGTCCGGCGCAGCAGCGTCGACCCGTGCCATTCCAGCGCTGCCTTATCCATCCCCATTCGCGAGGACCGCCCTCCGGCAAGTACCACGCCCGCGAAGTCCGCCACTTCCTCATCGTAGGCATCCGCGCTCCGGCGTCCCGCGCCCTCATCGCTGCCGCCGAGCTCGCCGACGCCGTGATCCCGGCCCGCTGACTGGGGGGTCGCCAGCGAGCCGGGATCACGTCACCTGCCTCAGGTCGCCGCGGCCGGGTCCAGCAGGCCGCGGCGCCGGCGGAGCGCCAGGTCTGCCTTGGTGAAGACCGTGTCGACCACGATGCCGATCACCAGAATCACGATGATCACCGAGCTGGCGCCGGCGAAGTCGAGGTTCTGCTGATCCACGTCGAGCTGCTGGCCGATCGAGACCTGCCCGATGATGGCGATGAACAGCTCGGCGGCCATCAGGCTGCGCCAGGCAAACGCCCAGCCCTGCTTCATGCCGGCCACGTAGGCGGGCAGTGAAGCGGGCAGGATCAGGTAGCGGTAGAGCGCGAACCCGCGCAGGCCCATGGTCTGGCCGGCCCGCAGCAGCAGCGGCGGCGTGTAGTCCACACCGTTGATCAGGCCGTTAGCAATCGACGGGGCGGCCCCGAGTATCACCACGAACAGGATTGCTGAGTTGTCCTCGCCGAACAGGATGATGGCGAACGGCGCCCAGGCCACCGACGGCATCGTCTGCAGCCCGGTGATGATCGAGCCGACCGCCGCTCGCAGCGGCGGAACCCGCGCTACCAGCAGGCCGATGACGGAGCCGATGATCAGGGCGATGGCATAACCGGTGACCGCGCTGCGCAAGGTCCAGCCGATAGTGGCCCACAGGGCCTCGTGCTGCATCTGCTGCCACAGGTCGGAAAGGACGGGGCCGGGCCCCTTGAGGACGTACTTCCTGTAGCCAGTGAGCGTGACCAGCTCCCAGACGAGCAGGACCAGCGCGATCGCCAGCACCTTCGGCCACGCCGCCGCCAGCGCCTTGCGGGCGATCCGGCCCGGCTCCGGCCTGCCCTGGGCCGGCCGCAGCTCCAGGTTGTCAAGGCCGCGCAGTGCCTGGTCAGTGACCATGTCGCCCCATCTCCTCGCGCAGTCTGTCGGTGAGCCGGGCTGCCACTTCCGATACTTCGCGCGAGTCGATCCGGCGGTGACCCGTTCGGGGCAGCGCGTACTCTTCGATGACCCGGCCAGGCCGGCTGCTCAGCAGGATGACGCGGTCACCCAGCCGGGCCGCCTCGCGGACGTTGTGGGTCACGAACAGCACGGTCAGCGTCCGCTCGGTGCAGATCCGCTCCAGCTCGTCGTGGAGCAGGTCGCGGGTCATCGCGTCCAGCGCGCCAAACGGCTCGTCCATGAGCAGGACGTCGGCGTTCTGGGCCAGAGCCCTGGCCATCGCCACGCGCTGCCGCATGCCGCCGGACAGCTCGTGCGGGCGCTTGCTGCCGAAGCCGCCGAGCCGGACTGTCTCCAGCAGCTCCTCGGTCTGGGCCCGCCGGGCAGCCCGCGGCACTCCTCGCGCCCGCAGCGCCAGCTCGACGTTCCGGCTGGCCGTCAGCCACGGGAACAGCGCAGGCTCCTGGAACATGAGCCCGACCGTCCGGCGGCTGGTGTCGACCTGGCCGGACGTCGGCTGGTCCAGCCCCGCCACCAGGTTCAGCAGCGTGCTCTTACCGCAGCCAGACGCGCCGATGATGCAGACGAACTCGCCGTCTTTGACGGCCAGCGAGACGTTGTCCAGTGCGAGCAGCTCGGTCCGGCCGGTCCGGTACGCCTTGCTGACGTCGGACAGCCGGACCGCTTCCTCTGCTATCCGGCCAGCGCCGGCCGGCGGAATGGCCCCAGCTGAGTCTGCCTGAGACAGGGCTGACGCCCCCGGCGAATTCGCCGGGGGCGTCACCTGCTCGTTGCTGACCCTCACGAGCTGACCTGCGACTGTCCGTCTGCGGCCAGCAGCTTGTTCAGCGGGCCGAGATCGTAGATCGCCGAGAGGTTCTTCACCGGGCTGAGCAGCCCGACCGCCACGGCATGGTTCGCGTCGGTGATCAGCGACGACGCGATCGGGTCATTGGTGAAGTGGACCTGTGCGAACGCGGCTTGCACGATGGGCATCTTCAGGCTCTTGCCACTCAGCGTCGCCAGCTCGGCGTTGGCCGCGGTCTCGGCCGCCGACTTGTTGCTGGCGATGAACGAGTTCGCCTCGATCTGCCCCTTCAGCAGGTCACTGATGACGGTGGGGTTCTGGGCCAGGTAGCTCTGGGTCGCGACCAGCTCGGTGGTAACGAACTGCCCCTGCGGCCACAGGCTTGCCTCGTTCACCAGCACGTGGCCGCCCGCAGCAACCATCTCGGCGTCGTAGGGCGCCGGCTCCCAGCCGCCCGCGATCTTGCCGGCCTCGAAGGCCAGCACGGCGTCGGAGTTGGGGGTGATCGGGGTGATCGGCACGTCCCCGCCGCCGGTCGAGGTCGTGGTCAGCCCCTGCTGCTTGAGCCAGTACCGCATCGACACGTCCTGGGTGTTGCCCACTGACGGCGAGGCCAGCTTCTGGCCCTTGAGCTGAGAGGCCTTGGTGATGCCCTTCTTGACCACCAGCTCGGCACCGCCGGAGGCAGAGCCGGAGATCACCCTGATGAGCGTGCCGCCCGAGGTCTGCCACGCCTTGATCGCCGGGTTCGGGCCCACGTACGCGGCGTCCAGTTGGCCGGCCAGCAGCGCGGTGGCCTCTTCTGTGCCGGTGCTGAAGGGATACAGCTTCAGGGTCACGTTCGTGCCGAGATTCTTGGTGAAGAAACCCTCCTTGATCCCGACCAGCGCGCTGGAGTGCGTGATGTTCTCCAGGAAGCCCAGCCGCAGCACCACCTTGGCAGTCGGGTCGCCGGAACCCGAACTGGCAGCTGAAGAGGTGCAGCCAGCCGCCAGCACCGCCACACCCACTGCCGCGACTGCGGCAAGTGCTCGTTTCATCGTCCACCTTTTCCGATCAAGTTACTCGGGTTAAGCTCGGGCGAAAGTCTACAATGACTATGGGAATTATTTAGAGCGGCCAGCCAAGTCCGCGCCGCGACGCCCCGTCATGTCGCCTCGGCGGCGTAGCATTTCCGCAGGTCAGAGCGGCTGTTGCGACCGGATTCCGGTCACGAAAAATTTCGTGCGGGAACGTGCGCGTGCGGGGAAATCTGCCTCGCCAGAGTCTCAGTGAGCGGCGCTCAGTCGCCCTCGTCGCCAGCGTCTCCGGGTTCGAGGCCCTGAACCGACTTGAACTTCTGCAGGCAACTCTGGAGCTGAGCCTCGTTCGCCGGGCTGGAGTTCGTGGTGTTGAACTGCACCCCGTACATGATGTTGATCACGGAGTGCTTGGCCGGCAGCGCGATCGGCGGAGTGTTCTGAATGTGCGAGCACGCGGCTCTGACCTGCAGCGCAGTAGCCACGGAAGTGCCGGGGTTGAAGTCGACCTGAATCCACTGCTTGTCCAGCGACGCGTCCATCCTCGCGCAGCCGGTGAGACTGATTAGCGCAATAGCCCCGGCCGCTGCGGTCACTGCCACGCGGCGGGCCGCGCTCCGCCGTTCCCTTACGGTTCCGGTTTGCTGGCTCTGACCGCCTGGACCTCGCGCGCGCACGTCGACACTCTACGACGAGCCGTCGTACAAGCTCGCCACGTGTCACCCTTAGTGTCGAAGAAAGCGGTCGCGCGGTTGCCGCCCGGGCAGCCGGTCTGGGCCGGACGGGAGGCTTCGATGACGAGCCTGATCGAGGACTACGCCCTGATCGGGGACATGCAGACGGCTGCGCTGATCGGCCGGGATGGCTCCGTGGACTGGCTCTGCCTGCCCAGATTTGACTCCGACGCCTGCTTCGCGGCCCTGCTCGGGGACGAGCGCAACGGGCACTGGCGAGTTTGCCCGACCGTAGCCGACGGGCCGGTCACCCGGCGCGGCGAGGTTCGCCGCCAGTACCTCGGCGACTCGCTGATCCTGGAAACCATCTGGACTACCTTCAGCGGCGTCGTCCGGGTGATCGACTTCATGCCACCCCGCGACCACGGGCGCCCGGTGCTGGTCCGGATTATCGAAGGCATCAGCGGGACGGTTGAGATGGAGTCCGTGCTGCGGCTCAGGTTCGGCTACGGGAAGGTCATGCCGTGGGTGCAGCGGCATGGCAACGACGTCAGGGCGATCGCCGGGCCGGACTCGGTCTGCTTCCACGGCACCGTCCGCAGTCTCGGCCAGAACATGGCTCACCAGGCCACCTTTAACGTGAAGGCCGGTGACCGAGAGGTGTTCTCACTGGCCTGGAAGGAGTCGCACCTGTCCGCGGACCCCTGCATCGTCGCGGAATCCGCGCTGGAGTCAGCCACGGCCTACTGGTCCGACTGGTCGTCTCGCTGCACTTACCAGGGGCCGTACCGGGAGGCCGTGATGCGCTCCCTGATCACGTTGAAGGCCCTCACCTATGCGCCTACCGGCGGCATCGTCGCGGCACCCACCACGTCACTGCCCGAGGACATCGGTGGCGTGCGGAACTGGGACTACCGCTATTGCTGGCTCCGGGATGCGACGATCACGCTGGAGGCACTGCTGCGGACCGGCTACACCGAGGAAGCTGACAGCTGGCGGCGATGGCTCGGCCGGGCCATCGCCGGCGACCCCAAAGACGTGCAGATCATGTACGGGGTGGGTGGCGAGCGCAGGCTCGCCGAGTGGGAAGTCAGCTGGCTGCCCGGCTACGAGCGGTCCGCCCCGGTCCGGGTCGGCAACGCTGCGGTCGATCAGCGCCAGCTTGATGTCTACGGCGAGGTCATCGATGCGCTGACAATGGGCAGGCAAGCCGGCCTTGGCTTCGACAGGCACACCTGGAGCCTGCAGCGGCAACTGCTGAACTTCCTCGAGAAGCACTGGGACGAGCCCGACGAGGGAATCTGGGAGGTCCGCGGGCCCCGGCGGCACTTCGTCCACTCGAAGGTTATGGCCTGGGTCGCCTTCGACCGCGCCATCCATCTGGTCAACGAAGGTAACCAGGGGCCGCTCGAGCGCTGGACAGCCATCAGGAACGAGATACACGCCCAGGTCCTTGAGCAGGGATACGACGCCGAGCGCGGTGTGTTCACGCAGTACTACGGCAGTAAGGAACTCGACGCCTCGGTGCTGCTGATCCCCGAGGTGGGCTTCTTGCCGCCGGATGACCCGCGGGTCATCTCGACGGTCAAGGTGATCAAGCGCGAGCTCATGCGCGACGGCCTGGTGCTCCGTTACACCCAGCCGGCCAAGGCCATTAGCTCCGGCGCTCAGACCGATGTGGACGGGCTGCCTGGTGCTGAGGGGGCATTCCTCGCCTGCAGCTTCTGGCTGGTGAATGCGCTGCACCTGATCGGCGAGTACGACGAGGCAGTAGCGATATTCGAGCGGCTGCTCAGCCTTCGCAGTGACCTTGGCCTGCTGAGCGAGGAGTACGACCCGCGTTACGGCCGCCAGGTCGGTAACACTCCGCAGGCATTCAGTCACGTTCCGCTCATTCAGTCCGCGCTCAACCTGGAAGGCCACGCCGGACGCCACTGCCGCCGGACCGGTGGCCGCCGCTCAGCATCGCGTCCGTCCTGACGCAAGATCACTTATCGTTTGCAGTAGTCCGCCAACAGCGCCGCAACTGCAACCGGCAACGGCCGTGACAAGAACCGGGCCCGTCACGGTCGGTGCCACACTGATGGGTAGCCATGCCACCCCGAATGCACATTCTGGTCGTAAACGGCCGTAAGGTCCGCCAGCCGGTCTTCGTCATCGGCGCTCCGCATTCTGGCGCGGACCTGTTCGGCCGCGCGCTGAAACAGTCCGCGGGCTTTCACGTCACCATCGGCCAGGAAGCCGTCCAGAGCGTCGTCTATGCCTTCGCCCGCAGCCCGTCGATACAGCACGGCCGCAGTGATGCGGCGGCCACTGTGCTGCGGGACGCCTTCGCCCAGTCCTGGCAGGTGACGGCGCACTGCTGTCTGACCTGCTCACCGTTCTGCCGCGACGCGGGCCGGGTCACCGGCCCGGCCTGCTGCGTGTCCGAACGCGACATCGTCCGGTACGGCGATGCCAGCCCCGACCTGATGTACTGCGCTGACACGCTGGTCGACGCCTTCCCGGACGCCAGGCTCGTGCAGATAGTCAGGGACGGCAGGGATGTCGTTGCCGCCATGCTCGGCGACCCGCATGCGCTGGCCTGGTTCAAGCCGGGCATGGCGAACGTGGAGACCGAGTTCCCCAATCCGTTCTTCGGCATCGAGACCGAGCAAGACCTGGCAATCTGGCCCGAACTGTCGGCCGCCGGGAAGTGCGCCCTGCGCTGGCGCGGGGCAGTGCGGGCGATGGCCAGGCTGCGGACCGCGCTGTCCGCCGAGCAGCTCACGACGATCAGGTACGAGGACATGCTGCATCGCCCGGCGGCCACCGCGAGCGCCGTGTCCGGGTTCGTCGGTGACAAGGTCAGCCAGATCGCAGTCAAGGCGCCGCGGCGGGACGGCCAGTCGTCTGCCGAGCCAGGCGCCTGGCGCCGCCAGCTCACGCCGTCGCAGCTGAGCGAGATCGAATCGGTAGCTGGCCCGGACCTTCGCCGGGTCGGGTACTTAGACTGACGACCCGCTGACTGACGCGTCGTTACCTGATGCGCCATTGCCTGATGTCCGGCGCAGCGACGGGCCTGCTGGCGCCAGCACTGCTGGCGAAGGCCCCGTTGACGATGGCGCTGCGGGTTCCTGCCGGGCGAACTGGGTGCGGTACAAGTCGGCGTACAGGCCCTGTGCCGCCAGCAGGTCGTCATGCTGACCGTGCTCGACGACCCGGCCGCCGTCGATGACCAGGATCTGGTCAGCCTCCCTGATGGTGGACAGCCGGTGCGCGATCACCAGCGAAGTCCGCCCGGCTAGCGCCGTCTTCAGCGCGCGCTGCACCGCGGCCTCGGACTCCGAGTCAAGATGCGCCGTGGCTTCGTCGAGCACGACCACCGACGGCGCTTTCAGCAACAGCCGGGCGATGGCCATCCGCTGCTTTTCGCCGCCGGACAGCCGGTACCCGCGGTCCCCGACAACCGTGTCCAGGCCATCGGGCAACCCGGCGACAAGGTCCCAGATCTGGGCAGCCTGGCATGCAAGGATCAGCTCCGCCTCGGACGCTTCCGGCCGGGCGTAGAGCAGATTGGCCCTGATCGTGTCGTGGTACAAGTGGGCGTCCTGGGTAACCACGCCAACCACGTCGCGCAGCGAGGCCAGGGTGACGTCCCTGATGTCGGTACCGCCGATCCTGACGACGCCGCCAGTGGGGTCATACATCCGCGACACCAGGTGGGTGATCGTGGTCTTGCCAGCGCCCGATGGCCCGACCAGCGCGGTCAGCTTCCCGGCGGGCGCGACGAAGCTGACGTCAATCAGCGCCTGATGGCCGGGCCCGGCGCGCTCCGGTACCGGCAGCGCGATCGACTCGAGCGAGGCCAGCGAGACGTCAGCCGCAGCCGGGTAACGGAAGCTGACGTGGTCGAATTCAATAGCCGGCGCGGGGCTCGGGCCGGCCAGCCAGCCGCTCGAGCCCGGTGAGGCCGCCAGCGGCACGGCACCCTCGCGCTCGTCGATCAGTGGCTTGAGGTCAAGCACCTCGAAGACCCGGTCGAAACTCACCAGCGCCGTCATGACATTGACCTGGACGTTCGACAGCGAGGTGATCGGCCCGTACAGCCGGCTCAGCAGCGTGGCCAGCGCGACCAGGCCACCGATCTGCAAGGCGCCGCGGATCACGAGATCACCGCCCAGCCCGTAGACGACGGACGTCGACAGCGTCGCCAGCAGTCCGAGACCAGTTACCAGCGCGCTGCCCCACAGCGCCGTCAGCACGCCGATGTCGCGCACCCTGGCAGCCCGGCCGGAGAACAGGCTGAGTTCGTCCGCGGGCCGGCCGTAGAGCTTGGCCAGCATCGCCCCGGCCACGTTGAACCGCTCGGTCATGGTCGAGCCCATCTGGGCATCCAGCTGCATTGATTCCCTGGTCAGCCGTTGCAGCCTGCGGCCGACCCGGCGCGCCGGGTACAAGAAGACCGGGATGAGCACTAGCGCAACGACGGTGACAAGCCAGGAGTAGAAAAACATCGCGACAAGGACCAGGACGAGCTGCAGCACGCTGGAGACTACCGAGGACAGCGTCGAGGTAAGCGCTTGCTGAGCGCCGATCACGTCGCTGTTCAGCCTGCTGACCAGCGAGCCGGTCTGCGCTCTGGTGAAGAACGCGATCGGCTGCCGCTGCACATGCTCGAACACCTGGCTGCGCAAGTCGTAGATGAGTCCCTCGCCCACCCGTGAGGTGAAGTAACGCTGCACGACGCCGAGGAACGCGTCGAAAATGGCGAGGCCGGCCACGATGCCTGCCACGGCGAGCACGACCGAGGTGCGCTTAGGCAGGATGCCCTTGTCGATGACGATGCCGAGCAGCACCGGGTACAGCACCGTGACCACCGCGTCGAGCGCGGCGGCGAGCAGGAAGATGGTCAGGTCGAGCCGGTACGGCCGGGCGTACCCGGCAATCCTTCTGACCGTGCCTGGCTTGAGGCGCTGCTGGGTTACCGACGGATCGCGAGTGAACCCGCGCATGGCGTGCCACTGGTTCTGCATCGTCATGACCGGTGAACCTAACACTCGCCGTGGTTCATCCCGGCTCCGCTGCCGGCGAAACAGTCAGAAGCCGCCCGGCGACGCTTAGCGTGCTCGCCGGGCGGCCAGCAGCGCGGCCTGGGCCGCTCGTTCAGCCGCCGCCTGCTGCTCCAGCGTGTTGGCCGGCGCCTGGGCGAGCAGCGCCTTGGTGGCACGCGCGGCCGCCGCGTCGGTCGACAGCAAGGCCGCGACAAGGTCACTCACCGCCCCGTCGAGATCGCCGCGCGTCACGACCAGCTCCGCCAGCCGGAGCTCGGCTGCCTCTGCAGCGTCAACGGTCCTCGCAGTCAGGCACAGCTCGATCGCGCGCGGCAGGCCGACGATCTCGACCAGCGGCTTGGTCCCGGTGAGGTCAGGAACTAGCCCGAGAGCAGGCTCCTTCATGCAGAACTTCGCGTCGTCGGCGATCACCCGCAAGTCGCACGCGAGGGCGAGCTGGAAACCGGCTCCGATGGCGTGACCCTGTACCGCGGCGATCGATACGAACGACGGATCGCGCAACCAGGTATAGCCGGACTGGAAGCCGGCGATGGACTCGTCGAAACCGGGATCGTCCGGGCTCGGATTCCGCTCTTCCCCAGGAACACCTTCGGCGCTGAACATCCGCAAATCGATCCCCGCGCAAAAGGACGGCCCCGCGCCACGGATAACTACCACCCGCACCGCGCCGGGTATGGCCGCGCCGATCCGCGCAAGACCATGCCACATGGCGGGAGTCATCGCGTTCCGGCGCTCTGGCCGGGCCAGCGTGACAGTTGCGACGCTCCCCGAAATGCTCAGCTCAAGCCCGGTGCCAGTCAGGTCGACCGGACCGGCCAGTTCAGCAGACACAACTCCCCATTGTCGCAGCCGGCCTCATGATGCTGACAACGAAGGTACCGCCGCGTGCCGGGTCAGGCCTTGGCCTTCGCCTTGCCCCTGGTCGCGCCGCCGCGGCCGCGCAGGGAGACGCCGCTCTCGCTCAGGATCCGGTGGATGAACCCGTACGACCGGCCGGTCGAGGCAGCGAGCGACCGGATGCTCTCGCCGGCGCCGTACCGTTTCTTGAGGTCGGCGGCGAGTTTCGTGCGGTCGGCACCGGTGACCCGCGTGCCCTTCTTGAGAGTCTCGGTCACGCAAACCTCCCGGGAGCTGAAGTGACCGCTGCGTTGCCGTATCCCGCCATGATCACTCATTAGCTCGTGATCGGCTACCCAGACGAGTGCTGAGAGATCAACTTTTTTGCTAGTGGCTGCGACGGCACTAGTCAGGCCAGCGCCACCAGGTCGGCAAGTTCCTCGCTCCAAGCGTCCTCGACCCCGTCCGGGAGAAGGACGACGCGCTCTGGCTGGAGTGCGTCAACCGCTCCCTCGTCGTGGGTAACGAGCACGATGGCGCCCTGATATCTGCGCAGCGCAGCCAGGATCTCCGCCCGGCTGCCCGGATCGAGGTTGTTGGTCGGCTCGTCAAGCAGCAGGACATTGGCACCGGACACCACCAGCAGGGCCAGCGCCAGCCGGGTCTTCTCACCGCCGGACAGCACGCCCGTCGGCTTTTGGACGTCATCGCCGCTGAACAAGAACGACCCGAGAAGGCTCCGGTGCTCGCTTTCAGCCAGATCCGGGGCTGCCGAGCGCATGTTCTCCAGGACGGTACGCGAGTTGTCAAGCGTCTCATGCTCCTGCGCGTAGTAGCCAAGCCGCAACCCGTGGCCGCTAAGCACCTCGCCGGTGTCAGGATCCTCGACTCCGGCTAGCAGCCGCAGCAGCGTTGTCTTCCCGGCACCGTTGAGCCCGAGCACCACAACCCGCGAGCCCCGGTCGACGGCCACGTCGACGTCAGTAAAGACTTCGAGCGATCCATATGACTTCGACAGGCCCTGCGCGGTCAGCGGCGTCTTGCCGCAGTGCGCGGGCACCGGGAACCGCAGCCTGGCCACGCGTTCCGGGGCGCGGTCCGCGCTCACGCCGGCGAGCAGGCGGTCGGCTCGCTTCTGCATGTTCTGCGCTGCTTTGGCCTTGGTCGCCTTCGCGCGCATCTTGTCTGCCTGCGACTGCAGCGCCACGGCCTGGCGCTCGGCGTTCATCCGCTCCCGGCGGCGCCGACGGGCGTCGGTCTCGCGCTGGTCAAGGTAGGCCTTCCAGCCGAGGTTGTAGATGTCCAGGACGCTGCGGTCCGCGTCCAGGTGAAAGACGCGGTTCACGACCGCGTCGAGCAGGTTGGTGTCGTGGCTGATCACCACCAGACCGCCGCGGAAGGTCCGGAGGTGATCGCGCAGCCAGCTCACCGAGTCTGCGTCGAGATGGTTCGTCGGCTCGTCGAGCAGGAGCGTGTCGGATCCGCCGAACAAGATCCTTGCCAGCTCGATCCGCCGCCGCTGTCCGCCGGACAGGGTGCGCAGCGGCTGCTTTAGCACCTTCTGAGGCAACCCCAGGCTGTTCGCAAGCGAGGCCGCTTCGGACTCGGCCGCGTACCCGCCGAGCACGGTCAGCCGCTCTTCCAGGTGCCCGTACCTGCGCACGCCAGCATCCCGGCGGGCCGGGTCGGGGTCAGCCATTTGCAGCTCAGCTTCTCGCAGGCCGACCAGCAGCGAGTCGAGACCGCGGGCGGACAGAACCCGGTCAAGCGCCAGCGCCTCCAGGTCGCCGACCATGGTGTCCTGCGGCAGGTAGCCCACTGATCCGCCAGTAGTAACCTGGCCGGCGGCTGGCTGCCCCTCCCCCGCCAGTACCCGCGCTAGCGTCGTCTTGCCCGCGCCGTTACGGCCGACGAGGCCGACCTTGTCGCCGGCCGCGACCTGAAAAGTGGCGCTGTCGAGCAGCAGCCGCGCGCCAGCGCGCAGTTCGATTTCACGTGCCGAGATCATGAGAAAACTCGCTCCAGATAACCGGGATCGGATCGGACGCCACATCACGAAGGAGGCCGCCGACGGGCAGACTCCACCCCTGATCGGGGGGTGGAGTCAGTACAGGAGCGGTTTCACGGCCGCGAGTTTACCCGAGGCCAGCCGATGACAGCCAAGTGTTTTCCCTGGCCTCGGCACCGGGCCCGCGCAGTTCGGTAACCACAGCCGACCGGCCAGCGTGACCGGCTGCTCAGCGTGACCGGCTGCTCAGCGTGGCCATTGTCGTGTACTGGCAGCACGGCGTCCGCGAGGACCGGACGTCACCAGTGCTTACCTGATAGGCCCACATCCGCTCGCCCGGGCCCTGATAGAACAGCCACGAACTGCCCGCCGACCATGTGGTCGCCGACAGCAGGAACGCGTCCGATGACGGGACAGGAGTTACCCGCCTCCCCCGGCCCGACAGGTGCAGGACAAACTCGCGGGTGATGCCCCGGCCTTCGGGCGGAATCACCGCCTTGGCCGCCATGAGCGTGCCAGCGGGCGCTATCACGCTCAGCGACCAGTTAAATCCGCGACCTGGTACCCAGCCGTTCGTCCCTGGCGGCGCGGCGAATGAGAGCAGTGTGCCGGTCACTACGTTGAAGACCCGGAGCGTCCGGCAGGCGTAATAGCCGAAGTTACCGCCGTAGCTCAGGCTCGGCGACGTCGACGGGTTCCCGCAGCCAGTGTCATAGGCAACCAGCCGCGAGCTGACGGTGAAGCCCTGAGCCGACGTCGAGTGCGGCAGGGTTAGGCGAGCACCACCGGGATTCCACAGCTCAAGGCCGTTACCCGCCATTAGCAGCAGGCCGGCGTCGGTCCCCGCGATCAACTGGGCCCCGCGCGGCAGGGTGAGCGGCGAACCTGGCTGGCCAGCCCCGACTGGCGCGAGCCGAACTTTTTCGCGGCGGGCATTGGCGTCGTAGACAAGCCAGACATGGTCAGGCCGGCCAGACGGCGCGAAGTACAGGGTATGCCCGAGCAGCCTGGTCTTGCCTGTTACCGCGTCGGTAGCCAGCACGCCGCGGGTTACCACATAAATGATCTTCCCGCCAACCTGCATGATCGGCTGGTACTCGCCCGGGTCAACGACGGCGGTGGCCAAGCCAAGGTGTCTGGTGCGCAGGTTGTCAAGGTCGATCGTGCCGTCCTGCCCCTGCCCGACTGGCCACATGAGCACGGTTGAGTCGACACTGGCCGGGATAGGTCCCGGAACCGCCGGCTGGGCGACGTGCGGAGGCCCGGATCCCCCAGCCCGATGATGGACCGGCGGCCGGGCCGATGGCGGAACTCTGGCTCCGCGCAGAGCAGCGGCGACACCAAGACTTCCGGCGAGCAGGATGACTGCAGCCGCACAGAGCACTAGTTGCCGCCGGCGCTGGCGCCGCCGTGCTTCCTTGATGAGCGCCTCAGGCGAAGCGCCAGGGGCCGTCG
>Ga0335072_10009498_pt1 | contig 14026 bp, 18 predicted proteins | sample Lox_Sample_21_FD_206725 | JGI IMG/M metagenome (GOLD analysis project Ga0335072, IMG submission 206725) | Soil microbial communities from Loxahatchee National Wildlife Refuge, Florida, United States - Lox_Sample_2.1 | ecosystem: Environmental > Terrestrial > Soil > Wetlands | place: USA...
GTCATTGAAGTATACTGCCTACCATTTAAAGGACCTCTCTAATGTCCTGTATTGACAATTTCAGGTCGTATCGCCTACAAGACCAAATACAACCGCCGGCCGACTCCTGTCGAAACGCGGCGATGGCGGCTACATGATCATAATGCAGACCTCAGACGCAGCAGCGCGGCGGTCATACCTCGAGACCCAGGGACTGGCAAAAGTTATCTTCAGCCACAAAGGCGGCGACTTCGTTTGCGTCCAATACCATCCCAAGGGTATAAAAGGTGTGACAATCTTCTCTCAAGGCTCCTCTACATCCGTCCGCGGCTGACTTTGGCGTCACAGGTGGCATGATGCCCGAACTCGATTCACACCATCCTTCGCCTACTAACCCTGATCCCCTCAAATCCAGCTTCTCGCCCTGGCACGCTTGCGGTCCCGACTATAGTTCCTACTCTGCAGGCATGAAACGCTGTTCCCATCTCCGCCTCATCAGCGCAATATGTCGCCTGGCGCCAGGAGACCTAGATACACAAGCCGCGGCGCAGCAATGGGAGCAGTTGTTTGGTGTCCCAAGGGAAAGGGTCGAGCTGGCGTTTACAAATATGAGGATGAAGTTTATGAAATGTGGGGATGGCGAGGTGGAAGGTTTGGAGTCGATAACTATTGCCGTTGAAGGCGAGGAGAGATTCAATGCAATGTTGGATGCGGCCAGGGAAGAAGGTTTGTGTGGAGATGGGGTGGATCAATATGCTATGTGTGAAGTGGTACTTCGTATTGGTTGATGGAGGTTGCAAGAGCGAGCTGTAAGACTCTTACAGCGGTCCTACAGCCTTGTCACCAGTAGCTATCTCCCAAAACTGCTCGTCCACAAGCTTACAGGATTTCTCTCAATAAGGGCAGAAGTACGAACACATCTGAAAGCAGTTTGCACTCTGTGTTCAAGCTCACAACCCCGCCCATGATCTGTTCAAGCCCCTCGTCGGAATCCCAGAACGAGGTTTCACTCAGAGAAAATTTTCTCATGCGATGATTCTCAAATTTGGCATTCATCTATGCTGTCGTTTTCTGTTTCGGCACGTCTATCCGCTTATCATGTCGCGTTCATTCCATCATCGGTCAGATACGTGGTCACGTGACTTCGTGACAATCTGAGATAAGAGTCGGAGTCCTCCGCTATCTCCCATATCTTACTCGATTTGCTTCATACCACGTCACACCCTTAAAGGCGGGGAAAGCTTTAGACGCACTACAGCGGATAAAACGTGCCGATCTCGTCGGCGCGGCTCTGGATCTTTAATCCAATTTAGATTTATATTCTTCCATATTTCTCGTCTCTCATCGTCTTGAAACTAATCTCCGTAGCCCATTAAGGCCGCAAATAAGCTTTCACAGCATTATAACTTTCCTTTGGGCATTTCCATTTTGTAATCTCCTTTAAGCATTTCCAAACAATTGTACCGCATAACCATGGCTCCAACAAAGTACACCGACCGGACCATCCCCAAAATCTCTCTTCATGACTTCGCCAATCGGATTGATGAGATAACAGACCAGCTCGTCCATGCTGCTGAAACCGACGGCTTCTTCGGCCTTATAGACCATGGGATACCAATCTCAGATGTCGATAAAATGTTCGCCGCATCCGAGTCTTTTTTCGCACTTCCAGATAACACCAAAGCTACAGTTCCCTTCACTACCAAGAACGCCGGGTGGGAGAAGAATGCCCAGATCCGACCCTCGACAGGAAAAGCGGACCAGAAAGAATCCTACCAAATGCAATTCGGTTCCAACATGGAAAGCCTCTGGCTGCCTGACTCCGACCTCCCCGGCTTCAAAGAGACATCCCTCAATTTCATGAAGCAGGCACAAGAGGTGTCCGAGAAGTTAATGCTCTGCTTCGCCCGCGGCCTCGGCTTCCCTGACAACTACTTCATAAAAGCGCACAACACCACCCGCCCCAACGCGCAAACCGTCCTCCGCCTCCTACACTACTTCGCCATCGATCCGTCCGTCCCAGTGCCCGAAGGTTACTACCGCGCCGGCGCACACACGGACTGGGATTTTATCACACTCCTCTTTCAAAAAGGCGGCCAGAGCGGGCTCGAGATCTGTCCCGGGCGCGAAGTCGTCACGGGTTTCGGCATGGGCGACGTCTGGACGAAAGTCGAGCCCGCGCCGGGCGAGATCATCTGCAATATCGGTGATTTGTTGATGAGCTGGTCGGATGATCGGTTCAAGAGCACGTTTCATAGAGTCAAGACGCCGAGTAACCCAGAGACGGACTATTTTGGCCCGAGGTACAGTATTGCGTTTTTTAATCAGCCGTGCACGGATTGCGAGATTCAGGGGCCTCTGAAGAAATACCCTATGGTTACCGGGGAGGAGTTCACCCGTACGGCTATGAATAGGAATTTCGCGGCGCTAAAGGCGAAGCGTGAGGCGCTGAGCGAGACCAGGGACGTTAGGGACGTGAGTGTGGCGGGGACGGCGGTCCAGGTTGGTGCTTGAGAGTTATTTTGGAAAAATTATTCATACAGCAAGTAAAGTTAAGATAAGAAATTGAGAGTTCCATATTATTGAAAGTGTTCTGTCATGAATATGTTGCTTTGATGTTTGAAAGTTTGCGATATACTCGTACAATCAAATACTTTCCTCTAGGCCATAGTCAGACTGTATAATACAAGTCTTTCAGAAGTATCACATTTTCAAAGTAGATCCATTCGAGAACATAAGAATAGGAGATTTAGAGTGAGTTTTCTAATTTATCCAATCGTCGAGCAAGAACTGGGCAAAGCGCTGTGCCCATTGAGGTTTAAGGCCCAGTGAGGTTAAGCCGCGACAAAAGAGAATACGATTCGTCATATGTCACAGACTATTCATCAAGTGATTCCAACCATTGTATAAGATAGTCAAACTTATGTTAATCTAGTTTTATTATGAATGCTTGATAAGGTCTCAGATCCTTAAACGTAAGAATCTATAGAGCCAGGTCTAATCTGGATCCCTAATATTGAGCGCTACATTGCTTTGCACCAGACTTAAGGTTCAGTTTCGTATAGATATACGAAATTACGAGCTAGTTTGGAATACCAATATTACTGGGTAAATGGTTCGGGCATTATCATTAGGAGGTCGAAGTTTCTTTAATCATCAAATAGGGACGAGCTGATCCTTAGAAAGCCCGAACAAGCTCTGCTGAAATTCAAAACTAAATCCTCACCAAATTGCCCAAGTTATACCTAGAACCCATATCGGCACAGGGAGCCCGAGATAACTCCTGGTCATACGTCAATGCTGGCAGCTAGGGAGGCATATTATATAGAATTTCTACAAACTGTATTCCGAAACTCATACCATCAAACAAATATATTTAGCACCTTAGATAATCAATGAACGCAAGGCCTAACAGAGGGAAAGAAGAGAAGGTAAAACATACTAAATAGGGAAGCTATACCGTTTTGAAATCGCACTGCTTATTTATAACCCAGACGAAGATGAATATTATACCTACTAATCCACACGTCGACAGTCGCGGCCTTTTTCGATAGAACAGGTTGCGAGTCAGCCGCTACGCATTGCGAACAACATCACCTTCTTGATGTCTGTCAGCAGCTTGTGCTGTGCATCCTAAATTTAGAAACAAATTTCCTGGAGATATAGGAGGGATGTCGACAGTCTGAAAAGGTAGAAAAATATCGAGAGTTAAAGAAGGCTTATGCCAGGGACAGGTGCCAAAATTCACCCTTCTTGAAAGATTAGTGACGAGCTCTGCGTCATTCTCGTCAGAAACGCCTTTTTTTACCACCAATAGTGATGCATGAGGAAGCTCATGAATTTATGTTTCGTCAAATGATGGACTCTTCGGGACGTACACAATAATTGATACTAGCATTCATCCACGCATCATTCTCCGTCAAAGCTGCGCATTACTACATCGTTTAGAATGTACTCCTTTTTCTATCCCTTGTAGATCCTTTCATTCGGTTGAGAAAAAGATCTTGAACGACTGCCTCTATCACAGTAATGGAATTAGATCCAAGGCGAACCGGCATCCTAAACTGGTATCGGTGGACATGAATTCCAAGTTCATAAGGTAAGCCAAAAAAAAATTGAGATGTGTGTTTGACCTCGTTAAAACACTCTATGATGTACTTCGCGCCTTGCTCCGCATCAGTACCACCTTAATGCCAAGCAAGGACTTTACATACTGGACCTTTGCTCAGTTTTGCTTTGAGAAAGCTAGTCTTGTTTAGCAACAGGACCAAAGCGCGTCTGAATAATAGTCGAACTACCTAGTAGTAGACTCTCGATCCTAAATCTCCGTATCGAAAGGAGATACCTGAGATATTTAAGATGAGTTGCCTAGAAGCAGACGTCGCGGAAGACAGGTAGCTAGGAAAAATAATCCTTGACATGGTCTCCCTGCGTACCCACTTCGGGTGTACCGTCTCTTCGTTGCATAAATCGAGACTGAAAAATCCTCAAGTTCACCAAGCTGTTCATGTGGAAAGATGCGAAGGTGGAGCAGGTATTTGATCTCGCAGGCTGGGGAGTATTACTTTTGTTAATTGTCTGGCCCCAGAGGGACCGTATGACTGCGGCCCTCGACAAGACATGGAATGTTAATGCGCCAGAGTTTGCGAAGATGAGAAGGAGGTTTATATGGCACTAATTCCGGGATGGTGGGCAAATTAGTTGAAGATCGGGGATAGTTAAGAGTCCGGGAACAAGTTATTCGAACGGTGACGGGAGCGACGGGAGCAATGGGAGTAACGAGAGTATTTGTGACGTCCTATCGAAAATACTAACTATATAGCACCAATAAAATATCAACAAGGAATTCTCTTGCTAGACAGCGCCGTACTGTAAGTGGTTGATAGTAATTGAGCTAACTACAACGAAACTCGTCGTTATCATTGTCATTTTAACTCTGTCGCACTCTTTCCTGCATCAACTTTAAACGGTAATTGGTGATTAGCTAATAAATAGGGAGGCTGGGATAGCTGCACTTATAGGGGAGCATCTACAGTTCATGTAGTAATGTATAATCAACGAATATATCACCAACATTACAGCCTGCGTATCACCCATTTAGTCGTCATTACTTCCGCTAATACACATAATCCTGACACCGTCAAACTCTTTCGTCTGTCGCGTGATTATCTTTCGAATACCCAGGACATTTTTCAATGTTGCGCCGATCTTAGCTCGAATTTCCACGTCCACTTCTATCTCTCCATTGACGGTCATAATCGCCACAGCCATGAAGTTCAGACGTATTCCTCCTTGAGCTTCTGGATTCTCTTTTAGTGTCCAAGTCGCCCGATGTGTATGACTTCCTGAACCCCTGATTCTCATCGCCGACACCTTTTTCCGTTCTGTTTCGCGATCGCCGCCAAGTGTAGCGCTTACTCCGGCAGGGGGGTACCCGATGCTAAACTCGCCATGGACCGAATTATCTCTTCGCTTTCTGAAGCGTCTACACTTTCAGGCTGAAGGACGGCGATCGCTGCTTTGTTGAACGCAAGCTCAACATAAGCTTCTTTCACTCGCGATTGGTAAGGATGAAAGGTCAAGCTGAGAACGAGGCGCCGACTCGACCGTGCCATACTCGATGCAGCGTATAGCGGCAATTATTCGGCACTTACTGATCGTTTCGTCAGTGATCAAGGCCTTGACGATCGGCTCAGGGTCGTCCGCAAGCTCTTCCTCGGCATCTTCATCTAGCTCGAAAGCTAGGTTCCAATTAAGGCTGGATTCGTCAACAACACTCATGGCGGAGGAGATGTGTGTTACGATTTGCCTAGCCGTCGCGAGCGTCACCGAAGAAGCGCAGCGATTCACGCAGATTTCCGATATGTAGTTCGAAAGTTTACCTGAGCTCTTGACTGAGTATCAGCTGTAACGAAAGGCTTGGTCATCTCAGCCCAGCTGCCTGTTGAAATCCCACGTGCGGCAGCCTGTTGACGTCGAGTCCGCATCTCATATCCGTTATTTCCTGTGATCTTTGTTTCTCTGGGTCTACTTCTTGGCCATGTCAACCAGTTTGACCAAGAAGGAAAAGGAGCTCGTTCAGGCTCGGCGTCTTCGGACGTCAGGTCGCTTCAACGACGCGCAAGATTGCCTGGAGCGAGCCTTGTCCTGGAAGCCTATAGAATTCGAAATATTAATAGAAAAAGCCCATTTGCTTCTTGTTCAGAGGTACTACAAAAGCTTAAGGACAATGTTGGAGCCCATTCATGATAATATAGCGAATTTTAATCTAGAGGAGCTACTTATCATCCAGCTGCAATCAGGCGTAGCGAAGATTGAGACAGATGGAAAATTGATCGATGCACGACAGTTGGCCATCGCCATGTTAACGAATCTCAGCAAGCCAATGGGATCCAACTTGGCCACAAGTACAATGTTCTGAACCCTGCTCTACATTGCACACATTGGCTTCCTGATTCAAAAGTATGCTCAATACTGTCAAGGTGTTGACAAAAATTTCAAGACCCAATTGAATGAGAAGATGCGGGTACTACAATATCAGCTTCACGAGATCGGAGATGACTCCAGGGCCTGGGATATGATTCTATATCGTCTATTCTTACTTGATCTTTCACAAGCTGAGCAGGAGCTTTGCGCCTTTTTGAGCCATTCTAATCAACCGTACGCCAAAGCTAGTGCGATACTGGAACGCTCAAAAATTGCCAGGACATAGAGATGATTTTCCGATGCACAGAGCCTCCTCCAGCTTGCGAAGGATCAGTTTGCTGCGAATCATCTAACATTAGGCATTATTAAAGCAGAACTTGAGTCGATCAACTTACGGATCGAGGAACAGGGTGTCGCAAGTACCGAATGCCTTGACGCCTTGGGACAGTTGGCCAATTCGTTTTATGAACACCAATATCTTACTAGAGAGCTTGAAGCCCTTTCTCGCCTCGCCCCGCCCTATTGTACCAGGAAATACAACGCTATTCTGACTCCTCTCAGATATCGATCAAATTTCAAGAAATATGTGACTTTACTGGGACAAAGCTTGCATGGTATCGACACAGATTCTGTCAGCTTAACGCATCGAGCATGGCAGGGGACCAAGTCGCTGCAACACTTGAAGGTTCAAAGCACTCTATAAGAAGGTCGAACAGATGCAAGTTCCAAGCTTTGCGTCAAAATGTGCGACGCAGGTCTCTATTGACTATATGCAGCAGAAGGATTGGGACAATAGCCTGCTATGGGGTCGAAAGACACTGAGCATGGCCAAAAATCAAAGCGATTACTCCTCAGCCTCGGATGCAGCTAAGTCCGTTGCTCTGTGTATGTGGGATAAGATAACGCACACTGAAATACCATCATGAGAGGACATCAAGGAGCTTATTGCATTTCTATCGACCTGGGCGGAAAGCGATGGCAGGAGTGGTATTTTAATCAACCAAATTGACAAATATGGACTCCTCTCCAATGCCGAAATCCTGTATGCCCGTCGGTTCGATGATGTGGACAAATCTGAAGCCTCGAAAAGGTGCCTTTCCTGGCTCCAAAAGGCCGAACGGCTTCTTGAATCTCTCCCGGAAGAAGAGCGGATTATTAACATGGCTAAAATTAAGTTTAAATCATATGATGCATACTATATCCTCAACGACTACTCAAAAGCCATAGGTTACTTATAGATGGCCAGGTTGCTTTTCACCCAAGCAAGGGAAAATCGTCAAGCGAAACACATGCAGAATAAACTGGGTCAGCTCAAGCTGCTTATGGTATATGAGGCAGAGCTTTAGGAGGGATGGACGCCGAAGATGTCCAAGCAGCACTTAACGAGTCTCTGGAGAATTTCCGAGAGGTTCAGCAGTCACTGCTCAAATCAGGTTTCATGCTTCAGCTTGCCAATGCCACCTTCAACAGGCCTGGATATGGCAAGCTGCTTATGAATTTGGGCAACCAGAGGCGCTCGGGTATGCATTGGAAGAGTTGAACATTGTGGACGGCATCCAGAACAATATTCGCGCCGATATGACCATCCAGAAAGATGAAGAGATACACGCTCATAAAAGTGCATTGGTCTCACAGAGCGCCGATCTCTATGAACTTGGCATAAAGCTTAGCTTGGCGTCTAAAGACGTGGGTCGGGTCTGGCAGTGGGCCCAGCAAGGAAAGGCAAGAGCATTCCTTGATCTACTAAGCTTTGAAGAAAAAGCTCCGTTAAAAAGTTATCGGAAGTGCGCAGGAGAGTAAGGAAGCTCAGAATTTGATACGAAAAGAATCGGAACTGCTGCAGATGTTACAGACCACTTCGTCAGAGCGACGGTTTCCCATTAGAAGACAAATCGCAGCTATTCGCCGGCCAATGTCATCTGTACCGCAGCTCTATAACTTACTTCTGTACCACGGCTCTGAGACTCTGACGCTGGATCGTCTATCTGAAGTATTTAGCACTCTCAAAGATGTAGTCTGTGTGGACTGGGCTCTAGCTGATGACGTAATCTGGATGTTTACTGTCCGTCCAGGAGAGGTGCCTAAAGCCCACCTTCTCGCCATTACTAAGTCAGAGGTCTCATTGTGGATACAATCGAACCTGAAGGCGGAGTACATGCGGCAAAAACGAGCATACGAGAGGCTTAGGGACTTGGACCCTCTGATTGCTCCATTATCAGGCTGTACTAGTGCTAATGAACTCCTCATATTCTGCCCTGCTAGCTTGCTTTGTGCTATTCCCCTTCACGCCCTAGAAGCAGGCAGTCGATTGCTTCTTGAGAGTAATCCAGTAGTATACTCCTCTAGCTTCTCAGTCCTCTATCATTGCATGATCCAGCGATCCGAGAAAAGTAACTGTCTCCAAAATGCGTCGATATTCGGAAATCCTGCTGGTGATAGGTCTGCAGCTGAAGAATCATCCATCCGTCTGGCGGAGCTCTTACACGTCAAGCCGTACGTCAGAAGTGCAGCCACAAAATCTGCCTTTATAAAACAGGCGCAAGACATCACCTTGTTCCATTACCATGGTCATGCCGCTTTTAATGTTGAAGATCCACTGCACTCCGCTTTCAAATTGCACCAAAATGAAAATGCGACAACCGGTGAAGATCAGCTGACTGCTCGAGAATTACTTACTCTACACCTCGGTGTCTTACTCTGATCGCATGCGAGTCAGCACAACAAGAAATCAAAGCTGGCGAGGAGCCGACTGGTCTCTTTCCCATACTCCTTCTAGCAGGTGTCAATGCCGCCGTTGGTACCTTATGGAAGTGCTTGACATTGCTGGGAAAGAGTTTACCGAGACATTTTATAGTGAAATCCTCTCTCAAATGGCAGGGCGCTCGAGTGATGCTGTTCTCGTTGATTTTGCCGTGGCCTTACAAAGGCAGCTCTGAAACTTCGTGAGAAACGGCCGGCTCCATACTTTTGGGCTCCCTTCGTTTTACACGGCAATTGGCTACATCAGTTTAACTTAGAGAAAGATAGTAACATGCCTGGTGATTGTTAGAACGCTTTCGGCAAGAGTAAGCATAAATAATATGTTTCTCAATCCGAGATTCAAAACGTATGGGCTATCTGTCTTAGCCGTATCTGTCATAAATCGATACTTACGTTGAAGAAGACCTAGAAGTTGACAGGCTCAACAAATCCACGGATGGTTTTGTTTGGTTGAGAGACCTCAAGCGGCGCATCAGCTTCATCGCCAACTAATGAGGAAGCGTACCATTATTGTTACCGGGCAGGCGGACTCGAATCTTTCTTGGAATGATACCTATATCCATATCAAACCTCTTCTTGCGTATCTTCTCTGCTCAGAATTCTGGAAAGACAATCTCTACAAAGACCTAGTGTTCTATAAAAGGGCTTGTGGGTTTCTCCTAAGCTATTCATGGCTCGTCTGCTACCACAGCGACTTTCTAATCGCCACTAAAGGCGACTAGTTTTCCTGCCTAATTCCATCAATGATTACTTGGCACATGAAGTATACATTTATAGAATAATTCCTCGATGGCCTAGATTTAGAGCAATCGAAAACCAAGATAAACCGCAACTATGTGTATATTAAACTTCAGCTTGTATAGTTGAACCAGCTCTACCAGTACGCACCATTATGGTGGTATAAACACCAATCCGCGGCTATCATTAATACGCCCCACTCTATTCATGTAATTTTGCCAGGTTCATGTAGTCTTCGCCTACATCACCATCGTTCTGACAGTGATGCTGCTCGCCCTGACTATTGATGGGTTCGAAGACGATGGAAGGGTAACAAATGTGTCATACGGGTTCTCTGTATTCTCTGTGGTGCTTGTTGTCGCTACTTTTGCTCAAGCACTAATCACCTTCAGCTCTCCGACTGCTCAGGCTTCAGGCGCTGCTCAGGCGTTGCTCAGGCTCTGCTCAGGCTACCCACACTCTACTTAGGCAATACCAACCCTCCACAACTTAGGCGTCCTCTCCCCTCAATGCTGCTAGTGCGGAGGCCATCCCGGTCGTGTTGCTGCTGATAAGTGCCAATTCTCACGAGGGGGTTGAAGGGAGCCCGTACGAGCTCCCAGAGGCTAGGAACGGACTTATAGGATTACATTTGGCTTAGGTCGCCTCCCTCACAGTTGACTATCGCACAAGTGGTGTTGCAATTGCACCTTGTATTGCATGTGGGTTCTATTCAGCAGACAGAAGAGCAACATCCTAGTGAAAGTCATCGCTGCCAAAATCGTGACAAATATAGAGTATTCTGGCGCTAAAAGTACAGACCTATATCCAAATCCCATTCCAGCGAGTAATGGGTAGAAAAGGTAAGTATAGTAAAAATACAAAAGCTAGAAACCTGGGAGGGAAAAAACAAAAGACTATAAAGAACTATGAAAATTTAGTTCAGATACATTATCACAACAGAAAGAAGGTTAAGGACCAGGGATCTTAGCCATCTGGTTCCAACCCGCATTTGTATACTCCCAATGCCAAAGATTGCCCTGATTGTCCTCCACAATGGCCTCGAGCGACTGGCTTAAGCTTCCATGGATCAAACTCCAGACATTCTTAATATTTTGGCCGAAGGTAAGCACATGGTCCCAGGGACCATGGCCACCAGGCTGGGGCGGGTTCGTATTGATGTTCGTGTTGATACGCTGCCAGTGCTGCACCTGGCCATTGACGGCGATGAGGAGCTGGAATCCGCCGGGCGTGGTCTCATCTTCGGTACGCCAGTAGTCCTGGACCATGACCGGTGGTGTACTGCCAATATTGCTGCCAAAAATTTCACTGGGAATCCAGGTCGTGTTGGCGAAAGTGCCGCTTTGGCGCCAGAAGAGCTGCATTTGGCCACTGTTAAGGACTGCTACGACGTAGAGATTGCCTTCGCTGTTGGGGTCGTCCAAGTTCAGACCGACGTTAGACTGCACGAGCGCAGGCCCGCTCTGGAGGACTGTGTTGAAGCCTGAGACAACGCGTTGGAAAGTGAAGGAGCCGTCCTTGGAATTTCGTTCCCACTGTTATGATTGCAGGTTACTATGTTGGGGCTATGATAATAATAGTAGAAAAGGGATGTGGAAAGAAAATACCTCATAAAGACTGCCGTCTGAATTGCGAATGACGACAGCAAAGTTGGAATCATCAGTTTGTACAAACCCAGGGTAACCAGCAAAATTACTCCATTCTGTCCACGCTCCCGTGAAAAACCAACCGGGCCGGTCCTCGCTGTAATACCAATAATTCAGAGTACCATGATCACCCCAGTAAATGACTTCAAAGTCGCGATTGAAGGAGGAGCCAAGCATTACGGGCTGGCCATTGACGTATTGTCCTGTGATAGGATTTCCGTTGCTGTCCTTTATTACCAATTGACCGACTTCGGACCACGTATAGGGAGATTCGCCAATGCGATACACCTGAGTCATGCCGCCGGTGGGATTGGTGCGGACGAGCTCAAAATTGCGATGGGTGGCACCGTTGCCGCTCTGATACATGTTGCCATTATGGTGGCGCTTTCTGGTCCACGGGTCTGGGTCAACGTTGGTGATTCCATACTTGGCACCGCTATCGATTCCCGCAGTCCCGTATCTACATCGAAATGATTATTATAAGTCAGTCATATGAAAGCGCATTTACTCACGTCAGATTGCCATAACCATTCACACCAAAACCAGTACCCCACGAGTTGCGCATGATCCAGCAACCCGCCTTGTCATCATAGCCTACGATAAGGATGCAGTGGCCTCCGGCAAGCTTGGACTTTCCATCATACTTGTAAGGCCCTTCACTCCAATTCCAAGTATAGAAATCATCGTAGACGTTGAAGCAAGCCGCAATGGGTCCCACATTTACAAGCCATTGCTTCTGGTCCTCTACGGTCCCTATGGTGGTATACTCAGGCACCCTTAGTGTTCGACCAGACCGATCTCCACATGGAAAGTAGGGCTGATCATCCATGTGGTACTCATCGCACTGCTTATCCGCAACGCCGCCTCCATCGTTAGCAGCCCAGTTAAGAGCGAAATCAGGGCCTCCGGTCTGTGCACATGACACTCCCATTTGGTCATGCATATCAGCTTCGCTTCGCTTGCTCCACATGCCATGCTGGATGCGGACCATTGTTTCCATTAAAGCAGTAGCAGAAAAAACCCAACAACTTTCGCAACCTCCCTGGTCCTGTTTCAATTGTCAGTTGAATTCTGTCAAAGAATATGCGCATACTAACCTGGATGGTACACAACCAATTCTGTCCCCCATTGTTTCTCCAATTCACTGACGCGGGGAGGCCGCGTTCTAGGAGAGATTCATCTCGAGCTATAACGAGAGTTGTATTCCCAGCTAATCCACCAGGCGGCGGGCTTACCGGCAGAGACGTATTCAAGACGACAACATTAGTCCAGATAAGGGGTTCGAAGGTCTGTGTAGCGGTAGTCGCGATTGTCGTACCACCAAGACCATGAGTTGTTGTGGTGTTAGTTGGAAAAGCTTGACCAGAGGTAGGAATACTGAGAGGGATTGTCACAGAGACTAAGTTAGATGCGGATGTTATTTTGGATATAGATACGCTGTGAGTCTCCTGAACGCTCGCTCGAGGCTAGGACCAATTTCAGTAGAGTTCTTTAGAAATTATTTTTACCTTTGAAGCAAAACTGCCTGAAAACAAACGGCTACTCTACATAACAACTGCACTTACAGCGACATGTGCCGCACTAAGTCCCGCGAGGACTAAAGTGGGTATAATAATACTCAATTTGGGGAGAAGCATCGAGTCGAGGATGAGAACACAAATAATGGATAAAGAAGCTGGATTCTATGAGAGATATGAGTCCACAGGTAAAATAAATAAAGTGATTGAGCATAAAATGATTTCCTTTTCGCATCTTGTAGGGAGAGCTCGGCTTTATATAATAGTAGAACACTGACGCCCCTTTTTCGCAGTTTGTAAGGAATCAAGGCCCCAAGCTGTGTAAAGAGCTACAAAGTCACATATCATCTATTTCCTTCAAGAGCTGCCTTGAAGGCTTGGACCAATGACACTGCTTGTACACTGCCGTAAATGAGGGTCAGGAGACTTTCACTGACTGTGAGACAGTCTAGCTCCGAAACCCCTTTGAATAGGAGATGCGAATACCGCATCTTGATATATGATGCGAAAGATTGACAAGTACAGAGTAAAAGAGCAAGGTTATATTAAATAATGGCTTGCCAGAACTGCCTATCAGCAAACACGTCTACTACGGTGAACTGTTAGCCCTGCAAGCACGGCTGGAGACTTGAAATAAAGGACAAAATGGTGGCCGATGAGGCGTCCAGTAAGGAGCACTTATTACCATTGGCTATTTAGAGGATTTAAAGGGGTTGGTCAGGCACATGAAAAAGAAAAACCATTTTGGATTCAGCCTCTTCATCCTTTTCAGCCTCTTTCAGCCCTACCGCGCTAGGAATGAATAAGGGGGTGCCAGTCGGCAAATCCCTTTGTATTGGAATTTTCCGGAATCTGGCAGGTGGCATGATCTAAACCTATTCGGGTAGCGAGGATACGCTGGAAGATTAAAGACTATTAGTGATATGTCATTAAACAAACTAAAGATACTTGCCATAGGAT
>Ga0335072_10009500_pt1 | contig 14025 bp, 6 predicted proteins | sample Lox_Sample_21_FD_206725 | JGI IMG/M metagenome (GOLD analysis project Ga0335072, IMG submission 206725) | Soil microbial communities from Loxahatchee National Wildlife Refuge, Florida, United States - Lox_Sample_2.1 | ecosystem: Environmental > Terrestrial > Soil > Wetlands | place: USA: Florida...
TAGGCCCGGCGAAGCCACGCCGCCGAAGATCGGGCTCCAGTTCGCGATCTTCCTGGCGCATGGCGACGATTTGTGCCCGCGACAGTGACGAAAAGCCTTCCCGCAGGCGTCCCGCCGGCAGGAGCTTCCCCTGAAAATCGTCGCCATGCAGAGCTACGATGTCCAGATCGCGCGCCAGCCGGCGATGCTGCAACCCATCATCGAGCAAATGGATCGACGGCTCACGGGCCACGGCTTCTGCTATGAGCCCGGCATCGTAGCGGCTCCCGCCCACAAAGACCGGCACTCCGGCGCTATGCGCGATCAGCAGAGGTTCATCGCCAAACTCCTCCGCCAAGCCGTCGGGATCCACTCTCTCGACAATTCCGGAGTGTCGTCCATAGCCGCGGGAGAGCACATCGACCGCAATGCCCCGTTCGCGCAGCAATTGCGCCAGGCGAATCGTCAGCGGCGTTTTGCCCGAACCACCCACCGACAGGTTTCCCACGCTGATCACGGGCCATTGCAGTCTCTTCTGCCGCAGCCAGCCCATGTCGTACGCGAGATTCTTCGCACCCGAAAGCCCGGCGTAAAGAGGAACCAGCGGCGACAGCGCTCGACTCATGCGCGCGCCTCCTGGGGCTTCGATCGCTGATCCGCGGAACGGGGCGGCCGGATGATTTCCATGAGCGCCTGCAGGGCACGCTCCGTAGCTCCCGCCTCGCTCTCGAAGACTTGCCTGCTTCGCGCGCCCATCGCGATGGGTTCCGGAGTGCCGGATGCAAGTACCGCGAGCGCTGTCTTCAACTCGCCCGGCTGCACGATGCGGATCGCCTCCCGTTCGTGCAGCTTCTCCACAATGCCGCGGAAGTTTTCATAGCTCGGTCCCATGATCACCGGCACGCCAAACTGCGCGGCCTCCAGGGGATTGTGTCCGCCCGCCGGTACCAGGCTTCCTCCGATGAATGCTGCATGCGCTAATGCGTAGACCGATGCCAGCTCGCCGATCGAATCCAGCAGGAAGATGGTGCCGGGTTCGAGGCTGGTCGGCGACTGCGCCCACTGGGAACGCCTCACCCATCGCGCACCACGGCGCTGGAGGATCGCAGCCGCTTCGCCAAACCGCTCCGGATGCCGGGGCGCCAGAATGGTGACCACGCCTGCCGGCAGCGCGTTCAGCACCAGCTCCTCTTCTCCGGCCAGCGTCGATCCGCAGACCAGAACGGGAGCCACAGGGGGAAGATGATCGCGCAGCAGTGCGACCATCGTCGACGATCCGGTCGCCCGCACATCGTATTTCAGATTGCCTCCCAGGCGAACATCGCCCGCTCCGAGGAATCTGAGGCGCTCCGCGTCGAGTTCACTTTGCGCGAGAACCAGCCTCAGATTACGCAGCAGGCGGCGCCACACCCAGACCAACCGCCGATACCGCGGCCACGACCGGTCGGAGATGCGCGCATTGACCACCGCGACAGGAATCGATCTGCGTCGGCATTCAACAAGCATGCGCGGCCAGAATTCCGTTTCCATCAACACGAGAACTTGTGGCCGAAGAGCCTGGAGCCACGCACGCACCGTCCATCCCAGGTCCAGCGGGAAATAGAAGACGCGGTCGGCACCGAACCGCTGGACCGCCAGCGCTTGTCCGGAGCGTGTGGTTGTGGAGACCATCACACGCCAGGCATTCCCTTCGGGCTCATCGGTTGCCTGGGCCAGCCTCGCACCAAGTTCATCGATCAGGCGGCTGGCAGCCAGCACTTCTCCAACGGAGACCGCGTGAACCCAGACGACCTTTCGTCCGTCTAACGGGTCGAGGATGCGTTGCGGCACGATGCCGAGCCGCTCCGACAGACCTTCGCGATATTTTCCGCTGGTGGCCATGCGAAAAAGCCACCACGGAGCCCCCAGGATCAGCACCAGCAGCAGGGCCAGACTGTATAGAATCAACATCCGCTTACCAATCTCGTCTTCCCGCGGTCCTAAGGCAAGATGATAATGATGACCATGCGCCCGCGCCCGCCTCGCGTCCTACTGCGATGTTTGTGGCCATTGTCACTTCTGCTCATCGGTATCATTCCATTTTCACGGGCCGATTCCGATCCTCCGCCAGCGAAAGACGCCACGACCTACCCTGCGGTGGATATCCACGCCAAAGAGCAGGTCGCGATTGCCGCGGAGCCTTTCGACACCGCCGAGAAATGCAAGATCTTTCACGTGGACTATCTGAAGTATCACTTTCTTCCCATTCGTATCATCGTGACCAATACCGGAGACAATCCTGTCTCGCTGCGCGATGCGCGCATCTTTTTTGTGAGTGCCAAAGGCGACCGGGTTCCCGCCGCCGATCCTGAAGACGTAGAGCGGCGCGTCCGGCCCCGGGACAGCCGCGGCATCGACATTCCCGTGGGCCCGATCAAGGTGCACACCAAGCCGAGCGCTTCCGACGACAAGATCGAGAGCGACTTCGACCACTTTGAATATGCGGCTCTGGCCGTCGAGCCCCATACGACGCGCGCCGGCTTCCTGTTCTACGACATGCAGGGGCTGGGCGACACTCCGCTGCACGGCGGCAAGCTGATTCTGCGCGAACTGCGCGACTCCAGCGGCGCGGAACTTTTCTATTTCGAAATCCCGTTCGACAAGTACCTTGAAGCAAGGCGTTAAGGTATGCTCATCGCCGTGGAGGCCACGATGACGACCATACAGCTGCGGCCTGCACGCATGGAAGACATCCCGGCCATCGCGGATCTGGAGCGGATCCCGGAATATCGCTCCATGGTCGGCAACTGGTCGCTTGAGGAGCACCACGAGAAGATGGCAGGCTCCGATTGCCGCTACCTGATCGCCGAGCCGGAATCGGGGGAGATGGCCGGCTTCGCCATTCTGCGCGGACTCTCCTCGCCGCATCGCTCCATCCGTCTGCAGAGAATCGTCGTCGCCCAACCCGGGCAGGGAGTCGGCCGCTTCATGCTGGCGGGCATTTTGGATTACGTCTTCCGCGAGCTGAAAGCTCACCGGCTCTGGCTGGATGTCTTCGAGACCAACCTGCGCGCCCAGCATGTGTATGAAGGTCTCGGGTTTCGGCGCGAGGGGATTCTGCGCGAAGCGATCTTCCGCGACGGCGAATACCACACACAAATCCTGATGTCGATTCTGGATCGTGAGTACGACGCGGTGCGCCGGGCGCGCAATGGAAAAGGACAATCGCGCACCGTGGGGGACCGCAACGATCGAAATTAGGGGAGCTGCGGGGGCCCAAGCACCGGCGTCTTCACCGGGGTAGCCGCACCGATGAACTGCGTGAGCGTGTACTGCTTTTGCGCGTTGTAGCCCTGGTTGGAAACCCAGACATTGCCACTGCCGTCGATGGCCACGGCAAAAGGCGCGATCAGCGACGCATCGGAACCGAATCCGGTCGCGGGGGAAAAAGGCGCCCCTGGCTGCGCGGCGCCGGCCCCGGCAAGTTCGCTGACCGAATTGCCGCGGTAGTTCGCCACCCACACATTCCCTGCCCCATCCACAGCAAGGCCGTTGGGATGCTCGATGCCGCCGGCGGTGTAGGCTGTGCCCACCACGGTTGCGGACCCGTCGGCTCCGATCGCCAGCTCGCTCACCGAATCAGAGTAATAGTTCGCCGTCCACAGGTGACCGGTCGCTCCTGTTGCGGCTACGGCAATCGCGTCCGCCGCTAGTCCGGAAGGAGCATCGCCGCCGCAAACAACGGTATTCACTTTGCTGCCATCGGCGGAGATCGATGTCACGGAACCCGATTGCGCTGCCTGATCGGCAAACCAGGCCGTGTGATTCGCATCGATCGCAACCGCAACCGGGCCCTCCAGCTGCGCGGAGCCGAATCCGGTGCTGGGTGAAATGGCGGTGCCATCCTTCGCCAGCTTTGTTGCGGTCGAGTCTCCGTAATCGGCGATCCACACGGTGCCGTCGGTGTCCGCAGCCACCGCGAGGGGAAAGAAGATGCCCCCGACCGAGTAGCCGCTGGCTCCCGACACCGGTGCGCCGGACGAGTTCAGCACCGTCACAGCCCCTTCTCCCCCATTGACGCTGCCGTCGCTCTGCTCGTCTGTCACCCACACGCTGCCATCCTGATTGACGGCCAGCCCGTAGCTCTCACTCAACCCTCCGCCGGTAAAGCCGGCAGCAGGAGAGACGACGGCTCCGGTAGCAGAAAGCTCGGTCACGGCCCCAAAGTAGTCGGCAACCCAGACATTTCCCGATCCGTCGACACCGAGTGAGCCGGCCGTGTTCAGTCCGCCGCCGGTGTAATTCACCGCGAGAATCCAGTCGGGCGGCGCCGCGGCGAGGCTCGGCTGGAAGGGCGAGGAGCTTCCGGCGAGCGCGAACAAAGCAGCCGGAGTAACGCCTGGGTTCCGCACGATGTTGAGAGCCGCGTCGAGAGTATTGGCCGGAGCAGACCCACCGGCGGGCGTTGCATTCGTGAACAGCGTGCTGCAGGCACTGGCGCTGCTCTGCTCCACGCAGGCCGACAGAATATCGGCCAGTGTATTGATCTTTGACGTGGGGATCGTCGCGTTCGCTGGCGCGGCCTTCCCCGGCGCGACGCCGCTGGTGACATCGACCAGATTGTTGACGAGGGCAAAGGCATTCGTCAGCCCTGGGGCATTGCCTGCGCTGGTGCCTACCGCCCCGCCTGTATGCAGAAAGGGCGCCAGAGCCCAGGCCGCCGCCACGGTCGTGACCTCGTTGACCGTCACCGTGGTCGACGAACTCAGACTGCTGCAAGTGCCGAGAGGTGCGATCAAAACGATGGCAGAATTATCCGCTCCAGTGCCGGTGTGACCGCCGGAGGCTATGACATAGGTCAGCGAACTCCCGGATGGGCATGCCGTATTGCCCTGAATGGTAAAGGCGCCATTCTGGTCTGTGGTCGCTGCGGTCGCCAGTGCGGTCCCCGCGCTGCCATAGCCGGTGGTTCCCGCCGCATACACCTGCACCTGAGCGCCAACGACGGGCAGCTGCCCACCCATGACCTTGCCCGAAAACTGAAATGTGGGAGGAGGTGGTGGAGGTGGAGGCCCCGTGCCGCCGGAACTTCCGCCACCGCAACCGGCAACCAACGCCACGGCTCCCAGGCAGAGAACGCTGAGGGCAGCCGCACCAATATGCAACCTGTTCACTGAGGGGGACACTGGATTTCGGCCGATCGTCGAAGCTACTTCGCTTTGGGATTGTTGCGGTCGCGCAGGTACCTGCGAGCCTGCACATAGCCTACACCAGCCGCGCTGACGATCAGGCCCAGAACCAGCCTAGGGTTTTCCGGCGAGTCCGTGCATCCGCCAAAGCCGTCCTGTGCATGCACCCGCATCGCTGCCACGAGCAGCAACAGCGCGACTCCACAGATGGCTCCAAACTTCTTCAAATGACCCTCCCACTGGCCGGCTCGCGTACCCTGGTTCGATCCGCAGGCTGCGACCGCTGGCCCCTCGATTGGGGCGTCGATTCACACGCGAATATGGCTTGCCGGGATCATGATCATAGCGTTGCCGCATGGCTCTGCAAAGAGGTTTCGCGTGCCTAAAACGTGTTACGGCATATGGCGAACGCCCCTCCCCCAAAGTTGCGCAGTAACACCCCAATGCGTCATTGTGAGGAGGAGTCGAGGTCACTAAAATCATGCGTCACAACCGACAATTCTCGCTATGAAAAGCGGCGTCGTGTCCTCTGACGTGGACGGCCTGCAGGGCTCCGCCCTCGCGGCGCAGGAATCCATCCCCGCACCTCCCCCGGCAGCGCCGCACCCCTCCACGCTCGTTTGGTGTTGCATCGCGGGCCTCGTGCTGGTGGGCGCGATTGGGATGGCTTCCATCCTGCTCAAGCTCTGGGACCTCTGGACCGACGATCCCCTCAAATCGATCGGCATGCTGATTGTGCCCGTCGGCGTGATGCTGACCCTCCGCGTCTGGCGGCAATGCGGATGGGAGTTGCGTGGCAGCTGGTGGGGACTGTTTCCGCTGGTGCTTGCGCTGCTTTGCAGCGCCTTCCGTCACTCCCTCGAGGCGAGGGTTCTGGCCGGGCCGATCGGCCTCAATCTGCTCTCTCCGAAAGTCCCGCTCTATCTCTTCGGCAGCGGCTTGGTGATTCTGTTCGCCGGCTGGCGGGTTTGGAGGCGGGCGTGGTTCCCCCTTGCCTTGCTGCTCTGCGCCCAGCCGGTGCCGTATCGCTTCCTGGTTTACGGTGATCTGCCCCTGCAGGATCTCTCCGCGCACATCGCGCGCTCCTTCGCCGTCCTGATTGGGTTTCCGCCCACCAGCAAAGAGCTGCTCCGCCTGATGTTCACCCCCGATTTCGGGATGTTCATCGCCCCCGGCTGCGACGGCGTTCGGGGCGCCCTCACCATGGGCTACCTCGCGCTGATCACCGGCTATCTGAAGAAGGTCTCCGTTCCGCGCTGGATCGCCTATACGGTGGGAGGCGTGGCCCTCGGCTACATCTTCAACCTGATCCGGCTCTGCGCCCTGGTTCTCTACTATCGCATCGCCGTGGGCCACCCCGGGCTCGAGCACTTTGCGAAATGGGCCGATTACATCCTCGGCGGCTGCCTCTTCCTGATGGCCACCGTGCTCTTCCTGTGGATGGTGTCGCGCAAGGACCCGGCCATCGCCCCCGCAGCCCCGACGCCGCCCAGCCCCGCCGTATGGACCGCGCAGCAGAGACGCCAGTTTGTCTGGAGGGCCGTGGTCTGCGCCGTTTCCTCCCTGGTGTTCATCGTCCCGGGCATTCACGCCATACGGACCTGGCACGAATCGTTCTCTGCCCAGGTGCACCACGGCAGCATTACGCCTGCGCAGTTGAACGCTCTGCTGCCGAAGCAGCTGGGTGGGTATACCCTGAACCGCGCCTGGCAGGAAAATCAGAACGGCCAAATCTCTCTCGAGATGGGGGCGTACGAGCGCGGTGAGCGGGATGAGGCGATCCTCGGTGTCTGGCTGCCAACGCGAGCCCACAACATGCACGGGAGCTGGATGGATCGAGGCGAGGATCCGCTGCAGCGCCATGACGAAACGTTCCTCACCGGCGAGGGCCTGGCGCAGTTCGACACGGCCTTCTACAGCGATGGCGTCACCGACAGCATTGCCGGCAACGGGTACTGCACCCCGGCTACGTGCATCCCTTCGCCGGCGCGAGTTCCCGAAGGATTCACGCTGACGATCGATCCCACGGACTTCGAAACGCGGGGAACGCGGGCCGTCTCTATCTTCTTCCGCATCGATCGGCCGCACGCCGGCGACCAGCCGGCTGCATTCCGGGAACTGGCCAGCGAGGCGAAGGAGTTCGTCGCCAGCATCGATTTCGGCGAGGTCAGCAGGAGATTCCAATAGGGCAACCCCTGCCTGCATCCCCGCGAGCCCCGGCCTCTCCGATCGCACTCCCACGGAGAGTGGCCCAATTGTGGGCTTGGAGGCGCGGTAGCGCGTGATGGATCATCATGAGAACGCGTTTCGACCCGCGCCCGGAGAAGCATGCGCCAGGATTGGCTCAGGTACAGCCTCATCGCCCTGCTGCTGGGAGCCTTACAGGCTCCCGCGCAAAGCAACAGCGGGGAGCTGCAGGTCCATGTCACGGATCCCACCGGACGCGGGCTTCAGACAACGATCCATCTTCTGAGCGAGGCAAATCAGTACCGCGCGGACATCGTGACGAATAAGCAGGGCAATGCGGATCTGGCGCGGCTGCCCTACGGTGTTTATCGGCTGGAGATCGGTGCAGCGGGATTCGCGCCGGTTGCAGAAACGCTGGCCATCCGTTCCTCGATTTCGGTTGCGCATCGAGTCGTGCTGCAGGTGGCCTCGGTGAAGGAGACGGTGGCCGTTACTGCCGCAAGCACGCTGATCGACCCCGAGCAGCCAGGCGATGTCGAGCAGGTGGGGCCGGCGTTTCTGGAGCACCGGCTCAGCTCGATTCCAGGCCGTTCGCTCGAGGATCTGGTGAATTCTCAACCCGGCTGGCTGTACGAGGGCAATGCCGTGCTGCACCCGCGCGGCTCGGAGTACCAGACGCAGTTTGTGGTGGACGGCATTCCGCTCACCGACAATCGGTCGCCGAGTTTCGGGCCGGCCATGGAAGCCGACGACGTGCAGTCGCTCAGCATCTACACGGCCGGCATCCCTGCGGAATATGGCAGAAAGATGGGCGGCATCGTCGAGGTGAACACACAGCAGACCGCCCAGCCGGGATTCCACGGGGTCGTCTCGCTGGCCGGAGGCAGTTTCGATACGGCCGGTGCATTTGGCGAAGGCCAGTACACCGACGGGCGCAACACAGTGGGCGCGAGCCTCAGCGGAAGCAGAACTGATCGTTACCTGAACCCGGTGGTGCCGCAAAACGATTCGAATACGGGCACGCTGGGGGACGTTGCCGGACGCTATGAACACGACTTCTCGCCATCCGATCGACTGAGCCTGAGCGTCCGCCACGAATTGTCCCGGTACGAGATCCCCAACGAGCAGGTGCAGGAAGCGGCTGGGCAGCGCCAGACTGCCGACAATCTCGAGACGATGGGAATCGCTTCGTACGAGCACATCTTCTCGGCACAAACACTGGCTCGATGCAGCGGGATGGTGCGCGACAATGCCAACGATTTCAACTCCAACGAGGACTCGACGCCGGTCGAGGTGTTCCAGCACAACCGCTTCCGCGAGGGATATTTCAAGGCGCTTGCGATTGCCGATCGCGGCCGAAGCGAATGGAAAGCCGGCGCAGAGTCCGACAATACGTTCCTGCGCGAGAACACGAGCTACGCGATTACCGATCCGGATCAGTTCGGCGACGGGACACCGCTGACTTTTGCCTTTACCGGCACGCGACCCGATCTGGAGCAGGCCGCTTTCATCGAGGACCTGGTCCATCTGGGACGGTGGACGATGAACGCCGGCCTGCGGTGGGACCACTACCAGTTGCTGGTCAATCGGCAGGCGGTTGAGCCGCGCCTGGCGATCTCACGGTATTTTCCGCGGGAGGGTCTGATCCTGCATTTCTCGTACGATCGGGTCTTCCAGACCCCCTCGTTCGAGAACATTTTGCTTTCCAGTTCGCCCCAGGTCGATTCGCTGGATCCGAGTAGGTTTCTGCGGCTTCCGGTCGAGCCTTCGGTGGGAAACTACTTCGAAGGCGGACTGACCCAGGCTTTGGGTGGCAAGGCCAGGCTGGAGGTCAACGATTTCCGGCGGGTGATGGATAACTACGCCGACGACGACCAGATCGACAATACGACCATCAGTTTCCCTGTCGCCTTCCGTAAAGCCATCATCTACGGCGCGGAGGGCAAGCTGGATGTCCCGGAGTGGGGAAAATTCTCGGGATTCCTGAGCTATTCCTATGAAGTCGGCAGTGCCTGGAATCCGGTGACCGGCGGCCTGTTCCTCGGTGACAACGCCACAGCGGCAGAAACACAGCTGTCGGGACACTTCCCCGATTCGCAGGACCAGCGCAACACGCTGCGCGGCCGCTTGCGGTATCAGGTACATCCGCGGTTCTGGCTGGCCGCGGGCATGCAGTTCGACAGCGGGCTGCCTTTCGAGTTCGACGGGGACCGCAACACCGTTCTGGCTGAGTACGGGCAGCAGGTTCTGGATCGAATCAATTTCGAGCGTGGCCGCATCGATCCGGCGTTTCAGGCCAATGCATCCGCCGGCGCCGATTTGTACCGCAACGAGAAGGTGAAGGTGCAGTTGCAGGCCGACGGACAGAACCTGAACAACGTTCTCGACGTCATCGATTTCGGCGGCCTGTTCTCCGGCAATGCCATCGGGCCGCCCCGCAGCTATCAGCTGCGTCTCACGACCACGTTCTGATCTGCTGCGACGGCTGGGTTGAGACATGAATCAGGCGGCCTCGAAACGGGCCGCCCGATCATCAACCTTCGTTTATGGCAACAGCCCGTACACATCCAGTTCGCCGGTGGTTGTGTCGTTTTCGGTGCCGGCGCCTCGAGTACTCACGTACACCTTGCCATTGGCTATCGTGGGCACGACGAACTTCATCGCGTTCCCGGCCGTGTTGCCTGTGCCCATGGTACTGTTCCACAACTCAGCGAGAGTCGCGGCGTTGTACGCGTACAGAACGGCCGGGCCACACCCCGGCGATTGCGATGTGCAGTACTGGCTGTTGTCCAGAGCCCACACGATGCCGTTGGTTGTCCCCGAGGCCGACACGGCAGGCGTTGGTTCAGGGAAACCGAATCCTCCGGCCGGGGCCGAAGCGGTGGTCAACAGCGTGAGTTGCTCGGTGGTCGACGAGAGCGAATACGCCTGCAGCGCCTGGTATTGCGCTGAGGTGTAGTAGGTGCCCACGGTGGAACCCACCGAAGCCTTGAGGAACGCGCCGGTGCCAAAAATGGGTTCTTTGCTTCCCGTGTAGACCTGCTGCCAGGGAGTCCCGTTGTAGCCGCCCAGACTGGTGCCGTTGAGAACGTAGAAGTATCCGGACTGCGGAGTGCTGCCGTTGAGGGGACCCGCCTTGCCTCCGCCAATCAACAGCGATGATGGAGTGCCCGGCAGGCTGACCAGCACCACCGTTCCCCCCGACCCGAAATCGTCGTCCTTGCTGGTGTTGTCTTTGCTGGCATAGGGCGGAGTGAAGAAGTCGGCCACATGCAGCGTCTTGTCGGCGTTGGGGGTCAGCTTGAGCAGCGAATCCCCGTAGTCGTTGTTGGGGGCCGTGGCGCTGTTGGCATCAATCGTGCCATTGCCGGTGATGACGTAGAGATTGCCCGCAGCATCGATCGCCGGCGCACCGCCGCTCATCCAGATCCCAGCGCCTCCTTTGGAGGTGCTGGCGGCGTTGGGCTGCTGGTTGGGGTTGGCGTTGTACACATAGGCCACGGAAAGATCGCTGGTATTGAAACCGACCACCCATCCGTAGTACGGCGGGGTGTCCTCATGGCCGGCCCAGGAAACATAGACAACGTGATTGGTCGAGTCCAGAGCGAGCGCGCAGCGCTGGTTCGATGTCTGTGCATTGAACCCATCGGTCGTTCCACGATCGCCCGACCCGGGGAATGAGATCTGGCCTGCGCCAGTGCCGCCGGTGATCGTCAGGGGCGTAACAGACTCGCTGCCATCGGCCATGCTGATGGCGTGCAATCGCTGGTAGAACGGGTAGGGACTGGATTCGATCACCGACTTCGAAACCACATAGATCGTGTGGCTGGAGGGGTCGATCACCGGAGTGCCAATGACGCCAGTCGTCGGCTCGATATCGCCGCCTCCGGCCCCGACGCAATAGGCGGGCAGGGTCGATCCCTGAACGCAGGTGGGAGGCCCGGACGGCACCGGAACCTCACCCGCGGTCCCTCCATGATTCGAATCGATCAGGCTGGACCGCCACAATTGCGTGCAACTCGTCCCGTCCGCGTCGAACGCATACAGGCTGTCGTTCGTGGTGGCGACGATGACCACGTTGCGCGCCTTGCCGCCAACGGTCACATTCGGCACCCACAACGGCTGGGTGTAAATCGGCGAGTCCACCGTACATGAGAAGAGTTTCCCAAAGGTGGATGTCGCCACACTGGATGGCGTCAGCGCGTACTCCTGGACGTTGGCACCGTCCCGGTTGTTGTCGTTGTGATAGGTCAGCACGCCGGACAGGTCCGTCACCCCCACGGTGGACGACAGGGTCGAGCCTGTGTTGTCTGCCGCTGCGGCGGTAATCACGTAAGTCCCCGTCGCGGGCGGGGTGTAGGTCACGGGAACTCCGCTGGCGCTGGTGGTCGAGGAGAAACTCCCTCCAGTGGCCGACCACTGCACGTTGCCGCCGTCGCTGGCCGTGGCCGATATCGACAGCGTTTGATTGATCGTGATCCCTGCATTGCGCGGGGTAATGCCGGTCAACGAGACATTGTCGCCGCCATCGGCGATCGTCAAACCCAGGGTGATCGATTGCATCAATTGCGGGCTGCTTGCGTCCGTCACCTGGAACGTCAACTGAACGTTGGTGATGGGAGCCGTGGGTGTGCCACTGATGACGCCCGTTGCGGTATTGAGGGAAAGGCCCCAGGCGCTCAAAGCCGTGCCGCCGGTTTGCGACCATGTGTAGGGCTTCATGCCACCGATGGCCTGGAGCGTGGCGCTGTAAGGAGTGCCTTCCATGCCCTGCGGCAGGGAGGTCGTGGTGATCTGGAGATTGAAGGGCTGATTCACGAGCGGCGCCGATGCTACCGGCGAGGCTGCTCCGACGAACTCCGTCAACCCCACGGAGCTGTCGTCAGCAACCCAAACGCTGCCCGATGGATCGATCGCGATCGACCATGGGTGGTTCAGCGCTACCTCAGAATGATAGCCACTGGCGGGTGAGAGCGCCGTAATCGTCGCTCCGTTGGAACTGAACTCGCTGATGCTGCCGCCGCCGTAATTCCCCACCCATACGTTGCTCGCCCCGTCGACGGCAACGGCAAAGGGCGTACTCAGACCTCCGGCGCCACCCGAGATCGTGGCGAGCTGCGCGCCAGCATTGTTGAACTCGGTAAGGCTGCCCCCCTGGCTGGTAACCCAGATATTTTCCGCAGAATCCACGGCCACCTGGCTGGGATTGGTCGCAAGGCCCGCGCCGGTGTCGCCCCCCGCGGGCGAAATGGCGGTTCCCGGACTGGTACCCGTGGCTCCCTGCATCTCGCTGATCCTCGATGGACTGCCGATGAGGTCCGCGGCCCACACGTTGCCACCGCCATCGATTGCGATCCCAAAGGGATTGTCCAAACCGCCGCCCTGATACCCGTTCGGATTGGACGATACCGCAGTCCCGCTTCCGGCACCGAAGGCTGAGCCTTTGAACTGGCTCAGGCTGTTGCCACTCTGATTCGCGACCCAGAGATACCCTGAGCCGTCCGCAGCAATTCCTTCAGGCGTATCCAGTCCGCCTCCGCTGGCTGTGGCGAAAGTATGCGTATTGGGATTGAACGCACTCAGTGTGTTGTTGCCGCCATTCGTTGTCCAGACAGAGCCGGAATTGTCGATCGCAATCCCGTTGGGCTGATTCAGATTCGCATCGCTGTAGCTGGAGATCGCTCCCGGGGGCGTCACCTCGGTGAGCATGCTGCTGCTGTGATTCGCCACCCACGCGTCGCCGGAGCTGTCGATGGCCACTCCAACGCTGCCATTCAGGCTCGTGTCGGTATAGGTGAGAGCCAGGGTGAAGTCGTTGGGTTGGGCGGACAATCCTCCGCTGTTAAACGCTGCACCTCCGCCGACCGCGGAGATCAGCCCGTATAAGGTTGGGACGTTGTTCCCGGGGTAATGGGCGATGTTAATCGCGGCGCTGGCGGTGTCCGTCGGCTCCGGGCCTCCGTTCTGCCCGTTGTTCGTCGCATTCGTGAAGAGCGTGTCGCAGTTCGAGCCTGAGGGTGGCGGGTTCGACGTTACGCCCGTATTGACGCAGGCGCCCAGGATGTTCGCCAGCGAGACTATCTCCGAACCGGGAATATTGACCGACGCTGTGCTGCCCCGGGGCATGCCTGTGCTCACATCCACCAGCCGGCCGGCGGTGACCATGGCGTTGGCAATCGCGGCCGTGGCCGAACTCGGCCCGGAAACATGTTGGGCGTTGGTGGCGAAGCCGGCCAGCGCATAGGCCGCAGCCACAGTGGTAATCTCGTTCATCACCACATTGCCCGTCAGCCCGCTGAAATTGCCTGAGCTGTCGCAGGTGCCAAGCGGAGCCATAAGACCGGCGTCGACGTTGGTCCCGGCGACCTGGGGATTCCCGCCCAGGGCGTACAGATACACGGACTGATTACTGCACGAGTAATCCGTGCCGGCGACGGTGAATCGTCCCCCCGCCTGGGTCGTCACGTAGAACCAGTTGTTTACGCTGTTTGTGCCGCTGGTATCCGACGTGTCCTGCAGCAGGGAGATGGAGAGCTGACCGCTGCCGCTCGTCGAAACCGCCAGCATGTAAACCTGGGCCCCAAGGATGGGCTGCTGGCCGCCGAAAGCCACGCCGTTCACGGTCGTTCGGGTCGACGCCGGCGTCGGCGCCGGAGTGGTTCCCGTGCCGTTCTTCGAAGTGGTTGCGACG
>Ga0335072_10009501_pt1 | contig 14024 bp, 11 predicted proteins | sample Lox_Sample_21_FD_206725 | JGI IMG/M metagenome (GOLD analysis project Ga0335072, IMG submission 206725) | Soil microbial communities from Loxahatchee National Wildlife Refuge, Florida, United States - Lox_Sample_2.1 | ecosystem: Environmental > Terrestrial > Soil > Wetlands | place: USA...
CTTTCCGGCAAGCTGAAGCTCGGTGCGGGCGCCTCTGCAGTGGCGGGTCCGTCGGGAGCGAACGCCGCTGCCTTCAACGATCCTAACGTAGACATCCTGACCTATTCGCAATCGAAAGGGCTTTTCGCAGGCGCTTCTCTGGGTACCGCGTCCATGGCATCCGACGACAAAGTCAACCAGGAACTTTATGGCAAAACCATCGATGCCGCTCAGATGGTCCGTGATAGCAGTACCCCGATTCCTCCTTCGGCACAACCCTTGATCAATGTGCTGCAGAAGGCATCCCCAAGGTACCATCCGTAAGATCTTGTTCGAACCCTAATCTGTGACCGCAATTCAGATCGATGGGAGTACGCGCAACTGCGGTGGCGCAGCTCTCTTGGTACTTTTGTGTAATTCTGCGTATCCTCTGGACCGGCAGTGATTCTTGCATTGACCCGGCCTGGGATACTCCCAGTCGATCTCGACCCATGACGTTTCCCGCTCTCTGCTGTCAAAGCCATGCCGGCGAACTTTTACGACATGCCGGATGATTTATGATCCTCGAACAACGCACGCTCGAGGAAAATAAATCATGCGGATATGGATGCAGCTTGCAGCACTGGGCGCAATCGCGCTTTTGGCCCCGGCCTCTTATGGCGAGTTGCACGTGCTTGTCGATCAGGTCGGCTATGACACCGGCTCACCCAAGCAGGTGTTGATCCTGGGCACAAAGCAGGATAATCCGCAGCAATTCACGCTGGTCGACAGCAATACGGGCAAAGTCGTTTTTACCGGAGAACTGAAACCCTCCGGACAGGTCTATGACTGGCATCCCACGTTTGGCGATACCTACTGGACCGGCGATTTCTCCGCGTGGAACAAGCCCGGCCACTACGCGCTGGAAACACGCGACGCGAATGGCGAGGCCCACTCCTGCGTCTTCGAAATCGCGGACGATCTTCTCGAGCGAACCACGCTCTCGAACGTCATCTTTTACTTCAAAGGCCAACGCGCCAGCGGACTAATGAACCAGGCGGATCGCCATCTCAAGCTTCCCGGTGACGAGCCCGGCTATGTGGATGTGCATGGCGGCTGGTATGACGCCACCGGTGACTACGGCATTCACTTTTCCCACCAGAACCTCACCTCCTACTTCAATCCGCAGCAGGTCCCACTGGTAGCCTGGAGCCTCCTGAAGAGCTATGACGTGCTCGAAGCGCGCCACGATGACAACTTCAGTGAGTACGAGCGCCGCCTGCTCGATGAAGGTTTGTTCGGTGCGGATTTTCTGGTGCGTATGAAGCGGCCTAACGGATCGTTCTTTGAGAGCATCACCGCTCCGGGCCCGCAAAAGCTCGCTAAAGACCGCGAGATCGGCAATCCCAACTGGCGCACGCGGATCAAAACAAGCGCCTCGCAGTCCACGGAAACGATTGAGCCTGCCAAGGGTCCGTATGCTTATCAGGTCAGCTTCCGCTCCGGCGGCGGCATGGCGATTGCCGCGCTCGCCCTGGCCAGCACCATGACCATCGACGGCGACTTTACCCGCGCCACTTACCTGCGCACGGCTGAAGAAGCCTTCGATTTCCTGAGTCATCACAACACAGAACTGCTCAACGACCACAAAGAAAACATCCTCGACGACTATTGCGCGCTCATGGCTGCAACCGAGCTCTACCGCGCGTCGCACAAGCCCGAGTATCTTGCCGCCGCCAATCAGCGCGCCGATCACCTGATGGCGCGGCTCACGACCATGGGCAAGTATCGCGACTACTGGCGCGCAAACGATGCCACGCGGCCCTTCTTTCATCCCTCTGACGCCGGCCTGCCCGTCGTCAGCCTGCTCGAATATGACGAGATCGCCTCACCCGCGCAGCAGCAGAAGGTACGCGACGCTGTCGACCGCTCGCTCCACTTCGAGCTCGCCGTGACGGACGAGGTCAACAATCCGTTCGACTATGCGCGGCAGCTCGTCCGCATGGGTGATGGCCAGGTGCGCAGCGCGTTCTTCTTCCCGCACGATACCGAGGCGGCTCCGTGGTGGCAGGGGGAAGACGCGCGGCTGGCATCGCTGGCCGCCGCGGCTCGCATGGCCGCGCCCCTCTTTATCGATGATCCCGTGTTTCACGCGCAGCTCGAAGACTACGCCTGGAACCAGCTCCATTGGATTCTGGGCCGCAATCCCTACGACGCAAGCATGCTGATGGGCAGCGGACACGGTAATGCACCTTATATGTTCTTCCGTTCCTGGAAATACACCAGCGCGCCCGGCGCCATCGTCAATGGCATCACCGCATCCCTCAACAACGAGGACGGCATTGCCTTCAATGAAGGCTACGCCGTGACCGGCAAGGATGAAGACTGGCGCTGGACCGAGCAGTGGCTGCCTCATGCCGCCTGGTATCTCTATGCTGTCAGCCTGCCGCATTAGGAATCGCAGCATCTGGCTTCGCATGGTTAAACCGGAAAAGCGTGCCCCTGCCTTTGTATGATGAAGCTGTAGAGGGCACGAATGCCGCAGGCCGAAGCGCAGGTCAAAACTCAGATGGAATCGAATATCGGACCAGAGGCCGAGTACAGCATCCGCCTGGGCACTATCGGCCGCGAAGAGGCCGCGCTCGTCCAGAGCGACCGCCGCTATGTCGCAATCAAGATCGGCATTTTCGTCGTGGGCGCTGTGATTGCCGCCTGGCTTGTGAAATATGCGCCCGGCCGCCTGCCTCTCCTGGCCATTGTGCTGGCGGTTTTTGCCGTTGCCTTTGTGCTCCACGAGCGCGTTCTGCGCAGCCTCCGGGTCGCCCGGCAGCGCACGAGCTTCTACGAGCGCGGACTGGCACGGCTCGAAGGCCGCTGGCCGGGAACCGGACGTCAGGGCGAGCAGTTTCTCGAGGTTTCGCATCCCTACGCACGCGATCTGGACCTGTTCGGCAGGGGCGGCCTTTTTGAGCTGCTCTGCACCGCCCGCACCAGCGCGGGCGAACAAAGACTTGCCGCATGGCTGCTGGCTCCCGCTCCAGTTGAGGAAATCGCACTGCGCCAGGCCGGGATTGTGGAGCTGGCTCCCCGGATTGATTTTCAGGAGCGCATGGCGCTGGCCGGAGAAGATGTTCAGACCGAAGGCGCGGGCACGCCGGAAGCGTTGATTGCCTGGGCCGAGCCCGGAAATGAATCCAGCGGGGCACCGGTCCACACGGGAATGCGTCTGCTGGTCGCGGCGCTCGCCCTCTGCTGGAGTCTCAGCGTTCTGCTCTGGCTCTTCAGCCGGCTGGGCGCGATCCCGCTGTGGCATTGGGGTGTGGTGGCGCTCGGCTTCAGCGCACTGAATCTGGCGCTGAACTCCACGGGGCGCAAGCAGGTGGCAGCGTCCGCGGAAGCCATCGAGGCAGCCGGAGACGAGCTTCCACTGCTGTCCGCCGTCTTTGCCGCAATCGAGAAGGAACCGTTCACGTCGCCTAAGCTTGCTGGCCTGCAGGCACGGCTGCAATCCGCCGGAATCCCGCCATCACGAGCCGTTGCGAAATTAAATGGGTACCGCGAAAATCTCATGACCGCTCACAACGTGGTATTGCGGGTCGCCGATCCCTTTATCTTCTGGACGCGCCAGTGGGTCTGGTCCACCGAGCGCTGGCGCAGCCGATACGGTGCTTCCGTGAGCGGCTGGATGAGCGCGGCAGCGGAGATGGAAGCACTGCTCGCTCTGGCCGTCTTTGCGCACGAGCATCCTGCCTATGTCTTTCCGGAAGTTACCGCGGCAGAACCAAACCCCGTACCTTATCTTGATGCCGAAGACCTGGCGCATCCTCTGGTGCAGGGCAATGCCGTGGGTAACAATGTGAAGCTGGGCCGCGCTAGCGGCGGGCGGACAGGTCCCGGCCTTCAACTCATCATCATCAGCGGGCCGAACATGGCGGGCAAAAGCACCTTCGTGCGCAGCGTAGGAGTGAATGCCGTGTTGGCACAAGCCGGCGCTCCCGTGCGCACACGCCGCATGGCGCTGTCAGAGCTGCAGGTGGCTGCCTCCATATGTATTCTCGATTCGCTGCAGGGCGGCCTATCTCGCTTTTACGCCGAGATCATGCGGCTCAAGCAAATCTATGACCTCACCGCGAAAGACCTGCCGGTGCTCTTCCTCATGGATGAGCTGCTCTCGGGCACCAACTCACACGACCGCCGCGTTGGAACCGAATCCATCGTTCGCGGCCTTGTCCAACGCCGCGCCATCGGCATTGTAACCACGCATGACCTCGCGCTCACCGAAATCGTGAACACGCTCGACGGACGCGCCGCCAACTACCACTTCGGCGATACATTCGCGGAAGGCAAGCTCTCCTTCGACTACAAACTTCTGCCGGGGATTGCCGAGAGCACCAATGCGCTTGAACTGATGCGGTCGATTGGTCTCACAGCAGACTAGCCGTCCAGTTCTATAATCTGCTTTCGATTCAATCCGGAGGTTTTCGTTCAATGAATTCGACTGCGATGCTTGGGGCGGCGCTGCTGTGCGCCTTGCCCGTGGCGGCTCAAACCGCTCCCTGCCCTTCCGACGCTACCAGACAGTGCAGCGAGATTCAGCAGATGCAATCCCGGCTCGATGATTGGGCGCAGCTCGACCGCTATCGAATCGAGAATGCGAATTTACCTCCGGTTGCATCCGGAGAACAGCGGGTTGTCTTTTATGGAGATTCGATCACCGACAGCTGGGGCCACGGCAAAGATTTCTTCCCCGACAAGCCCTATTTCAATCGCGGCATCAGCGGACAGACTACGCCGCAGATGCTGGTGCGCTTTCAGCAGGATGTCGTGCATTTGCAGCCGGCGGCGGTCATCATTCTGGCCGGAACCAACGACATTGCCGGCAACACCGGCCCCGAAACTCCGGAGATGATTGAGGATAATTTCGCTTCCATGGCAGCGATCGCTAAGTACTACGACATTAAGCTGATCTTTGCCTCGATTTTGCCCGCAATCGCATATCCGTGGAGGCCGGGCATTGCGCCGGCCGACGAGATCCGCACCCTGAACGCATGGCTCAAAGACTTCTGCAAGCGCGACGGAGACATCTACCTCGACTATTACAGCCATCTGGCTGACGCGCAGGGTGGCATGAAGCCGGGGCTTTCGAAGGATGGCGTCCATCCTACCCCCGCCGGCTATGCCATCATGGCGCCGCTTGCCGAAAAGGCCATTGCGGAGGCATTAGCGAACTAGAGCGGCGCAGGCGCCTGCGCCTGGACGGCGAGACCTATTCGTAGGCAAGGGCGTCGATGGGGTCTTTGCGCGCGGCCTTCCAGGCCGGATAGATGGCCCCGAACAGCGAGCCGGTCAGGGCAATCACCGTGGCATAGATGCGCCATCGATTTGTGAGCTGGAATGAGAAGGTGGGGAAGTGCAGGCCGACTCCGAATTTAATAACCTGGGTAAGACCGATACCGAGAATAATACCCACAATCGAAATCAGAAGCGCTTCGCGAAGAATCAGATTCAAGATGTAAATTTTCGATGCACCCAGCGCTTTTAGAATTCCGATCTCGCGTGTGCGTTCCATGACCGCCGTATAGAGCGATTGGAAGATGACCAGAAAGCCCACGATCACCGCTATCGTGATGATCGTGTCGAGTGCGATGTTGACGCCCGGGAAGTGTTCGGGAGTCATCATCGATGTCAACTCCTGGATCGTCTGAACCTGATAATTCTGCAGTCCGGGTGTGTCTTTGATCTCCTGCCTGATCAGACCCTGGTTCTTAATGTTGTCGCTCTTGATATAGAAAACCGAAGCGTTGTCGATCGAGCCCATCAGTGCGCCCAGTGTGCGAAGCGGCAGAAAGATGCGCCCCCCTTTGCCATGCTCGACAATGCCGCAGATGCGGAACTTGTGGTTCAAGAGCGTAATGGTTGCGCCTACGGCGCGGCTTTGGCCCTTCGGGGCAGAGCGCGCGTAGAGATCATCCACAATCACATCGTTCGGGGCCTGGAACGGGCCGCCCTTTAAAAAGATAAAGGGCCGCAGTGCGTTATAGCTCGGGAAGTCGATGCCCCAGATCGTCTCCACCCCGCCGGCCATGTTGAAGTCGGCGATGGCCGGCGAGGCGACCTCCACGTGCGGCAGTTTGGCCAGCACATCGGCAACCTTTGCGGGAACCGGTGCGCCGCCAACCGAGCTGATGAAGCTGGCGTTGGGTGGCCGGACGATGATGTCGGCTCCGATGCCACTGCTCTGACTGCTTGCGTTATTGATGATCCCGACCACGATGGCAACAATCGACAGGATCATTACCACCTCAATCGCGACGGCCACAACGCTGATCAGGGTACGCAGTGGGCGGTGCAGAACATTGCCTAGAACAAGTTTATTCATGGTCAGGAGAGGAAAAATATAGAGAGGAAACGGATGTGTAGCGGGTAAATCCCATTCTTCATTAAGGATAACAAATGGGGAGTGGCAGGGGCGATTCCAGCCGGGACAGGCTCAAGTTTCTCCCAATTGCACCGATCATTGGGCTACCGGGCCAAGCAGGTTACTGAAAAGAAAGGAAAATAGCAATTTTCCTTTTGACGTGGCGGCCAAAACGGTTTTATGGTGATAGATACGCCTCAAGCCAATGGTATAGGCAGTCCAATGAGGTCCCCCAGGAAAGGCAGTGAGGATCGGCGAGGATCGGTAGGTAAATGAGCGAGTTCGGCGAAGAGTTGCGGCGGGAGCGGGAAGCTCGCGGGGTTACCCTCGAGTCAATCACCAGTGCGACCAAAATCAGCAACCGCCATCTGGTAGCGCTCGAAACCGGTCACTTCGATCATCTGCCCGGAGGCGTCATCAACAAAGGCATTGTACGCAGCTATGCCCGCGTCGTGGGCCTGAATGAAAATGTGTGGGTCGAACGCTTCATGTCCGCTTATCAGAACAGCGGCCAGTTGAAGGACGACGATGCAAGCTGGATCGCCTTCGCTGAAAACGTAGGGAAAAACCGCCCGCATAGCGCCGACCGGCCGCGCATGCGCCTGAAGTGGGCCGGGGTGGGCGTGCTGCTGGTCATTCTTATAACGCTTGGCTGGTTTGTGTGGCATTACGTTAGCAATAAGATGACGGCTGAGCTCGCTGTTCCGCACACCACCATCACCGCTTCTGCAGTACCGCAGCACCTCCGCGACTGACCGCTGCCAGCCAGGAGTCCTCGGTTCCTGTCCCACTGCATGTCCACGGCCAAAGGAAGCGGTCACAGAAGCAAATTCTGCATGGTGTGACGGGCCTGTCTGGATGGCCAGTCCCGTTCGGCGCGCCTGAATCCCCGCTCGGAACCCTGTTTTCCCCTTTGACTCGAAGGCTTTGCCCGTGCCAATCGCATTTAGTACCATTGAAGCTGAATAGCCGCGCATTCCGCCGCCGCTCCGTTCCCGCCTGGCGCATCTCAGAACGTTGAGGGAGAACGAAATTCAAGCCAGCGGTGGCGACCCATGGAGGGTTCATTTGTCTCATCGCAATCGATTTTTATTCACTTCGGAATCCGTAACCGAGGGTCATCCCGACAAGATGGCCGATCAAATCTCCGACGCCGTTCTTGACGCCTGCCTGGAGCAGGACCCCTACAGCCGCGTTGCCTGTGAAACCCTGCTGGCTACCGGACTCGTCGTCATTGCCGGTGAAATCACTACACGCGCGTATGTCGATTTTCAAACGCTGGTGCGCGGAGTGGTCGCCGCCATCGGGTATGATAACGCGCTCTACGGCTTCGACTCGAATACCTGCGCCGTGATCTCGTCCATCAACAAGCAGTCAGGCGACATCGCCATGGGCGTGGACACCGGCGGCGCCGGCGATCAGGGCATGATGTTCGGCTACGCGACCAACGAGACCGAAGACCTGATGCCCGCCGCGATCGCCTTCGCGCACAAGCTCACCCGCCGCCTCACAGAAGTTCGCAAGTCCGGCCAGCTCCCATACCTGCGCGCCGACGGCAAAAGCCAGGTCACGGTCGAGTACGATGCGAAGACCCACAAACCAGTCCGCATCGACGCCGTCGTCATCTCCTCACAGCACTCTGAGACGGTCTCCAACGAAGATCTCCGCGCCGACATACTCAAACACGTCATCCAGGCCGTGCTTCCCGCGAGCCTGCTCGACGAAAACACCAAGTACCACATCAATCCCACCGGGCGCTTTGTCGTTGGCGGCCCGATGGGCGACAGCGGACTCACCGGGCGCAAGATCATCGTGGACACCTACGGCGGCATGGGCCGTCATGGCGGCGGCGCCTTCAGCGGTAAGGACCCGACAAAGGTGGACCGCTCCGCAGCCTATATGGCGCGCTACATCGCCAAGAACATCGTGGCTGCCGGCCTCGCCGAGCGCTGCGAAGTGCAGCTCGCTTATGCGATCGGTGTAGCCGAGCCGGTCAGCGTGCTCGTCGACACCTTCGGCACAGCCACCGTTGACGAGCGCAAGCTCGAAGACCTGGTCCGCGCCAACTTCAAGCTCACGCCTAAAGGCATCATCGAGAGCTTGAATCTGCGCCGTCCCATTTATCGCAAAACTGCAGCCTACGGCCACTTCGGACGCTCCGAGAAGGAGTTCAGTTGGGAAGCAACCGACAAAGCCGCCGCGCTCAAGGAGCAGGCGGCGAAGGTTACTACTACCAAGTAACCAGCTTTGTAATCTCAAAAATGGCAAACCCTCGGGTCTGCCATTTTTTTGCAGAGCATATTCGAGATCGAACAGGGTCATTGCGCTTGGCTGTTTTATATCGACTGAATTGTGTTGTCGTGCATACTGTCCTTAACAACGGCGCGGGAGGGGGCTAATGAGCACGGACACAGCGACGTTTTACAACGATTTGGCTGAGCACTACCACCTCATCTACGACAATTGGGATCGCTCGATCGAACGGCAGGCGAGCGTGCTCGGGCCACTGCTGGAGGAAAGGGTGGGGCCAACGCCCCTCCGCGTGCTCGATTGCGCCTGTGGAATCGGAACTCAGACAATTGGAATCGCGAGTCGCGGTCATGCGGTTGTTGCCTCAGATTTGAGCGATGCAGCAGTCAGGCGGGCCGAGCGCGAAACCCGCCTCCGCGGACACGAAGTGAAGTTTCATGTGGCCGATATGAGAAACCTCTCATCTCTGCCGGAGTCAGAGTTTGATGCGGTTCTGGTCGGAGATAACTCACTGCCTCATCTCCTGTCCGATGACGATTTAAGCCGTGCGCTGAGGGCCATATCCAGCGTACTGAAACCGAATGGTCTCCTACTGGCGACGATTCGCGACTATGACAGCCTGCTTCAGACTCGACCGCCTGTCCACGGCCCTGCATTTTACTCCGAGAATGGAAGGCGGCGGCTTGCCCATCAGGTCTGGGACTGGAATGAGAACGAATACACAGTCCATCTTTACCTGACCTGGGACACAGGCTCTTGCTGGGAAGCGCGGCATTATGCCTCTCGTTACCGGGCAATCACACGAAAGGAACTCTCGGGACGCCTCGAATCAAGCGGGTTCCGCCAGATTGAGTGGCTCATGCCGGAGTCGACAACCTTCTATCAACCCATCGTGATCGCACGGAAGCCAGACTGCGGGTAGTTATCGGACGGCCGAATCTGGTGATGCCCCCTCAGCCCTGCATTACCTTCGCTGTACACTTCCCTTCATGGACCATCTCTGGACCCCGTGGCGCTACGCCTACATCACCGATGAGAGCGATGCGCGCAAAGGCGTTCCCAGTGAGTTGAGCGGCTGGCCGGGCGACCGGGGCTGTCTCTTCTGCAACATCATCGCCGCCGTCGATTATGCCATCGCGCAGGGCACTCCCCGCGATGACGCCGAGCGCGCTGCCGGAATCGTCGTGCGCGGTGAACACGTGTTCGTCTGCCTCAACCGTTTCCCCTACAACTCCGGACACGTCATGGTCGTGCCCTACGAACATCAGGCCTCGCTGGCCGCGCTCGCGCCGGAGACCGCGCTCGAGTTGATGGATTTTGCTCAGCGCACCGAGAGCGCGTTCGCCCGGGCCTATCATCCCGACGGCGTCAACCTCGGTCTGAACCTCGGCAAAGCGGCAGGCGCAGGCGTTGCCATGCATCTGCACCTGCATGCCGTCCCCCGCTGGGTCGGCGACACAAACTTCATGACCGTCACCGGAGAGACGCGCGTGCTCCCCGAAGAGTTGTCCGTCACCTGGCAACGGTTGCGCGAAGTCTTCGCTCAGAAACCCTGACCGATAAGCTCTGCATCTAAATCTTCAAGTGCATTCCGCAGGGCGCATAGTTCGGGGCGCGAACTCGCTCTTATAGAGCAGGGTCAATTGCGCAAACACAAGAAGCATGGAGCGCTGACGATCTGCTGAAGAGAGACGAGACCTTGGCTGACCAGACCACTCCCGCGCACCCCGCAACCTCAAAACCGCGCATGCGTCTCTGGGTGCGCATCACCCTCTGGGTTGTCTCCATTGCGCTCTTACTCGCGGCGGCGGCGCTCACGGTGTTTTCTATCTACCTTCATCGCGCCGAACCCATCCTGCGCGAGCGCGTCATTGAAACCCTCGCTACGCGTTACGACAGTCGCGTCGAGCTCGACGGCTTCAAGGTCTCCGCCCTCCAGGGCTTTGAGGTTACCGGGACCGGGCTCAAGCTCTATCCCAACACGCTCGACATGCAGCAGCCGCTTTTTTCTGTCGATAGATTCAGCTTTCGCACCACCTGGTCCGATCTCTTCCGCACGCCCATGCACATCGGCCTGGTGCGCGTCAGCGGACTCGGCATTCATCTGCCGCCCAAAGATCAGCGCCATAACATTCCCAAGCTCAATCCGCACAGCTTACAACAGGGGAAAATTCAAATCCTCGTCGACCGGCTTGATGTCGACCGCGCCTCGCTTATCCTCGGCACCGATAAACCGGGCAAGGTTCCTCTCGACTTCGAGATCTCCGACCTGCGTATGACCTCGGTCGGAGCCGGGCGGCCCATGCGCTTTCACGCCACCCTCGTCAATCCCAAGCCCATTGGCGACATCGACTCCAGCGGCTCCTTCGGACCGTTCGATGCGCACAGTCCCGGAGACACGCCCGTCAGCGGAACCTACAGCTTCAGCAATGCCGACCTCGGCACGCTCAAGGGCATCGGCGGCATCCTCTCGTCGACCGGAAAATATCAAGGAACCCTCAACAACATCGTCGTGGACGGTGAAACCGACACGCCGAACTTCAGCCTCACCATCGCCGATCACCCTGTGCCGCTGCACACGACCTTTCACGCCATCGTCGACGGAACCAACGGCGACACGCATCTTGAGCCGGTCGATGCCATGCTTCTCCGCTCGCATATCGTAGCCAACGGAGATGTGGTCACTGTTCCCGGGCAGGGACATCACATCACGCTCGACGTAACCGTCGAACCCGCGCGCATTGAGGACATGCTGGCGCTGGGCGTAAAGACGCAGCCGCCCATTATGACCGGAGGACTTGTTCTGCACACGACGCTCGATCTGCCGCCCGGAGACGAATCCGTCACCGACAAGCTGCGCCTCAAGGGCAACTTCGACATCACCGATGCGCACTTCAGCAATCCCAAGGTGCAGGAAAAGGTGGACGAGCTCAGCCTGCGCAGCCAGGGCCATGCCAAAGAGGCGGAACAGAATGCGGAACAGGGCGTCAGCGTGAACACCGCCTCTTACATGAAGGGCAACTTCACCCTCGACAACAGCAAAATCACGATTACCGGATTGCAATACACTGTGCCCGGCGCGAATATCAACATGAACGGCATCTATTCACTGGATGGCGAGGTGTTCGACTTCCACGGAACCGCGCAGCTGAACGCGAAAGTTTCGCAGATGGTCACGGGATGGAAATCCCTGCTGCTCAAACCCGTTGATCCCTTTTTCTCCAAGAACGGAGCGGGAACCGAGGTTCCCATCCAGATCACGGGCACGCGCTCTGATCCACACTTCGGCCTCGACTTTGGTCACAAGGGCAACGACAAGAAGGACAAGCAGCCTGATGGGAACGTCATCCCGTAGTGCGCCCACGCAGGCTCGTGGATACAGATTTTTATCGGCACAAGAGAAAAGGGCTCAGGAATTAACCTGAGCCCTGACTTTCTGAACGCTGCTTTATCTCATCCGGGAAGCCAGCAGCGCCTCGGAACTGTGCCGCGTCGGCTTTGGCCCAGGCGCGTAGGACTCGTACACCGTGATGTGGAAGCAGGATTGGTAGAACTCCTCTTCCACGTCGATCTTTCCCGCCTCTTCGAGAGGCAGCAGATATGCCCGCATCCACGCAATCTCTGAGAGCGACAAGCCCTTCTTGGCAATGTCAATGGTTGCGCCCGAAAGATGCGGAGACGCCGTATCGCCGGTCGCCGGAGCGGCATTGCCGTTCACATGCATCAGGTAGCGCTGGTACGCCACCGTGCGCACCGCCGAGTTCACCTGCAGCGCGCGATGAAAACGCACATAGTGTGCATGCGCTGTATCGGTCAGGAACTTCGCCGTCCAGGGCCGCGTGCAGCGCCGGTCCAGGGGCAGGTCGGGATTCACCCGCAGTTGTGCGCTCACCGGCAGTGCCACTAATTGGCCGTCGCGACGCATCCGGTTCAGCTGCGCATTGTCTTGAATGCGCGTCAGCCCCTCAGCGTCATCGCGCTCGTTCTGTCGCTCCAGTGAGGCCAGCGAGCCAACCAGCGGTGGAGGCATATATAAATGCCCGTCCCGCATCGGGATCGGCGGAATCGTCTCCGCCACATCCAGCGTCTGCGTTTCAGGTCGGGCATGGCCGCGGTGCCGGGTTAGATGCTGGGCAGCCTGACTGCCGTGCGCAGATTTATACATGGCCTTGTGGCTCTGCGTGGCCGAATGGGCAGCAAGTGAGCCGGTGGATGAGTGCCCGTGATAGCTCTTCGGCTTGCGCTCTTTCATCTTGGACGAAGACTTGACGTGATGATGATGATGACTGGGAGCAGCCCAGGCAGAAGAGGTCGCCGCCAACCCGAAGGTCAGAGCGAGAGAGCCGATCAATTGGAAATAACGCATAGGCGGACCGCGGAAAACCGTCCAGAGCCCCTACAGACTATCAAATCCTCTGCAAAACGTAAGTAGTCATCTGGATACCCCCAACATACTCAAGCGCGCTGCTCGGTACTTCCGTAGCCCCGGGTCAGCGTCTTCTCCCGCGATTCGCAAAATAGCTGTTGACAAAACCAGACAAGAAGCCCTAAGCTGTATCTCACATACCGTATGATAAACAGTATGTGGCAAACATGGAATCAGAAATTTTTGAAAATCTTCGCTTGGAACTTCGTCGTGGCAGCCTCATTCTCGCTGTCCTCGCCCAACTCCGGGTCGAACATTATGGCTATGTTCTCCGCAAGTCGCTTGCCGACTTAGGTTTAGCCATCGATGAAAACACCCTCTATCCGCTGCTCAGGAGACTGGAAACCCAGGGATTGCTGGTCAGCCAGTGGCGCGAAGAGGACAAACGCAACAAACGCTTCTACCGCCTGTCGCCCGATGGCGAGCTGCTTTTCCATCGGCTGCTTGACGAACACGAAGCGATGAACGCCGCGCTGGACCGCATTCTGCAGGGAACCCAGGCAGCGCCTGAAGTCGAAGTTTCAGAAGAGGAAAAAACGAATGCCATCCAATGATTTGATTGACCGCTATCTGCAGGCCGTCGGCTTCTGGCTGCCGCGCGCGACCAGGCACGATATCCTCGCCGAAATCTCTGAAGATCTGCACTCGCAGATCGAGGATCGAGAGGCCAGCCTCAACCGGCCGCTGAATGAGGCCGAGATTTCCGACATCCTCAAACAGCGCGGACGCCCGGTCGTCGTTGCCTCCGCATATCTGCCCCGCCAGTCGCTTATCGGACCAGTCTTCTTTCCCAGCTATAAACTGGCGTTGAAAGTCACCTTCCTGTGCTACGTCATCCCCTGGTTGCTCATTTGGATGGGCTTTCTCGCATTCGCGCCTGCTAAGTTAGGTGCACCCTCTGTTTCTGCTCTTTTCAGCTCCCTTTTGCCCTTGTGGCATATCTCCCTGATCATCCTGGTAATCATCACACTG
>Ga0335072_10009502_pt1 | contig 14023 bp, 15 predicted proteins | sample Lox_Sample_21_FD_206725 | JGI IMG/M metagenome (GOLD analysis project Ga0335072, IMG submission 206725) | Soil microbial communities from Loxahatchee National Wildlife Refuge, Florida, United States - Lox_Sample_2.1 | ecosystem: Environmental > Terrestrial > Soil > Wetlands | place: USA...
AGACACTCAAGTCCTCGGTCAGTTCGGGAAGTATCCGGTCGCCACGCTGGAGCAGAACCAGCCGCAGGTTTTCTTCGCTGATGTGATGATAAGATCGGATCGCGTCCCGCAGAAAGTCATTCATTTCGGCAATGCACTCGACCCCCGAGAAACCGCCCCCGGCGACGACAAATGTCAAAAGCGAGCGCCGAAGCTCAGGATCGGATTCGGCCTCCGCCTCTTCGAGAGCTCGCACAAGCTGGTTTCTCAAATACAACGCATCAGCAAGATACTTGAAAGGTGTGGCATGCTCACGCATTCCAGGAATTTTGCTGTGATCGAGCCGCGTGCCGAGCGCGATAACCAGATGATCGTAGGTAATCATCGAATGAGCCCGTTTTGCTCCTGGGCTCAATTTGATTGTGCGTGTCGCGATGTCGATGGCCTCAACCTCCCGCGTGTAAAGCCGTGCGCTTTTTGCCAGACGCCGAATCGGACTGATGACGTGATTCAGTTCCACTGAGCCGGAAATCACTTCCGGCAGCAAGGGCTGAAAAACCATGTAATTATCATGACTGACGACGGCAATTTCAATGGCCTTCCGTTCCTCGAAAGTCATCAGTTTTTCGAGGTGAACAGCGGTATAAACGCCGCCGAAACCGCCGCCCAGAATCACGATTTTCTTCTTCATCGCTCTGTTAGGTCGTTATCGATTTTGTTTCTAATAATGCCCTTCCTGAAAGGCATTAACCGAGGGGAATGCTTCCGAAGCCGATCCCTCAGTTAGGAGCAAAGAAACGACAACTTATTCCCATGAGACTTCCACGTGTTCCGTACATAGGGCAGATAAGCCTTAAAACTGCCGTAGACGAACAAGGACGTAAGTGGGTCATTCGGTAGATTTCAATCCCTCATGTCGAACGATCTTCAATCATCGAAATGCCGATGGTTTGCTTCCCCATTTGCCTGCTGAAAAAGGTATTTTGCAGTTTTTGCTTTCCCCTGGATAAACGCGACATCACCGTTCCCACGGGGATGGCGAGAATATCGGCAATCTCCTCATAGGAATGCTCCTTTAAGTAAAAGAGAACGAGTGGCGCACGGAATGTCTCGTTCATCGATTGTAAGCATTCCATCACCTTTTGGGGTTCAAGGCGCTCAACGGTTTCCGGCAAGGCACATGGCAACTCGTCTCCCACGCCCGAAATATCCTCTTTCTGCCATCGCATTTCGCGCCGGCGATCAGAAATGAATTCATGGTAAAGCGTGGTAAACAGCCAGGACTTTACCTTGGTCTTATCGCGCAAAAGATGACCTTTGGCGGCCCAGAGTGAAAAGGTCTGTTGGGTTAGATCGCAGGCATCCGCTACGTTGCGCACCAAGCAAAGGGCAAATCGGTAAAGCATCGAGTAATAGCGGTCGACAATGACTTCAAAATCAAGCGCCTCCGTAGGTTCGGCCCTCTCTCTCTTAGTCTTGAGATCAGTACGACACATCGATTAATCCGTATTCACTCTTCAAGCCGACTTCGCTGGAACCGCCATTGAAAGAAAAATGAGCCCTTCGGGCATGGTGGGATGTGCGATGATCACGTTGCGCAGCTCCGTGTAGGGCAGACCTGCAAGCATGAGCATCTGCACGGTGGCCATGACTTCTCCGGCGCTGGCACCAAACATGGTGAAGCCGAGGATGCTGTCGCTCTCCGTGTCGATCAGAATTTTGATGAAACCGCGCGTCTCGGAAATTGTCATCGCGCGAAAGACGGCGGCCATGGGCAGCTTGGCGAGGCGATACGGAATGCCTCGTGCCTTGGCCTCGGTTTCACTTAAGCCGATGCGGGCGAACTCCGGATCGGTGAACATGCAGAACGGCACTTGGCGTCCCGTCGTTACGCGGTTGCCGCCAGCGAGGTTGTCGCTCAAGACCGCGAAATCGTTTTCTGAGATATGCGTGAAGTGAGGACTGCCGGCACAATCCCCGGCGGCCCAGACCCCCTCGGCGGTTGTCTGCAAATGTTCGTTCACCTTGATGTATCCCCGCTCGGTCGTTTCCACCCCTGCCACGTCAAGGCCGATGCCGCTGGTATTCGGCGTGCGCCCTCCGGCAACCAGCAGGTGCGTCCCTTCCACGTTGAGTTCGGCTTCACCGCGCGTGCCGATGAGGCGCACCCATTCGCCCGACTTGCCTTCGACCTGGGTGACTTTGGCATTTGTCACGACTTGGATGCCTTCGTCCCGGCACATCTCTTCCAAGCCCTGCGAAATGTCTTCGTCCTCGTGGTGAGCGAGGCGGTTGTTGCGGTCGATCAGAGTCACCTCGGCACCGAAACGGCGGAAAGCCTGTGCGAGTTCGAGACCCACGTAACCCGCACCGAGGACCAGGAGATGCTTCGGGATGTGATCGAGTTCCAGCGCCTCAATGTGCGTGAGCGGCGTCGCCTCGGCGAGGCCAGGGATCGGCTCGAGTGTGGCTCGCGTGCCGGTATTAATGACGACATTCTTGCCAAGAAAGGTGCGCGTTCCTCCGTCGTTCAGCTCGGCTTCGATGGTCTTGGGGCCAACGAAACGTCCCGTCCCCATGACCAGTTCCGCGCCGCTCTTCTTGTAACGGTCGAGATGAATATCGACGAGGTGTTGAACCATTTTGCGCTTGCGTTCGCGCACCGTCGCCATGTTGATGCGGACATTCTCCTTGCTGATCCCGAACTCCTCGCTGCGAAAAAATAAGGAAGCGACCTTGGCGCTGTGGATGATGTTCTTGCTCGGCAGGCACGCGATGTTCGGACATGCGCCGCCCACATATTTGCGTTCAATCACAACCACACGTTGTCCCTTTAGCGCAGAGGTCCAGGCAATCAATTTTCCGCCGGCACCGCTGCCGAGGACGACGAGATCATATTCTTCAGGATTGGAGGTGTTCATAATCTGGGGGTTGAGGTCGATTTTTCCTTTGGGCTTAGACGCCTTTGATCTCACCGCCGTCCATGCGCACCGCGCTTCCCGTCATCCATTTCGCTTGGTGTGACACGAGGAATGCCATGAGGTCTGCGATCTCGTCCGGTTGCCCGTACCGGCTTATTCCTGCTTGGGCGGGAAACTTTTCCATCGCCTCCTCGAAAGTCATGTCGTGGGCTGGTGCGTATTTTTCCATGTAAGTCTTGCGGCGGTTCGTCAGGACAGGCCCCGGGAGCACGCTGTTGACCTGCACGCCATCCTTGATTCCGCGCTCGGCGAAGGCACGCGCCATGGCCACGATGGCGGCGTTGATGGTGGCCACGGCTCCATAAGCCGATTTGGGAGACTGCGCCGAGTTTCCAGAGGTAAAAACAACCGAGCCCTTGGATTCCCTCAGTGCATTCCAAGCGTGGACGGTGATGCGGCGCGCGCCGTGAAGTTTCATGGCCAGTCCGTCGTCCCATTGTGCATCGGTCATTTCCAGAAGATCGATCTGGGGCACGGCTCCGGCGATGTTGATCAGCGCGTCGATTCGACCGAACTGCTTTAGCGCAGCATCGACTAAAGCCTTCGCCGCCGCAGGCTCCCGCAAATCGAGCGACAAGGGCAATGCCTCCGCTCCTCCTTTTTTAATCGAGGCGGCAACCTCATTGAGGGCCTCCTTATTTCGTGCGCTAATGACGAGGTTCGAAAAGTCCCTGGATAATCTCAGTGCCGTAGCGCGTCCGATGCCTTGGCTGGCTCCCGTGATGATGGCAACGCTATTTTTCATGGCACTTTTTCGAGGTTATGGGTCAGTTTTCTTTGAAAGTTGCCTGGACCGCTTCGAGAATCATCTCAATAACCGACTGGGGCGACGTGAGCATGGGCGAATGATCAACGGTCTGTGTCCGAACGGTAGCACGCATACGGTCCGCCTCAAAATTTTGGGTCTTGGCCGCGATCATGCGGTCGTTCTCGGCGACAAGGAGCCAAGAGGGCCGGTCCTTCCACAAAGGGCGAGGAGCTTTTTCCTGAATGCACTTAATGTTGATCGGGCGCTGCGTGGCGGCCAAAACCGCTTTCAGATCGGCGCTCGCATTCTGGGCGAACGCACGGTCGAATCCGTCCGTGGACATCCAGATGTAGCCATCCGCGTCGGGCGACAATTGGGGCGCTTCCGCTTGTGGGGGCTCACGGAAGAACACGTCGGCGACGGTTTCCCCTTCGTCCGGGGCCAGTGCCGCCACGTAAATGAGCAGCTTCACGCGGTTATTCTTTGTCGCTCCAATAACAGCGCCGGCGTAGGCGTGACCAACGAGGACGATATCGCCTTCGATCCGACCAAGGGCTCGGTCTAGCGCGTCCACATCATCCCTCAAACTGGTCAGCGGGATGGGAGCGCAAACGACACCGAGTCCCTCTTTTTGCAGCGGTAGAATGATTTCGTTCCAACTGGAACACTCCGCCCAGGCTCCATGAACGAGAACGACAGTGACTTTGGGCTTCGGCATGGTTTTGCAATGTGAAAGGTGCGATGTGAATGTCCGAGGTCTTTCCCCAGCGCTAAACTATTTCAGGAACGACAGGATGGCATCGGCTATGTCGCGACAATGCGTTTCTAGGGCGAAATGCCCCGTGTCGAAGAATTGCACCTGGGTTTTCGGCATATCGCGCTTGAACGCTTCCGCGCCTGGCGGGAGGAAGAACGGATCGTTTTTGCCCCAGACCGCCAGGAATGGCGGCTGATACTTTCTGAAGTATTCGTGAAACTGAGGGTAAAGCGCGACGTTGCTGGCGTAATCTTTGAAAAGATCCAGCTGAATTTCATCCACGCCGGGCCGTGCGAGATAAAAGTCATCAAGGGAGCGACCGTCTGGGGAAACCAGGTCGGTGTTTGCAACGCCATGTGTGTACTGCCAGGTAGTCGTTTCAGGCTTGAGAAGCGCCTTCAAAGCCTCCCGGTTGGCTGGCGTCGGATCCTTCCAGTAGGCTCGAATCGGATCCCATCCATTGCTCAAGCCCTCCTCGTAGGCATTCCCATTCTGCGAAATGATGGCGGAGATCTTATCCGGATTTTTGAGCGCTAGGCGAAGACCGACTGGAGAACCGTAGTCGAAGATGTAAATCGCAAACTTCTTGAGGCCGATTACCTCGGTAAATCGCGCGATGGTGTCCGCGATATTTGCAAACGTGTACTGGTACTTACTGCGATCCGGCAGATCGGACTGCCCAAAACCGGGGAGATCGGGCGCGATAAGATGAAAGCGCTCCGCCAAAAGTGGAATGAGGTCCCGAAACATGTGGCTGGAGCTTGGAAATCCGTGGAGCAGCAGCAAGGTGGGGGCGCTTGGATTGCCGGCCTCCCGGTAGAAGATGTTGATGCCACTGACATTAACGGTGCGGTAGGTGGTTGGATGAATTTTGGTGCTCATAGTTTAATTTCAATCCGGTGGTTACTGTATCTGCCAAGGCCTCGGGCCTGCCAGCGATGCGCAAGGCAAACTGACATCAAGTACAAGTCGCCGCTATTGGTCAAACGGTCCGATTTTTGTGAGCCGAAAGGATCGGGTTGAAACAGTACTTTTGAAGGGTATGACGAAAGTGGTGTCAGGCCTAAATCGCGGGTATAATTGGTGGACGCCAATCTGCATGGAAACCCCGCCAGACATCACCAAAATGAGGATCCCAGCGCCGAACTGGAAAGGGCGTTAAAGGAAATCAAGAGGTCTGAAATCTGGCTTCGGGCGATTGTCGATGCTCTCCCCGGGCATGCCTGGGCCTCTCGTTCGGACGGTTATTTCATCTACTGCAACCAGCAATGGCTGGATTATTCCGGATTGACCCAGGATACGGCTCGCGGTTGGACGTTTCGCGAAACGATTCACCCGGACGACCTGGCCCACTTCGTGAGGCAGTGGAACGAGCTGTCCGCTAGCGGAGCCACCGTTAGGGCGGAGGCACGCTTTCGCCGAAGTGACGGCGAATATCTCTGGTTTCTCGTCCACGCTATTCCTGTTCGGGATGAAAACGGCGAGATCATCAATTGGTTTGGAACGAATACGGACATTGATGATCGGAAAAGAGCGGAGGCGTTGCTCGCGGGCGAAAATAAAATCCTCGAGATGATTGCCACGGGCAAGCCACTGGCTTTCATCCTCGAAGAATTATGCCGCCTCTTTGACAGCGGTTCCTCCTGCTCACTCGCCTCCATCTTACTGGTCGATGCGGAAGACCGACTGAGAATAGGAGCCGGGCCTAACGTGCCCAATGAACTCATTTGCCAGTTTGACGGAGTCAAAATTGGACCGTCCATCGCATCCTGTGGCACGGCCGCCTACCGAAAGGAACAAGTCATCGTCACGAACATCGAAACCGATCCTGTTTGGGCAGATTTCCGGGAACTGGCCAGGAAGTTTGGCCTGCGCTCCGGGTGGTCGACTCCCATTTTTTCTTCTGAGCATCGCCTTTTGGGAGTCTTCGGCATCCATTGGTACAAACCTCAAAGCCCTGCCTCGATTCATTTCCGCATCATCAACTCAATTACGCACCTCGCGTCTGTAGCTATCGAGCGTCAGCATTCGCAGGAGGCGATACGTGCCTCGGAGAGATTTGCCCGGGGGCAAGCCGATACCCTCACCCGGACACTCGACGAGATCGCGCGCGAATCATCGTTTGATCGTATCGCGGAGCATGTTTTGCGGGCACTGACGAGTCAATTCAGCGCCGCCGGCAGCAGCGTTTTTCTTTGGAACGCTACAACCGGCCTCATGGACCTCGGATTTGTTCTGGAAGGTGGGCAGATCAGATCGACCTCTGATCCAAAGCTGGCGGCGGTTTATCCATCGGTATCGTGGAACGAAATCCCCCAATGGCGAGAATCGTTCGAAACTGGAAAGCCCGTTGTCCTGAGCGATATTCGTGAAGGAACGGGCGCTCCGTGGCGTAATCACGTCCTCAGCCAAGGCATCATCACCGTATTGATCATTCCCTCGTTTGTCGCAGGAAAGCCCGCAGCCGCATTTGGGATTCGTTTTGAGCAGCAGCGCCAGTTTCGCTCTGAAGAGCTGGAGTTGGCCCAAGCACTTGCGAACCAGGCGATGCTTGCCATGCAGTTGACGCGGCTGTCCGAAGACAACCGCCGCTCGGCGGTAGTCGGAGAGCGCAATCGATTGGCACGCGAAGTCCACGACACCCTCGCACAGGGTTTTACCGGTGTCATTGTCCAGCTGGAGGCGGCGGGAGAAGCGATGGCTCAGAGCTTGCCGGCCAAAGTGTCGGGCCATCTCGAGCGAGCCGGCGCACTGGCCCGTGAAAGCTTACAGGAGGCACGGCGATCCGTAAGAGCACTTCGCCCGCAGGCCCTTGAGGACAATAGCCTCAATATGGCCCTTCAAGTCTTATTCATCAAAATGACTTCGGACACTCCCGTGAAAGCAAAATTGATCGTGGATGGCGAACCTCGCGGCCTGCCAGAGGAGTGGGAAAACAACCTGCTTCGCATCGGCCAGGAGGTTTTGACCAACGCCGTGCGGCATTCCCAGGCGACGGAATTTCACGGTTGGCTTACGTTTGACGTTCACGAAGTCCGCTTGCGTCTGCGCGACAACGGAATTGGCTTCGATACGGAGAAAGCGCACGAGGGATTCGGCTTGCAGGGGATTCGGGAGAGAGTGGAAACCATGTGCGCCAAGCTCATCATTTCGAGTGAAATAGGCAAGGGCACCTCGATTTCGATCATTTTGCCAATGGAATCAGGAGAAAAGAGCAATGAAGAAATCCGTTGAACGACAAAACGGTTCTTCTTCGACCGAGGGCCAGATTCACGCTGAGGGCAAGATACGAGTTCTTATTGCCGACGATCACACGACGGTTCTCGCGGGACTGTCTTCCATCATCGGCATGCAACCCGACATGATCGTGGTGGCGGAAGCGGGAAATGGTCGGCAAGCCGTCGACTTATGGCATAAGCATAAACCCGATATCACGCTGCTTGACCTGCGCATGCCAGTTCTTGATGGTGTCGGCGTCATCAGCGAAATCTGTCACGGGGAAGCCTCCGCCAAATTCATTGTTCTGACGACTTACGACACAGACAATGAGATTTGCGGTGCGATCAAGGCGGGGGCCAAAGCTTATCTGCTCAAGGACGAACCCCGTGAAGTCTTGCTCGACTGCATCCGCAAGGTGAATCGCGGGGAAACCTGCATCCCGCCTGCACTTGTCGAAAAATTGGCGGCGGGAATGAGGGGCGACACCCTGACCAGCCGTGAACTGGAGGTGCTGTCACTCTTGGCTCAGGGACGCAGTAACAAGGAAATTGCGGGCAAGCTTTTCATCAGCGAAACGACGGTGAAGGGACATCTGCGAAACGTGTTCACGAAGCTCAACGTATTAAGTCGCACTGAAGCAACCTCAATAGCGTTACGCCGGGGGTTAATTCACATTTGACGCGACGTGACCGCTATGGAGATCGATTTTTCCAACGTGAGCGCGTGCCGAAGCTACTACCATACTCACCATGAATGAACACCCCAGCAGCGACGTTGCCTTTACGCCTGTCGTCAAAGAGATCCAGCGGCAGCGGGGCTCACGCCCGACGTACGAGCGCATGGAAGCCCAAGGCGGCTTCTATACTGAGATCGACGAGCGCTTGGCCACATTTATTGCCAATTTGAACAGCTTTTATTTGGGTACCGCCAACACGTCGGGACAGCCTTACATCCAACACCGGGGCGGCCCTCCGGGATTTCTGCGCATCCTCGACAAAAAGACGCTCGGCTTCGCCGACTTCTCGGGCAATCGCCAGCACATCTCGATGGGAAACCTGGCTGAGAACGACAAAGTCTGTCTGTTTCTCATGGATTACGTGAACCGGGAGCGGATCAAGATCTGGGGCCGGGCGCGCGTGGAGACTGATCCGACCGTTATCGAAAAGCTGATGCCCGTGAATTATCGGGCCAAACCGGAGCAAGCCATCGTCATTACCATCGAGGCTTGGGACGGCAACTGCCCGCAGCACATTCCTCATTTGGTACCTTATTCCGAATTGGAGCAAACCCGCGCCGTGCTGGAAAAGCGGATCGCCGAACTCGAAGCCGAATTGAAAAAGGCGCGAAGCGGCAAAGGTGTTTTCGGAGAAAATCCATGAGCACAGCGCTCCGTCCACCACTGCCACCCTTCACTCTGGAGACGGCCAAACAGAAGGTTCGGCTGGCGGAGGACGCCTGGAACACGCGCGACCCACAATAGGTCGCACTGGCCTATACGGTGAACAGCGTCTGGCGCAATCGCGCGGAGTTTTTCGCTGGCCGCGAAGCCATCGTCCAGTTTTTGACCCGGAAATGGGCCAGGGAGCTTGACTACCGGCTCATCAAAGAAATCTGGGCCTTTCATGAACACCGCATTGCCGTCCGCTTCGCATATGAATGGCATGACGACAGCCGCAACTGGTTCCGATCTTACGGCAACGAAAACTGGGAATTCGATGCCGACGGTTACATGGCCCGGCGCATTGCCAGTATCAACGACCTGCCGATCGCCGAACAGGAACGAAAATACACATGGCCGCTTGGCCGCAGATCCGACGATCACCCGAGCCTCTCCGAAATTGGGCTTTAGCGAGATATCCCGGAGCCGCCAAGCTGATCGACGACCCGGAGCGCGGGCGGCGATACATTCTAGATTCGTTGGTTGAAACCACGATCTCGCGTGACATCCTGCTTTTGATGCGCGTAGACAAGCTGGCCTTGTTGCGTCGCTGTTTCAGCTTGGCTGCACCTACTTCGGGCAAATCCTGTCCTATAAGAAAATGATCGGCCAGCTTTCGTGCAATCCGTGTGCTCGATATTGCCGAAAATAATCAGTAATACCTTTCCACTGAACATTTCCTTTCCCAGCAAGAGTGAGCTTTGAAACTTCACTCTTCCAAATTTGGAAAAGATATTACCGAAAATGCCCCCTAGTTAGTTGATAGGCCTCAACTATAATTCTTCGCAACAATGCAAGAGAGAACAATACGACACCCACTATGGCTTAGTCGGGCTACGAGAATGGCTGCTTTAACAATGAGCTCCGTCACTCCTCTTTAACGGGCTTTCGCGTCGTCCAGTTAGGCTAATAACTGGAGATCGACCCGATGAAAGATCGTTACCGTTTAGTACGCCGTGGAGGCGTGTTTTACGCCCATGACCGCCAAACGCAGCTCCGCACCAGTCTAAAAACCAAAGATCGAGCCCGCGCAAAGCGTTTGCACAATCACTCGGCGCGTCATCTGCCGAACAGTTCTACGTATCGGTTAGCTGCGCTCGAGAAGGGCCCGGCGTTACAATTTGCCTCATTCGCGACATGCAGGGACGACGAATTTTGAAATTGTACAACGATCTGTGATCGGGCTAGACAAGCAAAGGTGAGTTTTAGCCAAGCCAAGTGGGGGCATGAGGACTTGGCGACCTTAGATTGGAAACAAAAGGAGAGGGTCTGCCGAAACGGTGGATCAGGCATTCATGAAACCAATTCGGCAGACCCATCTTAAGACGGCGGAATTCGGAGGCGAGCAATGAAAGCCGTCAAATCCACCCTGCCTTCGCAGGATAAACGATGGAAGATCATCGACGCGAAAATGCGCAAGCTGGGTTACCAGCCGCATGCCCTGATCGAAACCCTCCACGCGCTACAGGAATCGTGGGGCTATCTCGATGAGCCAGCCTTGAAGTGGGTGGCCAAATCGCTGCGCGTGCCGGAGAGTAAAGTCTACGGCGTTTCCACCTTTTATAATTTCTTTACGCTGAAACCCCAGGGGGCGCATACCTGCATGGTTTGCCTGGGGACGGCATGTTACGTGAAGCGCGCGGCCAAAATCCTCGAGGCCATCGAGGCGCTGGCCAAGATCAAGCCCGGCGAAACAACATCGGACCGGCAATTGTCTTTGCTCACGGTGCGCTGCATCGGCGCCTGTGGCATCGCCCCGGCTGTGGTCTACGACGGCAACGTTTCCGGGCGCCTGACTCCCGAAGAGGCGACCGACAAATTGAAAGGATACCTTGCCCATGCAGCTTGAGGAACTCAAGGCGATGGCGGAAAAGGAAAAAGCCACGCGCAAGCCCATCTGCGTCAGATGTTGCATGTCGGCTGGGTGCATGTCGTCGCAATCGGCGGAGATCAAGCAGGCGATGGAAAAAGCCGTGGCTGATCGTAACCTCGGCGACAGGGTTGAGGTGCGCCGGGTCGGCTGCATGGGATTGTGCGGACAGGGGCCGCTGGTCAGCGTCGAACCGGAAGGCGTGCTCTACGAGAGAGTAATGCCGGAAAATGCGGCGACCATTGTCGAGGCGCTGGCCGGAGGAACCGCGCAAACGCAGTGGGGCGGTTTCACGCGGCCGTTCTTTGCCCGGCAAGTTGCGGTTGTTGGCCGTAATGGCGGAAGAATCGATCCGGAACGGATTGAGGATTACATTGAGGGGGGCGGTTATGAGGCACTGCATCATGTCTTGCACGACATGCAACCGGCTGATGTGGCTGCGGCTGTTACCAAGAGTGGCTTGCGCGGACGCGGTGGCGGAGGCTATCCGACGGGATTGAAATGGGCCACGGTGGCGAAGTCGAAAGGCGAGCACAAATATGTCATCTGCAACGGCGACGAAGGCGATCCGGGCGCGTTCATGGACCGCAGCGTGCTGGAAAGCGACCCCCACTCCGTCATCGAAGGCATGGCCATTGCCGGCTATGCCGTCGGGGCCAATCAAGGCTATCTTTATGTCCGGGCCGAATATCCATTGGCCATCAGCCGGCTACAAATCGCCATTCGCCAGGCCCGCCAACACGGCCTGCTGGGAGAAGGACTCTTTGAATCGACCTTCAATTTCAACGTGGAGGTGAGAATCGGGGCGGGCGCCTTCGTTTGCGGTGAGGAAACCGCGCTCATGGCCTCTATCGAGGGGCGGCGCGGCCAGCCACGGCCCAGGCCCCCGTTCCCAGCGGAAAGCGGCCTGTGGGGCTTCCCTACCCTGATCAACAATGTTGAAACATTTGCCAACATCGTCCCGATTATTACCCGTGGTGCCGACTGGTACGCGAGCCTTGGCACCGAAAAGAGCAAGGGAACGAAAGTCTTCGCCCTGACAGGAAAAATCAAAAATAACGGATTGATCGAAGTTCCGATGGGCATCACCATACGCGAAATTGTCGAAGAACTGGGCGGCGGTGCGTCTGATGGCGCCAAAATCAAGGCGGTGCAAACCGGTGGGCCATCGGGCGGTTGCATCCCCGCGCACCTGTTCGACACACCGGTCGATTATGACTCACTCGTCAAAGTTGGTTCAATCATGGGTTCGGGTGGCATGGTGGTGATGGACGATACCACCAATATGGTCGACGTCGCTCGGTTCTACATGCAGTTCTGCATGGAAGAATCGTGCGGCAAGTGCATACCGTGCCGCGCCGGCACCGTCCAGATGTATCAGTTGCTTAACAAGATTCTTGAGCGCAAGGGAACCATGAAGGATCTGGAGCAACTGGAGGAGTTATGTGATTTGGTCCGGAACACCAGCCTCTGCGGGCTGGGCCAGACAGCCCCCAACCCGGTGACCAGCACCTTGCGTTATTTCCGGGAAGAATATCTTGCTCTTCTCCAACCGGAATCCTGTGAAAATGGAGCCAACCATGCCCCGCCAACCAACGCGGAGGCGGTCCACTAACGGAGTCATTTTATGGCGGTGAAAACCCTCACCATCGACGGCAAACCGGTCAGTGCGGATGAAAACGAAACCATTTTGCAGGCGGCGACTGACGCTGGTATCAGGATTCCGACGCTTTGCCATCTGGACGGTCTCAGCGATGTCGGCGCATGCCGCCTTTGCATCACCGAAGTGACCGGCAGCAACAAACTCCTGCCCGCCTGCGTCACCAAAGTGGCCGAAGGCATGGAAGTCAAAACCAGCTCTGAGCGGCTGCAGAAATACCGGCTAATGATTCTGGAGCTGCTCTTTGCCGAACGTAATCACATTTGCGCTGTTTGTGTGGCCAACGGCCATTGCGATCTACAGAACCTCGCGGGGGAACTGGGCATGACCCATGTGCGCTTCGTCTATCAATACCCGAACACCACCGTTGATGCTTCGCACGATTTGTTTGTCATGGATCATAACCGCTGCATTCTCTGCACGCGATGCGTGCGGGTTTGTGACGAGATCGAGGGTGCCCATACCTGGGACGTGATGGGACGCGGCAGCAATTCACGCGTCATCACGGATCTTAACCAGCCGTGGGGCGAATCGGAAACCTGCACGAGCTGTGGCAAATGCGTGCAGGTATGCCCCACCGGTGCGCTTTCCGGTAAGGGCAAATCGGTGGCCGAGATGGAAAAGCGGCGCGACTTTCTGCCCTACTTGGTGGAACGAAGGGAGCAACGGTCATGAGCAAGGTACGCTTGGCAACGGTCTGGCTCGATGGTTGCTCCGGTTGCCACATGTCGCTGCTCGACATGGACGAGCGGCTGATCGAGATCGTGAAGCATGCCGATTTGGTTTATAGCCCGCTGGTCGATGCCAAGGTTTATCCGAACAATGTCGACGTGGCCCTTATCGAAGGCGCAGTGAGCAGTGAAGAGGATCTGGAAAAAATCCTCAAGATTCGCCAACGGACCAGGATAATTGTTGCCCTTGGTGACTGTGCCGTGACCTCCAACGTTCCCAGTATGCGCAACCGGTTCAAAGTGCAGGACGTCGAGCATCGCGCTTATATCGAAAATGCCGAACTGAACCGGCAAATTCCCCACCGGGTCATCCCGCCCCTTTTGGAACATGCCCGCCCTGTCCACGAATGCGTGAAGGTCGACGTCTTCGTGCCGGGTTGCCCACCCTCGGCCGATACCATCTATTTTGTTCTGACTGAATTGGTGGCCGGACGCCTGCCCGATCTGACCGGCAAAACTCATTTTGGAGCCTGATGGTTATGCCCAGAGAAATTCTTATCGATCCGGTGACCCGCATTGAAGGGCATTCGAAAATTACCATTCAGCTTAATGACGACGGAGAGGTGCAGGATGCCCAATTTCACGTGACGCAATTTCGCGGCTTCGAAAAATTCTGCGAAGGCCGCCCCTTTAGTGAAAT
>Ga0335072_10009503_pt1 | contig 14020 bp, 7 predicted proteins | sample Lox_Sample_21_FD_206725 | JGI IMG/M metagenome (GOLD analysis project Ga0335072, IMG submission 206725) | Soil microbial communities from Loxahatchee National Wildlife Refuge, Florida, United States - Lox_Sample_2.1 | ecosystem: Environmental > Terrestrial > Soil > Wetlands | place: USA: Florida...
AGGTCACGCGCGGCTTCAGGCTCAAGGCGAAATGGGTGATCCACACCGTGGGGCCGGTCTGGCATGGCGGCGCGCGGGACGAGGCGCGATTGCTCGCGGCCTGTTACGCCAATTCGATCGCGCGCGCGGCCGAGCTCGCCGCGGCCAGCATCGCCTTCCCCGCGATCTCGACCGGCATCTACCGCTTCCCGCTCGCGCGCGCGGCCGAGATCGCGCTCGCGACCGTAGCCGCGGAATCCGCGCGCGCCCCCGAGCTCGCGCGTATTGTCTTTTGCTGCTTCGGCGCCGAGGCTGCGGAAACCTACCGCGCGTTGGCCGCGGACTCGTTTGCCCATTTAATGGGCGGCCCCTCGAGGTGACGTGCATTTGAGCTAGATCAGGGTACGGCACCGGGAAAGCGCCATGATGGCGCCAAATTCCCCTGACAAGGTCGACGAGGATGACGGTCCGGAATCTCGAATTCCTGTTCAAGCCCCATTCGATCGCGCTGATCGGCGCGAGCGAGCGGCCGAGCTCGGTCGGCGAAGTGCTCGGGCGCAACCTGTTCCATAGCGGCTTCGAGGGGCCGGTGATGCCGGTCAACCCGAAGCATCCGGCGATCGAGGGCGTGCTCGCTTATCCCGACGTGGACCATCTCCCGGTGGTCCCCGAGCTCGCCGTGATCTCGACCCCGCCCGAGGCGGTGCCGGGCATCGTCGCCGCGCTCGGGAGGCGCGGCACCAAGGCCGCGGTCGTCATCACCGCCGGCTTCGGCGAGGGCGAGGACCGGGTGGGCGCCGATCTGCGCCAGCGCGTGCTGGACGCGGCCAAGCCCCATCTTCTGCGCGTGATCGGGCCCAATTGCCTCGGCATCCTGGTCCCCGGCATCAAGCTCAATGCGAGCTTCGCGCACGTGTCGCCGCGCGCGGGCGACCTCGCCTTCGTGGCGCAATCGGGCGCCATGGTGACGGCGGTGCTCGATTGGGCGCGGCCGCGCGGCATCGGATTCTCCCATCTCGTCTCGCTCGGCGACATGGTCGACGTCGATTTCGGCGACATGCTCGACTACCTCGCGAGCGACCCGGGCACGCGCGCGATCCTGCTCTATATCGAGGGCGTCACCCACGCGCGGAAGTTCATGTCGGCGGCACGCAGTGCTGCGCGCTCGAAGCCGGTCGTGGTGGTGAAGGCCGGCCGGCGCCCCGAAGGGGCCAAGGCCGCGAGCTCGCACACCGGTGCAATGGCGGGCTCGGACGCGGTCTACGACGCCGCGATCCAGCGCGCGGGCATGCTGCGCGTCTACGAGTTCGACGAGCTGTTCGACGCGGTCGAGACGCTGGCCCTCTGCCGCCCCTCGGACGGCGACCGGCTCGCGATCCTCACCAATGGCGGCGGCATCGGCGTCATGGCGACCGACAGCCTGATCGAGCAGGGCGGCCATCTCGCGAGCTTGGCGCCCGAGACGATCGCGGCCCTCGACAAGGTCCTGCCGCGCACCTGGTCGCACGGCAATCCGGTCGACATCATCGGCGACGCGCCGCCCGAGCGCTACAAGGCCGCCTATTCGGCACTCGCGGGCGACCCGACGGCGGACGCGGTGCTGGTGCTCAATTGCCCGACCGCGGTCGCGTCCTCGACCGACGCCGCCAAGGCCGTGATCGGCGCGGCCAAGGGCCGGTCGCGCAACCTGTTCACGAGCTGGGTGGGGGAAAGTGCGGTCGCCGAATCGCGCCGCCTGTTCGCCGAGGCCGGCATTCCGACCTACGCGACCCCCAACCACGCGGTGCGCGCCTTCATGCACATGGTGCGCTACCGGCGCAACCAGAACCTCCTCATCCAGGTGCCGCCCTCGATCCCCGAGGCGTTCGCGCCCGACAAGGCGAAAGTGAGGGCGCTGATCGCGTCAGCCCTCGCCGAGGGGCGCGAATGGCTCACCGAGCCCGAGGCGAAGGAGGTGCTCGACGCCTACAGCATCCCCGCGATCCCGACCAAGGTCGCGCGCACGCCGGAGGAGGCGGCGCGGCTCGCGGCCGCGTTCGAGGCACCCTGTGCGCTCAAGATTCTCTCGCTCGACATCACCCACAAGAGCGACGCGGGCGGCGTCGTCCTCAACCTCGCGACCCCGGACGAGGTGCGCGCCGCGGCCGAGACCATGAAGGCGAAGATCGCGGCGAGCCATCCGAAGGCGCGCCTCGAGGGCTTCACGGTCGAGCCCATGGCGCGCACGCCGCGCGCCGACGAGGGGGCCTACGAGCTCATCGTCGGCATGACCGTGGACGCGCAGTTCGGCCCGGTGATCCTGTTCGGCCATGGCGGCATCGGCGCCGAGGTGATCTCGGACAAGGCGCTGGCGCTGGCCCCCCTCAACATGATGATCGCGCGCGATCTCATGACGCGCACGCGCATCTACAAGCTGCTCCAGGGTTTCCGCCACCAGTCCCCCGTGGCGCTCGACGCGGTGGCGCTCACGCTGGTCAAGATTTCCCAGCTCGCGGTCGATTTCGCCGAGGTTGCCGAGCTCGACATCAACCCGCTTTACGTCGATTCTTCGGGGGTCATGGCGCTCGATGCGCGCGTCAAGATCCGTCCCGCGCGCGGCGAGGGCACCGAGCGCCTCGCGATCCGTCCCTATCCCTCCGAGCTCGAGGAGGCGGTGACGCTGCCCGACGGGCGCCATTTCGTGCTCAGGCCGGTCCGGCCCGAGGACGCGCCCTCGATCGTCGATTTCTTCGAGCATCTCTCGCCCGAGGACGTGCGGCTCCGCTTCTTCGCGCCCCTCAAGGCGCTCTCGCCCGCCTTCCTCGCGCGCCTGACCCAGATCGATTACGAGCGCGAGATGGCGTTCGTGCTGTGCCCGCCCGCGGCGGCCGACGGCAAGGCTCGAATCGTCGACCCGGAAATCCTCGCGGTCGTGCGCATCGTCGCCGACCCGGACAACGAGCAGGCGGAATACGCCATCGTCGTGCGCACCGACCTGAAGGGGCACGGGCTCGGCCAGTTCCTCATGGAGCGCATCATCGCCTACGCGACCGCGCGCGGCATCCGCCGCATCTACGGCGACGTGCTGCGCGAGAACGCGAACATGCTGAACCTGTGCCACGCGCTCGGCTTCAAGCAGTCGAACGTGCCGGGCGAGGCGGAGCTGGTACTGGTCGAGCTCGATCTGATGGCCGCGCGCGCGGCGGCGGGGGCCAAAGCGGCCGCGGCTCAGGCGACCGCGTCGTCGATCGCGTAGCCGGCCGAGCGCACGGTGCGGATCGGGTCGGGGGCGCTCGACGCGTTGAGCGCGCGGCGCAAGCGCCGGATGTGCACGTCGACCGTACGCGGCTCGACATAGACGTCGCTGCCCCAGACCGCATCGAGCAGCTGCTCGCGCGAGAACACGCGGCCCGGATGCTCGAGCAGATAGCGCAAGAGTCGGAACTCGGTCGGGCCGAGATGGATGTGCTGGCCCGCGCGCGTGACGCGATGGGCGGCCAGATCCATGACGATGTCGCCGAAGGTGAGCTTCTCCTCCGAGAGCGCGGGCCGCGCGCGCCGCAGCACCGCGCGCACGCGCGCGATCAGCTCGCGCGGCGAGAACGGCTTGGTCATGTAGTCGTCGGCGCCGCTGTTGAGGCCGCGGATGCGGTCCCCCTCCTCGCCGCGCGCGGTGAGCATGATGATGGGCGTGTTGCGCGTCTCGGGTCGGCGGCGCAGCTGGCGGCACACGTCGAAGCCCGACATGAGCGGCAGCATCCAATCGAGCAGCACGATGTCGGGCTGGTCCTCGGCGACCATGACCAGCGCCTCCTCGCCGTCGGCGGCGGACGAGACGCGGAAGCCCTCCTGCTCGAAATTATAGCGCAGCAGCTCCACCAGCGCCGCCTCGTCCTCGACGATCAGGATGTGGAGCTTCATGCCGGCGTCGACGCTCCTAATCGCTGGCCTTCGGCTTGGCGCGGCTCGCGCGCTTGGGCGCGGGCGAGACCACGGTGAAGCTGGTGGTGTCGCCCTTGGGCCGGTTCTCCAACACCTGGCCGCCCTCGACCAGGAAATGCACGGTCTCGGCGATGTTGGTCGCGTGGTCGCCGATGCGCTCGATGTTCTTGGCGATGAACAGAAGATGCGTGCAGGGCGTTATGTTGCGCGGGTCTTCCATCATGTAGGTCAGGAGCTCGCGGAACAGCGCCGCGTACATGTCGTCGAGCTCCTCGTCGCGGCGCCACACGGCGAGCGCCTTCTCGATGTCGCGCTCGACGAAGGCGTCGAGCACGTCCTTGATGAGCTGCTGCGCGAGCGCCCCCATGCGCGGGATCGCGAACAGGGGCTGCACGACCGGGCTCATGATGAGCGCCTGGGTGCGCTTCGCGACGTTGGCCGCGTAGTCGGCGATGCGCTCGATGTCGGCCGAGATCTTGAGGGCGGCCACGATGTTGCGCAGATCGCGCGCCATCGGCTGGCGCAGGGCCAGGAGGCGCACCACCTGGTTCTGCACCTCGGCCTCGAGCTCGTCGACGCGCCCGTCGGCCTCGACCGTGCGCGCCCCCAGCTCGGCGTCGCGCTTGACCACCGCCTCGATCGCGTTCTCGAGCTGGATCTCCGCGAAGCCGCCCATCTGGGCGATCGTGTTGTTGAGCTGCGTGAGCTCCTCGTCGTAGACCTTGATGATGTGTTCGGAGGGCATCCGAGACTCCCGCGTTTCACCCTTCGGGCCGGAAGCGGACTGCGCCGACGCGGACTGGTCCGAGGGAGGCGCCGGAACTTCGTCGGTCATGGTATGTCGGCCCTGTTGGCTTGGCTAGCTGCCCCGCGCCCGCCCCTGCCGCGTCCGCCGGTGCCCCAAGGGGCCGGGGAATGCGTCGGGCGGGCCCGATCGAGCCGCGCACACAGTACCGATGCCACGGCACAGATTTACTACATCATCGTGACAGTTCCGTGACCGAGCGCGCGTCGGGCGCGCAACGGGCGCGAAACCGGCCCGGCGCAAGGGTCTCAGCCCTCGGCGCGGCTCCGTGCCGGCTCCTCCTCGAGGCGGCGCGCGGCACCGGCGGCGGGCAGATAGACCGTGAAGCTGCTGCCGCGCCCGATAATGCTCTCGATGTGGAGCGCGCCGCGGTGGTGGCTCACGATGTGCTTCACGATGGCGAGGCCGAGGCCGGTGCCGCCGAGCTCGCGCGAGCGCGCCGCGTCGACCCGGTAGAAACGCTCGGTCAGGCGCGGAATCTGCTCCTTGGGGATGCCTTCCCCCTCGTCCGCGACCTCGATCGCGACCAGGCCCGCGGGCGGGGTACGCCCGATCGGGACCGGGCAACGCTCGCTCCGGCGCACGCCGACCCGCACCGTCGAGCCGCGCCGGCCGTATTTGAGCGCGTTGTCGATCAGGTTCTGGAACACCTGGGCGAGCTCGTCGGCGTCGCCCGCCACGAGCGGCAGGCCCGCCTCGGACTCGACCGCGACCGCGATGCCCTGGCTCTTGCTTTGGGGCTGGAGCGCATCGACCACGCCGTAGAGCACCTTGAGCGCGTCGACCTGGTCGGTGGGGGCGGTGTGCTCCCGGAGCTCGATGCGCGAGAGCGAGAGCAGGTCGTCCACCAGGCGCGACATGCGCCCCGCCTGCTTTTGCATGATGCCGAGGAAGCGCGCGCGCGCCCGCTCGTCCTCGCTCGCGGGGCCGAGGAGGGTCTCGATGAAGCCGAGGAGGGTTGCAAGCGGCGTGCGCAGCTCGTGGCTCGCGTTGGCGACGAAGTCGGCGCGCATCTGCTCGGCGCGCTTCTCGGCGGTCACGTCGTGGAGCACGACGATGAGCGCCGCCTCGTCGCTCGCGGAATCGCCGAGGCGTTCGATGCGGCCGACGAAGGCGCGCTTCACCGGGCTCGCGAGCTCGAACTCGACGCGCGCCCCGGTGCCGCGCCGGAGGGCCGACTGCGCCCCCTCCAGGAGTGCCGGCACGCGGAGCGCCGAGGAGAGCTCGCGCCCGCTCGCCTCCTCGGGCATGAGCTCGGCGGCGGCCGCGTTCACGCGCGCGATGCGCAAGCGGCTGTCGAGCATGACGAGGGGATCGGGCAGGCTGTCGATCACCGCCTCGATCGCGGCGAGGCGCGCGCTGGCCTCTTCGCGCCGCTGCTGGGAGCGGCGCCGGATGCGCCCGACCGCCGAGGCGAGGGAGGTTGCGAGCGGAGACCAGGCGAGGCGCGGCTGCGCCTCCTCGCGTCCCTCGGCGAGCGCCTCGAGATAGGCGGTCAAGCGCGCGATGCCGTCGATGTGCGGCCCGACCAGGATGGCGATCAGGGCGCCGCACGCGATGAGGGCCAGGATCGCGGGCCCGGGGCCGAGATGCGCCCATTCGACCAACGCCGCGAGCACCAGCGCCACCGGCACCTCGAGCAGCGCCGTCGCCAGGATAACGCGCCGCCAGGATGTCGAATCGCGCGGCATGGTGGCGACACTCTCCGCCAAACCCGTGACCCTTTCAAGACGGCTCGGTGACGGGCGTGCGCGGCTCAGACTAAAGCATCGTGGGCGGTGAGCATCGCCATGTTGACGAGCTCGTTGAGGCTCGAGCCCAAGGGCGCGATCTGCGCCGGCTTGTCGAGCCCGAGCAGGAGCGGCCCGATCACCGTGCTGCCGCCGAGCTTCTGCAGCAGCTTGGCGCCGATGTTGGCGGCATGGAGGCCGGGCATGACCAGCACGTTGGCCGGTCCCTTGAGCCGGCAGAAGGGATAGAGCTTCGCGACCTCGGGATCGAGCGCCACGTCGATCGCCATCTCGCCGTCATACTCGAAATCGACCTCGAGCCGGTCGAGCTCGGCCACTGCCTCGCGGATCTCGGCCGCGCGCGCGTGGCGCGTATTGCCGAAGCTCGAGAAGGAGCACAACGCCACCCTCGGCTCGTGGCCGAGCTGGCGCGCCTTGGCCGCGGCCTGAATCGCGATGCCGACGAGCTGCGCCGGCGTCGGGCGCTCGTGCACCTGGGTGTCGGCGATGAGCACCGTGTGCCCGCGCGCGACCACGATCGAGAGGCCGAACACCTCGCGCCCGCGTTTCGGGTCGATCACGTGGCACACATCCTCGAACGAGACCGGGAAGCTGCGCGTGGTGCCGGTGAGCATGCCGTCGGCGTCGCCGAGCGCCACCATGCAGGCCGCGAACACGTTGCGGTTCTGGTTCACCAGGCGCTGGCAGTCGCGGTAGAGGTAGCCGCGGCGCTGGAGGCGCGCATAGAGGAAATCGGTGTAGCGCTTGTTCTCGGTCGAGAGGCGCGCATTGTGCACCTCGAGCGTGGTGGTGCCCTCGAGCCCGACCGACGCCATCTGCTCGCGCACCACCTCCTCGCGCCCGACCAGGATCGGCGTGCCGAAGCCCGCGTTGCGGAACGCGAGCGCCGCGCGGATCGTGCGTTCCTCCTCGCCCTCGGCGAAGACGATGCGGCGCGGGCTGTGGCGCACCGCGTCGGAGATCGACTGCAAGGCGGCGCTGAGCGGATCGAGCCGGCCCGCGAGTTGGCGCTGGTAGGCGTCGAGGTCGAGGATCGGCTTGCGCGCGACCCCCGATTCCATCGCCGCGCGCGCGACGGCCGCGGGCACGGTCGCGATCAGGCGCGGATCGAAGGGTGCCGGGATGATGTATTCGGGCCCGAAGCGGAGCCGCTGGCCCTGGTACGCGGCGGCCACCTCGTCGGGCACGTCCTCGCGCGCGAGCTTGGCGAGCGCGTAGGCGGCGGCGATCTTCATCTCCTCGTTGATGGCCGACGCGCGCACGTCGAGGGCGCCGCGGAAAATGTAGGGGAAGCCGAGCACGTTGTTGATCTGGTTCGGGTAGTCCGAGCGCCCGGTCGCGATGATCGCGTCGGGGCGCGCCGCGCGCGCGGCCTCGGGCGTGATCTCGGGGTCGGGATTGGCCATGGCGAAGATGATCGGCTTCGGCGCCATGGACTTGACCATGGCCGGGCTCACCGCGTCCTTGGCCGAGAGGCCGAAGAACACGTCGGCACCCTTGAGCGCCTCCTCGAGGGTGCGCAGCTTGGTGTCGGCGGCGTAGGCCGACTTCCACTGGTTCATGCCCTCGGTGCGGCCGCGATGGACCACGCCCTTGCTGTCGCACAGCAGGATGTTCGCGCGCGGCATGCCCATGCGCACCAGAAGGTCGGCGCAGGCGATGGCCGCCGCCCCCGCGCCGTTCATCACCATGCGCGAATTGGCGAGCGTGCGGCCCGTGAGGTCGAGAGCGTTGATGAGCCCGGCGGACGCGATGATCGCGGTGCCGTGCTGGTCGTCGTGGAACACCGGAATGTCGAGAAGGGCCCGCAAGCGCTCCTCGATCATGAAGCATTCGGGCGCCTTGATGTCCTCGAGGTTGATCCCGCCCAGGCCCGCGCCCAAATAGCGCACGCAATTCACGAACTCATCGACGTCGCGCGTCGAAATCTCGAGGTCGATGCCGTCGATGTCGGCGAAGCGCTTGAAGAGGACCGCCTTCCCCTCCATCACCGGCTTCGCCGCCGCCGCCCCCAGGTCGCCGAGGCCGAGCACCGCGGTGCCGTTCGAGATCACGGCCACGATGTTGCCCTTGGCCGTGTATTCGTAGGCGAGCGCGACGTCGCGCTTGATCTCGAGGCACGGGATCGCGACCCCGGGCGAGTAAGCCAACGACAGATCGCGCGCCGTCGTGAGCGGCTTGGTCGCGCGGATCTCGATCTTGCCCGGCCGTCCCGAGGCGTGCATCTGGAGCACTTCCTCGGCCGTGAAGCTCACCGCGCGCTTCTGCGCTTGTCCTTCCATCGACGCGTCTCCGTCCCGGGTCGGGCCGTTCGATTTTTGCATGAGCTTGTCGCGCCGGCGGCCCGAGGCGGCGCGCGCCGAGCATAGCGCGACGCCGGGGAAAGTTAAGGTTTGTTTCGTCGCGCGCGCGCGGCACGGCGCCGCACCGGTGCCAGCGCCCGCGGGGCTTGCGCCGCGCCTATGTTCTTGATACGTTCCAATCCCGGTGCCGCGGGGCCCGTGTTATGGTCGGATGACGGGCACCCGGTCGCGGCGCCCGGAATCCCAAGATCGCGAGGCCGGACTTGGCCCAGACCCTCGATCCCGACCTCGACCGCAATGGCGCTGCCCAGGCCTCGCCCGCGGGCCTCGCGACCCCCTTGATGGCGCAGTATCTCGAGGTGAAGCGGGCGCATCCCGACTGCCTCCTCTTCTACCGCATGGGGGATTTCTACGAGCTCTTCTTCGACGACGCGGTCGCGGCGGCGAAGGCGCTCGACATCACGCTCACCAAGCGCGGCAAGCACGAGGGCGACGACATCCCGATGTGCGGCGTCCCGGTGCACGCGGCCGACGCCTATCTGGCGCGTCTCATCCGCCAAGGATTCCGCGTCGCCGTGTGCGAGCAGGTGGAGGATCCGGCCGAGGCGAAGCGGCGCGGCTCGAAATCGGTCGTGAAGCGCGAGGTGATCCGCATCCTCACCCCCGGCACGCTCACCGAGGACACGCTCCTCGACGCGCGCCGGCATAATTATCTCGTATCCCTCGCCGAGGCGGGGGGTGCGTTGGCACTCGCCTCGCTCGACCTCTCGACCGGCGATTTCCAGGTCGAGGCGATCGAGGCGTCGAGCCTCGCGCCGGCGCTCGCGCGTCTCGACCCGGGCGAGCTTCTGCTTTCCGATCGCCTGCTCGCGCGCCCCGAGCTCGCGGCTGCCCTCGAGGAATGGAAGGCGTCGCTCACGCCCCAGCCCGCCGCGCGTTTCGACAGCGCCATGGGGAAGCGCCGGCTCGAGGCCTATTACCGCGTGAAGGCGCTCGACGGCATGGGCGATTTCGGCCGCGCCGAGCTCGCGGCGGCGGGTGCGCTCCTCGATTACGTCGAGCTCACCCAAAAAGGGAAGCTGCCGCGCCTCGGGTTGCTTCAGCGTCTCTCGCCGGGCTCGGCCCTCGAGATCGATCCCGCGACGAGGCGCAACCTCGAGCTCGACCGCACGCTTTCGGGGGCGCGCGAGGGAAGCCTTCTCTCGGTCATCGACCGCACCGTGACGGCGGCGGGCGCGCGTCTTCTTGCGTCCCACCTCGCGGCACCCTTGACCGACCCGGCCGAAATTGCGCGCCGGCTCGACATGCTTGCGTTCTTTCTCGCGCACGAGCGCGTGCGCGAGGATACGCGGGCCCTCCTCGGTACGGCGCCCGACCTCGAGCGCGCACTCTCGCGCCTCGCCTTGGGGCGCGGCGGGCCGCGCGATCTCGCGGCCTTGCGCGACGGGCTACGCGCCGCGGCCGAGTTGGCACTTTCGCTGTCCGACCCGGGCCTGGAGACGCTGCCCGAGGGCATCCACGCCGCGCGCTTGGGCCTCGGCGAGCACGAGGCCCTGATCGCCGAGCTCGGCCGCGCGCTCGCGGCCGACCTGCCCTTCCTCGCGCGCGACGGCGGCTTCATCGCATTCGGCTACCATCCGGCGCTCGACGAGCAACGCAGCCTGCGCGACGAGAGCCGGCGCCTCGTGGCGGCGCTTGAGGCGCGCATGCGCGCGTCGACCGGCGTCGCGTCCTTGAAGATCCGCCACAACAACGTGCTCGGCTATTTCGTCGAGGTGGGCTCGGCCCACGCCGACAAGCTTCCGACCGGCGCCTCGGGCCCCTTCATCCACCGTCAGACCATGGCGAGTGCCGCGCGCTTCACCACGACCGAGCTCGCCGAGCTCGAAGACAAGATCGCGCGCGCCGCCGAGAAGGCCCTCGGCCTCGAGCTCGAGCTGTTCGAGGCGCTGGTGAATGCGGCGCTCGCCCGGGCCGACGCCATCGCCGAGGCCGCGCGCGCGTTGGCTGCGCTCGACCTCGCGGCGAGCCTGGCCTTGCTCGCGACCGAGCGGCGCTACACCCGGCCCGTCGTCGATGCCTCCCTCGCCTTCGAGATTTCGGGCGGGCGCCATCCCGTGGTCGAGGCCGCGCTCGAGGCGGGACGCGCGGGCAGCGGACCCGCATCCTTCGTCGCCAACGACTGCGATCTTGCGCCCGAGCGGCGTCTCTGGCTCGTGACCGGGCCGAACATGGCGGGGAAAAGCACCTTCCTGCGCCAGAACGCGCTCATCGCGATCCTGGCCCAGACGGGCTCCTACGTGCCCGCTGGGCATGCGCATATCGGCGCGGTCGACCGGCTCTTCAGCCGCGTGGGTGCGGCCGACGACCTCGCGCGCGGGCGCTCGACCTTCATGGTCGAGATGGTCGAGACGGCGGCGATTCTCAACCAGGCGGGCGAGCGCTCGCTCGTGATCCTGGACGAGATCGGACGCGGCACCGCGACCTTCGACGGGCTCTCGATCGCCTGGGCGGCCCTCGAGCATCTTCACGAGGTGAACCGCTGCCGCGCCCTCTTCGCGACCCACTTCCACGAGCTCACCTCGCTCGCGGCGAAGCTGCCGGCGCTCGCCTGCCACACCATGCGGGTCAAGGAATGGCAGGGCGACGTGGTGTTCCTCCACGAGGTGGCGCCGGGCGCTGCCGACCGGTCCTACGGCATCCACGTGGCGCGCCTCGCGGGCCTGCCCGAGGCCGTGATCCAGCGCGCCGAGGCGGTCTTGGCGCTTCTCGAGCGCGGCGAGGAGGCGAGCGCCTTGACGCGCCTCGCGGAGGATTTGCCGCTGTTCAACGCGCGCCCGAAGGCGCCGTCCGGCCGCGGCCTCGCCGAGCCCTCGGCGGTCGAGCGATTGCTCGCGGAAACGCGCCCCGACGAGCTTTCGCCCAAGGCGGCGCTCGAGCTGCTCTATCGGCTTAAGAGCTCGCTTGAAAAGAAGTAGCGGCGGCCGCGTCTGTCAAATCCTTGGCGCCCGTTCCTCGCGCGGCGCGTGAAATGCGACGGAATTCGGCATCCGCTTCGAGCGCGTTCTCAGCGAATTCCTGCAATGCGTTGGAATCGGCTCGGCCCCGACTGCGCGCTCAAGGTCCGGGCGCGGGGAACTCGGCGGTCGAGGCTGCGCCCTCGGAATCGACCAGCTCGGCGGCGATTTTCCAGCGCGTCCAGCCGGCGCGATAGGCCTTGGGATCGAGCAGCTCGATGCGCGCGCGGGTGACGGTGCGGGGCCTCTTGTCGACGTCGCGCGAATGGACCGGGCCACCGATTCCAAGCCCGACGCCGACGCCGCTCGACGAGCCGCCCTTGAGGTCGAGCGAGAAGGGACCCGAAGGCTCGACCGCCTTGGTTCCGAAACTATGCTCGACGAGGCGCGTCACGCGGGGCGCGTAGAGGCGGCTTCCGTCCGGCCGCACGAGGGCGATGCGCTCGACCCGGTAACGGCTGGTGGGATCGGTGACATCGACCATGACCGCGTTCCCCTTGACCACGGCATGCCAGTCGAGGCCTTGCTTGGCGGGCTCGGGCGGCGGGGGTACCGGTGCGAGATCGGGCAAGGCGGGGGTCGGCGATGTCGGGCTCGGAAGCGGCGGACCCGGATTGCGTAGGGGTTCGGGCGCCACGCTCGGCGCGGCGCCGGCATCCGGCGCCGGCTCGACGGCGCGCGCCGGGGGTGCGGCCGCGAGAAGCGCTCCGGCCAGGGCGCAAAGCAGCCCCAGGCCGATCCAGGCCGCGCGCCCATTCCGTCTGTTCAACGCCTTGATCTGCATCGGCTTTTCCCGCCCGCCCCAAGCCCGTGGCCGGCTTGGGCTTGCTATGGCAGATTAGCGTCCCAGCTAGACATAGCTGTTCACGCTGGCCGCCGGCCGCAAGCGCGCGCCGCGAATGGCCACGGGGCAAATTTTAGACCGAGACCGTCCGGGACCCAGGATGAGCGCCGTCGCCAATCCCCGCCAGATCGTCAATCGGCGCTCCCTCGCGGCGTCGCTCGAGGCGCTGGCGGCGAGCGAGCCCAAGCCCGAGAAGCGACGGAAGCGCCTGGTCGAGCTCCTGCGCGCGTCCCTCGAAAGCGGGCGCAGCGAGGTGCGCCAGCGCTTCGAGCGCGATCTCTCCGGCACCGCCGCCGTGCGCGGCCTGAGCTTTCTCATGGATCAGCTCGTGCGCACGCTCCACGAATACGCCGTGGCGCACGTCGCGCGCCCGACCGGCCCGGTGGCCGCGGAGGAGATGGCGATCGTCGCGGTGGGCGGCTACGGGCGCGGCGAGCTCGCCCCCTTCTCCGACATCGATCTCCTGTTCCTGCTGCCGTTCAAGGCGACGCCCGCGGTCGAGCAGCTGGTCGAGTGGATGCTCTACGTGCTGTGGGATCTCGGCCTCAAGGTCGGCCATGCGACGCGCTCGGTGAGCGAATCGATGCGCCAGGCGAAGCGCGACGTCACCATCCGCACCTCGCTCCTCGAGGCGCGTTGCGTCTCGGGCAACGAGGCGCTGTACCAGACCTTGCGGAAGCGCTTCGCCGACGAAGTGCTCGCGGGCGACGCGCTCGCCTTCGTGCGCGCGAAGCTCGCCGAGCGCGACCAGCGCCACGCGCGCCTGGGCGATTCGCGCTACGTGGTCGAGCCCAACATCAAGGAGGGAAAGGGCGGCCTGCGCGACCTCCACACGCTGTTCTGGATCGCGAAGTACCGCTACCGGATCGACGATCTCCACGAGCTCGTGGGCCTGGGCGTGCTGCAGGAGGACGAGTACCAGGCCTTCATCAAGGCGCAGAGCTTCCTGTGGGCGTTGCGCTGCATGCTGCACTGGGTCACCGGGCGCGCCGAGGAGCGGCTTACCTTCGACGTGCAGCCCGAGATCGCGAAGCGCATGGGCTACAACGACCATGCGGGCACGCGCCGGGTCGAGCGCCTGATGAAGCACTATTACCTCGTGGCCAAGGACGTGGGCGACCTGACGCGCATCTTCTGCGCCGCGATCGAGTCGGACCAGAAGCGCGGCGTGCGCCTCCCCTTCACGGGTGCCGGGCGCCGGCGCGAGATCGAGGGGTTCCGCGTCGAGGGCGACCGGCTGACCCTCGACGACCCCAATCTCCTCAAGAAGCATCCGGTGAAGATCCTGGCCCTGTTCCACGTGGCGCAGGAGGCCGGCCTCGACATCCACCCGAAGGCGCTGCGCGCGGTGCGGCGCAATCTGCGTCTGGTGGATTCCCATTTGCGCGAGGACCCCGAGG
>Ga0335072_10009504_pt1 | contig 14020 bp, 10 predicted proteins | sample Lox_Sample_21_FD_206725 | JGI IMG/M metagenome (GOLD analysis project Ga0335072, IMG submission 206725) | Soil microbial communities from Loxahatchee National Wildlife Refuge, Florida, United States - Lox_Sample_2.1 | ecosystem: Environmental > Terrestrial > Soil > Wetlands | place: USA...
GTCGTAGAGCTTGCCCGTGGTGGCCTGGCGGGTCCGCGGGTCGGTCCACTCGCGTGAGCCCTCGGCGAGCTCAACGAAATTCCGCACGGTCTTCGGCGCATGGTCGGGGAACAGCCGGACTACGACCGTTCCCTGGCTTGTCCGCAGCGTTGCGGTGAGCGTGTTAGTCATGGAAAGCATCCTTGCACGGCCAGACTATTGCTCCGGCCTGTGTGCTCGAACCAGCCATGCCCCGGCATCCCTGGCGATCCAGCCGATCACGGTTGACCTGGCAAACCGTGGGAAGTGTGTCAAGCGGGAAAGACTCTTGGAGGTTCGATGTCCCTTACGACCAGGAAGAATACGGGCGCTGCGGCCAAGCAGCGCGCGCTTGATACGAAACAGCGCGCGCTCGATACTGCCTCGCAGGTGCCGGTGATGGCCCGCAGCGCCAGCCAGACGGCGAAGAGCGCGGGCATCGCAGCGCGGCAGAGCGCCGAGGACGCCATCGCGTGGGCCACGCCGCGGGTGCAGGACGCGCGCAGCTGGGCCGCACCGCACGTGGAGCAGGCTGGCGTCGCCGTGCGCGAGAAGATCGCCCCGACGATCGCGGAGAAGATCGCGCCGACGATCTCCTCCGCGCTTGTCGAAGCCGCGAACCGGCTCGACCCCGCGCCGCGGCGGCGCAAGCGCTGGCCGCGGGTGCTCGCTGGCCTCGCGATGGTCGCCGCGGTCGGCAGCGCCATCGCCGCCGTCGTGCTCCGTCGCAAGCCGGACTTTTCCACCTTCGGCGGCGAGGACCAGACGCCGGGCGACAGCACCACCGCGGCTCAGGGCAACGGCTCGGCCGCCGCGCCGGCCGAGGAAGAGTCGTCGGTCAACGGGCGGGGTTCTTCCGCGTCCTGACCACGCAGCAGACGAGCGGCGAACCGGGCATGACAGATGTCATGCCCGGTTCGTGATCCTGGGCACAGGGCAGCCGCCGGGCGGGCACTTAGCGTTGCTGTCATGAAGACAGCCAGCCCGCAGGCGAGCCCCGCCGTCGTGTTCCGCGACGTGACAAAGGTCTACAACGGCCGGGTCACCGCGCTCGACCACGTGAGTTTCGAGATCCCGCGCGGCGCGACGGTCGCGCTGCTGGGGCCCAACGGGGCCGGGAAGTCCACGGCCATCGACACCATGCTCGGCCTGCGCAAGCCAACCTCGGGCGATGTGCGGGTGCTCGGGATGTCCCCGGCGGCCGCAGTCGCCGCCGGAAAGATCGGCGGGATGGTGCAGACCGGCGGCCTGCCCGACGGCGCGAAGGTCTCCGAGCTGATCGCCCTGTTCCGCCAGCTCTACCGGGCCAGGCGCAGCCAGGCCGACCTGCTCCGGCTGGCCGGCCTCACCGACATCGCCGACCGGCGCGTGGAGCAGCTGTCCGGCGGCCAGATCCAGCGGGTGCGTTTCGCGCTCTCCCTGGCTGGCCGACCCGACCTGCTCTTCCTTGACGAACCGACGGCGGCACTGGACGTGGAGGCGCGCCGCGCCTTCTGGCAGTCCGTGCAGGCGATCGCGGACCAGGGCACCACGGTGCTGTTCGCCACCCACTACCTCGAGGAAGCCGACGCCAACGCGAGCCGGATCATTGTGGTCAGCCACGGCCGGATCATGGCCGACGGCACCCCGTCGCAGATCAAGGCCTACACCTCGGTCCGGACCATCCGGTTCAGCACGCCGGTGCCCGACACCTCGTCGCTGCTCCGGCTGCCCGGCGTCAGCGACGTGGTGGCCAGCGGCGACGCCGTGACGATCCGGTCCGGCGACGCCGACGCCACCCTGCCCGCGCTGTACGCGCTCGGCCAGCCGGTCCGGGGGCTCGAGGTGGGCGGCGGCGGCCTCGAAGAGGCCCTGATCGCGCTCACCGGCGACGGCGACACCGCGGCCGTTCCCGTAACCAGTTCCTTCGACATGACCAGGGTGGGCTGACCGATGATTGCCTTTCTGCGGTTCGAGATCGTGCGGACGCTCCGCAACGTCCGCTTCCTCATCATGCTGATCGCGTTTCCGGTCCTGCTCTACCTGATCTACGCGAAGCAGCACGGCACGGCGCAGGGCCTGACGGTCGCGACGCTGCTGCTCGTGTCCATGGCCGTGTACTCGGGCATGGGCTCGGCGATGTTCGCCAGCGGGCCGCAGCTGGCCAGAGAACGCCACAACGGCTGGATGCGGCAGCTGCGGATCTCGCCCATTGGCACCCGGGGATGGTTCGCCGCCAAGCTCGTGCAGTCGGTCCTGATGATCATTCCCGGGCTGGCGGTGCTCGTCGTCCTGGCCCTCACCTACGGCCACGTGCACCTGGCCGCGGGCAGGCTGGGCATGCTCGCGGTGATCATCGTCCTCGGCACGATCCCGTTCTGTGCGGCAGGCCTGGTCATCGGGCTGATGTTCGACAGCCAGACCGCCCAGGTCGCGCAGATGATCACCCTGCTGGTGATGGCGTTCCTCGGCGGCATCTTCATCAGCTGGTCCAGCCTGCCCAGCGGCATGCAGACGGTGGGCAAGCTGCTGCCCAGCTATCACCTCGCCCAGCTCGGCTGGAACGCCGCGGCCGGCCGGCCGCTGGGGATGTCCCACGTGGCTGTGCTCGCCGCCTGGACGGTCGGCCTCGGTGCGATAGCGGCCTGGCGCTGGCGCCAGGAGAGCACCGCGGCCTGATCAGGGCGTGAAGAAGCGCCCATCACCCCGACCGCCCACAGACGCGGCCACCACCCGATCCGACTGCCCACAGACGCGGCCACCACCCGATCGCCCACGAAAAGGCATGATGTTGACATGAGCGACGCCATCACCAGCTCGTCCTACGTGGACGAGCTGGACCGGCAGGGCGAGGCCTGGTCCCGCAACCGCCGCCGGTGGATCCGGGCCATTGTCTACGTCTACCTGACGCTCCCGTTCTGGTCGCGGCAGCTGTACTCAGGCCCGCACTCGGTCAGCGCTGGGAGGCTCGCGTTCCTCGCCGCGGCAACGATCGCCATGATGGTGCTCACCAGCCGGCTCATCTTCACCACTCCGATGGCGCCGCGCGAGGCGCCATGGCCGGCGCTGATCGGCGCCGTCGGGCTATCCGCCGCCATCCTCGCCGTGGGCGGCACGAACGGCTCGAACTGGGTCAGCGCGCTGGTCATCGCCGGCGCTGCCATCGGCCGAAGCGTCCCGACGGCGCGCCTTGCTGCGCTCGGCGCCGCGCTCTGCACGGCCGTCGGCCTCGGGGTCTACCTCGTTGAGGGCATGCTGAACTCCAGCAACACGCTGGCCTTCATCGCGCCCCCGCTGGCGGCTGCCTTCGGCTACAGCGCTGCCCGGCGCGTCGACCTGGTCAACAAGCTGCGCGAGACCCGGGCCGAACTTGCCCGGATGGCGGTCGCCGACGAGCGGCTGCGGATCGCGCGCGACTTGCACGACCTGCTCGGGCACAGCCTGTCGCTGATCACCCTGAAGGCCGAGCTCGCCGGGCGGCTGCTCGAACCCGACCCGGAGCGCGCGGCCCGCGAGGTCGCCGACCTCGAGCGCGTGGCCCGCCGGTCGCTCGGTGAGGTCCGCGCCGCGGTGACCAGTTACCGCCAGCCGCGCCTGGCCGCCGAGCTCGCAGCCGCGCGGCACATGCTGGCCGCCGCCGGGATGGACTGCGAGGTGCACGCGCCCGAGTCTCTCGAGCTGCCCCCGGCAACCGACGCGCTGCTGGCCTGGACGGTGCGCGAGGGCACCACGAACGTCGTCAGGCACTCGGGGGCGCGCAGCGTGACGATCACCGTCAGCGTCACGGCGGACGAGGTGAGTGCCGAGATCGCCGACGACGGGGTCGGCCCGGGCCTGGATGCCAAACCGCTTCCCGGCGAGGACCATGGGTCCGGCCTGTCCGGGCTGACCGAGCGGGCGCGCGCCGCGGGGGCGGAGATCAGCTCCGGAGAGGGCCCGGGCGGAAAGGGCTTCCGGCTGCTGGTCCGCGTTCCGGCCGCCCGGCTGCGCCCCGCGGCCGCAGGCAGCTAGCACCACCAGCGAACGGGGGCACGGGGGCACGGGCGGGCTCGCGCACTGGGCCCGCCCGTCATCATGGACGCATGAGCGTGCGCATCATGATCGCCGAAGACCAGACGATGGTCCGGCAGGCCCTGGTGGCCCTTCTCGAGCTCGAGCCGGACATTGCCGTCGTCGCGGAGGCGGCCAGCGGCGACGAGGCGCTGGCGATGGCGCGCAAGCACCAGCCGGACGTGGCCGTCCTGGACATCGAGATGCCAGCCCCCGGCGGCATCGAGGTGGCACGGCAGCTCACCGGGTCCGGCTTTCCCGGCAAGATCGTGATCGTGACCACGTTCGGGCGGCCCGGCTACCTGCGGGCGGCGATGGCCGCGGGAGCCAGCGGCTTCCTGCTGAAAGACGCCCCAGCGGCCGAGCTCGCCGCGGCGATCAGGCAGGTGGCAGCCGGGCAGCGCGTCGTCGACTCGGCCCTGGCCGCCGCCGCGCTGACCGAGGGTGAGAGCCCGCTGAGCCAGCGGGAGACCGACGTGCTCGCCGCGGCGGCCGGGCACGAGACCATCGCGGTCGTCGCCGCCCGGCTGAACCTGTCGCCCGGCACCGTGCGCAACCATCTGTCGTCCGCGATACAGAAGCTGGGCGCCCGCAACCGCGCCGACGCCGCCCAGATCGCCCAGGAAAAGGGCTGGCTTTAAGGTCATTGGGGTAACCCGTCAGTCGTATTGACTGACGCGTTACCCCGTTGCGGCTGGAGTCCCCGCTGGCATGGCGCTGTGCCCGGCTGACGGAGGGGTCGGGCAGAATCGCTGTGTGCTGTTGAGCGAGGTCGCCGGCGTGTCGGCGGAGGTCACCGCCACCTCGGCGCGGAATGCCAAGATCGCGCAGATCGCGGCGCTCCTGGCGCGGACCGAGCCGGGCCAGGTCGCCGTGGCGGTCGCGTTCCTGTCCGGCGAGCTGCTGCAGGGGCAGATCGGCGTTGGTTACGCGACGATCGGTGAGCTGTTCCGCGCCGCCGATGCGGCCGGGGCCGGCACCGCCTCCAGCAACGACCCGGACCGCGCGGACGGCCAGCCCGCGGCCCCGCTCACGCTGACCGAGGTCAACGAAGGGTTTGCCGAGATCGGCGCGGTGACCGGGCCCGGATCCGTCGCGCAGCGGCGGGCGCAGCTTGCCGCGCTGTTCGCCCGGGCATCCGGGCCGGAGCGGGAGTTCCTGGTCCGGCTGCTGGCCGGCGACCTGCGGCAGGGCGCGCTCGAGGGCGTGATGACCGAGGCGGTCGCCAGGGCAGCCGGCGTCCCGGCCGAGGAGGTCCGCCGCGCGCACCAGCTGGGCGGGTCGCTGCCCGAGGTGGCCGAGGCGGCGCTGGGCGCGCCGCCGGAAGCACCGCCGGCGGCAGGCGTCACTCCCGGAGACGACGGACCTCGCGACGACGTCCCGAGCCCGGTGGAGCGGGCGCTGGCCGCGCTGCGCGGCTTCACCCTTCGAGTGGGGCGGCCTGCCCGGCCGATGCTCGCGGCGTCCGCGCCGGACGTGGCCGCCGCCCTGGCGAAGATCAGCCCCGCGGCTGCCGAGTGGAAGATCGACGGCATCCGGATCCAGGTCCACCGGGCGGGCGGCGAGGTAGCCGTGTTCACCCGGACCCTGGACGACATCACCGCGCGGGTGCCCGAGATCGTCGAGGCGGCGCTGGCACTCCCGGTGACCGCCGTGGTGCTCGACGGCGAGGCGGTGGCGCTCGCCCCGGACGGAAGGCCGCGCCCGTTCCAGGTCACCGCCGCCCGGACCGCCAGTCAGGGCGACGTCGGCCGGATGCGCGAGCAGACCCCGCTCACGCCGTTCCTGTTCGACGCGCTCCACCTGGACGGCACCGACCTGATCGACGAGCCGGCCAGCGAGCGGCACCGCCTGCTGGCCCAGATAGCCCCCGCCGCGCTGCTCACCCCGCGCATCGTCACCGCGGACCTGGCCGAGGCTGAGGCTTTCTTCGCCGACGCGGTCGCGCGCGGCCACGAAGGCGTCGTGCTGAAGTCCCTTGACGCGCCGTACCGGGCCGGGCGCCGGGGTGGTGAGTGGATCAAGGTGAAGCCCCGGCACACGCTTGATCTGGTCATCCTCGCCGCCGAATGGGGCCATGGGCGGCGCCGGGGCGTCCTGTCCAACCTGCACCTCGGCGCCCGCGACCCGGAAACCGGCGGCCTGGTGATGCTGGGCAAAACCTTCAAGGGCCTGACCGACGAGATGCTGGCGTGGCAGACGGCGAGGCTGCTTGACCTCGCCGATCCGCCGGTGCACGCCGCGGCGGACGCCGACCGCCGGCAGGCTCACGGGGTGGTCAGGGTTCGCCCCGAACTCGTCGTGGAGATCGCGTTCGACGGGGTGCAGGCGAGCCGGCGCTATCCCGGCGGCCTGGCGCTGCGCTTTGCCCGTGTTCTGCGCTTCCGACCCGACAAGAATGCGGCCGAAGCCGACACCATTGACGCCGTTCGCGCTGTTTGGTCCGGCGATTCCTAAAGGTCATTTCCGGGCCTGGTAAAGGCGTTTCCTGCCTGGGCAAAGGCCTTTCAACGTCGAGTAAAGATAGCGTCAACGGTGCTTTCTCGGTGCGCAAGTAATCCAGATCTTCGAGTAATTTCGGCATGCGTAATCCCCGGTAGCACGGGTGCAGCGGGAAGCGTCGACGCATGTCCGGAGCGTGGTGTACGGGAGCGGGCAGGGTGGAGTAACCAGCCTGATGAGAACGGCGTCCCGCGCGCCACGGCTGGTTTTGCCGGAGTGGCCGCCTGCGCCGCAGTCGCGCCGCGGATTTCTCGGCTGGATCGCGGTCGCCGCCATCGCGGTCTCGCTGCTTTTGATGATGACCGTGTGCGCGGCAGGGCCGAGCGCCGTGGTGCCGGTGATCCCGAGGACCTGGCCGATCCCGCCGCTGTGGTTCCGGCTGCACCTGCCCGATATAACGGCGGTCGCGCTGATCTACTCCGCAATCGTGCTCGGCGCGGCCGGAGTGGCCTGCGGCCTGGTCGCGGTGCGGCGCGGCGCGCGGCCGAAGTTCCGGCTGCTGGCCGTCGGCGTGATCATCGCGATCATCATGCTGGCTCTGCTGCCGCCCGGCGGGTCCACGGACAGCCTCAGCTACGCGGCCTACGGCCGGATCGCGCTGCTCGGCCACAACCCGTACGTGATGACGCCCGCGCAGCTGCGCGCGATCGGCGATCCGATCGGTCTGCAGACGACGCGCAACTGGGAGAGCGACCCCTCGCTGTACGGCCCGGTGGCAATCGCGGTGGACTGGGCGGCGGCGAAGCTCGGCGGCACCTCGATCGCGTACATCGTGTTCTGGCTGAAGCTGCTGTTCGCGGCCTGCTTCGGCGTGATCGCGCTGGCGCTGGACCGATTCTGGCGTAGCGACCCGGCGGCCCGGGCGCGAGCGCACCTGCTGTGGACCGTGAACCCGCTGATGCTGTGGGCCGTGGTCGGCAGCGATCACATCGACGGGCTCGGCGTTGGCCTGGGGATCTTCGGCCTGCTCCTGGCGCGCGGCCGCACGGCCGGGCCCGGGGCCAAGATCCCGCCGCTGCGCGCCCTGGCGGCCGGGCTGCTGATCGGCGCCGCGATCGGGGTCAAGGCGCCGTACTTCCCGCTCGGGCTCGCGCTCGCGTGGTCGTGCCGGAACTCGATCAAGGCGGTTGCCGCCGCGGGCGTCGGCGGGCTCGTGGCCATCGTCCCCGGATACCTGATCGCCGGGCCGGCCGCCCTGGCGGACCTGATGGTGCGCAGCAGCAACCTGGTCACCTTCGATAGCTTCTGGCGGCTGTTCTACGCGCCGTTCGGCTACAACGGCATGCCGCGCGGGCTCGAGCTGCTCGCGGCGGCGGGCTGCGTGGTCATGGCCGTGCTGCTGGCCCGGCGGCTGCCCGCCGGGCTGCCGGATCTGCCGGTCCTCCGCCTCGCCATAGCGCTGATGCTGGCCTGGCTGCTGGTCTGGCCGCTGCAGCGGCCCTGGTACGACGCGATCGCGTTCTGCCTGCTGGCCGTGTTCCCCGCGTCCCGCCTGGACTGGCTGATGCTGATCCGCGCGGTCCCGACGGCCATGGCGGTGGCCACCGGCTCCGAGGGCCAGATTCGTCCGGACTGGCTGGCGAACGCCGTGCAATTCGTCGGGCTCGGTCTGTCCCCCTGGGTCCGGCTTAGCGTGGCCGTCGCGGCGGTCATACTGTGTGTGCTTGGCGCCTGGACACTGCGCCGGCCGCGGGCGGAACGGCCCGCTGTGGAGGCGGCTGCCGCGACCTAGCCGAAAGGGCCCTTCGATGAAGACGGTCTGGACCGGCGACGACGGTGCGTGGCACACGACGCTGCGCGGGCGGCAGGTTCTCGCCGACCCCCGGATCAACAAGGGAACCGCGTTCAGCGACACCGAACGGCGCGAGCTTGGCGTCACCGGGCTGATCCCCTGGGGCCACATCACCCTGGACGGGCAGGTGTCCCGGGTGTACGCGCAGTACCAGAACCAGAAGACCGATCTGGCCCGGAACGTGCTGCTGAACGAGGTGCGCGACCGCAACGAGGTGCTGTATTACCAGCTGCTGACCCGCTACCTCACCGAGATGCTGCCGATCGTCTACACCCCGACGGTTGGCCAGGCCATCGAGCAGTACAGCCACGAATACCGCCGTCCGCGCGGTGTCTACCTGTCGGTCGACCAGCCAGAGCTGATCGAGACCTCGCTGAAGGCGCCGGGGCTCGGCGAGGGAGAGGTCGACCTGGTCGTGGCCACCGACGCCGGGGCGATCCTGGGCATCGGCGACTGGGGGGTGGGCGGCATCGGCATCGCGGTCGGCAAGCTCTCCGTGTACACGGCGGCGGCCGGCATCGACCCGAACCGGGCCCTGCCGGTCATGCTCGACGTGGGCACCGACCGGCAGAGCCTGCTCGACGACCCGATGTACATCGGGAACCGGCGCCCGCGGGCCCGCGAAGCCGAGTACGACCGGTTCCTCGATGCGTTTGTCACCGCGGTCGGGAAGCTGTTCCCCGGGGCGCTGCTGCACTGGGAGGACATCGGCGTGAGCAACGCGAGGCGGCTGCTGGACCGGTACCGCTACCAGACGCTCTCGTTCAACGACGACATCCAGGGCACCGGCGCGGTCAACCTGGCCGCGGTGCTCGCCGCGGCCAGGGCCACGGGCATCGGCCTGGCCGAGCACCGGATCGTGATCTTCGGGGCGGGCACGGCCGGGACCGGCATCGCCGACCAGCTCACCGCCGCGATGCTGGCCGACGGGCTGTCCGAGGACCAGGCGCGTGCGCGGTTCTGGGCGATCGACCGGGCGGGCCTGCTGACCACGGCGGCAGCGGGCCTCGGCGCGGCGCAGCGCCGGTACGCGCGCCCGGAGGCCGAGGTGGCGGGGTGGCAGCAGGACGACGCGACCGGCGGCGTTGGCCTGGCCGAGGTGGTGCGCCGGGTGCGCCCGACGATCCTGATCGGCACGTCCACCCAGGCCGGCGCGTTCACGGAGCCCGTGGTCAGGGACATGGCCGCGCACTGCGCCCGGCCGGTGATCCTGCCGATGTCGAACCCGACCTCGCTGTCCGAGGCGGTGCCGGGGGACCTGATCCGCTGGACCGACGGCCGCGCGCTCGTGGCCACCGGCAGCCCGTTCCCGCCGGTCGACTACCGCGGTATCCGGTACGTGATCGGCCAGGCGAACAACGCGCTGATCTTCCCGGGTCTTGGGCTCGGCGTCATCGCCGCGCGGGCCACCCAGGTGACCGACAACATGCTGGCCGCCGCGGCGTACGCGGTGTCGGAGCTTGTGGACACCTCCACGCCGGGCGCGCCGCTGCTGCCCGAGGTCGCGGCCATGCGCGAGACGTCGGTCGCCGTCGCCGCGGCGGTGGCACGGGCCGCCGGCGCTGACGGCGTGGCGGGTGCGAGCCTGGACGGGGACCTGCGGTCCCGCATCCGCGGCCTGATGTGGGAGCCGGTTTACCGGCCGGTCAGGCCGGCCTGAGGAACGTAACGATCGCCGCGGTCAGCGCGCTGGCCACCTGCTGCTGGAACCGCGCCGTGACCAGCAGCCCGGCGTCGGTGGCGTTGCGCATGTTGCCGCACTCGATCAGCACCTTGGGCACGGTGGTGAGGTTGAGCCCGGCCAGGTCATCGCGCGGCATGATGCCGGCGGAACCCTCGTAGTTGCTTTCCGGCATCGTGGTGCCGGAAAGCATCGCCTGCCGCACCTCGGCGCCGAACCGCTGCGACGCCGCGATCACCGCGTCGTTCGGGCCGACGGCCACCGGCTCGAGAACCGTGAACCCGCGGCCGGACGGGGCCGCGCCGTCCGCGTGGATGTCGACCGCGACGTCCGCGTGGGCATCGTTGATGATCTCCGCGCGGCGGTTGACGCAGGGCCCGACGCCGGTGTTGCTGGTCCGCGTCATGACCACACGCGCGCCGTCACGCACAAGGTCGGCGCGCAGGTCCAGGGCCACGTTGAAGGTGAACTGCGCCTCCGTGTAGCCGGCGTCGGTCGTCGTGCCCGTGGTGTCGCAGTTTTCCCACTCGGCGCCGTTCCAGATCTGCCGGGCGATCGCGTCGGGGTCGGTGAAGTTGCCGCCGTTGTGGCCCGGGTCGATGCCGACGATCTTCCCGGCGAGCGGCGTCGCAGCCGAGGGTGAGGGCGTGGGCGATGGCGTGGGCGACGCCGTTGCCACTGGCACAGATCCGGAACGCGGCGCCCGGGGCGCGGCCGAGCCGACCGACGCTGGCTGGCCGGCCGCGCTGCAGGCACACGCGGCCAGGACCACGACGGCGAGCCCGGCGGCGAGCGGGACGGCGGACATACGCGGCAAGGCTACCGCCTACAGCCGCGGGTCAACGGGCTCGCTTTCCAGGGCGAGAATGCCGAACACGCACTCGTGCACCCGGTAGAGCGGCTCCCCGGCGGCGAACCGCTCCAGCGCCTCAATACCCAGCGCGAACTCGCGCAGGGCCAGCGAGCGCTTGTGACCGACGCTGCGGGAGCGCAGCCGGGCGAGGTTGTGCTCGCTCGAGTACTCGGGCCCGTAGATGAGGCGCAGGTATTCGGGCCCGCGGCACTTGACGCCCGGCTGGGCCAGCCCCTTCGGTCCCCTGTGGATGGCGTCGGCGGGCTTGACGACCATGCCCTCGCCGCCGGCCGCGGTGAGGTCGCGCCACCACGCGGATGCGGCGTCCTCGCTGGCCGGGTCGCCGAGCCGCACCGCGGCCGACCGGGTTCGCCGCAGCACGGCTGGGTCGCGGTCGCACAGCCGGCCGAGCACCGCGAGGTGCCAGCCGTGGCCGCGGCGGGCGTGCACCGAGCCCTCCCCGGCGAGGATCTGGAACGGCGCCAGCCGCAGATCGTCGACCGTCTGCACGGGCCAGCAGTAGCGGCGGTAGGCGGCAACGAATCCCGCGGCCGCCTCGGCGCGCTCCGCGGTCCGCTGGAGCAGGCCGTCCACGTCGACGCCGCGCGCGGCCGCGGCGGCCAGGACCGGCTGCTCGGCCTCGAGTGCGGCGGTTGCGGCCGCTCCGACCTGCGCGTACTGGCCGCGCAGCAGCTCGCCCGCCTTGGCCGACCAGGGCAGCAGCTCACAGTCAAGGGCGAGCCAGTCGGTCCCCAGTTCCTGCCACAGGCCCGCCGCGCTGGCCGCCGCCGTCACCCGGCCGATGAGCTCGCGCTCGACGGACGGGTCGTCGAAGAACGCCCGCCCGGTCCTGGTGTAGATAACGCCGGAGCCGCCGTCCTCGGCGCCGAACCTCCGGCCGGCCACGGACTCGTTCGCGCACGCGATCACGATCGCGCGCGACCCCATGTGCTTCTCTTCGCAGATCACGTCCGTCACCCCGGCCGCGCGGTAGCCAGCGAACGCCTCGCTGGGGTGCTCGAGCAGGCCGTCCGCACGGGACGTCTCGGCCGGGGACATCGTCGGCGGGAGGTAGATCAGCCAGCGAGGGTCGATGGCGAACCGGCTCATGACTTCGAGGGCCGCGGCGGCGTTCTCCTCGCGGATCGTCACCGTCGACCCGGTGAGCCGGGTCTCGATGATCCGCTTGCCGGTCACGTCCCCGATGTCGAGCTCCCCGGGCTCGCGCCCGGCGTCCCCGCTGCCGCTCGCCGCGCGGCCCTCGCCGGCGACAGCGAGCGGCCGGGCGGGCTCGTAGTAGACCTCCCGGGCCGGCACCGACACGAGCTCGCGCTCCGGATACCGCAGCGCGGTGAGCTTGCCGCCGAAGACGCACCCCGTGTCCAGGCAGATCGTCCCGTTCACCCACGTGGTCTCGGGCACCGGCGTGTGCCCGTAGACCACCATCGCCCGCCCGCGGTAGTCCTGCGCCCACGGGTAGCGCACCGGGAGCCCGCAGGAGTCGGTCTCACCCGTGGTGTCGCCGTACAGGGCGAACGCGCGGACCGCCGCCGACGCCCGGCGGTGCATCGCCGCCGGCAGCCCGGCGTGCGCGACGACCAGCTTCCCGTCGTCGAACACCAGGTGGCTGAGCAGCCGGTCGGCGAACGAGGCGACCTGCTCGCTGAACCCGGGCGGCTCGGCGGCGAGCTGCGCCAGGCTCTGGGCCAGGCCGTGGCCGGCGCTCACGTTGCGCCCGCGCAGCGCCCTGAGGAGCTTGGCCTCGTGATTGCCGGCCACCGAGATCCCGGACCCCTCCGCGGTCATGCCCATCACCAGCCGCAGCACGGCGGGGGTGGCGGGCCCACGGTCGACGAGGTCGCCGACAAAGACCGCGGTCCTGCCCTCGGGGTGGCGCGCCGAGGCGCCGTCCGCGTCGACCGCGTAGCCGAGCTTGCCCAGCAGCTCGGCGAGCTCGCCGTAGCAGCCGTGGACGTCCCCGATGATGTCGAAGGGGCCGTGATCATCCCTCCGGTCGTTCCACAGCGGTTCCCGCTCGATCGTCGCCGCGTCCACCTCGGCCTCGCTGCGCAGCACGAACACCCGGTGGAACCCTTCCCGGCGCAGGCCGCCCAGCCCACGGCGCAGCTGGGTGTGCTGCTGCCGCAGCACGTGCCGGCCGAAAGCGCGATCGGGCCGGGCAGCGTTGCGCGCCGCGCAGGCCGCCTCGGAGAGGTCGAGGACGATCGCCACCGCCAGCACGTGGTGCCTGGCGGCCAGCTCGATCAGTGACCTGCGCGCGGCCGGCTGCACGCTGGTCGCGTCGATCACCGTCAGCCGCCCGGCCGCCAGCCTCTTGCCCGCGACGTAGTTCAGCACGTCGAACGCGTCCGCGGTTGCGGTCTGGTCGTTCGGGTCGTCGGCGACCAGGCCGCGGCAGAAGTCGGACGAGATGACCTCGGTGGGCAGGAAGTGCCGGGCGGCGAACGTGGACTTGCCGGATCCGGACACGCCGACGAGGGCCACCAGCGAGAGGTCGGGGAGCTTGATGACGGTCATCGCCGGAACACCGCCAGCTGGGACGGGCAGCCGAGGTCGCCGCCGTCGGGACCGGTGCCCCGCGGCCCGATGCCGGACAGCTCCACCCGGTAGCCGTACCTCGACGCGACTCCCTCCGCCCACGCGCGCAGCTGCGGCCTGGTCCACTCGAACCGGTGGTCGCCGTGGCGGTAGCTGCCGGCCGGCAGCCCAGCGAACAGCGCGTTGTACTCCGCGTTGGGGGTGGTGAGGATCACGGTCCCGGGCCGGGCGTGACCGAAGACGACTTTCTCGAACGCGACGATCCGTGGCGGGTCGAGGTGCTCGATAACCTCGACGACGGCGGCGGCGTCGAAGCCGCGCAGCCGTCCGTCCCGGTAGGTCAGCGAGCCGTGCAGCAGCTCCACCCGCTCCCGCTGCCGCGGCGCCATCGAGCTGGTGTGCAGCCGTCGCGCGGCCGCCTCGAGGGCCCGGTGTGAGACGTCGAGGCCGACGATCCGCTGCAGCCCCGGCTCCTTCACCAGCTCGGCGAGCAGCTTGCCGGAACCGCAGCCCAGGTCGGCCACGCTGCGCGCGCCGCTGGCCGTGATCTGTCCAAGCACGGTGGCCAGCCGCTGCTCGTGCAGGC
>Ga0335072_10009505_pt1 | contig 14020 bp, 12 predicted proteins | sample Lox_Sample_21_FD_206725 | JGI IMG/M metagenome (GOLD analysis project Ga0335072, IMG submission 206725) | Soil microbial communities from Loxahatchee National Wildlife Refuge, Florida, United States - Lox_Sample_2.1 | ecosystem: Environmental > Terrestrial > Soil > Wetlands | place: USA...
GGAAGCACATACGGCGGACGGCAAGCCGGTTCCATCGTCGACGGCGCCGCCTCCGCCGCCGTCGCACGATTAGGTCCGTGACGGGATCTTCACTTTCGCGCTTGTGGTTCCCAGATCTCAAAATCGGGCTCCTTCGACTGCGCTCAGGACGGGCTCCGGGGCGCTGAATTACGTCCTCAGGCTGGACCAGACGCACTTCACGTCTGCAGAGAGTTGGCATCGCTGGTCTCGTCGTCGCGTTCTTTGCGCTGTTTCTCGAGAACTTCAGAGATGCCCTCTTGCCCGTTCTGCTCCCAAGCCGAAAACATTTCTTCTCTCTGCGTAGGGGATGGGTAATCTGGCAGCGGTTCGCTCATCGCATCGTGTCCGTCAGGCGAGTCCCTGCTCCCCAAGTGTAGCTCGAACGAGAAGCGCGAGGATGCGCCTTCGGCGCAAGCCCGTGGCACCGTTATCGGCTCAGCATTCCGTCAAGTGCTCGTTCGTCTTCTAAAAGGTTGACGTAATCTTTGACGCATCGCTGCGCCCAGGTTTAATATCGGTTGGGTTTGAACGAAGCGTCATTCGCGGAAGATCCAGCCTGCAGGCTGTAACTCAGGTTTGGCAATGCTGGTGAGGTGCTCGTGGCCTTGGGGAAGACGAACGTGACCGGCAATCCATCCCGATGCTGAATGGGTAAGGGAATGCGAATAGAGCCACGGAGGAATCTCCCATGCCGCGTGTTTTGCGACTGACCTGCCAGACTGCCACAAGCCGCTCTGCCTCAGCGGCCTGTTTGCTGTACGCGAACGCAGGTGAAAACCGCCAAGGGCTTGGCAGCATTGTTTCCCCGCCCCATGAATGCGTAATGATGCGCCCCCGCACCGGGGCTGGAGATTGGGTCCCCCGTTTCCTGTTAACACTCCTCGCACTTCTTTACCTATTTTGCCCCCGAAGCACGTACGCGCAACTTTCCACTGCGTCAGTTAACGGCACGGTGCGCGACGCCACGGGTGCAGTCATTCCGGGCGCCGAGGTCACTCTGACAGACAGCGCGACAGGGACTAAGAGAACGACGGCTTCAAACGGATCTGGGAGCTATGCATTTGTCGACGTGGCTCCGGGCGACTACACGTTAACGGTCACCAAGCAGGGATTTACCACCGCGAATCGGCCGGCCTTCGCCCTCTATGTGAACCAGACCGCAACCTTTGACTTTGCTCTGAATGTGGGATCGCAGGTGCAGCAGGTTACGGTCGCCGCGGAATCGGTCCAGCTCGCAACTGCCACTGAAAACCTCGGCACTGTCGTCAACCAGGAGGCCGTCAACGTCCTGCCCCTCAATGGAAGGAACTTCACCGAACTGTTGACCCTGACCCCAGGATCGAGCCGCGCGGATACCGGCCAGGGATCCAGCGGAGGAAACGCCATTCTCATCGGATCGTTCGGCTTTCCGTCCGTCAACGGACAGATGAACCGGAGCAATCTTTATCTGATGGACGGCATCGTCGACGAGCAATTCTGGTTCAGCGAATATGCCGTGCAGCCGATCGAAGACGATATTGCTGAGTTCAAGGTGCAGTCGCATAACGACCAAAGCCAGTTTGGCGGCGTCATGGGCGGCATGGTGAACATCGTCACCAAATCCGGCACCAATCAATTTCACGGCGACGCGTGGGAGTTTTTCCGCAACTCAGGCATGGACGCGCGCAATCCCCTGCTAACCAAGAAGACGCCTTTGAAGCAGAATGTCTTTGGCGCCACCATCGGCGGCCCTGTCCTGCTCCCGCACTACAACGGCCACGATCACACCTTCTTCTTCGGCGCCTATGAAGGCACCAGAATCAACACCGCGGCTGAGGGACTCTACAATGTACCCACTGTTGCCGAGAGAAACGGCGATTTCAGCGCCCTCTCGACAACCCTTTGGAATCCGTACACAACCACGCCCGACCCCAACAATCCAGGCAAATACCTGCGCACGCAGTTCCCCAACAACAACGTGTCTTCGGAAATCGATCCGGTCATGCAGATGGTGATCAACGAGGTCTATCCCGCGCCGTTGCCAACGCTCGTATCGGGGTATAACGGCGTGGATACCCAGCCATCAATTACCGACGTGAATAACTATACGGTGCGTGTCGATCACCAGTTCAATACATCGAATCAACTCTGGGGACGCTTCAGCCAGTTCTTTTCTTCCTTGAACGGCTCGGGAGGCATCACAACCCTTGCCTCAGTCGATACCAGTAACGGTCAAAACTGGGGCGTTGGTTACCTGCATACCTTTGGGACTTCGGCAACCCTGCAAATCAGCGCGGGGCACGTCGATCAGATTTACATCACCAACACCAACTACATCCACCCCATAAGCACAACCGGATACGACACTGCCTTTTCATGCGGTTTTATCGGACCGCTGTCGTGCCAGATTCCAGATTTGTCTGTGACGGGCTATGCGGGTCCAAGTCAAAGCTATCTCGACGACAACGACGGCGACATCTACCAGTTGAATGCGGACTTCACTAAGCTGGTTGGTCATCACCTGTGGCAAGCAGGTGCATTGATCAGCCATAACAACGAAAGCGTTCTCAACGCCAACGACAACGAGGGCTTCTCGCCGTTCCAGACCGAGAATCTGGAAACCTCGTCGGGCGGCAACGCTCTGGCCTCATTTCTGATTGGTGCACCCAATAGCGGGGAACGCCGCAACAACCTCAAGATCCCGAAGGACGGTTGGGTGGATGGAGTTTATGCCGGCGACCAGTGGAAAATCCGGCCCAGGCTCACCATGAATATCGGGTTGCGCTACGACTGGGACATTATGCCCGCACTGGCGCCCAATTCCACGCAATCGAACATCACCGGCGCGATGGATTTCCGCAACGGCACTTACATTCTGAGCAAAGCTGCAACCGGGCTTGGCTCCTGCGCCATGCTAAATGCCGCGCCGTGCATTCCCGGCGGCGCACTTCCAGCCCACGTTGTAGTGGGTACGAGCGACAAGCTGATCAACAATCAGATCGCCAACATCCAGCCGCGCCTGGGCTTTGCCTATCAATTTGATTCCAAACTGGTCGGCCACCTCAGCTACGACCGCGTTTACGACGACTGGTCGGGCATCATGCAAATGACCCAGAACGAGGGAGCGCTGTGGCCTTCCTTTGGGTTGGACATCACCAGCAACCTGAATTCAACCACCGTCACCACCACCGCCGAGAATCCCCTTAACCTCGCGGCTGGTCAAACGCATACGCTGCCCCTGGCCTCGCCGTTCACCCAGTCTGCCAACTTTATCGCGCCTTACCTCAAGAATCCTTACTCGGACCAGTGGACGGTTGGGCTTCAACAGATGTTTGGCGCAAACACCATGATGAGTCTTAACTATGTCGGATCGCGCACCACGCACATGCCCTGCTGCGGCTATTTCAACGTGGCTATAACGCCCGGTCCCGGCACGGTGGCAAGCCGCGCGCCATATTCCTATATCTCGCCTACACAATATGAGCAGAGCAACGGGTCCAGCGTTTACGACGCCTTGCAGGTGCAGCTACAAAAACAGATGTCGTCCGGCTTGGCCTACACCATCAACTACACATGGTCAAAGACAATCGACGTAGCCTGCGACGGGTACTTCGGAGCTGAAGGCTGCTTTATTCGTAATCCGTATAATCCGGCGGCGGACCGCAGCGTGGCCGGCATCGATCTTCCGCAGATGGTAACTGCCAATGTCATGTACCAACTACCCTTTGGAAAAGGAGCCAGATTCCATTCGGGCAATCCTGTCGCCGACGCGATCGTTGGTGGTTGGGAGTTGAACGCCATTACAACCTTTACGTCCGGCTCGCCGTTCACTGTCTCTTACTCCGGCGATGAAGCCAACACGGGCAACACTTATCAGGGCATAAACCAGGTCGGCAATCCGCATCTCGCGAACCCTACTGTCGCCAAGTGGTTCAACACGGCCGCCTTCGCGGCGCCGGCACAATACACCGAGGGCGATGTCCCGCGCAACACGCTCCGCGGTGACTGGTATCGCGATCTCGACGCTTCGGTCTTCCGCAAATTCAACTTCGAAAAGACATATCTCGAGTTTCGCGCGGAAGCCTTCAACGCCACAAATACTCCTGTGTGGGGAACTCCGGGAACAACTTTCAATAGCGCGACATTCGGCGAGATATCTTCCACTGCAAGCACTCAGCGAGAATTGCAACTTGCGCTCAAGTTCTACTTTTGATCCGATTCAAAGGCTCATTCCAGCCAGGAGAAACTGCGGCATGAACAGGCGAAAATTCATGGAACTGATGGCGGCGGGCATTGCCGGTGCCTCAGCGCTGCCCGCAGTTGTTGGGCAGGAAAGGAATCCGTCATCACGGCCCAATTTCCTTTTTATCATCTGCGATGATCTGATGTTCCGCACCATCCATTCGCTCAACAATCCCGAGGTGCACACGCCGAACATGGATCGGCTGGGACGATCGGGCAGTGTCTTTACCCACAGTTTCCATCAGGGATCCTGGAGTGGCGCCGTCTGCATTGCCAGCCGCACAATGCTGAACAGCGGATTGACAGGGTTCCGCGCCGAAGCCGGCCTTGACCACGTGCTCACCTGGGGACAAACCCTTGGCGCGGCCGGTTACGACACATACATCTGCGGAAAGTGGCACCTCGATCCGACCGTGCTGCAGCGCAGCTTTAAGCAGATGGGGCCGATCGGACCGGGAATGCTGGTGTCCACACCGCTGGGTGGGGCCGCCTACGGACGTCCGCGTCCAGGCGACGATTGGCAGCCGTGGGACGAGTCGTTAAAAGGTCATTGGATTCACACCGAACTGTGGCGCGATCAGACACCGAACCGGATCGAGCACGCGGCATCCTTATATACCGATTGCTTTATCGACCACCTGATGAATAAAGCTGCGAAACGGGACGCGCCCTTCTTCATGTATCTCGGCTTTAACTCGCCGCACGATCCGCGCCAGGCTCCGCGCGAATACCTTGACATGTATCCGCAGGAGAAAATCGAAGTGCCTCCTGATTTTCTTCCCCAGCACCCCTTCAACCAGGGAGACTACTACATTCGCGACGAGATGCTTGCGCCTTTCCCAAGAACGCCTCAGGCAGTGCAACTCCATCGCCGCGAATATTATGCCCTGATCACCTATACGGATGCACAGATCGGGAGAATCCTCGATGCGCTCGAGCAATCCGGCAAGGCGTCGAACACTTATGTCATCCTCACCGCCGACCACGGACTCGCAGTGGGCGAGCATGGTTTGATGGGCAAGCAGAATATGTACGACTGCAGCCTGCGCATGCCGCTGATGATCGCCGGCCCAGGCATTCCGGCCGGAAAGCAGATTGACGACCTCGTTTATCAGCACTGCCTTTACGCGACAACCTGCGACCTCGCCGGCATTCCTATTCCGAATACCGTCGAGTTTCCCAGCCTCGTTCCGCTGCTTCGCGGCTCCGGCCAATCTCTTTATGACACGGTATTCAGTTATTACCTGGGCTTTCAGCGCACGGCGCGCACCAAAACGCACAAGATCATCGTCTATCCCGAGATCAAGCGCATTCAGGTTTTTGATATCGCGAACGATCCGTGGGAGATGCACGACCTGGTTGACGAACCCTCCGCTGCCGGCATTCGCCACGATTTGATGCAGCGACTCCTGCATCTGCAACGCGAGCTCGACGACCCGCTGAGCTTGGAAAGCATTGCCGCAACTACTTGAAATGGGTTATCAGGCCCACGCGAACGCCGATTACGCGCCAAAACCCGCAGATTGTGAAACAGCCGGATCGCGGGAGATCCGGCTGTTGCTTTCAGGGGCCTGCGAGGGAGAGCCGTGCCGGGAATCCACCATCATCTGATCGAATCCGGGGCGGCGCACCCGGCGCCAACTCAGGAATTGCCGCGAGCAGCCAGTTTTCGCGGGCGAAGCAGTTGGGATTCGGGATGCTCCTCCAAACAAGAGACCCGCAGGCAAAGAGCAGCGCGCTTCACTTGCGGCGTCCCTTCGGTTTCGGTGCATGCCTGGCGACATAGGACTGGATGAATTCCAGCAGAATGTCGGTCATGTTCTGGCCGCGGGCGGCCGTCGCTGCCTTGAAGGCGTTGTGCAACGGCACGGGTACGTTCAGATTCATGCGCTTGACTTCCTTGTTGTTGACGGTGACCATCGGACTCACCTCCCTTCCGCAGATGAGCATATAAGGTTATGGGGCATGCGGCCAAGACCCCGAGGCCCGGCCCACTGGGGGTCAGACCTGCTGAATTCAAAAAGAAGCGAGATTATGCGGGTTCGATCTTCCGTGAGGGTGCATTAATTGGGAGGACCGCTATCCCCGGGACCGCTTACAAAGGCCGATTCGCAAATCGGCTTCACGTTCTGGCGCCTGCTCGGATTCCTTGGCTCGTCCAGCCCCATCGAGGCGATGCAGACGATGCGAGAGAGCGGGGGGCCCCGGCCTCTACGGCTTCTTTGCATGTTTCGCGCTCGCCTGCCCGTTGGCCCGAGCCATCTGGAACGATCGGCGTGCGGCCCTTTGTGGCGTCTTCCCGCTCATCTTTCTCCTCGTCATCTGCTTCCAGGCTCGAAGCAGCATTTCCTCGCTCATGGCCGGTGTCTCGCCTGAAGTTGCCGACGCGGCGCGCGAAGAGATTCTCAAGGGAGTCTCGCTTGGCTTTGGCGCCTACGTTTCGGCCGTCGCCGCTCTCTATCTCAGCTTCAACGGCGTGCGCAGGTTCTTCGCAATCGGCGCCGAGTCACAACCGAGCAACCATCCCAATCGAGGTCACGCATGAAACGTTACGCCGTCACTGCCCTGCCGTCCCGCACGCGTCACAACGGCCGCATCTTTTCGAAAGGCGCACTCGCCGTTGCGGTCCTTCTTGCCATCGCTCCGTCGCACTCTTCCGCGCAGAATCCCCTGGAGCAGCTCAAGCAGAATCTGAGCAAGGCCAGGGATCAAGCAAGGCAGGCCATGAAGCAGGCGCAGCAGCCGACTTCTTCAACACAACCTCAGCAGGCGCAGAACCAGAGCGCAAGCGCTGCTCCGCCTGCCGGCCCTGCCGCCGCAGCCTCATCGTCCGATCCGGCTCAGCAGTCAGGCTCTGCCGGAGCTTCAGGCCTCGCCGGAATGCTCAATGGAACAGCGAACCAGGCATCGCAGGCCCAGGCCGCAAATAACCTTCCGCCCGTTCCCTTGCCGGATATCGAAGGCGTTCACCTCGGCATGTCGATGAAAGATGCCACTGTGGCGCTCAGAAGGCCTACCCGGGGGCGCACCAAAGCTCCGATACCAGTACTCTTCCCATGTACTCGAGTCCGTTCGTCACCGGCGTCGGCGTCGGCGTCGGCCTCGAACTTGGCTCGCCCCTCCCCTATAAATTCATCTTCAATCTCACCCCGCCACCCGACAACCAGAAAGTCTACCGCGTCTGGCGATATGTCAACAATCAACGCCTCTGTCGCGCCAACCTCATCGCTGCCCTGCGGCAAAAGTACGGCCCCGAGACCACCCGATTCGTCGGGCCCACGCAGACCGACGAGGCCCACGCCACAGAATTCCTCTGGCTGTTCGATCAGAGCGAGCACCCGGCTCCTTTGCCCAACTCTTCCGACCTCTATGGAACGATTACGACTTGCGCCGGAATGTTCGGCGATAACGGGACCAGCGTTCCTGCCTTCTCCGAGGGCAATCTCACCACCACCGCCAACCGCCAGTTGATCCAGCCGGGAGGGTGGTGCAACTCCTCGATGATTGCCGTAATCGCCAACTTCAATGCGACCCAGATCCATGTTGTCGATCGGGTATTCCTGCGGCCGGTGGGCGATGCGGTGCGGGGAATCGCCGGATTCCTGGCAGGTATGCATCACGGCAGACTGAATGCCTACGTAGTTTACGTACTTGCATTCCTCCTGCTCGCGCTCCTTGTATACCGAGTAACTTAACCCATCGAGGTGGAACTAGATTACAACTTCTTGGCGGCGTGTGACACAAAACGTGCGTGACCTGCCCGGATGCTCTCGTGCGCCGCCCGCCGGTCTCTCCAGCCAACAACTCTCGCCCTTCGCCCTTTTGAGCTGCGATACATAGAAACGAAGTGCTCGATTTCGCGAAGGAGATTTGCCTTCACGTCCGTGTAATTGCGCAATCCGCCGAAATGCGGATTCCCGATTGCACAGGCGAGGATTCTCTCGATCCGGATCTCGTGATCGGTCAATTCCACGAGGCCAATCGGACGGCCATAACGAATACAGCCAGGAAAGGTCGACGAATCGCCTAACATGACGATCGCAAGCGGGTCTCCACTTGCGCTTAAAGTTTGCGGTATGAAGCCTGTGTTACCTGGACAATAAATGGGAGAGTCAACCGCTTTGACGGGGCGAAACTCGTTTGACTTTCGATCGTATTTGGTGATCTTGCGATGGGAGGCTTCGATCACTGCTGCAACAATTTCAGGGGCTTGCTCGCCGAGGGGAGTGCCAGATAGTCGGTCATTTCTTCGTCTCGCTCCTTTGTAGGAGACGCTCACACAGGAGCAAAACAAAACTCCTGCGCTTCAAGCAGGAGTCATCAGCCTCTGCATTCAGAGGCGCTTCAAGGTGGATTCCTTCACCACTTCGAGAATACCACGCCGAATGCGCTGATTTGTCTCGACAACTAGATTTTGACGCACTTCCGTAATTAGGATCGAACGTCCTGATTCGCATTGCCACTGTTGATCTCTCGCATTGCCCAAGGGGCTATCCGGCAGACGAAGGTCAATCGCTTCTGCAATAGGCTTCGGCGAAGTCCGGAAGGCGAAGAAGCCGGTGCGTTGGGTCGATCAGGTGGCTACGCTCAAGCGCGGTGCGTAGCCTGGGATGCTTCAAGCCGCGTGACAAGATCGCGTGAACCACTTCCTTTTCATCCAATATTTCAAAGCAGCCCTGATGGCCCACTCGTTCGCGATCCGGTCGCGCATAAGGGTCGCGCTTGCGTAACGAATGCAATATCGATTTCGCTGTCCGATTTGAAATCAAGATTCGCCGAGCTGGGCCCGCCACGCTATCCTGCGAACTCAGGATAGTGGAAGAGACGACCTTACGCCTCCTTTTCCCGTGTTGGTCCGATCATTGTCTCGGGCCGCAAATATGTGGCGAACTCCTCGTCGGTTAAAAATCCTAGTTCGCGGTTGGCTTCACGCAACGAGAGGCCCCGTTGGTGAGCGTGCTTCGCCAGTTTTGCCGCCCTATCGTAACCAATATGCTGATTTAATGCAGTGACGAGCATGAGGCTGTTCTCCACATACTCCTGGATGCGCTTGCGATTGGCTCCCATGCCTTGCACGCAGAATTCGACAAACATCCGGCAGGTGTCGCTGAGCAGACGTACCGAGTGCAGGAAGTTATGAATCATCACCGGCTTGAAGACGTTCAGTTCAAAGTTTCCCTGGCTCCCCGCAAACGCGATCGCGGCATGATTGCCATGCACCTGTACGGCGACCATCGTCATGGCCTCGCACTGCGTGGGATTGACCTTGCCCGGCATGATGGAACTGCCCGGTTCATTCTCAGGCAAAAGCAGCTCTCCTAGCCCACATCGCGGCCCTGAGCCGAGCCAGCGGATGTCGTTGGCGATCTTCATCAGCGACACTGCAAGTGTCTCCAACGCTCCGCTGGCAAACACCAGTTCGTCGTGCGCCGAAAGGGCTGCAAACTTGTTCGGATGCGAGCGGAATGGCAGGCCGGTCAATTCCGCGATTTTTACTGCGGCTCGCTCCGCAAATTCGGGATGCGCGTTCAGCCCGGTTCCCACTGCAGTCCCGCCGATAGCCAGGTCATAGAGGCCGTCAAGCGCTATTTGCATGCGTGCGATGTCGCGCACCAGCAGACTGGTCCAGCCACTCATCTCCTGCCCAAGTGTGAGCGGGGTCGCATCTTGCAGATGCGTACGTCCGATCTTGACGACAGACTCGAATTCCGCGGCCTTGGCGGCCACAGCGTCATGAAGCCTCTGCACAGAGGGGATCAGTTGCTCTTTCACCGCCGTCGCCGCGGCAATGTACATTGCCGTTGGGAATGTGTCATTCGAGGACTGCGACATGTTCACGTCGTCGTTGGGGTGAATCGGTTTCTTACTGCCCATTTCTCCGCCAGCGAGCTCGATGGCCCGGTTCGCAAGCACCTCATTGACGTTCATATTGGTCTGCGTGCCAGAGCCGGTTTGCCAGATGCGCAAAGGAAAGTCGCCGCCGTGCTGGCCCGCAATTACCTCGTCGGCCGCCCGCACAATCAGATCCTTCTTGTCTCTCGACAGCTTGCCAAGTTCGCAGTTCACGAGCGCCGCGGCCTTTTTTAAGATCGCAAACGCACGGATTAGTTCCCGTGGCATGCGGTCTTCTCCAATCGCAAAGTGGTGAAGTGAGCGCTCGGTCTGCGCTCCCCAATACTGGGCGGCAGGGACAGAAATTTCGCCCATGCTGTCGGATTCGATACGCATCTTCGTTTGAGTGTTCATTCTTACTCCCGGCAAAGTTGGTGCAGTCATTTAATTATTGCCAAACTCGCACAGATTCATGCAACTTCGGCGGCACGATGGTTTTGCCTCCCCTGCCGTCGAGCTGTGGAGTATTCTGAGCGCGGGCGAGGCCTTGCCCTCTAAAGGTAGGGTTGCTGCTCGGGCTACGGCAATTCCTGAGTTGTTGTGTCCTTTCCCGCTTTGAGCGGGGTCGCCGCTACTTGGGGTCGCGTCGACTTGAACGGAGCGACTTCGGGATACAGTAACTCAGGAATTGCGTTAGTCGGCGGTGCTTCAATCGGCTTGGCTATAGCCACCAATGTGCGCTGTCACTGTCGAACTCGTGCCTTCTTTCAGCAGTTGGCGAACTTGTCGGTGGCCGCGACCAGGGCGCGGGTATTGGGCGGGTCGAAAGCGCTATGACCGCTGTCTGGTGTGATCACCAGCTCGGCCTCAGGCCATGCACGGTGCAGAGCCCAGGCGCTCTCCATGGGACAGACCACATCGTAGCGGCCCTGCACGATCGCGCCAGGGATGGCGCGAATCCGTCCGACATTGAGTAGCAACTGATCGTCACTTTCGAGAAAACCCCGGTGGACAAAGTAGTGGACCTCGATGCGCGCGAAGGCGAGGGCGAACTCGTCCTCTTCATAGTGGCCGGCGAAGGCAGCATCGGGCAGTAGCTTCGACGTGGCACCCTCCCATCCGCTCCAGATCTTCGCGGCGGCCAGCCGCACGGCCGCATCCTCGCTGGTCAAACGGCGGTGGTACGCCGTGAGCAGATCGCCGCGCTCGGCCTCCGGGATGTGCGCCAGGTACGGTTCCCAGGCATCCGGGTAAAGGATCGAGGCGCCGCGCTGATAGAACCACTCGATCTCCTGCCGGCGCAGAAGGAAGATGCCGCGCAGAATCAGCTCCGTGACGCGCTCAGGATGCGTCTCGGCGTAGGCCAGGGCGAGTGTGGAGCCCCACGAGCCGCCGAATACCTGCCAACGTTCGATACCCAAATGTTCGCGGAGTTTCTCGATGTCCGCCACCAGGTCCCAGGTGGTGTTGTCTTCCAGCGACGCGTAGGGCGTGCTTTTGCCGCAGCCGCGTTGGTCGAAGCAGACAACGCGGAATTTTTCGGGATGGAAAAAGCGGCGTTGTTTAGGATCGGAGCCGCCGCCGGGACCGCCATGGAGAAACACCACCGGCTTGCCGGCGGAATTGCCACTTTCCTCAAAATAGAGCTCATGCACGGGTGAAACCCGCAGCCGGCCGGTGTTATAAGGCTCGATCGGAGGATACAGCCAGGTAACAGGATCTTTCATAGGTGCGATAGACAGATTTTCATTGGACACGGCAAACAGTATACCGCCGCGATCTCGCCCGTCGGCGTCCATCGGTTCCATTATCAGTGTGCATGACGACTGTTCTTCTGCGACACGTTCTTATGCGCTCCCGTAATAAAGATGCACGCCTCGATTTGCATTGCCTGATCTGTTGGCATTGTCTGATCTCTCGCGTTGCACAAAGGGTCTCTGACTACGCCTCAGCCCTATCAGGGCAAGACCCCTCTCCTCTGGTGATGGCGTCCAAACTCTTCTTTGCGGCGGCAGCCAGGAAGCGGTTCTCGCTCTTGCTGATCGTGCGCAAAAGCGGTGCTGAACGGGTATCGCACAGCGTGCCCAGGCCCTCCAAGGCGGCCTTGCGAACGAACAGATCCGGGTCGGACGTCGCCAGCCTCATCAGATCCGGTACCGCTTGCTGGATGTGGTTCTCGCCGATCAGCCAGCAGATGCGCGCTCTTGCTGCCGGCAGCGGATGCGCGAGCGCCCCGATCAGCTTTTCCTCGTACGTCCGATGGTCCAGCGTTAAATCAGCTTCGCAGCCGACGCACACTCTTTCTTTCGTGCTCACCTCACGCCATCAATGGGTGCAAAAGGCGATCATGTTGCAAAACCTCGAAGCGCATCCTTGTGGCTACACAAGTGCCGATACCTCTTGTTCAAACCGGTTGAGCCGTTCAATTGCCGATTGCACGGCGGGAGCCCAAACCCGGCGTGTCTACAAAGCACATGCCGGAGGACAACAACGCGCTCGGCACGAATACCTCCGCGCCGTCCACGCCTTTCTTGTTTTCGGGGTTCAGTTCTTCGGTTACGTATTCCTTCAAGTCGGCTACGGCGACGTCCCGCCAGGCCCCGTCTCGCATGCGCACGCCCGCGTAAAGTTTGTCGCCAAACCGAATCACTGTGGGCACGGCCGTGACCGGAATATACCCGGTCGGAACAACTTCGTAGCCCACTAGAGCATTGAGGAGGCTGGATTTGCCTCACTTAAACTGACCGACCCAAGCTACATAGAAACGTCCTTCGGCAACCCGGGCTGCGAGCTCACGGCCTTCCTCGGCGACGGGTTCAGCCGTGAGTTCCTGCGCCAGATCGGCAAGCCGCAACAGACGGAATGCGCCATCCGAAGACACGGATGTCTCAGTCGGAAGACTGCCGCAATCTTGCACTGTCGAATTACTGTTGTATTCCTGCATCACTCTTACTCTCTTCCCGAAAACGTGCCCCTCACTTCGTGGCCGCCCGTGAATAGCGGATCACCTCAACATGGGACATTGCGACCAGGCCTTCTTCGACCATCGCATCCAAGTAGGGAATCAACTTATTGATCTGATCCTCTGTGTCGATGATGCTGAGCATGATCGGCGCATCTTTGGAGAATTTCCAATGGCTGGCATGATGAATCCTTGTGCTTGCTCCGTAGCCTTCGATCCCCCGGTACACGGTGGCGCCGGCCATTCCCAGTTCCATGCATTTGGCCACAATCGCTTCATGCAAAGGCTTGCCCTGCCACTTGTCGTCTTCTCCGAAATGAATCCGCAACATGCGCGCTTGAAAGTGGTCCTTCATGGTTGAACCTCCGGTCATGCCTGGGTACTGCCTGGCTGCGCCTCTGACAGATCGACGTCGGGCGCGCGGTAGGAATATTTGATGATGTCTACATCAGACAAGACGACCAGTCCCTCTTCCACCATTTGGTCCACGAGGGCAAGAAAGGATCGCAGTTTTTCCTCCGTGTCAACAACCGACAGCATGATCGAGCAATCGTGCGACAGGTGCAGCGCCTTGTCCTTGTGCATGTGGCGATGGGCGCCATAGCCAAGAATGCCGCGATAGACGGTAACGCCGGCAATGTCATTGGCGCGCATCGCCTCAACGAGGGCCATATGAAGGGGCTTGTCCTGCCAGCGATCTGCCTCGCCGATGTAAATCCTCATCATTTTGGCCTTGCCCTCGATCTTGACGTGCCCCGGCGGAACGTCAAATTTTGGTTTCGTTTTTTGGGCGGGTTTGGCTACCGTTGTTTCCTGCACCTCAATCATCCCGGTGCCAACAAGCTCTTCGAGCTTGCCAAGCAGCTCATTTACCTTTTCGCGCGACTCGATGAACTCAATTTTCAGCGGCAAACGATCCGAGATCTCAACCGATCGCGAAGTGTGAATATGATGGTCAGCGCCAAACCCGGCGATGCCCTTCAT
>Ga0335072_10009506_pt1 | contig 14019 bp, 9 predicted proteins | sample Lox_Sample_21_FD_206725 | JGI IMG/M metagenome (GOLD analysis project Ga0335072, IMG submission 206725) | Soil microbial communities from Loxahatchee National Wildlife Refuge, Florida, United States - Lox_Sample_2.1 | ecosystem: Environmental > Terrestrial > Soil > Wetlands | place: USA: Florida...
GTGGCCAAGCGGGTGTTCACCGCCTTCACCCTCTGCGGCGGGATCGCCGGAGTAGGCGGGGTGCTGTGGGCTGCCCAGTTCCAGACCATCAACTCCAGCGCCGGCGGCACTAACTTCTCGCTGATCGTCATCGCATCCGCGGTGGTTGGCGGCGTGGCGATCTTCGGCGGCAGCGGCAGCGTGACAGGCGCGGCCATCGGGGCGCTGCTGCTCGGGACCATCAACGTCGCGCTCGACGTGCTCGGCATCTCCGACTTCTGGGACCAGGCGATCGCCGGGTTCCTCCTGCTGCTAGCGATCGCGATTGACCGCGGCATCACTGTCAGGCTCGCCGCGGCGCTGCAGAAGAGGAGTGCGCGTGATGAAGGCTGACCGCGGCGTGACGAGGGCTGACGGTCCCTCCGTACCGCCGGGCGGCGCTGCCAGCCGGGATGCCCGGCCGGCCCTGACTCGCTGGCGTCCGCCGATAACAGCCGGACATCTGCTGCGCTGGGAGACCGGGCTGCTGATCGTGGTCATCGCGATCGGGATACTCGGCGTTTCCACCTCATCGTTGTTCCTGACCAGCAACAACATGTTCAACCTGGGCTTGCAGTCCGGCGAGATCGCGATGATGGCGCTGCCGATGACGCTCATCATCATCAGCGGCGAGATCGACCTGTCGGTGGCCTCGGTCATGGGCATGGCCAGCGCGCTGCTTGGCTACCTGTTCGCTAGAGGCTGGCCCATGCTTGCCATCTTCGTCGTCATCCTCCTGGCCGGCGCGGCGGCCGGAGCCATCAACGGCCTGCTCGTCACCCGCCTGGGCCTGCCCTCGCTCGCCGTCACCATAGGCACGCTCGGCCTGTACCGGGGCGTGGCCGACATCGTCCTCGGCCCGAACACGATCTCCAACTTCCCGGCCAACTACACCAGCATCGGAATCAGCCCGGTAGCGGGCACCGACATTTCGTTCTCCGCGGCCGTCTTCATCGTGCTGGCCGTGATGTTCGGCGTCGTCCTGCACTTCACTCCCGTCGGCCGGTCGATATTCGCGATGGGCGCGAGCCCCGAAGCTGCGACGTTCGCGGGGATCCGGGTGAAGCGCGTCAAGACGTTGCTGTTCATCGTCTCCGGCGTGGTCTGCTCACTGGCAGGCGTGCTCATGACGTTCCGGCTGTCCACGGCGGTCAACACCAACGGCCTCGGCCTCGAACTCGACGTGGTGGCCGTCGTGCTGCTCGGAGGCGTGTCGATCTTCGGCGGCAAGGGAACGATCGTCGGCGTCGTGCTCGGCGTGCTCGCATTCGCGGGCATCCAGAACGCGCTGCTGCTCACGAACTTCAACCAAGAAGCGGCCAGCATCCCCGTTGGCGGCCTCCTGCTCCTCAGCGTCTTCGTGCCGAGCATGGCGCTCCTTATCGGCCGGGTACGCGACCGAATTACCACTAGAGGCCGGGCAGGGCCGCCCGCGATCGGAACCGGCCATGGCTGACCACGACACGGGCATCGCGCGCCTGGCTGGCCGGACGGCAGGTCGCCGGCCGGCTCCGTGCCTCGCCTGCGCTACCCGTCCACGCCGCCGGGGCGGCATCCGCAACCAGCGATTCGGCATATATCCCTGCCGTCAGTTGAAAGGATTCACATCCATGCGCGTACCACTGAAGAGAACGGTGCCCGCCGTTGCGGCGCTGCTCGTGGCCGCAGTCGTGGCGGCGTGCGGTTCGTCGCCCTCCTCGCCGACGAACGGCGCGAGCAAAGGCGCGGGCGGGCTGGACAAGGGCCTGAAGGTCTTCGTCATCCCGAAGAACCTCGGCAACAGCTACTTCACCACCGCGGACAGCGCCAAGACCGGCGGCGCGATCGCCGCGCTGAACGCTCTGGGTGAGACCGGCACTGAGACCAGCGGGACGGCGGCTACGCCGGCGTCGCAGATCCCGGCGATCCAGGCCGCGATCGCCAAGGGCGCGAATGCTCTGATCGTGTCCGCGACCGATCCGTCGGCGCTGTGCCCGACGCTGGACGCCGCGATGAAGAAAGGGATCACGGTGGTGACCTACGACTCCGACGCTCCGTCCTGCCGTGACCTGTTCATCAACCAGGCTTCGACCGCCGCGATCGGGACGACCGAGGTCGACATCATGGCCAAGGAGATCCACGACACCGGCGAGATCGGCATCGTGTCGGCGGCAGCTACCGCGACAAACCAGAACGCCTGGATCGGGTACATGAAGCAGGAACTGAAGAAGTACCCGAAGATGAAGCTCGTGTCGATCGTCTATGGCAACGACGACCCGCCGACCGCCACGCAGGTTACTGAGGGCCTGTTGGAGAAGTACCCGAACCTCAAGGGCATCATCTCGCCGACCACGGTCGGCATCCTGTCCGCCGCGCAGGTGGTCGCCACGCCGAAGTGGAAGGGCAAGGTCATCGTGACCGGCCTGGGCACGCCAGACGAGATGAAGGCGTACGTGGCCGACGGCGTCGCGCCCGAGTTCGAATTGTGGAACCCGGCCAACCTCGGCTACCTCGCCGCTTACGCTGCCGTGGAATACGCCTCCCACAAGATCACCAACGCTCCCGGGCAGACCTTCACGGCGGGCAAGCTCGGAAAGTTCACGGTCGGCGCCGACCACGAGATCCTGCTCGGCCCGCCGTACGTCTTCAGCGCCTCCAACATCAACGATTTCAACTTCTGACCGGCGATCGGGGGTACCGGACTCCGCGGCCACCGGCGGCTCCGGCACCCCCGCATCGCCCGCCGGCCACCGCACGCTGCGCGTGACCACGAGTCCAGCACCCCGCTAGCCGGAAGGACAGAGCAGATGGAGCGCGTGTGCTTGCTCGGCCGGATCCGGCCGGGCCGGCTCGAGGAGTACCGCCTCCGGCACAGCGAGGTCTGGCCGGAGATGCGGCGGGCGCTGCGTGAGGCGGGATGGACCAACTACTCGCTGTTCCTGGCCGACGACGGGCTGCTCGTCGGGTATCTGGAAACCGATGGCTATGCCACCGCGCTGCAGCGCATGGCCGAGACCGACGTCAACGCCCGCTGGCAGGCGGAAATGCAGCCCTTTTTCGTCGACCTCGGCGGCTTGCGGCCCGATGAGCGGTTCCGCAGGCTGCCCGAGGTCTTCCACCTGGACTAGATGTGCCGCATGGAGATGAAGGAATGCCTGACCTGACCGCCGTCAAGACCGCGCTGCGGGCGCACCGGATCGAAACACCGTCCTGGGCGTTCGGCAACTCCGGAACCAGGTTCAAGGTGTTCCCGCAACCGGGCGTGCCGCGCAGTCCGGAGGAGAAAATCGAGGACGCCGCGCAGGTCCACGCGTTCACCGGCGTCGCGCCGAGCGTCGCCGTGCACATCCCGTGGGACAAGGTCGACGACTACGCCGCACTCGCGGCGTTCGCAGCAGACCACGGGATCCGGATCGGCACCATCAACGCCAACGTCTTCCAGGACCAGGACTACATGCTCGGCAGCGTCGCCAACCCCGATCCCGGGGTCCGCCGCATGGCGGTCGACCATCTGCTGGAATGCATCGGCATCATGGACGCCACCGGGTCCAGGGACCTGAAGCTGTGGTTCGCCGACGGCACCAACTACCCGGGTCAGGACGACATCCGCGACCGCCAGGAGCGGATCGCGGAATCGCTGGCCGAGGTGTACCAGCGGCTCGCGCCCGGCCAGCGGATACTGCTGGAGTACAAGCTGTTCGAGCCGTCCTTCTACGCCACCGACGTGCCCGACTGGGGCACTTCCCTCCTGCACTGCATGGCCCTCGGGCCGCAGGCCGCCGTCGTGGTCGATACCGGGCACCACGCTCCAGGCACGAACATCGAGTTCATCGTGGCGATCCTCCTGCGCCAGGGCAGGCTCGGCGGGTTTGACTTCAACAGCCGGTTCTACGCCGACGACGACCTCATGGTCGGCGCCGCCGACCCGTTCCAGCTGTTCCGCATCCTGCGCGAAGTCGTCGCCGCGGACGCCCTGCGGCCCGAGGCGGGCATCGCGTTCATGCTCGACCAGTGCCACAACATCGAGCCCAAGATCCCGGCACAGATCCGGTCGGTGATGAACGTCCAGGAGGCGACCGCCAAGGCGCTGCTCGTCGACACCGATGCGCTGGCTGCGGCTCAGCAGAAGGGCGACGTGCTCGGGGCGAACGCGGCCCTGATGGACGCCTACAACACCGATGTGCGCCCCCTGCTGGCGGAGCTTCGCGAAGAGATGGGCCTCGACCCCGACCCGGTCGCCGCCTACCACCGCTCCGGATACGCGGACAAGATCATAAGGGAACGGGTCGGCGGAAATCAGGCTGGCTGGGGCAGCTGATCAGGCTCGAGACAGCTCACCGCCGGCAAGAGGCAAAGGAAGTTCGCAACGATGGTCCCGCACGATCAGCCGGAGATCGCCACGCTGCTTGGGCGCAGCAACCGGCTCGGATCTGACCCCCGCAATACCAACTACGCGGGCGGCAACACCTCTGCCAAGGGAACCGCCGCTGATCCCGTCACCGGGCAGCCGGTAGACCTGCTCTGGGTCAAGGGCTCAGGGGGCGACCTCGGCACGCTCACCGGTGCCGGCCTGGCCGTGCTGCGCCTGGACCGGCTGCGCGCTCTTACCGGCGTCTACCCCGGGGTAGAGCGCGAGGACGAGATGGTGGCCGCCTTCGACTACTGCCTGCACGGCAAGGGCGGCGCGGCGCCATCTATCGACACCGCTATGCACGGTCTCGTGGCCGCCGCGCACGTGGATCACCTGCACCCCGACTCGGGTATCGCCCTGGCCGCGGCCGCCGACGGGGAGAAACTGACCCGGGACTGCTTCGGCGACCGGGTGCTGTGGGTTCCCTGGCGGCGGCCCGGCTTCCAGCTCGGCTTGGACATCGCAGCGATCCATCGTGACAACCCCGGCGCGATCGGGGTGATCTTGGGCGGTCACGGCATCACGGCCTGGGGCGCCACCAGCGACGAGTGCGAGTCCAGGTCGCTGGAGATCATCGCGGCTGCGCAGCGGTACATCGACGAGACCGGCCGCGCCGAGCCGTTCGGCCCGGTCGTTCCCGGGTACGACCCGCTGCCGGACACCGAACGGCTGGCGCGCGCGGCTGACCTGGCGCCGGTCATCCGCGGCCTGGCGTCGACCGACCGGCGTCAGGTCGGTCATTTCACCGGCAGCCCCGTCGTCCTCGACTTCCTGTCCCGGACCCGGCACGCCGAGCTTGCGGCCCTTGGCACATCCTGCCCGGATCACTTCCTGCGCACGAAGGTGCGGCCGCTGGTGCTCGACCTGCCCTCGGCCGCTCCGCTGGCCACCGCGATCACGCGACTGCGCGAGTTGCACGGGGCCTACCGGGACGACTACCGGGCGTACTACGAGCGGCACGCGACGGCCGACACGCCGCCGATGCGTGGCGCCGACCCGGCGATCGTGCTGGTACCCGGCGTCGGGATGTTCAGCTTCGGCGGCGACAAGCAGACCGCAAGGGTGGCCGGCGAGTTCTACCTGAACGCCATCCACGTCATGCGCGGCGCCGAGTCAGTGTCCAGCTACACGCCGATCAGCGAGGCGGAGAAGTTCCGGATCGAGTACTGGGCGCTGGAGGAGGCCAAGCTAGCCCGCCGGCCGGCGCCCAAGCCGCTGGCCACCCGGGTAGCCCTGGTCACCGGGGGCGGGTCGGGTATCGGCCGCGCGACCGCGCGACGGCTGGCCGCCGAGGGTGCCTGCGTGGTCGTCGCGGACCGGGACGAGCCTGCGGCCAGGGCCGTCGCGCAGGAGATCGGCACGGCGGACGCAGCCGTGCACGTTGCCGCGGACGTTACGGATGAGGCGGCCGTCGGCCGGGCCATGCGTGACGCGGCGCTCGCGTTCGGCGGCGTGGACCTCGTCGTCAACAATGCGGGACTGTCGATCTCCCGCCCCCTGCTGGAAACCACGGCAGCCGACTGGGACGCCCAGCATGACGTGATGGCCAAGGGCTCGTTCCTGGTCTCCCGCGAGGCCGCCCGTGCGATGAAGGCCCAGGGACTGGGTGGCGACATCATCTACGTCTGCAGCAAGAACGCGGTGTTCGCCGGCCCCGACAACCTCGCTTACGGGGCCGCGAAAGCCGACCAGGCGCACCAGGTCAGGCTGCTGGCTGCCGAGCTCGGGGTCCTCGGCATCCGGGTCAACGGCATCAACCCCGACGGCGTGGTCCGCGGGTCGGGGATATTCGCCGGGGGATGGGGGGCGCAACGAGCGGCCGTGTATGGCGTACCCGAGGAGGAACTCGGCGCGTTTTACGCGCAGCGGACATTGCTGAAGCGCGAAGTGCTGCCCGAGCACGTGGCCGCTGCGGTCCTGGCACTGACAGCCGGCGACCTGCCTGTGACGACCGGCATGCTCATCCCAGTCGATGGCGGAGTGGCCGCCGCCTTCTTGCGCTGATGGGGGCGATCGGGGGGCGTCCAGAGAGCGCCTTGCGCTCACCGCCGATCGAGAGGCAGATCAATGGAAACCGCACAGTACCTGCTCAGCCGAGACGACCTCGAGTTGCTCAAGCTTCTGGCCACGGGTTTGCCTTTAGACGTGGTGGCCAGGCGCATGCGCACATCGGACCGCACGGTGCGCCGCCGGTCCAAGGGAATATGCGACAGGCTGGGCGTGGGTACGCCCATCGAGGCAGTGGTGTGGGCGGCAAAGCGCGGCCTGCTGTGACTCATGCGATAACCCGGTGACCAGGCAGGCGACGGTAGCCGCGGTCGACCTGGGTGCGTCAAGCGGGCGCGTCATTTCGGGGCGGGTCGCGCCGGACAGGCTGGAACTGCTCCAGGCCCACCGGTTCCCGAACATCCCGGTGAGCGTGCTCGGCACGCTGCACTGGGACATTCTGCGTTTGTATGGCGACATACTCGACGGCATCCGTGCCATCGCCGCAGGCACGGAGCTGGACGGTATCGGAATCGACTCCTGGGGAGTCGATTACGGGCTGATCGGCCAGGACGGGCAGCTACTCGGCAACCCGGTCCATTACCGCGACACTCGGACCTTGCCCGTCATCCCGCAGGTGCTCGAGCGGATGCCAGCAGAAGATCTGTACGCGATAACCGGCATCCAGCAGCTTCCCATCAACACGATCTATCAGCTCGCGGCGGCGGCCGGTTCCCCCGCTCTGCGCGCGGCGAGCAGCCTGCTGCTCATACCCGACCTGATTGCCTACTGGCTGACCGGCAACCTCGGCGCCGAGGTGACCAACGCTTCGACCACGCAGCTCTACGACGTGCGCAACCGATCCTGGGCGACGTCCGTGATGCAGCGCGCCGGGATCTCGCCGCGCCTGTTCCCGCCGCTCCGCCAGCCAGGCGAGATCATCGGCGACGTCCGGCCTGACTCGGGCGCAGGCGTGTCGGTGCCCGTGATCTCGGTCCCCTCGCACGACACAGCTTCGGCGGTCGCAGCGGTCCCGGCTAGGGGCCCGGACTTTGCCTACATTTCCTGCGGCACCTGGTCGCTGGCTGGCATGGAGCTCGACCAGCCGGTGCTGACCGACGCTAGCCGCGACGCGAACTTCACCAACGAGACGGGCATCGACGGCACGATCCGGTACCTGCGCAACGTCATGGGCCTGTGGCTGCTGCAGGAGTGCACCCGCACCTGGGCGGCGCAGGGATTGAGCTTCGACCAGGACCAGCTAGCAAGCGAGGCATCGCACGAACCCGCGCTGCGGTCCGTGATCGATCCGGACGACCCCAAGTTCCTGCTTCCCGGCAACATGCCAGCCCGGATCGCGGCTGCATGTGCGGTTAGCGGGCAGGCGACTCCGGAAACGCCTGCCGCGGTTGCGCGATGCATTCTGGACAGCCTGGCGCTCGCGCACCGGCACGCGATCGCCGAGGTCCAGGAACTGTCGGGCCGACGTGCCAACGTCATTCACCTAGTCGGCGGGGGTGCCCGCAACCAGGTGCTATGCCAGCTCACCGCTGACGCCTGCGGCCTGCCGGTGGTCGCAGGTCCAGCCGAGGCTACCGCGATCGGGAACATTCTCGTGCAGGGCAGAGCACTCGGCGCTGGCCCCACCGACCTCGACACGATGCGCACGCTGGTGCGGGGCACCCAGCCGCTGCGCCGTCACGAGCCGCGCGGCCACCAGGACCGCTGGGAGTCCGCGAGTCGTCGGCTGCGGTCCGCGTAGGCAGACACGGACTGTGAACACCGCATGGCGGGGGCCCACAGTGCAGAGCGACGCGACCTGACTCAGGTCCCGGTCACCTTCGACACCACAAGGAAGGTCGCCGAGGTTGTGCCGTTGGCGACGACTGCGGGGTCGCACGTCCAGGGTCACACCCTGACCACGAAGCTGGGCCGTGGAGATTCCCGGCACAGGGTGGAAGTGGCCGTTGCTCCACACCAATTGGCCGTCGACGTGAGGGACTGCTTCCCGGCCGAAAGCCGTCACCCCGATGGTTCCGGCCGTCGACGCGGGCACCGTCCCTCCGGACTCGTTGCGGAAGATTCAGGCTGTGTCGATGGGTCCGCGAAACCGAGAGCGCCTGAGGCATCCGTTGCTGACGCTGATGGCCTGGGCTTGGCCTGGCAGTGAACATCCGCGTCCCTTTTGGCCGCGGAAGATTGGTCAACCATCTGGTGATTGACCGAATCCGGCCACCCGGAACCCTGGCCTTGCTCGCCTCCCCCCGTTACGTTCGCGATTAGATCGTTTCATCAGCGAATTCGGAGGGGAGTGCATGTCTGCCGAACCTGGCACGAAGGAACGTACAGAGGTACGCGACAGGCGCGGTTACTACCCAGTCGCTGGGCGCAGGCGGCGCAAACTGGGCATGATCGTCGGCACGACGACTTTCGGCGCAGTCGGCTGCTTGCTGGCCGCGAGCCTTGCCGCGCAGCCAGCAGCGGCGTCCGGTGGCGGCCCGTTTACAGCCGAGGCGCCAGCGCATCTGACCGTTGGAGGCGTCGCCACGCCGCTCGATGTGACCGGGACGCCGCAGTTCGGCTGGCTGCCCCAGGACCGGGCGGGTGATGAGGCCCAGACGGCGTACGAGATCAGCGTGCGGAACGGGCTAACTGGTGCCCGTGTCTGGGACAGCGGCCGGATCCATTCGTCCGCATCCTCGTACGTGCCCTACGGCGGCCCCGCGCTGGCTGACGGCGGTGAGTATGACTGGAGCGTGGTCACCTGGAACCGCCAGGACCAGGCCAGCCCGGCGGCCAGTTCTGCCTTCGACATGGGTCTCAGCGACAGCGACTGGTCAGGCGCGCAGTGGATCCGGCGTCCGACGTCGGGCAATGACTCAACCATCGACTACACCCTGGCCCGCAAGCAGTTCACGCTCGGCTCCACCGCCAGCAAAGTCGTACGCGCGCTCGTCTACATCGCGGCGCCGATGCGGTGGCAACTGCACGTGAACGGGACCACCGTGGATACCCAGGACGACTATCAGTTCGCGGGTGAGAACTACTACGACGCGGTGAACATCACGCCGCAGGCGCAAGCAGCCCAGCACGCGCCCGGCAGTGCCGCCGGCCAGCTGGCCATCGGCGTGCTGTATGCGCACTGGGCCGCCGGAGAGGCGCATCCAGCCGGGCCGCAGCCCTACGCGAGCACCGTAGCGGCCGCCGCGCCAGCCGCGGGGTCGACGATCACGGTCGCCACCAGCAGCAACAGTAGCTGCACGTCAGCGCCGGCCACCTCGTCCGCTTTCTGCGGCGCCAGCTACGACTGGTACGCCGGCGAGACGCTCGGTTTCGGGACAGCCGGCTCGGCCGGGTTCTTCACCGACACGATCGCCAGCATCAGCGGCAACACGGTGACCCTGACCAGCCCGCTAACAGCCGCCGTGGCGCAGGGCACGCCGGTCACTTCGGAGAACGGTCCGTCTGGCATGCTCGTCAAGATTGTCGTCAACTACGCCAACGGCAGCTCGAACACCTTCGTATCCGATGGCAACTGGATGGTCACCAAGGACACCGCTGAACTCAACACGACCGCGCGCCAGCGCAGCGGCCAGGGCGCCGGCGACTACATCGAGTACGACAGCGCCCAGAACGCGCAGACCCTGGCTGGCTGGGATCGGGTCGGCTACAGCTACACCTCGGCATGGCAGCCTGCCACCGTGATGGGCGCCGCGCCGCTGCCCAACCCGCCGGACTGCGGTAACTACTACTCAGGCGCGTCTCCCTGCGGCTTCACGAACCTTGTCCCGCTGCAGGCTCCGCTGACTTACAAGCTCGTTCACCCGGTCTCGGTGACCACGCTGCCGGACGGCACCGTCGAAGCGGACTTCGGCACGGCCTTCGTCGGCGTACCGGTTGTCGAGTTCCCCGATTCGGGCGCTGCGGAGGCCGGCAATCAGGTAACCCTGACCACCAGCTACCGGCTGGCGGGGACTACGCTGGCGGCCGCTGCCCCGGCCGGAGCCACCTCCGTCTCGGTCACCGATAGCAGTGCCTACCCGGATTTCCCTGGAGGCGGCAGCTCCACCGGATTCGCGGTCGGCGATCAGCTCACTGTCGATGCACCGGCAGACGGGTACGGAGCAGGAGATCCCGAGGCTGACACGATTACTTCCATCGGCCCTGCTTCGGATGGCCAGGCGACCGTCGGCCTTGCCAGCCCGCTAAAGAAAGGTCATGCCTCCGGAGCGTGGGTACAGGGGTCAAGGGTCGGCACAGACAAGCTCGACACCCAGGACACGAACCTTAACTTCTACTACACCGAGAGCGGCACGCCTGGCGAGACCACCGACTTCTACGTTCCGATGGGCTGGCGGTACCTGCAGATCTACCAGGCGACTCAGGCGAACGGCGGGCAGCCGCTGAAAGCTGCGGACATCTGGGCCGTGGAGCAGTACAACGGTGCCTCCGCCGTCGGATCTGGTGTCAGCGACCCGGGCACAAGGGACTATGGACCGGATACGGCGGGCAACGTGCCTGCCTACCAGAACTCGGCCACAAACTGGAACGCGGCGTCGGTCTTTACTGACGCCCCGGCGTCGATGGTCGATGAGGCCGCCACGTTCCACAGCAGCAATGCCGAGCTGAACTCGGTGTTCACGCTGCTTGAGCGATCCGCTCTGTACGCCGGGCAGCAAGGCTATGAGGACAGCCCGGACCGGCAGGAAGGCCAGTTCACCGGGGACGGCACAGACGAGTCGCTCAGTCAGATAGAGGATCTCGGCGAGAGCGCCCTGACCAGGGAGTTCATCGACAATCTGATTTACTCGCAGCAACGCTGGTGGGTGGCGGGCTCGCCTGCGCAGACCTCGACCTGGGGTGAGATCAATGCGATATACCCCGATAATGACGGCAAGCGGGATATCCCTGACTACACCGAGATGTTCCCGGAGCTTGTCTGGGATTACTACCTGCAGACGGGCGACCTCGCGACGCTGGCCGCTGCCTACCCCGCGATGCAGAATGTGGCCACTTACGTCAGCGACAACATTTACTCGTCGGGTCAGGCAGCCGGGCTGGTCTGCCAGCTCGACAGTTACTCGTCATCCAGCGCGTATCGTTACGGCATCATCGACTGGCCTTCGACGGACCGGTATAACACCGTCGTCGATAACTCCGGCGTGGATACCGTCATCAACATGCGGGCCGTGGAGGACTATCGCGCGCTCGCCGGCGCGGCGCAGGCGCTGGGCAACACCGCCCAGGCCAAGAGTTACGCGCAGCAGATGAGCTCACTCATCACTGCCGTCAACTCCAGGCTTGTCGAGAGCAACGGTTACTACGACGACGGCATGACGGTCGGCAGTCCGGCGAGCCCAGGCGAGTCGCCCTGCACGGCAACCACCGGGGACGCGCTCATCGGTAACTATTCCGAGCACGACCAGACCTTCGCCGTCGTGTACGGCGTCGCGCCATCGTCGTCCTACCAGCAACTCGGCACCTACATCGCGTCACAAGGCATGAAACAGGGACCGATGGACCTGTCTCAGCTCGAACTCGCGCTGGTCGAGACCGGGCAGCCGGCAGCTCTGGTCAGTCTGCTGACCAACGCCGCGGCCGATGGCCCGGCGAAGATCCTTGCCGAGGGCGGAACCTCGATGTGGGAGCAGTGGGATCCTGGCTGCAGCGCGCCCGGCGGTGGCGTCGGGGACAGTACGGCCTCGTGCGTGGGCACTGGCATCAGCCAGAATTCCACCGACAGCTTCTCGCACGGCTGGGGATCCTCAGGCCTGTTCCCGATCACCAGGGGCCTGCTCGGCATCACCGTTACCGGCGTGGCGGCCGCGACCGTTCAGATCGCCCCGCCAGCATCAGGGCTGGCCGCGGCGAACGGGACGGAGTGGACTGCGCGGGGGCCTGTAACCGTCTCCTGGCGCAACCTGTCCGGCACTGCTGTCGGGCAGGACGTGCTGCGGGTATCGGTGCCGGACAACGTCGAAGCCACGGTCTCCCTGCCGGCGGGAAGCCCGTATCACGCGGCCGGGGCCGGTGCACCCCGATACGAAGGCACCCGTAAAGGCCGTGCCGTTTACCTGGTCGGCTCGGGCGTGACCACGTTCCGGCCGGACAAGTAAGGAGGCAGGCAGTATCAAACGAGCTAGGGCAACGTCTAACGGTTAGGCGCAAGGTATGCCGGCTTGCCGGGCCCGTGCCCGGCAAGCCGGCGGCGCTGCACCCATTTGACACGTTCCAAGTGCGCCTGGACACTTGTCACCTGGCCTAACGAGAGGACGGCGGTGAGCTCGCCAGTCAGCATCAGGGAGGTTGCCGCGCACGCGGGGGTGTCGGTCGGCACCGTGTCGAACGTGCTGAACCGGCCAGACATCGTAGCGTCGTCGACGCGGGCCCGGGTGCTTGAGGCGATCAAGGTGCTGGGTTTCGTGCGCAACGAGTCGGCGCGCCAGCTACGGGCCGGGCGCAGCCGCATGATCGGGCTGGTGGTCCTGGACGTGGCGAACCCGTTCTTCACCGACGTGGCACGCGGTGTGGAAGACGAAGCAAGCCAGTCCGGCCTGGCCGTCATCATGTGCAACAGCGACGAGCAGATCGAGAGGGAGAGCGGGTACCTGGACCTGCTCGAACAGCACCGTGTTCAGGGGATCCTGATCACTCCGGTCACCGACGACGATGCCGCCGTGGCCCGGCTGCAGGCGCGGGGCACGCCGGTGGTCCTGGTCGACCGGCGGTCGCAGTCGGGGAACCAGTGCTCGGTCGCGGTCGATGACGTGCTGGGTGGTGACCTCGCGGTATCCCATCTGCTGGCGGCCGGTCACGAGAGGCTCGCCTTCGCGGGCGGGCCGATGAGCCTGCGGCAGGTGGCCGACCGGCGCGAGGGCGCGCTGCGCGCGCTCAAGCGGGCCCGCACTTCGGCGGCCGAGCTGATGCTGATCGAGACCCCCGCGCTGACTGTTGCAGCCGGGAAGGTGGCAGGGTCGGCCATCGCGGCATCGGATCCTGCGGACCGGCCGACCGCGGTTTTCTGCGCGAACGACCTCGTCGCTCTCGGGCTGCTGCAGGAGATGACCCAGAGCGGGATCGAGGTACCCGACGACATTGCGATCGTCGGCTACGACGACATCGACTACGCCGCGGCCGCCGCGGTTCCGCTGTCGTCGGTACGCCAGCCGCGGCAGCAGATCGGCCGGACTGCTGCCCAGCTACTGCTGGAGGAGTCCGTCGATCAGGAAGCCCACAAGCACCGGCAGGTGATCTTCCAGCCGGAACTGGAGGTGAGGCGGTCCAGCCAGGCGAGGCCGCGCGGCCGGCGGACGCGTCCCTCGGCTGGCGCCGGTACCGTAGGCGCCGTGCCCGCGGCGAGCGACACGGCCGTAGGGTGAGCAGGGATGCGGATCGCGCTGTTCATCACCTGCCTGGCCGACACGCTGTTCCCGGACGTGGGCAAGGCGACGGTCCGCCTGTTGGAGCGGCTCGGCCATGAGGTGAGCTTCCCGCGAGCGCAGACCTGCTGCGGGCAGATGCACATCAACACCGGTTACCAGCGCGACGCGCTGCCGCTCGTGCGCAACTACGTGGACACCTTCGACGACTTCGAGGTGATCGTCGCCCCGTCGGCATCCTGCGTC
>Ga0335072_10009507_pt1 | contig 14018 bp, 11 predicted proteins | sample Lox_Sample_21_FD_206725 | JGI IMG/M metagenome (GOLD analysis project Ga0335072, IMG submission 206725) | Soil microbial communities from Loxahatchee National Wildlife Refuge, Florida, United States - Lox_Sample_2.1 | ecosystem: Environmental > Terrestrial > Soil > Wetlands | place: USA...
CCGGAGGCGCGCTCGATGGGGCTTAGCCGCACCCAATTGGCGTCCGTCTCATCTGCCTCCGAGATGGCCGTTCTCCTGAACAGCAAAGCCATCGGCACGTGGGTCAACATGGGCACGCTGGCGCGGGCGCCGCTGGTCGGCGGTGCGCCACGCGAGGTGCTCGAACGTGTGCAATGGGCTGATTGGAACGCCGACGGCTCTGACCTAGCCGTCGTCCGCGATTTCGGCGGCCGCAATCGGCTGGAATATCCGATCGGCCACCCTCTGTACGAAACCGGTGGCTGGATCGGACATCCCCGCTTCTCACCCAAGGGAGATGAGATCGCATTCATCGATCATCCCGTGCAAGGAGATGACAGCGGCTCGCTCGCGGTTGTCGACCTCACCGGCCACAAAAAAACTTTGTCGGGAGAGTGGTACACCATCCAGGGAGTCGCGTGGTCGCCAGATGGCAAAGAGGTTTGGTTTACCGCGAGCAAGTCTGGCGTCGACCGCACACTGGAGGCAGTCACGCTCGACGGAAAAGAGCGCATGGTGCTCCGCCTGCCGGGCGCCATCATGATTTTCGATATTTTCAAAGACGGACGTGTTCTGCTGATGCGCGCCAGTTGGCGGCGCGAACTGGTCGGCATCATCGATGGTGAGTCCAAGCAGCGCGACCTGTCGTGGCTCGATTACACCTATCCCGCCGATATTTCTGCCGACGGAAAAACTCTTCTCTTCGATGAGGAAGGCGGAGGCGGTTCGCTGGACTATTCCAAATCCGGCGGGCTCTCCTATGCTGTTTATATTCGCAAGACCGACGGTTCGCCGGCCGTTCTGTTGGGAGAAGGTGGCGCGGTTTCGTTGTCTCCGGACGGCAGTTGGGTGGTTTCGCAGACGCAGGCGTCTCCGTCGCAATTCAGACTGCTCACGACAGGCGCGGGCGAACCCAAAGACCTTACGCACGACAATATCAATCACTCGTGGGCCCGGTGGTTCCCCGACGGCAAGCGGGTCCTGTTTTCGGGCAATGAACCGGGTAAGGGCGTGAAGCTTTACGTTATGGACGTGGGAACCGGCCGAAGCCAAGCCATTACCGGGGAAGGAGTGAATGGCACGCAATTTCAGATTTCTCCGGATTCGCGATGGGTGGCGGGAATCGGGCCGGACGAAAAGGGATACCTGTATCCGGTTGCCGGCGGCGATCCCAAACCTATTCCGGGCTTCAACTCGGGCGAGCAGCCCATTACGTTTAGCGCGGATGCTCGTTCGCTTTACGTTTATCAACCGGGAGAATTGCCGGCCTCCGTGTACCGCATCGACCTGCAAAACGGGACTCGCACGCTGTGGAAACAGCTGGTGCCCTCGGATCCGGCCGGAGTTGAGACCATCGGCCCCATCCTCATGACGCCCGACGGTAGAACCTGCGTCTTCGGCTACCACCGCATGCTGGCAGATTTGTATTTGGTAGAAGGACTGAAGTAACGTTCACTTCCAGCGTTGTCTTCCAGCATTGTCATCCTGAGCCGCGCTTTTTGCGGCGAAGGATCTATGCAATTTCCCAGCGGAATGTAGAGATCCTTCGGCCCCGCAAACAGCGCTGGGGCCTCAGGATGACAATTGGGAATGAAAATTAGATCAGGGAGTAGCGGGCGTAACGAGATATAGCGCGCTCGCATGCGGACGAAGCCCGGCGTGAATGCCGTCAACCGCAACAGATCTATGACTCCACAAATCACACACCTCTTTCACTGATCCCGATATCCCGAGTTCATTCCAGCCGAGATTCGCCTCTTCGGCGCTTTCGCCAACGTTAAAGATCGCGACGTATCTCTCGCCACGCGAGCCCTCCGCCGCCCACGCGCGGATATTCCCCTCCTCCGCCACCTCATGTCCGCCGCGGCTATGCTGATCGACATCAATCACTTCCTGATTCGTGATCAGCGAGGTCGTCGCCGCATCATTCGACGGCAGATCGCCGCCGAAAATCAGCGGCGAGCGAAAAATGCTCCACAGCGTCATCACCGTTCGCTGCTCATCCGGAGTGAACTTCGTTGGCGCGCCTCCACCTTCCGCGCTGGTTACGCGCAGCTTGCCCAGCGGCAGCATGTCGGCATCCGGCCAGGTATCGTTCTTGCCCACAAACGGCGCCCAGTCGCGCATGTAGTCGAACTGCTTGCGCAGCAGCTTCCAGCTGTCCCAGAAATCGTCGGAGATGCGCCACATCTGCGCGTGCTTCTCAAAGAACTCAACTTCTGAAATCGGCGCCGGCCCGGGTGAAATACTCAGCACCATCGGCCGCCCGGTCTTGCGGATCGCGAGACTCAGCGCCTTGATTTCCGCCGGCTGATACAGATGGCTTCCCATATCATCAGCCTTGATGAAGTCCACGCCCCACGACGCGTACAGCTCCGCAATGGAATCGTAGTAAGCCTGTGCACCGGGCTTGGTCGTATCCACCCCCCACATATCCGGATTCCAGCGGCAGCCATTTTCTTTGTCAGCAATATCAGCAGCGTGGTACTCAGTTCCCTTGATCGGCAGATTTTTCTCCACTGCCTGCCGCGGAATTCCGCGCATGATGTGAATCCCGAATTTCAGCCCCTTCCTGTGAACGTACTCCGCCAGCGGCTTGAACCCGGCGCCGTTCGCAGCGGAAGGAAATCGGTTCACTGCCGGCATGAGGCGCCCGTACTCATCCGTCGTAAGCGGCGCGCCCGGCTTGTAGTCGTGCCCCTGAGCATTCGGCTCGTACCACTGGATGTCGACCACAATGTACTTCCATCCATATTTCGCCAGATGCTCGGCCATCCAGTCGGCATTGGCCTCGACCTGCTCCTCGCGAACAGTCGTGCCGTAAGAGTCCCAGCTGTTCCAGCCCATGGGCGGAGTGGGAGCCGGATCATTTGCTGGGGATTGCGCCCAACACGCGGAGAAGCAGAAAGCGATGAGGACTACACAGCATGGGCGAAACGTCATGCCGCGAATTGTAAGCTTCCGAGAAAGTTTTCAGAAAGGAGAAAGCGCGACGTTGCAGCTGCCCTGAAATCGACTTATCCGCGGTGATCCACGTGAAACCGTGGCGACAGAACTTGCATGTCCGGGGGCCATCCGCCGCAAATATCCAGTTCACTTTCGATTGTCCAGGCTCCACGGTCCCGCGCCGAATTGCGTGATCAGAAGCGCGCCGCCCAGCATCGACAGGTTCTTCAGAAACATGATCATCTGCATCTGGTGCATCATGGGATCGCTGACTGCCCAGAACTTGTGCATCATCGGAGTGACTCCAATCAGGAACAACGCAATCAGCCATCCGCCAATTTTCGCCCGGTATCCCAAAAGGATCGACAGACCTCCCAGCAAAGCCAGCACGCCCGAAAACGGCACAGCAATCGATGCCAACGGTACGCCCTGAGAAGCGGCATACGCGATCGTCTGGCCTTTGAAGTGGTTGAATGACCCCATCAGGAAGAGAACCGAAAACAGAAGGCGTCCCAGGAGGACGACTGGCGCGGAAACGCCCCTGACAGAGGGCAACGCGACTGATTGGTTGGAGAGAGTTGTACTGGACATAATTTGCTCCTTTCAGAAGTGAAGATTGAAATCCCAATTCGTACAGAATCCGCTCATCGCGCGGCGGCTCCGGCCTCCGACGTCAATTGCTGGATCTGTGCGATCGCAGCCGCGCGAGCCAGTTCCGCCTGAGGGCCCGGCTTCTGATTCTCGGTGTGAATGAACCTGACATCAGTGAGTCCGATGAAAGCCAGAATGTGCCGCAGGTACGGCTCCTGATAATCAAAACGTTCGGTCGGCGTTCCCGGACGATATCCGCCGCCGCGCGACGTAATGACGTAAACCTTCTTTCCTTTCAGCAAACCTTCCGGGCCCGATTCGCGGAACAAAACGGTTTTGCCGGCGCGGACCACCTGATCGATCCATCCCTTCAAGGGCGCAGGAATCGTGAAATTGTACATGGGAGCCCCGATCACAATTTCGTCCGCCTGGCGAAGTTCCTCAATTAAGGCGTCTGAAGTTGCGAGCGCAAGTTTCTGTTCCGTCGTAAGGCTAGCTGGGTCGCTATAGGCCGCATGCACCCATTCGTCGGTGATATGAGGTAGAGGCGAAGCAACCAGATCACGCTCAATGACGTGACCGTCGGCATTTTCTTTCCTCCAATACTCGACGAATTTCGCGGTGAGTTGACGCGACACTGAACTGCGGCGCGCGCTGGAATCAATCCGAAGCAGTTTCATCTCTGAACCTCCTCGTCGACTTTGGATGAAGGTACGGGCCTTTTGGTTACAATAAATAACTATAATGCGTTGTGCAACTGGGCACTTTATAGTAACCTGGTTACTATGTGGCGTTGCGGTGGAATGTCCGAGGAGGAACGTTGAAAAAGGCCAGGACTCCTTCTTCTCCCTGCGCGATCGGCGGATTATTGGAGCTGCTTACGCGTCCGTGGACCCTGCATATCCTCTGGGCATTGGGTCAGAACGGGCCCATGCGCTTTGGCGTACTGAAGAAGAGCATCGAGGGCATTTCGGCGCGTGTGCTGACAGAGCGATTGCGGACACTGGAAGAAAAGGGGTTCGTCTTTCGCCATTACCAGCAGACGATCCCGCCCGCCGTCACCTACGGGATCACCGACCGCATGCGCGATATCGAAAAGGTATTTGCGCAGCTGGAGTCGCTCGCGCGCAAATGGCAAGCTGGAAGCGTGATCACGCCTGATGCCGACCGGCACGGCACGCCTGCGCGCGCATGAGCGGACGCGTCGTGAGAACGGGCGGTGATTGTCTTTGATCATGCTTTGCGGCCGTTCGACCGTCGATGGCCCCATTACCTAGGTCATCTTGGGCAAGGTGACGATTCGGGCGATGATGGCTGGAGAGCTTCTATGCTCCGATGACCGTGTTAAACCCTGCCGAGCGAAGCTCGGCTGGCCGGGTCAAAGGCCCGGCACACGGCCGATGGGACCTCCTGCATGAATATTGATGATCTGCTTCGCATTGCGACCGAACGGCGAGCCAGCGATTTGCACTTAAAGGTCGGCAACTATCCGCACCTGCGCATTGATGGCGAACTGGTACCGCTGACAGACCAGCCGCGCATCTCGGCCGAAGACATGCTCAACATGGCCTTCAGCATGATGTCGGCCCGGCAGAAGCAGAAGTTCAAAGAGACTACGGAAATCGATATGGCCTACGGCGTCGCCGGCCTGGGGCGCTTCCGTGTCAATATCTTCCAGCAGCGCGGCAACGTGGGACTGGTGCTGCGCGTCATTCCCACGAAGATCCGTGCGCTCGATGAGCTATTCTTACCCAAAGTCGTCGAGCAGATTTGCGATATGCCTCGCGGGCTCGTGCTGGTCACCGGCGTGACCGGTTCCGGTAAATCGACCACCCTTGCCGCCATGGTCGATCGCGTGAACTCGACCCGCGCCGAACACATCATCACCATCGAGGACCCGATCGAATTTTTGCACCGCGACAAAAAGGGATACGTCAACCAACGCGAGATTGGTGTAGATACGCCCTCGTTCGGTGCCGCGCTCCGCGCCAGCTTGCGTCAGGATCCGGACGTGATCCTGGTCGGCGAAATGCGCGACCTGGAAACGATTCAGACCGCGCTGCACGCCGCTGAAACCGGCCACATGGTGTTCTCGACCCTGCACACCCTCGATGCGGTGGAAACCATCAACCGCGTGATTTCGATTTTTCCTCCGCCGGAGCAGAAGCAGATTCGTATGCAGCTCGCGGCCGTGCTGCGCGCCATCATCAGCCAACGGCTGGTTCGCCGTTGCGATGCCGAGGGCCGCGTACCGGCCGTCGAAGTGATGATCAACACCGCTTACATTCGTGAATGCGTTCTGGTTCCCGAAAAGACGCGCTCCATTCGCGATGCCATTGCGGCCGGCACGTCACAGTACGGTATGCAGACCTTCGATCAGTCGCTTTGGGATCTTTTCCAGGCCGGGCTGGTCAACTACGAAACCGCCCTTGAAAACGCTTCGAACGCCGACGATTTCAAGCTGCGCATGCAAGGCATCGCATCTACCGCAGATATTTCGCGGCAATCGATGCAGTCGACGGGATTCGGGGGACGTTAGTACCGAGTACCGGGTACTGAGTACCGAGCGAATCCCGATGTGCGAAACCTGAGTCGCGAGATCGGCCAGGAAAATGTCAGGATGAGCAGTTTCACAGGCGCGAGCAATCGCGCCTTTCCTATTGACGCCCCGACTGTTATTTCGATGCGAATCCAGGAGTGGTGTTCTCGGTACTGGGTACTCAGCACTCCTGACCTCAGGACTCGTGACTCAGGAGTCGGAGACTCGTAACTCGGTCTGATTCGCGCTATTGTTAGCAGGCATGCCGTTTTCCCGTCCGAAAAAGAAGTCCTACTCCGAAGAGGAACTCTATGAATACGCCGTAGCCGCACTGGCCCGGCGCATGCGTACCGTCGCGGAATTGAAGCGCATGATGCGGGCCCGGATCGAAGGCGCCGAGTCGGAGTACGGGCAGACGCTCGTCGAGTTGGTGACTCGGCGGCTAAAGGACCACGGCTATCTCAACGATTCGCAATATGCGGCTTCGTTTTCGTCGTTGCGCCGCGATAATCAGAAATTTGGACGCGCGCGCATCGTTACCGATTTGAAAGCCAGGGGCGTGCACGGCGATTTGATCAATAAGGCCGTCGATACTGCATTCGAAGGCATCAACGAAGAGAAGCAGGCGCGCGAGTATCTCCGCAAGAAGCGTCTGGAAAAACCAAAAGATCGGAAGCAGGCGGCTCGCATCTTTCGTCAGCTGCTACGCGTGGGATTCCGCACCAGGACGATCCTCACCATCCTGAAAAACTGGAATGTGGACGACGATACGTTGACCGCGCTGGAGAGCGAAAGCGAATCGTGAGAAATCTCGTCGAAACTATTCTGCATCTCACAGCTAACTGCCGATTTGCGTTCAATCGAGCAATGCGGCATACTGCGTGACGAAATTCCCACTGCAATTTGAGGAGGGATTTATGAGGGCGAAATGGGCAGGAATCGTATTGGCTGCGTTGTTGCTGGCAGTTCCGCTGGCCATTGCGCAGGATTCAAGTTCCAGCACGAACAAATCAACTGGAACCGAAATGAAGAATGCGACCAAAACCGCCGGAAAAGATGTTAAGAAAGGTACAAAGTCCGCTGCCAAGGACACCGACAAAGGGGTAAAGAAGGTCGCCAAGACCACCGACAAAGGCGCGAAGGTTGCGGCCAAGAACACCAAGAAAGACACGAAGGTTGCCGCTAAGGACACCGAGAAGGGCACGAAAGTCGCCGCCAAAGATACGGAGCACGCCGCCAAAAAAACCGGCAGCGCGATGAAGAAAGGCGTTCACAATGTCGCGCATAAGATGAAGAAGACGGGTGAGAAACCCGCCGAGCCGAAACCCGCCAACAGCGCGAAATAGATCGTATCAAACCGCTGAGGTCACAGAGCGCATAGAAAAACCCTGTGCTCTCTGTTTCCTTTGCCCTGAAAATAGTGGCGTCATCCCGAAGGCCCGCGTTTTTCACCAGCGGGCCGAGGGATCTCGCGTGCGTAACTGTGAGCCTGCCTATGGTGCCTATCCGCCCGCTCTCATCGTTTAGAATTACTTATCCATGTTGACTGGTTCCGAAATACGCCGGAAATTTCTGGATTTCTTTGTCGCAAAAGGGCACCGCGAGGTGCACTCGTCGTCGCTCGTACCGCAGAACGATCCCACTCTGCTATTTACCAATGCGGGGATGAACCAGTTCAAAGACGTCTTTCTCGGCCTGGAAAAGCGCGACTATTCGCGGGCCACGACTTCGCAGAAATGCGTGCGCGCCGGTGGCAAGCATAACGATCTCGAAAATGTCGGATTCACCAACCGCCATCACACGTTTTTCGAGATGCTGGGGAATTTTTCATTCGGCGATTACTTCAAAAAAGATGCGATTGCGTTTGCGTGGGAGTTGATCACTTCGCCGGCGTGGTTTGGGATTTCGAAAGAGAAGCTGTACGTGACCATCTTCAATGGCGAGGGCGGCGTTCCGCGCGATGCGGAAGCGTATGACCTGTGGCTTGGTCAGGGAGTGGCGAAAGAACGCATCTTTGAGTTCGGACTGAGAGACAATTTCTGGCAGATGGGCGATACCGGCCCGTGCGGCCCGTGCAGCGAGATTCATTACGACATGGGTCCGGCCGCGTCGGATCAGTCGCACACCGATTGCGCGTTCGGCTGCGATTGCGGGCGCTATGTCGAGATCTGGAATCTGGTGTTCATGCAGTTTGACCGCGACGCCTCGGGCAAGCTGAATCCGCTGCCGAAGCCGTCGATCGATACTGGCATGGGACTGGAGCGGCTCGCGGCCACGATCCTGAACATCGAGGATTCCACAAAATTCTCGAATTACGACACGGATTTGTTCACGCCGCTGATTAAGCGAGCAAAGCAGCTCGTCGGGATTACTCCAGAGGATTATGTTGTGAAGACGGTCACTGATCGCATGGACGAAGCACAGGGGAAGCACTCAGCAAGCTCGCTGAGGGTCATTGCCGATCACTCGCGCGCAGCAACATTCTTAATTTCCGATGGCGTTTTGCCCTCAAATGAAGGCCGCGGCTATGTGCTGCGGAAGATTATTCGGCGAGCGATCACGCATGGGCGTCTGCTCGGACAGACAAAGCCGTTCCTGCACGAAATGGTGTTCGCGGTGCGCGATCTGATGAACGACGCGTATCCGGAGTTGAATGAAACTGCGGAGCGGGTGTCGAGGGCAGTGCTGGCGGAAGAAGTTCGCTTCGGTCACACGATGGAAGTGGGGCTCGAGAAACTCGAGACCCTTCTCAAGGCCTCCGAAGCAAGGGTTTCCGGTGAGGATGCATTCAAGCTCTACGACACCTTCGGCATGCCGCTCGACTTCATGCAAGATGCGGCTCGCGATCAGGGGATCGAATTCGATCAAGCCGGATTCGACCGTGCCATGGCGGAGCAGCGAATCCGCGCTCGCGCTTCCTGGAAAGGCGCGGCGAAGCAGACGGCGAATCCTGCGTATCAGCAGTTGCCAAAATCCCAGTTCGAGGGCTACCGGCAGACGCGCTCGAATGATTGCGAAGTGCTGGCCATCATCAGGAACGGCCAGGGCGTACAGGAGTTGAAGCCGGGCGAAGAGGGCGAGGTCATTCTCGATCACACGCCGTTTTATGCTGAATCGGGTGGACAGGTCGGCGATCGCGGATGGTTTTACTCCAGCGATCACAATACCGTCATCGCCGACGTGAAGGGATGCTATTACCCCGTTCAGGGCGTGCGCGCGCATCAGGTCGTCATGAAACAAAATCCGGGGGTGGCCCACCCAACGCGGGGTTCGTTGGGTGGGGACCTCTCACTCAAGGTTGGGGATCGCGTCGATGCCGTCGTCGACACTGAGATTCGCGAAGCGACTATGCGCAACCACACGGCGACGCATCTGCTGCATGCCGGGTTGCGCGAAGTGCTGGGCAAGCATGTGAAGCAGGCGGGGTCGCTGGTCGCGCCGAATCATCTGCGATTTGATTTTTCACACTTCACCGCGGTCGAAGACGAAGAACTGCAGGATATCGAGGACATCATCAACAAGGAAGTCCTGCGCAACCGCAAAGTCGAAGTGATCGAGAATGTGCCGATCGACGTAGCAGTCAACGAGTATCACGCGATGGCGCTGTTCGGCGAAAAGTACGGCGATAAAGTGCGAGTGATCCGCATCGGCGATTTTTCGACCGAGCTTTGCGGTGGCACGCATACGGGTGCAACCGGCGAGATCGGGCTGATCAAGATTTTGAAAGAAGGCAGCGTGTCGTCTGGCGTGCGGAGGGTTGAAGCGGTCACGGGAGAGGGATCGCTGCAGCATTTCCGGCGCGATCACGAATTGGAAGAGCTGGTGTCGGGGTTCGCCGGTTCCCACCCTTCGAAAGGCCCGAAGGGTGGGGCAGCCGAGTATCACCTCGGTACGATCAAAGAACAAAGTTCGAATGAATTCTCCCCCGCCGAGGCGTTGAAGCTCGAACTGGAAAAGAAAGACGCGGAGATCAAGCGACTCCAGCGCGAGCTCGATCAGGCGCGGATGAAATCGGCGGCTTCGTCGACCCAGAACATCGGCGAGAAGGTCAAAGACGTCAAAGGCGTGAGAGTGCTGGCGCATCGCGTCGACAATCTGGAGCGCTCGCAGATGCGCACGCTGGTCGATCAACTGCGCGACAAGCTTGGGTCGGGCGTGGTCGTCCTCGGCTCGGCGTCCAATGGCAATGTCGCGCTGATTGTGGGCGTCACCAAGGATTTGACTTCGCGTGTGCAAGCAGGCAAAGTGATCGCGCCCGTCGCCCAGAAAGTTGGCGGAAAAGGCGGCGGACGTCCCGATCTGGCTGAAGCCGGTGGCAAGGACGCATCCTCGCTGGATGCCGCGCTGGACGGCGCTTACAGCGTGGTCGAAGGATTGCTGCATGAGCCATGACGAATCTGCTGGCCGGCCGCTTACCGAGCGTCTGCGCTTTATCAAGCACAAAGGCCAGGCGGTGTTCGTGATCGATTTCAGCCACTGCAAGGCACATGACATCCTGCTGCTGCTCGATCAGGTTCGGATTGATGTGGCGCGGCATGCTCCCGGCTCGGTTCTCACCTTCGCCGATTTCACCGGCGCAGAAGTCGATAAGAAAGTCGCGACCAAGATCAAGGAAACGCTCGTCTTCGATCGTCCCTATGTGAAGAAGTCGGCGTGGGTCGGCACGGAAAGTCTGCCGCACGTTTTTTACGAAAACTTCAAGAGCTTCTCCCAGCGCGATATTCCCACCTTCAAGACCCAAGAAGAAGCTTTGGACTGGTTGGTAGAGTAAGCAGTTCGCATTCAGTACTCACTACGAGTTGTCATCCTGAGGCCCGCGCTTTTTGTGGACCGAAGGATCTATGCACTCACGGCAAGTTGCACAGGTCCTTCGCCGCCAAAACCGGCGGCTCAGGATGACAAGCCAGATTAGAAACTGCCTAAACTAACTCCTCCACTTCAACGTAACTGGCCCGGGCATCGGATGTTTCATCGGTGTGCCGGTGCGCTTCGCTTCCAGGTGCGCCGCTTTTAGTTGGAAATACCATTTCGCGGGGCGGTCAGCGTCGTCGATGAGCATTAAGTGCGGATTATGCTTCAGGCCTTCGGCCTGCATTTCCATGGTGCGGCGATCCTGCTCCACGAACTTCGCAAAAACAAACTTCAGCAGCTCCGGTCCGAACGGCACCCAACGAAAAATATTCCAGGCAGCGACTACGTCGATGCGACACTGGCAGCGCATGATGGGCGTGACCGTGGTCAGACTCGAGAACCAGTATTTTCCCGCGCGGATCGTCTCGGTGCGGATGTTGGGCAACACGAAATCGATCGTCGTCGTGATCGAATCCGCGTCAGCATACAGCCGCAAAAGCTTGTAGGGCGCGGAGTTTGAGCTGGGCGTATGCGCGCTCATGCGAAAGCCGTTGGGGATCGGCTCGAAATGTTTCTGCTTCTCATGAATGCTGTGCCGCGAACGCCACCACCACGCCTGATGCACGAAGGGACCGTGCGCCGGGTCCATCAGGCCGATGATGCCGTGATCGATGCTGACCGGCATTTCGGCTTGCAGATAGGCGAGCTTGTATTTCTCGCTGAATTTTTCGATCTGCGGTGCCGGCTCGGGCGCTTCCGCGGGTGCGCTGAATCCCGCGCCGGGCGGCCCGGGATCGGGAATATAGACCCAAATGAAATCGTCCTGCTCCTCGCACGGGTAACTGCCCGCATAAATGCGCTCAACTTTCAACGTCTGATCATGCGTGAGCGAGGGAATCAATTGGCACTGGCCGTTGTGCACATCGAATTGCCAGCCGTGGTACGGGCATTCGAGATTCTCGCCTTCGAATTTGCCTCCATGCAGCGGCATGCCGCGATGCGGGCAAGCATCGCGCAGGGCGAATGGCCGTCCCTGACGGTCGCGGCCAATGACTAGCGGAATCGCCAACAGCGTGGCTTTGTGCAGCTGATTGCGATGTACGCGCTGGGCCGGGAGGGCGCGGTACCAAAAGCCGGTGAGCATCAATGTGTCGGTGGCCTGGCGCTGGGGAAGTTCGAGTTCCGGCATAGGGGAATGCGAGTTTTCTAACGTTAACCCTTATGCTAGCATCCGCTGTCTCGCACAAAAAGCTCAACCAAGCGGGGCACAGAGGTTCCCAAAAAGCATTCCCGGTTCAGGCTATGGAATTCATCGCGCATTTTCGCAGGCTCACGCCGCTGCAGCGGAACACATTTTTGGCGTGTTTCCTTGGCTGGTCGCTGGATGCGTTTGACTTCTTCATTCTCATTCTCTGCGTCGATGCGCTCGCCACGCAATTTAACGAGAAAGTTTCCGTTATCGGCGAAGCCGTCTTCTGGACGCTCGCCATGCGGCCGGTCGGCGCATTTCTGTTCGGAATGATGGCTGACCGGTTTGGGCGGCGTCCCACGCTGATGCTCAACGTCATCACGTATTCAATTTTCGAGCTGGCCTCGGCGTTCGCGCCTTCGCTCAAAATTTTTCTGATCACTCGGGCGCTGTTCGGGATTGGTATGGGCGGCGAGTGGGGTGTGGGCGCGGCGTTTGCATTTGAAACTTTGCCGGCGCAAGGCCGCGGATTCTTCTCGGGCTTGCTGCAAGAAGGTTATGTCGTGGGATATCTGTTTGCCGCGCTGGTGTATGGAACTCTGTTTCCGGTCTTCGGCTGGCGCGGCATGTTCGTGATCGGAGCGATTCCGTCGCTGCTCGTGATTCTGTTGCTGGTGAAAGTTGAGGAGTCGCCCGCCTGGCGCCAGGGCAGCGTGGCGCGGAACGCAGAAAGCCGCTTGGGACGGGACATCGCATCCCATCTGGGCCTGTTTGCTTTTCTCGTCTTGCTGATGTTTGCGTTCAATTCCTTCAGCCACGGCACGCAGGATCTGTATCCGACATTTCTGCAAAGGAACATGGAATTCGGCACGCATGCGACGGCTGCGATCGTGATCATTTATAACCTGGGAGCCCTGCTGGGGGGAATTCTGTTTGGCTCGTGGTCGGAGCGAATCGGGCGGCGGCGGGCGATCGTCATTGCCGCGCTACTCGCCATTCCGGTGATTCCGCTCTGGGCCTACGGGCATAGCTTTGGAGCGCTCGCGCTCGGCGGCTTTCTGATGCAATTTATGGTGCAAGGGGCGTGGGGCGTGATTCCCGCTCATCTGAATGAACTGTCGCCAGCGTCGGTGCGAGGGACGCTGCCCGGATTTGCTTATCAGGTGGGTAATTTCTTGTCGTCGAAGAATTACGTGATTCAGGCCAAGATGGTCGAGACTCGGTTTGGCGGCCGGTATCCGCCGGTGCTGGAGTGGACGGTGCTGGTCGTAGCTTGTTTGGTCGCGGCCGTGACGTGGGCGGGAAGAGAGCGGCGGGGGATGGATCTAAGCAAGGTTTGAATGAGGATTCGAGAAGTGTTCCTTCAGGAACACTTTACGTACAAGTATGTATGTACAATATCAAGGATCTCGAATGTTTTCTTCTTCTTAGGGATAGACCGTGGATCATGTTCCTCAGCGGCAAAGGAGGCTGGGGGTGGGGTCTCGCAAATGATGTGGGAAGAGATTCTAGGCCAACTCATCGTTGCTGGGAACGTGCACCTGCCTGGTGCGGGCGCGCAATCCAGAGACACGAAGTTTTTTCCGCCCAGTGTGGAAATACATGAACAAAGGAGATGCCTCAATCCAGGTCCGGGTTGCGTAACCTCAGCGGCTAAAGCCGCCGGTTTCAAAGGGCTCTCTACGGCGCGGCCAAAACCGCGCCCTTTCAAATCGGTGCGAGATTATGTCGCGAATTCGCGGGACACAACATTAGATTTAGAACTTATCTGAGCCTGAGCTGGGCTGGGGAAGGCTATTTTGAATCCTCATCTTCCTCGGCATCGTTCACCAGATCGACCACTTGGCCCCGGATGGCGAAGGTTTGTTTCTGGGCGCCGGCGGC
>Ga0335072_10009508_pt1 | contig 14018 bp, 9 predicted proteins | sample Lox_Sample_21_FD_206725 | JGI IMG/M metagenome (GOLD analysis project Ga0335072, IMG submission 206725) | Soil microbial communities from Loxahatchee National Wildlife Refuge, Florida, United States - Lox_Sample_2.1 | ecosystem: Environmental > Terrestrial > Soil > Wetlands | place: USA: Florida...
GGTCCAGGTTAAGCCGAAATTTCGAGCTGGGCCATGGTGGCCGAGCTCGGCTTCGCTCCCGAAGGGCAGGCAGTCGCCGCCGTGAGCGCGACTCCCGGCGACCGACGCCAGTAAGGCGGCGTCTTCGGGGATCCTGGCCTCCCGTGGGGAGCGTACTTAGGAGGTTCCGTTCTGGTGCGGGCCAAGCTGATGAACAAGAACCAAGTGAGCGGGGCGCCAACTATCAGGGCCGGTATCCAGATCACGAACTGCCCCAGCGCGAGGCCACTGGCGAAAACCAGCATGCTGAGAGAGGACAGCACCGCGATGGCAAGCCGCCAGCCGCCGCGCTGGGCGGCCGCACGAAACGGCGCGGGGCGCCTCAGCCAGAGCGTTCCGACGACTATTGCCGCAACCACGATAATCAGGTAGCTGCCAGGATTGTCCATGCTCGTGAGTTTACGGGCGGTTGCGCCGACCGCGCTAGATGTGAATCGCTAGCTCCTGCGCTGCGGTGATTACCAGCACGCCACTCGCGAGCGCGGGCTCCGCTGAGGTTCCTGCCCGGCTTCCGGGAGAAAGCTGGATTCGAGACGCGATCCGCAGAAATCTCGGGGCAGGTTGGTCGGCAACAGTGCGTGGTTGCCGCATAAGTTATCATATCGCCATGCGTGAGGATGAAGTGCAGATGGTTACGACGGAGAGCGTGCCTGGCGATGGTCGTGCCATCATACAAAGCTGGATAGCCTGGCATACTTCCGACAAGAGTATTCCGGAGGCTTTTAATGGCCTCCGGAAATGGGCTGCTCAAAATGAATGGGATGCTATCGTCGGGATTCGTTTCATGGTAAATCAGATAAGTCCGGCCGCCAGCTGGTACCTGGTTTACGGAACAGCCATTCGCTACCGGCGATAATAATCCGCGGGAAGTCACCCGAGGTCATTGATTCAGGTCGCGAGTGCGTCACGGAGGTCGCTGAGCTGGCGGTAGTGGACGGCGGGCATCCCGATGTCACGGGCTGCCGCGACGTTCGCGGCGGTGTCGTCGATGAACAGGCACTGATCCATTGGAGTGCTGACCCGCTCCGCGGCGTTGACGTACACGCGGGGGTCAGGTTTGGCGTAGCCGATTCGAGAGGTGTTCACAACCGCGTCGGCGAGATCGCTGAGTCCTTGCCGCTCCAGGTCGTGTTCGAGCCTTGTGGTGGCGTTCGAGACGAGTGCGACAGGCGCGATGCGGCGCGCCTTCTTAAGCAGTGCGACGACGCTTGTATCGACAGTCGGCAACTGATCCGACCAGGCGACGACAAAAGACCGGGCGGTGGCCGGTGAGCCGCATGCCCTGGCCAGGGCGGTTTCGATGCTGGCGCGCCACTGCTCGTCTGTGATTCGACCCGTGATCGCCGGAATCAAGCGATCCGGGACGAACGCGGTGGCGGCGAGCGTGCCTAGCGGCAGGCCGTGAGCCAGTTCTAGATCGTCGGCCGGCGGCCAGTGCCGCAACACGCCGTCGATGTCGCAGAGGACGGCCTTGTATAGCACGTCATGCATGGTCGCACGTTTCTGTGAGCGTCGGAAGCGGTCGCCACGGAGGCCGGGTCATGGGACACGGCGGCGCGGCCTTGCGCGCCGGGCGGCCGAGTATTGTCCCGGCCATGCCAGAGCCCGATCTGCTTACTGCCCGCACGGCCTACGATGCAGTCGCGGCCTCCTATGCTGACCAGTTCAAGGACACACTGGATGGCAGGCCAGTCGAGCGCGGCCTGCTCGCGGCCTTCGCTGAGAAGGTCAGCCACGCACCCGCGGGGCCAGTCGCTGATCTCGGCTGCGGTCCAGGCCATATCGCGGCGCACCTCCACGGCCTCGGCCTGCCGGTGCTCGGCGTGGACCAGTCCGCCGCAATGCTGGCGGTCGGCAGTGCCCGCTACCCTGGAGTCCGCTTCGCGCAAAGCTCGATAACGAGGCTCGGCCTAGCCGATGACTCCTGCGGCGGAGTACTGTCCCGCTCCTCGGTCATTCATCTGCCCCCGGCGCTTCTGCCTTCGGCATTGACCGAGTTCGCCCGGGTGCTCGTGCCCGGCGGCTGGCTCCTGCTCAGCTTCTCAGCCACGGACGGCCCCGAGCCGCCGTACGAGTGCTACGACCACCGGGTGGCCGCAGCCTATCGTTGGTGGCCGGATCACGTCGTGTCGCTATTGCAGACAGTGAGAGTCACCGAGACCGCACGGCTAGTTGAGACCCCCGAACCGGATGACCGGCGCCAGTTCCGTGTGGCATTCATCCTGGCGCGGAAAGCCCTTCACTGATCGGCCATGAAGACGCTCGCCCAGCCGGCCTATCACGCTCCAGCCGGTGTTGGGATTGGAGTTAGGGGCCGGAAACGCCCTCGGTCGTCGCGCCCTCCACCACTCCCTTGCCTTCCTGCCAGATGGCCCAGTCCACGATGCGCCTCGCCTGAATCGGGACGGCATCGGCCGCCCGGGTCATGGGGGCGAGCTCAGGGCCGATGTCGTGGACGATGACGACGCCATCGTCCGCCCATGACGTGACCTGCCCCCAGCGCGCGTTGAGGCCCAACATAAGGTCGACCACCGACAAAGCCGGGCCATGCGGCGGCCACGCGGCCATACGGGCACGCAAGATCATCTCGGGGACTGCGGCCATCGTCGCTGTGAGAACCATGGTGATGCGGTACCAAGACGCCCGCCCGCGCGGGATATCGCGAAAATCCGCCAACCCTTGTCGCCAGTCCGGCGTCTCAAAGGGTAATTACTGCCCATCGTTGAAAGGCCTAATGAGATGTTTGGTAAGGCATGGCGGCGCGCCAGCACAGCGTTCGCGGGTGCTGCCGTGGTTCTCAGCGCGGGGATTTTCGGGGGTGCCGGGGCGAACGCAGCCCTGGTGACGCCGCGGTCCAGCGAGCTGCAGAACGCGTCACGGGCAACGGCGACGGTGCCGTGGAAGTCGGTCGGGGCCGGCTGGGTGCTCGCCGAGTACTCGGCAGGCAAGAATGGACCGGTCACGCTATACCTGGTTAGCGCGTCCGGGACGAAATACGCGCTACGCAGTCCGGCCGGGGGAACGCTGATCGCCTGGTCTGCAAACAAGACCGATGCGCTGTTCGAGCTGGGCTCGGCGAACAAGCTGGAGCAGCTGAACCTCCAGACCGGAAAGGCGAGCAAGCTCGATCTTCCTGCGGGTAGTTATTCCCTCGGTTACACCCAGCCGGCTGGGAAGCAGGTCCTCGCCGTCACCCAGAAGGGCTCGACGCAGGCGCTGGCCACCTACAGCCTGTCCGGCAAACTCGCGGAGACGCTGGGGAGCACGAAGGACTCCGCCGGGGTCAGCGGGATCGACGCCGCGAACGGCAGCGCTTTCGCGGTCTCCGCGCCGACGGGCCTTCGGCTGGTCAGCAGCTCTGGCAAGCTCCTGAAGAACCTGCCGGTGCCGGATGCCGGGCTGGGCTGCTGGCCGGTCCGCTGGTGGACGGCTAGCAAGGCGCTGGTGAACTGCCTCTCCACGTCAGGCGGTTCGTACTACTCGCACTTGTACCTGGTGCCGACAAACGGCGCCAGGCCGACCGAGCTGACGCCGGTCCGCAAGTCCTCGTATGACCTTGGCGACCTCGACGCCTGGCAGCTGCCGTCCGGCTTGTACCTCCAGTCGGAAGGCGCGTGCGGCACGCTGGAGATCAACAAGCAGGCGGCCAACGGTTCCCTCGCCAAGGTATCGGTGCCGGGCACGTCCACGCCCAGCTACAAGGTGGTCACCGCGGACGGGGCGCGGCTGCTCATCGAGACCGAAGGCTGCGTCCGGGGAGGCCAGCTGCTCTGGCTCAACCCAGCCACCCACGCCGAGACCTGGCTGTTCAGGAGCGGCACGGTCCTCGTGGTCCCGTTCGCGGACCCGCAGGACCCTCTGGTCCAGGTCTAGGGAACGCCCGATCGCGCGGGCGGCGGGCATCGCCGCCGCCCGCGCGATCTTCGTTCTTGAAAACACTAAGCGGAACGGACTGGTCTTCATCGGGCCCAAGGGCGGGCGGAGCTGTGCCGCTCGAACTTCCGCATGTTCTGGTACCAGGCAGGGAAGCGATCGGCACGCCCGGCTAGCCTGACGGCGACGGGGTGAATCTTCGGGATAGCCAAACGCCGAAACCCACGGGCTACAGGCCCAGCCCTCCTAGAACTGTCGTCTCCACGCGTGTGAAATCCCCGGCTAGCATCGGCATCGCACGCGCGATCGCCTCTTTTACCTCGGGAAGCTGGAGGGAGGTGTCGTGTTGTTCTTTGTTGCCCCACACCTCACTGGTCCAGATAGTCACGTCATCATCGGGCGAGACACCAACGGTGTACTGGACGCACCCAGCGGTTTTGAGCCCGTCGAGGCCGCTGAGCAGGATGGCGACAACTTCCTCCCGTTTTCCTGGCTGAGTCTTCATCGACCCTATGTAGCCGTATGACATGCCAGATCCTCCTGCGCTGAAGTGGATGCGAGTTCGGCGGCTTAGACTGTGCACCGCGATGTGCCAGGCAGGCAAGCGACAGACTCGGCCAGCTCGTGAACCTGGCCCGTCCGAACCCGTCTGGCCCGCCGATGGCCCAACCGCCTGTCGGGCAAAGTAGTCGAAAAGACCCCGCTGGGCAAGGACTTTACGGATTCCTGCGCGGGGCTGGGTGTCTCCTCGGTAGAAAATTTGATAGAAAATTCGGGCCGCGGCACCGAGGCGCGACTTCGTGCTCTTTGCTCGCCAGTCGTGACGGCGCGGTGTACTACACTTCACTTAGCCGCCAGCGCCCCGACCGCAGATCGGACCTCCTTTTGAAAAAGAAATTGTCGCTTCCGCAGCAAGTGATCGCCGAGAAAACCGTCACCATCCTGCTAGTGCGCGGCGAAAACCCCGATGGCGAAGCCATCTATGCCTATGTGGCGGTGCGGGCGGACAGACTTGAGGCCTTCATAGAAGCGCAGAAGACGGGTACGTTCTATCCGGAGGACTATGGGGTGATCATAGAGGCAGACACCGGAGAGCCGTCTGCGGAAATCCGGAAGAAGATGGAAGACGAGTACGGCTTCAACCACAAGTTGATGGTCGATATACCGGACTCCGAGCGGGCTTATGCAATCACCGCGCAGCTCAGGGATTCGAACCAGGATGAGGACGACGAAGACGAAGACGAGGACGAAGACGACTAGCCTCGTCTAGTCGCGGCGAAGGTGGGGCCGCGCCAACCGCTGCAGTTCCGTGTCCAGGTGTCCCCTGACCATCATCTTGATGGGATCGTCGTGGGAGCCGGTGCCGACGAGGAAAGCCAGCCGCCGGTGGGCGGGGGAGTTAAGGCCGCCCCGCAGCAGGGCGCGCACGGCCCGGCGGTCCGGTCCCGAGCTTCCAAGCGTCTGCACCCGGACCTCCGCCAGCCGGGCGTAACCCCAGGCCACGGTCTCATTAGGGCAGTTTCTCGCCAGCTCGAGCAGGCTCCCGACCAGGGACCCGCCGCGCACATGGCGAACCCGGCGCATGAAGATCAGGGCAGACTCCTCCACCCCGGGCGAAGCATCGGTCAGCGCGCTTTCGATGACGGCGGTCAGCGTCGGCCCGGTCCTCGGCTCCAGGTCGACGCAACGGAGGCACCCCAGCAAGATCATGGCCGCCTGACGGCGTATGGACGATCCAGCATGGACGACTATCCGGCTGAGCACGGGCTGGAAAACCTCCGGTTGGCAATGGGTGAGAAAGGCAAGCGGATGACGGAGGCTGACCACCATCAATGCGCTGAGTACCGTCTCCGCTTCGGCGTAATCGAGCGGGGATACCGGGCCGAGAGCCGGCATCGGGCACTCACGATCGAGAGCGAGCACCCAGTCGGCGAGGAGTTCCACCCCCGAGACGCTGTTCAGCGCGTCGTCGATCATCTCCCACACCGTCTCCGGCCCCGCGCCCAGCTTAACGAGATTAAGGGCCCCGTAGTCGTTCAGGCGACCCCAGGCAGCGTCGGCATCCGCTGTCAGCACCGGCTCGGCCGCGGCCCGGAAGAGCGACCGGGCGTCCGCCAGGGTGCGCTGCGACGCCCCCGGGCTCAGCTCCATCGCCTGGCAGCACGCCTCGGAAACCACGCGAGCGACCTTCAACCGCGACTCGGTACTGTTGGCGACGTTCGGCACCATCATGGCCGGAGGCTGCCCGGCGGCCAGCGTGAGGACGGTTTGAACGAGCTCGTCGTCAAGCTCGTGTTCGGCTTGAAGATGGGTGGCCACCAGGATCAGGGCGGCATCGATGATCGCGGCCGACGGGCGGCCAGTCGCCAGCCAGCGGGCCAGGACGGCCTGCGGCCCCGGTCGCCACAGCCCGCAAGCCTCGATCAGCGCCGACCAGACCGGCTGGCTTGCTTCGTCGCCGGCCCGGCCGATCAGGCCGGCCAGTTCCCCGGCATCATCGATGTCCCACTCATACAGGGTGCCGACGAGCAGCCGGTGACGGTGGGACGCTTCCCGGTCGGTGCCGACCGTCGCCGTGCCGAGCTCCCACCACAGGTCGGCCCCATGACGGGACAGCTGATAACGACGGTGCTTCCGTTCAATAGCGCGATAAGGCCCGAGGAGCTGAAGAACGGCCGTGCAGGCGGTGCGCGAGTCACCGGTGGCCGCCAACTCGACGAGATCCAGGTAGTGCCGCGGCTCACGGCTGCCGGCGGCCACCCGTTGCAGGGCCGCCAGCCTGCGCAGCGGAGGTAGCCACGGCGATTCGGGGGGAGAGCCGGCGATCAGCCGCTCGAGCCGCGGGAGGGCGCGGGCGTCGACCGCGCTGGCGGCGGCCAGCGCCTCGTCCATCGCCGGGGTGGTGCCGCCGGCATCCTTGATCGCGAGCTCGAGCTCGATGACCGTAGCCAGTTCCAAGGGCGAGGCATCGCCGGCGTCGGCCTCGGCCCCGGAGAAGTCGTCCCCGCCGAGCAGGTCGTAGTGGAGAGCGGCGTGCTCCGGCGGGCGGGTTCCGTCGGACGACTCGCCGTCTTCGAGGATCGTCGAGGCGACGGTCAGGCTGACGCGCGAGGGCATCGGCACCACATCCGCGACCCGGAGGATCTCGAGCAGGGCGGCGTCGTGGTCCCCTACGGCGTCCGCGCGCAGGAACGCGGGTCCGATCCGGTCGGCCAGCTCGCGCTGGCGGCGCTCGATCCGGTCGGTGTGCGGGCCGAGGTGGCGCAGCCGGAACAGCGCCTCGGCCAGCGCCTGGCCCTCGCGCTCGGCTTCGAGCAGGGCGAGAGCCCGCAGGTGCCAGTGCTCGGCGGCGCCATCGTGGCGGGTCAGGGCGCTGATGTCGAGGGCGGCGCGGACCGACTCGGCCGGCGCGGCTTCCGCGCAGGCGGCGATCCGATCGAGCAGCGGGCCATCGGTTCGCACCAGGTCATTGGACGCCAGGAAGTGGTAAGCGCTCAGCCGGCGTCGCGGGCTTGGCTCGGCATCGACGAGCTCAAGCAGCTCCGGGCCGCTGAGCAGGCGGTCGAGCGGCAGCTGCGAGCGAGCGAGGGAAAGGGTGGCGATGAGCGCCGGACGTAGGGAGTAGCTACGCCACGCCGCCAGCAGCTCCGCCCCGATCTCGATGTTGGTCAGGCCGTCCGTCTGGCCATCGGCCACGACGGCGGCCGGATCGACGGGACCCGTCTCCAGGGCGAGGAAGTACGCCTCAAGCCCGGCAGGGGTGCCGAGATCGTAGGGCCGCAGCGCTCCGAACAAGAACGCTGCCAGCGGGCGTGCCCACTCCGGCTCCTTGCGGGTCAGGTAAGCGACCAGCTGGCGGGCCGTCTCGACCAGGCCGGCACTCGGCAGGCCCGCGGACTGAGCGGCGTCGCGGCCGGGTATGCCGGAGTCTCCCAGCGGGAAGTTCCGCCGGTGACCCGGCCAGTGCGGGAGCAAGGGCATACTGGCCAGCGCGTCCTGTATCACCCACGGAGCGAGGCTGTCCGGGGGGTACTCAAGCTCGAAGGCACCGCCCCGGGCGTCGGGATCCAGGCCCCTGATGACCCGGCCAAGCGAATCGGCCACCAAGATCGGGGCCGGCCCCTCGCCTGCGGCCTCGGCGGAGGCGGACAGCAAACCGGGTGCCGGGCTCAGGTTGACCGGGCGGCCAGCGACGGCGCAGAACCGGCATAGTAGCCAGCGGTGCATCGCAGCCCGCTCGGCGCTCGTCAGCCCGTTGTCTGTCTGCCAGACGGCCTGAAACCACTGCCGGTGCCCGCGCAGCGCCGCGTCCCCTGCCCACTGCCCGGCGTCCGAGCGGCCAGGCGCCGACGCCGACGCCGGCCGTCGATTGGGCGACTGGCCGGGGAGGGGTGGTTGTTCCGGAAGGAACCGGAGGGCAAGCCTGGCGTCCGCCCGCTCATGTTCATCGGCGGTGGAGTCGATGACAGAGGTCAGCGCCGAGCGCAGCGCTTTCTGATCACCTGCGTCCGGGGCGCTGGCCCAGCCGAGGATCGCCGCCGTGATATGCGGCCCGACCGGCCGGGCCAGCAGCGAGGCATCCAGCATGGGCGGCGGCGCCTGCGTCAGCAGAAGGCGGTCGGCCGACTTGATGAGGTAGTTCGCGATCGCGTAGTCGAAGTCGCCGGTCCCGAAGCGCGGAACGAGTTGGACGGCGGTGTCCCGCATGACGTGCTCGAGCGTCGTTTCGCCCAGCCTGAGCAGGTCGGCAAGGTCTGAGTACTCGCTGTCACCACGCAGGATGTCCCGATAGTCAAGGCCACCAGCCAGCACGACGATGGCGGCCGCGCAGGACGGCGAGCCGATGCACAGCTCCCACCGCTCCGGATGACGAAGGAAGAAATCACGCACCGGAAGAGCTCCTGGCCCCGCCTGGCCGGTGACCTCCTCCCGCCGGCGATGCCGCTCAAGCGCCCACACCTGGTAGCCGAGGTCGTAGAGCCGGGCACCCGGGTCGTCGTCAGGCGGCCGGCGCAGCCTCCGCTGGATGGTCACGTCGGGGGAGTCGGCGGGCGCGACCGCGTGCTGGAGCGCCCGGTGCATTGGCCACCCCCAGGCGGAGGAGTCCAGGTATCCGTGCGCCGCGAACGTGTCGAGGGCGGCATCGGTGAGCCAGCGCCGACGCCAGTACACGTAAGCCACGACGGGCGCTAGGTCCGGTCGCTGACCGAGCAGGCGGAGCGCGGCCGGGTCGAACGTGTCCGGGCCGAACTGCCGTCGCAGGTCGGCGAGCCCGAGTTCGAGGTCGGCCCGGGCCTCACCGAACTTCCTTGCCTTGCGGTAGGCGGTGAACAGGAGCCGGGTCAGCACGCTCAGCTCCTGGTTGGCCACCGCCTCGGGTGATCCCTCGAGGATGGCCGCCAGGCACACGTCCGCCCACAGGTCGAGATCCAGGTCATCCCGGTCGAGCAGGTAGCGCATGAGGGCCGTCCGCGGGCCGCTGCTCAGGCCGCCGAGCGCCAGCAGCAGCGGCTCACGCCAGCGGGAATCACCCAGCCGGTCGGTCATGATCCGAGCCATCTCGGCGACGGCACCAGTCTCGGCAGCGGCGCCAGTCCCGGCGACAATGGACCGGGGCACCAGCGTCAGGCCCGCGAGATACTCCTCGAAGGTCAGGTGCGAGAAGCCATACGCGCGCTGCCCGATCTCGGCGAGCACGTTGACCCGGGCCTTGATCAGTTCAAGCAGGCCGACGCTGAGCGCCCGAGGGTCGACCCCGGAGAACGGCGGCTGTCCGAGCAGCGTGCGCTCGACCGTGCTCAGCAGTCTGGCCTCGGGCATGCTGCCGCTCGGATAGTGCTCGTGGATGACCACCGCGATGTCCGCCAGCATGCCGAGGACCTGCTCGTCCTGCCCAAGCAGGGCGGTGAGCTCGGGCGGCTTGCCGTTGGACAGCTCCCGCCAGCGGGCCGCCATGTCCACGATGAGCTTGCGGTAGATCGCGGAGCGGCTGCCGGGGAGATTTCCGTCCCGGTACCACAGCAGGCAGATGGAGGCCAGCAGCAGGGGGATCCGGGCAAGGTTGGCGAGGGCGGGGTTGCTGCCCGCGAACAGCCGGTCAAGCAGCCGCCCGACCGCGTCGGTGCTGCCATAGACGGTCCGGAAGAAGTTGGTGGCGAACTGGGTGATCTGGTCCCTGGTCATCGGGCGGATGACGTAGTGGGCGGCGTGGCTCAGCGGGATGGACACCGCGTCATAGCCGGCGATACGGCTGGTAATGACGACCTGGTTGCCGGCCTCGGGACCGGCCATGGGAGGCGGCGGAACGCGGTCGAGCACGAACCGGACGATCGCCTCGGAAAGCAGTTCCCGATGGGCCGTCACCTCATCGAGCCCGTCGATGAGGATGACCGCCTCGCCCACGTCGAGCGCTTGCGCCAGCATCGCTTCGAGCTGCTCGCGGCTGCACTCGGGCACCCGGCGCTCCGGCCTGGCGGTCAGGGTATCGGCGAGAAACGTGACGACGTCTCCGGGCGGCTGACCGCGATCGAGTCGTTCCGCGTAGTACTCGGCGTAGTCGGCCAGCCGGAACCACAGCGGGACCCGGGGCCGCCCCAGCTCCCCCGAGGTCCCGTCCCTGACAGCCGCGGCGAGCTGTCCGCCCAGCCACTGGCACAGGACCGACTTCCCGCTGCCCGGCCCGCCGCGCAGGATCAGCACCCGGTGGTTCCTGAACGCCTCAACCAGCGGCACGCCGGTTACGTCATCGCCGCCGTCGTCCGCGTCGGGGATCGGCTCCATCCCCCGGCCGCTACCGCGAGAGACCGTCTCCTCGATGATCTCCTCGACCGTGAGGCCGCTGCGGTCCCGATCGAAACCGAGATCCGCGTAGTCGTGCAGGAACAGCTCGTGCGCGCGCTCGCGGTCAGCGGGCGACCGCGGGTCCGCGTACAGCGAGATGTAGAGCTCGTCCAACGGGAAGAGCTGGTGGATGTCGGTGCGCCGGGAGCCGTCCTCGCTTTGATCAGAGCCAAGCGACCGCAGGTCTATGTGCCGCCAGTCGAGAAACATCCGCTCGACGTAGCGGAGCCGGACCCGGTGGTACTCGCGCTCAGGCAGTCGCGGGTGCCCGGCCGCAGGGGAACCCTGGCCGCGGAGGTCTCGCAGCGAGTCAAGCACCTGATCAGCGGCCTGCCCGAGATCGTCGAGGCCGTCAATGAAAACGGACCTGAAGCTCTGCAATCCGTACAGTTCCGTCAGCTCGCTTTGCGGGCCGATATAGACGGGCACGATGCGATGTCGGTCGGGGGCGGCGCGGAAGAGGCTGATAGCCGATGCGATTTCTTCCTTCTGAAAGTGCGCGGCGGCCGAATGCTCCGTGCCAAGCACGATGATTATTTTTGATGCTTTCAGGTGGTTTTGGAGTATTCCCCATGGCGAGCCGACTGGCAGCATGGAGTCTTCAAAGACGCCCAATCCGGGTTCCCGTGCCCGCAGGTACTCGGCTAGCAGCTCGGCGGCGGCGGAATCCGGGTCGGCGTGCGCCACGAAGCAGTCCCAGCCGCCGTCCGGTACCTCATAGGGCACGCCGACCTCCAGATTCTCCCCGTCGCCTGCCTTGCCCATTACCATATCGCGCATACCGCGCCGGGCTAGTTCGGCAGGAATGGGAATTCGGGCGGCAGAGTTAGGGCTCCTGCCACTTGAGCATCGGCATCGCCCGCAACGTCACCCAGCGAGAGGACTCGCCGACCTCGTTGTCCGCGTCGGACCAGGCCCGCCCGGCGGGCCCCGGTCCAGAGCCCAGGTCCCGGCGTCCTGAGGATGCGGTTGCACCGACCGCGACGGGCGCGGACGCCGTCCGCTATACCCGGGGACTGGATGCTCAGGGACCTAGACGGGGACTGTCGAAGCGTCGAGCGGAGGGAGTCACCCGTGAGCGTTGAAGCGTCGGAGATGGTCACTGTTTCTCGTGCCGAGTGGGACTCGCTGCGAGCCGAGGTGCGGCGCCTGCGGCGCGAGGTCGGGCAGAGGGTGGCCTTGGAGCGCATGCAGGCAGACTCCGGGCCGGGGGACGGCGCACTTACGTTCTCCAGGAGTGAGCTTGCCGAGGCATGGGGCATCGCTGAGTGAGCGACCGTCTCGTCCGCTTCCCGGAACCTTCCTGGCAGGAGATCGAGGCACTGCCCGGGCCGCTGAGAAGGGCGGTCCAGCAGGGCTGCAAGGTGCCTATCAGCAGCATCTTCCCTCGGATGGGGTGACCATCTGGCACTCGGTGACGCCATACGAGGGCCACGAGGTCATCAGCATCTGGCACGTCAAGCTGGATACCTGACCTAATGCCCAGTCACTACAGAACGCAACTGAAACTCGAAGATTTTCGAGATCTTGCGTCAATCGATCTTGGCTTAGCAGCTCTCCCGCATCTACCCCCTTTATCCTGTGTGCACTAGGGTCAACCTAGGGTCGCAAGGCCACGCGCTGATCTGGCTAAACTCGGGTGCCCTGGGTCTCCCGTCTCCTCGACAGGTCCTGATCCCTTGGACCGAGGCCGAGGTTGTCAAGGCTCGGCAACACCATCGAAGAAGCACGGAGCTTTCTTGCATCCCTGAATTAATTGCAACATTACGAAACATTCAGTTAAATGCCGCACTTCGAGATGCTACAATGCGATACATGTCAATATCGCTATATGAATATCTTGTGCTTACTCATGTATCCAGAACGGCTAACGTGGGTCTTGCCTCCCAAACGTGGCAGCAGGCCTATTATATATATCGGCCCAACGTCGTAGAGCCAGAAGAACGGCCTGGCGAAGCTTCGTTTGTGGGTCTGCTAAACGAACTCGGAGGGGCCGGCTGGCGGCTAGTAGCGTCAGACATCCCTGATTCTGTCGTCGTATCCGGTCACAATGGATGGCATGAGGCTGGTATCCCGATTCGCCAACGATGGACATTTATGCGGGAGGTCAATCCGTGATCAATCCTCCTGGGCATGTTCCGGGTATGCACATACCCGGAACGGTAGTGCCAATTGCCTATGCTGTTGCCCAACAGCAGGCCGCTGCCCAACGGATAATAAATTCGCGACGGCGACATCTGTTGTTGCTGCGCCCTGGGCGATGACTACACCCGTCCTCCCCGGCGCGCAGCGCCGTCGCCTTGATTCTAGTACGGCTTAATTCGGCAACATTATTGCCCGTGCCGGACAGCGATATGCCAGCCATCCATCTTGGGCAGCGAAGGCGCTCACGAACGCATCTTCCGCTGGAGTCCGGCGGATCGTTCTGGCGCGTGGCTGGCACGGGAAACCGAGACTCACCTACAGACGGCCACGCCATCGACGGTGCACCATAGCGGCGACGGCGAGACAGGGGAACAAGGCGAGTCCCGCGAAAAGTACCACCCTGTGCTCCAGGAGCGACGGATTACGTTCGGTCACCATGGCTGGCAAGATCGCGATAGCGAGCGCGCATTGTACGCTTGCCGCCCACCACTGTCGTTTAACTACCCGGTAGGTGACCGCAGCACTGGATGCCGCGCTGAAAATCGCCGCCACGAGAGCCACGCTGTCCACGAGTACCTTCCGGCCAGTCCGCTCGCCTGGGCGAGGGCGGTACAGGAGGAACCCATATGCGATCACCCGGTTAGACGTGCACCATAGCAGATTCCCGCACCCCAGGCGGATTCGAACGGACGTGCCAGTCCGTTCGCCCGACGCGTCGCAGCGGGACCGGCTGCTAGGCCGCATGCCCAGCGTGGGCGCATCCAGGCGCGGCGGCGCGCAGCGCCGACGCCTGATGATATGAACGACGGCGCGGCTCGGACCGGGTGGGCCGCTAGAACGCGGTGAGACGCGCCGAGCGCTACGTTACGTCTTTAGGTCATCTCCGTGACAATCCGTTCCATCTGGGCACGGCAACCTACTAGTCTTGTGGGCGTGGACGTAGCGGAATTCGTCTTTACGGCGGCAGGCAGTGTTACCGGTGTTATCGGCGCGTACCCCAGCGAGTCGAAGAACCGCCAACGCCGAGGAATGGCTGTAGCGCTGTGTCAACGGCCCGTCATTCCAGCCGACAGCGCCCGGATCGGCTACGAGCCTAGATGGTGATAGATGGATCTTTCGGA
>Ga0335072_10009509_pt1 | contig 14017 bp, 16 predicted proteins | sample Lox_Sample_21_FD_206725 | JGI IMG/M metagenome (GOLD analysis project Ga0335072, IMG submission 206725) | Soil microbial communities from Loxahatchee National Wildlife Refuge, Florida, United States - Lox_Sample_2.1 | ecosystem: Environmental > Terrestrial > Soil > Wetlands | place: USA...
GCGTCCTCGAGCAGGTTCGCGCGCACCTCGGCGTCGAGGCCGGCGAACGGCTCGTCGAGCATCAGCACGTCGGGCTGCACCGCGATCGCGCGGGCGAGGTGGACCCGGCGGCGCTCGCCTCCGGACAGGGTCGCCGCGCGGCGGCGGGCGAGGTGCTCGGCGCCGATCGCGCGAAGCGCTTCGCGAGCGCGCTCGGCTCGTTCGGGTCGCGGGACGCCCCACCAGGCGAGCGCGAGGGTCACGTTTGCGAGCACCGTCCGGCGCGCCAGGTCAGGCGACTGGAGCGCGACCCCGACCCGGCCGTGGCGCTCGATCCGGCCCTCGGCGGGGGGCAGCGCACCGGCGAGCGCGTCGAGCAGTGTGCTCTTGCCGGCGCCGTTGGGCCCGAGCAGCGCCACGATCTCGCCGGCGCGGAGCTCGGCGCTGACATCGCTGACGACGTCGCGCTTGTCGCGTCTTACGGTCAGGTGCTCGCATCGGAGGAGCACCGGCCCGGCTCCGGACCGATCCGGTCCGCCAACGCCGCTGGCGCCGGTCACGTCGCTCGGGCCGACAACGTCCCCCCCGCCGGTCACGTCGCCGACCGGAAGCGCAGACGGATGCCGTTGCCCTGGTGCTGGAGCACGGCAAGCCCGCACATCAGGACCAGGATCAGCGCGATCAGCACGATCGCGATCGCGAGCGCGTCGGCGTAGTAGCCGCCGTTGGTCTCGTACAGCGTCGCGCTCGCGAGCGTCTGGTTGTAGCCGTAGATGTTGCCCCCAAGGATCGCGACCGCCGCGACTTCGGACAGGGCGGTGCCGAGCGCCGCGATCACCGCCGCCATGACGCCGATCCGTGCCTCGCGGAGCGCGAGCGTCGCCACCTGGAGCCGGCCCGCCCCGAGCAGCCGCGCCTGGGCCAGGAGCCCGGGCGGGAGTCCCTGGACCGCGGCCGCGGTCAGCGCGACGATGAAGGGCAGGGCGAGGATCGTCTGCCCGACGAACACGACTCGTTTGGTCCAGATCAGCTGGAGCGATCCGAACGGCGCCTGCGGCAGGAACAGTACGAACAGGAACGCGCCAACGAGCACCGGAGGCAGGGCCAGGCTCGCGTTGGCGAGCACCCGCAGCACCTGGCGGCCGCGGAAGCGTCCGAGCCCGATCGCGAGGCCAATCGGCACCCCGATGATCGTGGCTATGACCGTCGCCACCACGGCCACCTGAAGGGTGAAGCCGATCACGCTGAAAAGCGTGGGGTTCCCGTGCAGGATCATCGGCACGGCGGCGCGCAGCTCTGCCCACAGGAGCCGCATCTCAGGCCTCCCGGAAGCGCAGCTGGATCCCGCCCGTCCGTTGCTGAATCACGGTGAGCGCCCCGATCAGGACCAGGATCAGCGCCAGCAGGACCAGCCCGATCGCCACCGCGTACTGATCGTTCGCGTTGTTGAACGTGAACTGCTCGAGGATCCCACTCGCGAGCGTCTCGTCGTGGCCCTGGATGTTGCCGCCGACGATCACGACCGCACCCACCTCCGAGATCGCCGCGCCGAGCGCCGCGATCGTGGCCGCGAGAACGCCGATCTTGGCCTCGCGAAGCGCGAAGGTGGCCAGTTGTAGACGTCCCGCGCCGAGCGCCCTGGCCTGATCGAGCAGTCCCGGCGCGAGTCCCTGGATCGCCGCTGGAGTGAGCGCGATTACGTACGGCAACGCGAGCACTGTCTGTGCGATGTAGACCCCGCGGAGTGTGAACGCGAGGTGCAGGGAGCCGAACGCACCCGGCCGGATGAGGAGCAGCAGCAGCACGACCCCGACCACGACCGACGGGAGCGCGAGGCTGGCGTTGGCGAGGACCTGGAGCGCGCGCCGGCCGCGAAACCGGCCGATCCCGAGGGCCACGCCGATCGGCAGGCCGATCACGAGCGCTAGCGACGTCGAGACCAGCGCGACGCGAATCGTGACCCACAGCAGGCCCATGATGTAGGCGTTCCCGTGCGTGATCAGCGGGATCGCGCCGCGGATCTGGTCCCAGACGTACGCCACGGCGGGGTGCTACTTCGCGGGCGCCTGCTGCACGTAGACGAGCTGCCCGTTGGTCAGCCGATAGACTACGCCGGCCTGCGTGCCCTGGCCGATCGTCCGCTTACCGGGCTTCGGGAGGGGCGCGACGGTCTGGCCGGGCTGGACGTAGATCGGCTTCGCGGCGGTGGCGCGGAGGCCCTGCTTGGTGATCGTGCCGGCCAGGTGGAGGGAGGACAGCGCCGCCAGCAGGAACGCCACCGACAGGACGATCCCTAGATCGAACAGGTTGACTAGCCCGTCGAGTGGGTCGCCGGCGCGGTCCTCTCGGCTACGGGCACTGGGGGTGACGGAGATGATGGTGCGCCTCCTGTGGATCGTGGATCGGTGATGACCGCCGCGAGGTATTGGAGGTCTGACAGATCCTGGCTGTACATGCGGTCGCGTGAGAGCGACAGGCCGAACGCGACGGCTCCGATCAGCAGACCGACGACCGTCACGCTGAACGCGACCCGCAGATCGTGGCTGAGCTGGGCAGTGTTGCCGGCGGCGAGGCCGGTGAGCGCGGGCGAGAGCGGGATCAACGTACCCATCAGCCCGAGCGCGGGGCCGGCACGGACGAGCAAGCGCGTGCGCGCGAGGCGCCGCTGCGAATCGAAGTCGAAATCCGCGAGGGCCTTGTTGATCTGGTGCTCGCTGCCCGGCGTTCCGGCTTGTTCGAGGATGAAGTTCAGCGTCGCGGTCATCGCGGCACTGCGCGGGATCCCGCGGACGGCTGCTTCCGCCGCCGGGCGGTCGCCGGCCAACAGAGCGTTGCGCGCCTGCTCGGCCCCTTCCTGGAGGGTCGCGAACCGACGCTTGCGCCGGCTGGCAAGCTCGACGACGTAGCTCCCGAGCTCGAAGATCACGAGTGCGAGTGCGCCGAGGGCGAGGATCAGCACCGGCACCTCGAGCGCGTTGGCGACGTGGAAGATCGCCTCGTCGATGCCGTTGCTGCTGAGCGCGAAGATCACGGGTAAGACGGTGATGACGACCAGGATCTCAGCTGGGGACGCGCGGCGTCCGCCGGCTGCGACGTCCCCGCAGCTCGCGGCCGGCCCCGAGCCCTAGCAGGAGAACCACCGCGAGTCCGGCTCCGAGCGGCGGCAGGAGCGACGCGCGGATCGCCTGGCGCGCCGGCGGCGCGGTCGCTGTCGCTGTCGGGACGGTGTGGACCAGCGGGCTCACGTCGGACGGGAGCGGCGTCACATCGCTGACCAGCAGACCGACAACGGTCGACCCGGAGCGGGGCGGGGGCGTGGTCGGGCGTACGCGAGCGGGGCGGGTCGCCCGTCTCTTCGAGGTCGTCGCGCGGTGGGCGGTGGACGCGTGGGCCGCGGTGCTCGGCGAAGGTGTGGTGGCGGTCGACGTGGTCGTCGTCGTAGGCGTCGTGACACCGTTCGAGCTCGTGGTCGTGGTGGTGCTGCCCGGGGTCGTCGACTGACCGGTCTTCGTTTTGCCGGGCTTCGCGCCGGCATGCGTGCCCGAGCTCTTGACCGGCCCGCTCGGAGAGTGAGACTTCTTGTTCTTGCCCGCACCCTTCTGTTTGTGTCCGCCCGTGGCGGGCGCGGGCGGCGTCCCGACCGTGATCGGGATCGAGGCCACTCCTCCTCCGCCCTGGGTGTCGGTGACCTGGACGGTGACGTTGTACTGGCCGGCACTCCCGAACGTCACCTGCGGGCCCGGCGCAGCCGAGGCGGGCGCACCATCGTCGAAGTCCCAGCTGTAGGAGAGAGCGCTGTCGCCCTGGCCGGTGACGGCGGCGCTGAAGGTCACAGCTTGCCCCACACTCACCGTTGCCGGCGACGCTGACACGGTAACGGTGAGCAGCGGCCCCTCGAAAACCTCGATCTGTACCGGCGCCGCCTGGCCGTTCGGCGAGCCCGTCGTGACCTGGTCGGAGAAGTCGTAGTCGGGTTGGCCCTGCGACGGCCCGCGCCATGGCCGGTCGTACCGGATCGCGGTTCCGAGGTCCGACACCACCGGACCCTCCGCCGGATTGTTGAAGTCCGTCTTGCCGGGGGGTGCAAGATCTGCGGCGGTTAGTTGTGAGCCTGAGCTGGTCTCGGGCGAGCCATCGGCGTCGATCACGGTCACCCCGCCCTGACCGGTGAGGGTGACCGGTTGGGGTAGGCAGCCGAGAACCGTCGACAGTGCCCACGCGTTTGACGGGAAGGTCACCGGCACGAACCCCTGCTGCCCGAGTTCCTGCATCGTGCTCGGGCCAGAGTACGTAGGGCACGCCTCCAGACCGGCGACCGTGGCGGATTCCGTCGAGGTGCCGCCGCTCGACGAGTACACGGTCGCCGACACGATCTGCTGCGACGTGGCGTCGGCGTGTGCCGGGGCGCCCGGGTAATCGAGTGCTCCCGTCGCGAGCGCGAGCATGGCCGCGAGCGCCAACACGAGCCGCCGCCCCGGGGTGACCCCGGGGCGGCGGTCGGCCGGCCGTCGATGTTCGCCCGAAGGGATGCTTCGGTGCGTCACGGGCCTATTTGATCGTGATCGTCTTCAGTCCCGAGAAGCTCGGTGCCTCATCCGGGCGCACGTACTCCAGCTGGAAGACCCACCGGGCCGGACGCCGGAGCGTGCCGTGGAACGTCACCTTGTTCTTTCCGGCGCCGAGCTGGGCGGTCCCGAACACGGTGAACTTCGCGGGCGCGCCCGCCGCGGTGTTGATCCTGAGCAGCTCGATCTTCGCGCCCGACTCTCCGGACGGAGTCGCCTTGCCGATGAGCGTGAATCCCTTGCTCTTCGGCTTGAACGAGCTGATCGTGATGCCCGAGGTCGGCTTGGGGCCGATCGTGACCTTGACCGTTCGCGAGGTCGCTGCCACCACCTGTCCGCTATCGGAGAACTTCACCTTTACATTCCAGTTGCCCGGAGCGAGCGGCGCCAGGATCGCGAAGTTGCCCTGGTTCGAGGCCAGGCGCTCGGTCGCGACCTTCTTGAATGCCCCCTTCTTGCCCACGGCGCGGGCCAGCACGGCGACCGTTCCCTTGACGTGTCCGGTTCCGGGACCGACCGTGCCGAGCACGAGCGCCTTGCCACCCTGGGACTCCACCTTGAAGTTGGAGGTCGCGGCGTGCACGGTGACCTTCACCGGCGAGGTCGACGACGGCGACAGGATGTCGCCGTAGACCGGGTTCAGAGTCGCGTTCTCGATCATCGAGATCTGACCTGTCGACACCTCGTAGGAGCCGCTCGAGGTCGGCGTGTACTTGATGCTGTACGCGCCGGTCGAGTTGGTCTTGGCGCTGGCGACCGGTATCGGCTGGCCCGCGACGATCTGGTCGAGGAACACGCTCTGGCTCGCGAGTGCCGGGTATCCCGGCTCGGCATTGACCAGCGTTCCCTTCACCGTCAGCGGCTTCTTGGCGGTGTAGTTCTTCGAAAGCCCGGACACGGTCAGGTTCGGCGAGGCGTCCGCCACGAACGGCGGGCCACCCGGATCAGTCGTCGGCAGGTACGTCTTCAGCTGTGACTGGAACGCCGGCGAGGTGAGGAAGCTGACGAAGTCCTGCGCGGCGGTCAGGTTCACCGTCTCGTTGGGCTTCGACGGATTGATGATGTAGACGTGGAAGTAATTGACGAGCAGGTACTGGCCACCCGGGGCCGACGCGCTGTTGTCGCGGGTGACGATCTTGATGTCGGGGATGGTGATTGGGGTTCCTCCGGGACCCGTATCCGTCCCTGAGGACAGGTAGTCGAACGTGCCGCGATCGGTGATCGTGTAGCAGCTGTTCGCACCGCTGGCGAACCCGTTGCAGCTGTCGGTGTTCTCGACGGTCGACGCCTGACTGACTGTATTGACGTCGTACCACGTTGGGGCGTCCCCGCCTTGGCCGCTGATCACCGTTCCATTTTGCGGACACGCCCCGCCGTTCGGCACGCCGGCGCTGGCTGCGATCGGCGACATGCCACCGCCGTCAGCCGCGCTCACGGTGCACAGCGTCAGGCTCGCAGGCTGGAGGCCCGAGCTAGCCACGAGCGCCCAGATCGCATGCTCCTCGACGGTCGTTCCCGACGCGGTGACGTTGCCACCGCGGCTGATGAACGTCGCCTTGCCCGCCGCCCCGGCGGCGGCAATATCGGCGAACGCCTGAGCGGCGTTGTTGGGGGCGCTCGCGTTGACGCCGGCGGGGTCGCCGTTCGGCCCGATGATGACGAAGTCGTTGGTGAAGATCGCGTTCCCGTACTGGTTGTTGTACGAGAACCCGTTCGCGACGAACTGGTTCTCGAGCGACGCCGCGTGAACGATCAGCGCGCTCGGTCCCCCGGTCCCGTTCTCGGCCGCCTGGATCGCGGCACCCGTTGCAGAGGGGCTGTATTTGAACGTGAACTGCGGAAAGTCCTTTTCGAACTGAGGCTGGATCAGGTTCGGAATGAGCCCTGAATCGTTGACGTCGCTCGTTCCGACGACGGTGAGCGTCGAGGAGGTGTCGGCGCTTGCGAGCGACGGGGCGACGACCAGGAACACCGCGGTCAGAAGTCCGACCAGGGGGACGGCGAGTAGCCGGCGTCTGGCGCCGGACCGGCCATCAACCGCACCCGGCCGTGCGAGATGACGCAGGGAAATGGAGGTTTTATGCATCGCGTGAGCATATAGGCATTGCATATGCACACGTGAGACGACCCATTGGGGGCGCGTTAGGCTCTGGCTTCATGGGGGTTCTACGGAAACCTCGCGTCCGTCGTTGGCCGGCGCTCGCGATATTGCTAACCGCACTACTCACGGGGTGTGGCGGCGCCGGTTATTCGAAGAGCGATTTCATCGCCCAGGCGAACGCGATTTGCACGAATACGCTGCGTCAGACGCGCGCGATTGCGCCGCCGACATCCACCGTGCAGCCGGGTGCGATGGCCGCCTATCTGGGCCGTTTGGTCCCGCTCGTGCAGTCGGAGGCCGACCAACTCCGAAACCTCAAGCGTCCCCCTGGAGATGCGCGCGACCGCCTCATGCTGTCGCAGTATTTTGTGGCGTTGGGCCAGGTGGTGAGCGCGTATCGCGCGTTCGAGGCGGCGGCGCGCAGCGGCGACAGCGACGCGATCGCGAGCGCCGAGGCGACGCTTCGGGCGAGCCCCGTGGCCGCTCTCGCCACTGCCTACGGCATCCGGTCGTGCGGTACCCCGGGAGCCACGGTCGCCTGACCCGCGCGCGGTCACGGCGCCCTGTACCGTCTCTGCTCAGATGCCCGAAGACCTTTCGCTCGGCGAGGCCGCCGCGGCGCTCGGCGTGAGCGTCGACACGCTGCGACGCTGGGACCGGAAGGGGCGGATCAAGACCACTCGCGACGAACGCAATCGACGCCTCGTGCCCGCTGCCGAGGTCGAGCGCCTGACGACGCGTCCGACCCGCCACCGCACCGGCACCGAGCGTTCGGCCCGCAACCGGTTCACCGGCGTGGTCCGCTCCGTCGAGTGCGATGGGGTGATGGCGCTGGTCGAGCTCGAGGCCGGTCCGTTTCTGGTCACCGCCGCGATCACGCGCGACTCGGTCGAGGAGCTCGGGCTCGCCGCCGGTGTGAACGCGACCGCGGTCGTCAAGGCGACATCGGTGATGATCGAGCGCGGCTCCTCGGCCTGATCGTTTCGGACCGGGCCGAGCGCATCTGCATAGGATGTACCTAGGCAGCGGCGTCCTGCCGCGTTCGACCAACGACACCGGGGGTGCTTAGGTGATGCGCAGGTGGTTGCTCACGATCGTGCTGGCGGCTACGTCGCTCGCGCTGAGCGCAGGCGGGGCCGCGGCTTTCCCGCAGCAGCAGCATCAGTCGACCGTCAGCATCGGCGGCGCGGTCGCGACGCCCGCGACCTACTCGCTGAGCCAGCTCGAGGCACTTCCGCTTACCCAGACGACCTTTTCGGTCACCCGCCGTTCTTGGTGGGGACCTCGCACCGAGACCGACCAGGGCGTGGCGCTCGAGGACCTCGTCAACTTCACCGGGCCGACGCTTCCGAGCGCCAAGAACGCGCAGCTCCGAGTGACCGCGACCGTCTCGGGTCCGTGGCAGGGCCCGGTCACGTTCGCGCTCGGCGAGCTCGATCCGAGCTTCGGTAACCATCCGGCGTACCTCGCGTTCACCGAGAACGGGCGTCCGTTGCAAGCGCCCGAGCTTGTTGTTCCCGGCGACGTCAATGGAGCCCGGACCGTGTTCGATGTCGACCGGATCACGGTCGGCGTGCAGAACCCCACGCCGACGATGCCCGCGGCCGGCGGCTTGACGATCGAGGATGGGCCGTTCACGCGGACGCTGACCGCCGCCCAGTTGGCGGCACTGCCTCAGCGGACGTTGACCGTCAGCTTCCTTGCCGGCACGGCCAGCCAGACCCATACCGAGGTCGGGCCGACGCTCGCCGACGTCCTGCGGGCGGCGCACGTGGGGTTCGGTCTGAGCACATGGGTCGCCGGTGTCGGATCCGACGCCTACGTCGCGACCGTGACGCCGGCCGAGGCCTTCGTGGGCGGGCGGCCGCTGCTCGTCTCGCTGAACGAGGACGGTCAGCCGCTTGCTATGCCCCGCCTCGTGACCGACGGCGACGTCAAGGGCGGTCGGTACGTGTCCGACCTGGTCGACCTCGTCGTCGGCCAGGGCGTGCCGCAGTTCGGTCGGCGAGCATGGTCTCGGTGAACTGAATCGCCGCCGTCGTGGAGTGAAAGCGCCACAGGAGGAGAGCGCGGTCGAACCCCTCGCTTTCCTCCACGGCGGCCGCCAGACGATCGGCGTGCGCTGAGAACTGCTCCCGCTGCGCGCGCAGCAACGCCGTCGCGTCGCCGTCGCGCCGGGTGATGAACAGGAGCTTCAGCATCAGCAGCGAGCGGGCGTCGCGGACGTGGCTGACCGGCTCGCGGAGCCATTCGGCCACCGCCTCCGCCCCGGCGGGCGTGACCTCGAGGATCGTTCGCTGCGGGCCCGACCGGCTCGGCACCGTGCCCGCCGGCCTGATCAGATCTCGCTGCTCGAGCACCTCGAGCGCGCGGTAGACGAGCGGGCGGCGCATCGACCACACCTGGCCGACTTCGCCCTCCGGCGCCATCGCGCGGGCGAGCGCGAATCCGTGGGCGGGCTCCTCGCGCACAAGCGCGAGCACGGCCCACTCCCCGGCTGAGAGTTCATCGCGCGCCCGCGGCATCGTGTTCCGAACGCTAACGCGGGGTCACGACTGCTACAGCGAAGGCCCCGTGTTGTATCGCCGCCGTGAATTCGGGTTGCTCGGTAGTCACGAATGGACTACCGTGCGCATAGACCCGCGTGGTGCGCGAGGTTCTGCTCGCGCGCAGAGAGGAGATGGTGATGGCAGTTGCCGTATCCAGCGAGCAGCAAGCGGAGACCTTCGTACAGTCCGCGCACAAGCTCCTGATCGATGGCGAATGGGTCGAGGCCGCTTCGGGCAAGACTTTTCCGACGATCAACCCCGCTACTGAGGACCACCTCGCCGACATCGCCTACGGCGAGGCCGAGGACATCGACCGCGCCGTCCGCGCCGCGCGCCGCGCGTTCGAAGACGATTCGCCGTGGCGGCGGATGAACGCATCCGACCGCGGTCGGCTGATCTGGCGGATCGCTGACCTGATCGAGGAGCACGGCGACGAGCTCGCGATGCTCGAGACGCTCGACAACGGAAAGCCGTACACGATCGCACGCGCGGCCGACGTGGCCCTGGCGGCCGACCTGTTCCGGTACATGGCGGGATGGCCCACGAAGATCGAGGGCACCACCGTGCCGATCTCGGCCCTACCGGCGCCCGGCGAGTACCTCGCCTACACGCTTCGCGAGCCCGTTGGCGTGGTCGGGCAGATCATCCCGTGGAACTTCCCGCTGCTGATGGCCGCGTGGAAGCTCGGCCCGGTGCTCGCGTGCGGATGCACCGTGGTCCTGAAGCCCGCCGAGCAGACGCCGCTGTCGGCGCTGCGGCTCGGCGAGCTGCTCCAGGAGGCGGGACTTCCGGCCGGCGTCGTCAACATCGTCACCGGCTTCGGCGATGCCGGCGCCGCGCTTGCGTCGCACGATGACGTCGACAAGGTCGCGTTTACCGGCTCGACCGAAGTCGGCAAGCTGATCGTCAAGGCGGCCGCGGGGAACCTGAAGAAGGTCACGCTCGAGCTCGGCGGCAAGTCGCCGAACGTCGTGTACGCGGACGCCGACCTCGAAGCGGCGATCCCCGGCGCGGCGAACGCGATCTTCTTCAACCACGGCCAGTGCTGCAACGCCGGATCGCGGCTGTACGTCCAGAAGCAGATCTTCGACGACGTCGTCTCCGGCGTCTCGGACGCCGCCAAGTCGATCAAGGTCGCCCCGGGGACCGAGCCCGACTCGCAGATGGGTCCGCTCATCTCCGACGAGCAGTTCGAGAAGGTGCTCGGCTACCTGCAGTCCGGGAAGGACTCGGGTGCCCAGGCCGCGGTCGGCGGCGATCGCTTCGGCGATCGTGGCTACTTCGTGCAGCCGACCGTGCTCACGAACACCTCGCCGGACATGAAGGTCGAGCGCGAGGAGATCTTCGGACCGGTCGTATGTGCGATCCCGTTCGAGTCTCCCGACGAGATCATCGCGCCCGCCAACGACACCAACTACGGACTAGCCGCGGGCGTGTTCACCCGCGACATCTCGAAGGCTCACCGCACTGCCAAGCGGCTGCGCGCCGGGACCGTGTGGATCAACACCTATCACGTGTTCGACGCCGCGATGCCGTTCGGCGGCTACAAGGAGTCCGGTTGGGGCCGCGAGATGGGTCACGCGGTCCTCAACAACTACCTCGAGACGAAGTCCGTCGTAACGGCGCTCTGAGCCGCACCCACGAACCGATGGCAACCGTTCGTCCGGCCCGTACGTCTGCGGCGGGTCGGGCGGCGGTTGCATCGGCCCCCGCCGGCTACGTGCCGATGCGGCATCCCGGCCGGCCAGGGCGGTGGGACCGCGATTCCATCGCGGACGCGCTGCGGGCGTGGGTCGCGCAGACCGGGCGCGTGCCCCGACGTCAGGACTGGTGCGGGGAGCGCCCCGAGTCGGCGCCGCCCGCTCAGCGGAAGTGGATGGGCGAGCATCCGAGGTGGCCGAGCAGTTCGTGCGTGGCCGCGCACTTCGGGTCGTGGAGCAAGGCACTCCACGCCGCCGGACTGTCCCGCCGTTCGCTGAGCTTCGAGGAGTCGGTCGCGGACCGCGTCGAGGCCGCGTGGCGGCTGGCCGCCGCCGGTAACACGATCCGCGCGATCGCCGATCAACTCGGGGTGTCGGTATCGAGCGTCCACAACTATCTGCGCGCGCGGACCTGCCCCGATTGCGGCGGCCCGGTCCCGAGCCCGCTGGCCGAGCGCTGCATCGCGTGCACCGCCCACAGGCCGACCGTTCAGAGCCTGTGGACGCCCCAGACCGTGCGCGACGCGATTCGCGCATGGACCGAGGAGCACGGCCGCCCACCGACTTATCACGAATGGACGCCGTCGCGCTCCCGACCCGGTCGGTGGGAGGCCGAGAGCCCCCGCTGGCCGAGCGCGGCGGTTGTCTGCGACGTCTACCGCGATCGCGCCGACCCTTGGAACGCGGCACTCGTCGGCGCGGGCGTCGGCGTCCGCTTCCGGCGCTGGAACGACGATGCGATCCGCGCGGCGCTCGCGGCTTTCTGGACGCGCACCGGCCGGCCGCCCACGGCCGGCGATCTGCGCGCCCCCGACTGGCACGGACCGACGGCGAGCACGCTCAGGCGCCGGTACGGAAGCATCGTCCGCGCCTGGCGGGCGCTCGGTCCGGTACCCGCGTAGGGCGGGGGCGCGCGCTTAGACCCGCGCCCGCAACTCTGCGACGTCGATCTCGGCGATCGCCAGCGCGCGCGGCACGCGGCCGCGCTCGGCCGCGAGCACGCCCAGCAGCACGTGCCCGGCGGTCAGGCGCCGGTCACCGCGCGCGGCCGCGACCTTCATCGCTCGCTGGAGCGACAGCTTGGCCGAGGTCGCGAACTGGAGTTTGCGCGGCGCCCGGGCGGCGACCGACGGCTCGAGTTCGGCGCCGGCAAGACCGACCGACGCAAGGCTCCGCTCCTCCTCGGCGACGAGAGCATCCGCGAGCAGGTCGCGGTCGAGACCGAGCGCTTGAAACTCGGCGCGGCCGGCGAGCGCCAGCAGCAGATGCTCGGCCTCGACGTCGTGGTGGCCGAGCGTGCGCGCCTGTTCGCGCGCGCTGAGCACGGTGGCCCGTGCATCCCTGGTGAACCGCTCGAAAGCCATCAGCGCCCTCCTTTCCAGATGCCGGCCGCGTGGAGCCGGCGCGCGTGCTTCTTGTGGACCGCCTGACGGGTGACTCCGAGTGCCTCGGCCACCTCCGACCACGTCCAGCCGTCGAGCACCGCGCGTTCGACGGCCGCGTCCTCGACGCGGTCGGCCAGGCGCCGGAGCGCGCCAACGGCGGCGAGTGCATCGGCGGGATCTTCCGGGAGCGTTGGTGGCGCGGTGAACATCGTGGTGGTGTCAACCGTAGTTGACAGCGGCGGATTTGTCAACCGAGGTTGCTCACGCTCATCGACTCCTAATCGTCTCGCCGCTGGGCGCTGGTAGCGTCCGCCTGGTGCAGGACCGGGACCTCCGTGCACGCTTTCGCCAGGGCGATCCGGACGCCGTGCGGTCCGTCTACCGCTCTCACGGCCGGCTCGTGTACGCGGTCGCGTACAAGGTGCTCGGCGACCGCGGGCTCGCCGAGGAGGCGACCCAGCAGACGTTCCTGAAGGCGTGGCGGGCGGCGCAGACGTTCGACGAGGAGCGTGAGCTCGGTCCCTGGCTCGCGGCGATCGCGCGCCGCGTCGCGATCGACCTCTACCGCCGCGAGGCGGTGCGAGCCACCGACCCGCTCGAATCGGCGCCGCCCGGCGACACCGCGCTGGTCTCGAGCCCGCACTCGGCGGAGGCGATCTACGACGTGTGGGAGGTCCGCGACGCGATGGCCCAGTTGCCCGCAGAGGAGCAGGAGATCGTCCGCCTCCAGCACCTCGAGGGATTCACCCACGCGCAGATCGCGGAGCGGCTCGGGATGCCGGTCGGGACGGTCAAGTCACGGTCGTTCAGGGCCCATAAACGCCTGGCCGCGATGCTCGGACACCTGCGCGAATGAACCGAATCGGGGTCCTCTACCGTATGCAAGCGAGAAAGGCACGGAAGTGAGCACCAGCGACGACGACCGGATTCTGTACCTGTCGGGTGAGCCTGTGGACTCGCTCACCCCGCAGGAGCGGGTCGAGCTCGACGAGCTGCGCGAGCTGCTGGAGGCGCCCGCCACCTGGGAAGAGCCCGACCCGCTGCTCGAGGACCGCATCGTCGCAGCGATCGCCGAGGAGGCGCGGCGCGCGCGAGTCGACGAGCCCGCGCCCGCGGGTGCGGCTTCGATCGAGGCGCCGGCCCCGGCTCCGGCTGCCCCCAAGCCGAAGACGCGCCGCGTGTTCGGGATCAGCTGGCCGCTCCGCCGGCGGGCGCTCGCGTTCGGCGGGCTCGCGACCGCGGCCGCCGCGATCGTGGTGGCGATCGTGCTCGCGGTCAGCGGCGGCAGCTCGCCGGGGCCCCTGCAATTCGCGATGGTCGTGTCGGGCACGTCGCTCGCGCCTCGCGCGCACGGGTCGGCGACGCTCACCAAGATGCCCTCGGGGTGGGAGATCCAGCTGTCGGCGACCGGGCTGCCGCACCTCGCCAACGGGCGCTACTACCAGGCGTGGCTGAAGAACGCCGCCACCGGGATCCTCGTGCCGGTCGGCACGTTCAACGACGCCGAGCACGTGATCCTGTGGTCCGGCGCCCCGGTAACGCAGTTCCGCGCGTTCAGCGTCACCGAGCAGCTCGCCAACGGCAACCCGGTCTCGTCCGGCCGCCGGGTGCTCGTCGGGATCGCCCACCCGAAGCATTGACGCCGGGCACCATGTAAATCGCAGCAAATCGCCCCTGAGCCGCGGCCCGCGCCCATATAAGCATGGCGACCATGCTTATGTGGCCGGATGGCGACCCG
>Ga0335072_10009510_pt1 | contig 14016 bp, 14 predicted proteins | sample Lox_Sample_21_FD_206725 | JGI IMG/M metagenome (GOLD analysis project Ga0335072, IMG submission 206725) | Soil microbial communities from Loxahatchee National Wildlife Refuge, Florida, United States - Lox_Sample_2.1 | ecosystem: Environmental > Terrestrial > Soil > Wetlands | place: USA...
CAGCAGCGCCATGGCCGCGCCCGGAATCGTTTTATCGCACGCCACCAGCGCCACGATGCCGTCAAACATGTGCCCGCGCGCCACCAGCTCGATCGAATCGGCAATCACCTCGCGGCTCACCAGCGACGCCTTCATCCCTTCCGTGCCCATCGTCACACCGTCGCTGATCGCAATCGTGTTGAACTCCATCGGCGTCCCGCCGGCCGCGCGAATGCCCTCTTTCACTTTGACCGCCAGCTCGCGCAAGTTGTAATTGCACGGCATGGTCTCGATCCACGTATTCGCGACGCCAATGATCGGCTTGGCCAGATCCTCGTCGGTGAAGCCGATGGCTTTCAGCATCGCGCGGGCGGGCGCGCGGTCGCGCCCTTGAGTGATGGTGTAGCTTTCTAATGTCATGTTAGTGAACAGGAGTGCCTGATCCTTTAGCTTACTCCACGTGAAACACCTCTACGAGCGCCAGCATCCCTTCGTCCGGACGCCGCCCGTCGAGCGCTTCGAAGAATGGCGCCATCTCCCTTTGCCACCGCTCGTTCACTTCCCGCGACGCCATCCCCGTCAGCGCCGCCGCAAAATCGGGCGTCTCCAGATAACCAACCAGCAGCCCGTCATCCCGCAGAAACAGCGAGTAATTGTGCCAACCGGTTTCGCTGAGCGCCGCCAGCATCTCCGGCCAAACCGCTTTGTGCCGCTCCTTGTACTCTGCGAGCCGCTCCGGCCGTACCTTCAACAAGAAACAAATCCGTCGCATCACTTCACCTCGACCAGCGGAATCTTCAGCAGCTTCGCCACTTTCGCGATCCGCGCCGCCTGATGTCCCACGCCCAAAGCGCAATGATGCGTGGGCCCTTCCATCGACCATCGATTCAGAAACTCCGCCGGCCCCAGCGCAAATCGCAGCCGCGAATTCGTGTTGCCGATGCGCAGAATCGGTCCCGGCAGCGATTCCCCCTCGGCCGCAATCAACTTCAACCGGCCCTCTGCGGTCTGCGTCAGTCCGAGAATCGTCACCGGCCCGGTCTTCACCTTGAACTCTACCGAAACCCCCGCGCCGCGCTTGCCGTGATACAAGCCCAAGCCCCGCAGCACAGGCCGCGCATCGCTGATCGCAGTATGCCCCGGCCCGTCATGCCCCATCAGCACGAAGCCCTCCCGGAAATCCATCGCGTAAAACTCCGTGTACGAGCCGCCCGCGCCCAGCCGGTCCATCATCAGCATCGCGATGCAATTCTTCAAATCGCCTTCGCCGCTCGCCGGGATGCCGCGCGCCGTCAGCAGCGAATTGCCCAGAATCAGCCCCGCGCCCAACCGCTCGAACGCGTTATCATCGAGGCCGCGGTAATAGTAAGTCAGCCCGTCCAGCGCGAAATCCGCAGCCAGCCGGTCGAGCCCCACCGCCACCCGCACCGCCCAATCGAGACCGCTCTCCTCCACGCTCGGCTCGATCGCAAACGTCTCCCGCGTAACCGCCAGCTTGGCCGCCACTTCATCCGCGCTCGCCGCGGCCACACGCTTGGCCAGATCGTCCATCTCCAACACCTCGACGTGCGCGCCAAGCTGCGCATGCATCATGGTGAAGTCGGAGTACATATCGAGCATGCCCGGATAGGTGTGCCCCAGAAAACCGATGCGGCTCTCGCGCACCGTGCGCGCCACCGCCGCGACGCGGCACCAATCCTCGATCTCGCGCCAAGCCGCGTCCTCCGCCGCTAGCTGCCCCGAGACCACATGAAAATCGATCCGCGCGCGGGCAAACGCGTTCGCGATCTCCGGCACGCAGCACGCCGAACAATTGGCCAGCCACTCGCCCGTATCGGTATGCTCGTAGTCGAGCGCCGCCACCGGCTGCAGGTTCAGCACCAGCACCGGCGCGGGCGATTTCTGCACCACCGGCAGCACTTGCGACGACGTGGCGTACGTCGCCACGTAGCAAAGAATCAGATCTACATCGCCACGCAAAAACACCTGTCCGGCCGCCCGCGCGCCCTCGGCTGAATCCACCAGCCCCGCCGAAACGATCGCCGCCCCGAATCCGCGCACGCGCTCTTCCACCCCGCGCTGGTATCCTTCGAGCCGTTCTTTCAGGCCGGCGAACTGCGGCCAGTACGCTGCCAGCCCAATGCCAAATATCCCGATGCGCGCCGTGGTAGCCATTTCACGCACATCGTAACGCGGCGCGCCAGGGCCGAACGCTACAATAGCTTTTATGTCCTGGTCAACCGTCCGCGTGCCCGCCTCCAGCGCGAACCTTGGACCGGGCTTCGATGCACTCGGCTTAGCGCTCGGCATCTACCTCGATTGCCGCTTCCGCGCCGCCGATCGCCTCTCCATCGCCGTCACCGGGCGCGATGCGTCTTCCATCTCGACCAGCGACGACAATCTGATCTGGCAGACCGCCCTATCCGTCGCGGCAGATGTTGGCCTGCCGATGCCGCCCATCGAACTCGTCATCGACAATCACATTCCGCTCGGCAAAGGCTTGGGATCGAGCGCCGCCGCACTCACCGCCGGCGTCGTCATAGCGAATCGTCTCCTCGGCCTGGGCTGGAAACCGCCCCGCATCCTCGACGAGGCCGCGCAGCTCGAAGGCCATCCCGATAACGTCGCCGCCTGCGTGCTCGGATCCATCGTCGCCAGCGCCATCGATTCCGGAGGCGCCGTACGAGCCGTGCGCCTGGAACTCCCGGCGCGTTTCGGAATCGCGCTGGTCGTCCCCGATTTCGCACTCCCGACCGCCGAAGCCCGCGCCGCGCTCCCCACCTGCTACACCCGCGAGGATGCCGTCTTCAACGTGCAGCGTGCTGCCCTCCTGATCGCCGCACTAGCCGCCGGCTCCACTTCGGCGTTTCCGGCCGCCCTCGAAGACCGCTTCCATCAGCCCTATCGCGTGCCGCTAGTCCCCGGCCTCGGCGAAATCCTCAAGCTCCGCGCGCCCGGCCTGCTCGGCTGCGCGCTCAGCGGCGCCGGTCCATCCATCCTGGTCTTCTACGAGCGCGGCTACGATTCCGTCTGCGGCCTCGTCCGCCAGATCTTCCAGCTTCACGGCCACTGCGCCGAAGTCCTCTTCACCCACATCGCCACCGAAGGCTTCGAGCTTCAAGACTAACGCGCCCTCGACTGGTTCCCGGGTGTCGGACGCAATCAAGGAGCTAAAGCTACAGTAGACGGCCCTTCGCCCGACATGACAGGAGAGAGGCGACACATGAGCGCGAACTGTTGGGATGTGAAGAAATGCGGTCGGCAGCCGGGAGGCAGCAGAGCATCGGAATTGGGTGTCTACCCGGCCTCCACTGACGTCAGGGCTGATGGGCTCAACGGCGGGCATAACGGCGGTCGCATATGCTGGGCCCTGACTGGTACGTCATGCGGCGGGAAGGTCCAAGGATCATTCGCGGCAAAGCTCACGAGCTGCATGGATTGTGAGTTCTACAAACTGGTCAGAACGGAGCAAGGGACCGGATTGCAGTCGGTCTCAGCACTCCAAGCTCAGCACTGAACCGGCGGGTGGCTCGCCAGAACCGGCAGGCGAAAACCAGAGGCCTCGTACCGCCATCTGAAGCTCCCCCGGGCAGGCCATCCTACAAAGATCAGCGTCGCCGACTACGCGCCAACATGGACCGGCGGAATGTTCCAACTGACGTGACCGGCGTTTGAACGAAGCCGCTGGCGCGGCGGACGCTACGCGTGGGTGGTGGTAGCGGCTGTCGGCTGACTGCGGCGGTATTTTGGGTCACAAGGAGGTCCCTGTGACCCATTTACGCAAAATGATGCTGGAGGAACTCCAGCGTCGTAATTACTCTCAGACTACCGCAAGGGCGTACCTGCTGGCAGTTCGGCAGTTCGCCGAGTACTTCCATCGGCCGCCGGATCAACTGGGCCCAGATCACATCCGGCGATTTCAGAGCTATCTTCTGCAGGAGAAGAAGCTCAGCCCCCGATCCGTCGCGCAACGGGTGGCGGCGCTTCGTTTCCTCTTCGTGAAGACGTTAAAGCGTCATTACATGCTGGAACACATCCCATTCCCTAAGGTGGCGCGTCGGCTGCCGATCGTGCTGAGCGAGGAAGAGGTTGGCCGGCTAATCGATTCCGCCAGCAATTTGCTACACCGGACGATGCTAATGACGCTCTATTCGACCGGGATGCGACGCGCCGAGTTGTGCCGTCTGCAAGTCTGCGACATCGACAGCCAGCGCAAGCTGATTCACATTCGAGCCGGCAAGGGCGGCCGTGATCGCGACGTGCCGCTCAGCCCCAAACTGCTGGAAACCTTGCGAGAATACTGGCGCTGGATGAAGCCCAAGACCTACCTGTTCCCAGGCACGGTGAAAAACTGGCGCGCGGATGTCCCGATCAGCGACAAAATCCCATGGCACGCCTGTCGCGAAGCCGCCCAGCGAGCCGGCATCACCAAACACGTCTCGCCGCACACTTTACGCCACAGTTGGGCTACCCACCTGCTGGAAGCTGGTGCGGACCTGCGCACGATGAGGTGGACCCCAAAGGTTGGACAAAATTTGGCCGTCGCTTAGATGGTGCGGCGGGGTAACCAAGAGGCGGCCCGAAGGCCGCCATCCATTCCGGGCTTGACTCGGCGCTCGGGTCGCATCCCTGCGTTGCCCTATCCTCCTATCAAGCCTTCCTATTATAAGACAGCTTTCCAAAACCGGCAAAGAGAAAAGCATCCATTCTGGTCGAAACAGCGATAAATCCTGGGGGGCTTGGGGGGCAAAGCCCCCCCATCACAAGCACGCCCTTTTCCTCTGGCGTCTCCGCGGATACAGATCTGCCGGCGTGCGGTAGTCGAGCGCCTGGTGCGGGCGTCGATGATTGTAGAAACGGAAGTAACGATCCAGCGCCGCATACAGGTCGGCCCCACTGGCGAAGTCGCCGGGATACACGAGCTCGTACTTCAAGCTGCGCCACAGCCGCTCGATGAAAACATTGTCCAGCGCGCGACCGCGCCCGTCCATACTGATTCTGATTCCGCGCTGTTTCAGAGGCGCCAAAAAATCCGCGGCCGTGAATTGGGAACCCTGATCGGAGTTCCAGATCTCGGGTTGCCCGAAGCGCAACGCGGCTTGCAAGGCCGCCAGACAGAAGCCGGTCTCCATGGTATTGGAGAGATCCCAACTGAGCACGAAACGGCTGAACCAGTCCATAACAGCCACCAGGTACAGGAACCCGCCGCGCATCGGAACATACGTAATATCGGTACTCCAGACCTGGTTGGGCCGCTCGATGGACACCCCCCGCAGCAGGTACGGGTAGATCTCGTGACCCGGCGCCGGGCGGCTCAAGTTGGGTTTCGGATAAAGAGCTTCGATTCCCATAATACCCATGAGTCGCTGGATGCGCTTGCGGTTCACCCCCAACGCGACCGCCAGGCGACGGCTGCCGAAGAAGGGGCACTCCAGATACAACTCGTCGAGCCGCCGCATCAGGCGCAGATTCTCTGCGCTCTCCGGCCGCGGCTGATAGTAATAGGTCGAGCGCGGCAGACCCAGCAGTGCGCACTGCTGTTGGATGGTCAAGCGCGGATGTTGGAGATCGATCCATAGACGACGGTCCTCAATCGATAAGGCCAGCTCTTTTTTTTAAAAAGTCCAACTCCACTTTCAGTTGGCCGATTTGTTTGTAGAGCTCGTCCTTTTCGGCGTCGGCCTGCTGGCGCATCTGCTGGCGCCCGTTGCCGAAGATGTCCGGCAAGCCGGCCAGCGCCTGCTTCTTCCATCCCCCGACCTGCGTCGGGTGGACGCCGAAGACCTGGGCGATCTGAGCGGTGGTCTTGTGCGCCTTGATGGCCTCCACGGCGACCTTGGCCTTCAGGCTGGGTGGGTGATTCTTGCGCGTTCGGGGCATTGTCTCTCCTTCATTTTCAATGCCGCCCACCATCTAAGCAAAGGCCTTTTTCGTGTCCAAATTTTGGGGTCCATTACACGATTCAAGTCTTGCTGGGACATGCCAAGTTGGAACATACCATTGTGTATCTCCATCTCTCCCACAAACATCTATCCGCGGTGACTAACCCGCTGGACACGATCACCGTGTCCAGTCCGGACAACATCAAGCGTTCGCGGAGGCTGCAGAAGCCATGAGCCGGCCACCCTTCGAGGTGGCCGACATCATCCGACAATACGGCAATAGCTTCATCGCGAAGAACCGATCCTGGTTGACGTGGCTCCATCTACGCGTGCTGTACGCCATCGAGTTTTGCCGAACGGCCACGCTCGGTGGCCACTTGGATCGCTGTTCCCGATGTGGCTATGAGGTCATCTCTTTCAACTCCTGCCGCAACCGGCACTGTCCGAAGTGCCAGACCAACGCGCGCGACAAATGGCTGGCGGAGCGCAGCAAAGAACTGCTGCCGGTCAGCTATGTCCATGTCGTTTTCACCCTACCGCACGAGCTCTCCTGGCTGGCTTTACAGAACAAGAAAGTGGTTTACGATCTCTTGTTCCGCACCAGCACCGCGACTCTGCTGGAGGTCGCTGCCGATCCCAAACATCTCGGAGCGGAGATCGGCTTTTTGAGTGTGCTCCACACCTGGGGCCAGAATCTTCTCCATCATCCGCACATTCATTGCGTGATCCCCGCTGGTGGTCTGTCACTCGACCACCAGCGTTGGATCCATCCGCGCTACCCATTCTTCTTGCCCGTGAAGGTACTGAGCCGTGTCTTCCGCGGCAAATTTGTCGCCGGCCTGAAACTCGCCTTTCGGCAAGGCCAACTCGCATTCCCCGGCAGCCTTCGGCCTCTGGCCCGAGACAGCGCCTTTCACGCTTTCCTGCGACCCCTCTTTCGTCAAGATTGGGTGGTCTATGCTAAACGTCCTTTCGGCGGGCCGGAGCATGTGCTTCAGTATCTGGCCCGCTATACTCACCGCGTCGCCATCTCCAACCATCGGATTCTGGATGTGGCCGATGGCAAGGTCAGCTTCCGCTGGAAAGACTATGCGCACGGCGGCAAACAACGCAAAATGACCGTTACCGCCGAGGAGTTTCTGCGGCGATTCATGCTGCATGTCCTACCGCGCGGCTTCGTTCGGATCCGCTTTTCCGGCTTCCTGGCGAACCGGCGCCGGAAACAACTTCTACCCCTGTCTCAGCGGTTGCTAAAGGTCAGCCCGCGACCATGTTCTGAGACGCACGGAAACAGCGAGGCGAAGCCGGCTCCAACGTGGCGCTGCCCTCACTGCGGCGGCAGCATGGTGCTCATCGAGAAACTTACCGCTCAACAGATCCGCCGCAGGTCTGTTGACCGGAACCATCTCGTTGACACTTCGTAGGCGGTGTTCAGTCTCGAAGCAGCCGCGTGCTTCGGCACACGCGCTCCACGCCTGCGCCAACAGCCGTCGACACCGGCCATGCCCAGCAAAATCGGTACCATGGCAACCGCGCAGCCCTCAACCTGCGGCCGTTCTGCCCCCGTATAACCGACTCCGCATCCGGAGCAGCCGCAAACCGCCCGTCCGCAAACTCCCAAAATCGATTCAATACCCATAGGGGCCGCGTCCGCCGCAAACGCCAGCGGCTTCGTCCAAACGCCCCAATCGAAAGTGCCCCGGCCCGAAACTCATCCACGCGGACCACATTAATCCGCCGGGGCACTTCCGATTGAGTCGTAGCGTTTCACGGGAGGAATCTAGAAGCCAATGCAGTGTGCGCACAAATAGAGGAAAATGGATTCAGGAGCGATTCGGGGTTCGAATCAACGATGCCTTCACAACATAGCGGTATCGATTTTGTTGCTTATGATCGAGAGGGCCGAGTACTGCTGTTGGCCGAAGCCAAAAGCAGACGTGGCACATCGGAGTCTTGGGCTGCCCGTCTGAGAAGAAACATGCTCTCACATGGGATGCTGCCTCGGTCGAAGTATTTCTTAATCGCAACTCCCGAACGGATGTACCTATGGAAGCAGGAACCGGTTGATCCAGGGGAAGCGCCGCCTGAGTTTACCATCGATGCGGAAAAGGTGTTCCGGCCCTACTTCCAAAAGTTACAACAGGAGCCCTTCAACATCGGGCCAGAGGCATTCGAACTTGTTGTCTTGACATGGTTGAGCGACATTACACGATCAGGCGAACGCAACTTGGAGCAAGGTTCGCCTTCGGCTGGTTTGTCTGAACTCACCGGCTCATTGCGGCAGGCCCGCATCGAAACGAATCCGATGCAATGACGGTCTATGTTGAATCCAACTTCGTGCTTGAGCAATCGCTCCAGCAGGAGGAAAGCGACAGCTGCGCTGAGCTCATCGATCTTGCTTCGAAGGGCCGTATTCTGCTCGCGGTACCCGCATTCTCTCTCGCCGAACCGCACGTGGCCATCTCGGCCAAGGAAAAGGCTCGCTCCAGGCTCAGCAATGATCTGCGACACCACCTTTTCGAACTGGGCAGGTCGAAACCCCATCGTGCAGTTCCGGCAACATTCGAGACACTAGCGTCAATTCTGATCGCCAGCGCCCAGCTTGAACGGGACGGGCTGCGCGACACGATTTCCCGCCTTCTGCGGACAGCCGAAGTCATTTCCCTCGACGCCGCAATTCTGACGTCAGCCGCACAGGTACAAGCGGAATTCGGCATGTCGGGTCAGGATGCCATCGTTCTTGCATCCGTGCTTGCCCACTTGGATCTTCACCATCCGCCGGAGAGCTGCTTCCTCAACCGCAATTCGAAGGATTTTGACGATCCCGACGTCCGCGAGAGACTCGAGGCTCGGGGTTGCGGGTTCTTTGCCAGTTTCGAAGGTGGCTTGCGTCACATTGTTGCGCGAGTCGGGACGAAGTAAAAAACCGGGGGAGTCAACGGGTTCGGCAGACGTTCCAAGAATCAGCAACTGCTCGGCTGTCTGTGCAAACATTGAATTTCATCCAAGTCGCGGAACTAATATGATCGGCGGTTTCGAGCGGATCGTCCCCCGCTCGGAGAATGCAGCGCTTGCGTGCGGCCGGATTACTCCTGGTAAGTCCGGCTCACGTCACTTGGACGAAAAACTCCTTTGCTCGGATACGGCTGCTGCAACGGGCCGGCCATCGACACTCCGGCCCGCGCGTTGGGCCACGGCATTTTCACCCAAGGTGAAACCTGGGATGAACTCCGCGGCAATCTGCTGGAGGCGCTCTCACTGCATTTCGACGACGCTAAGACACGTCCTCGACTGGTGCAAATGCACTATGTGAAGGACGAGTTGATTCCATTGGAAGCTGCAGGAAATTGCCGCGCGGCGTATCGGCCGAGTGGCTGATCAAGGCGCTGGAAGCCGTCGGATACGTGGCGATCCGTCAAAAGGGGAGCCACGTCAGGCTGCGGCACCCAGGAGGCACCATGCACGGAATTCTCACCGAGGTCGCGCTCATGCAATCGACTACGGTCAACTCGCCCGTGGAACGGCTTTGACAAGCGATCTCCGGGCCGCTCCGAAACACCTCGGTCAACGCGACGTGGGCCCTGCAAATGTGAGCCTTATTGGCCCTAAGCCGCCCTAAACCGGCTTCGCCATGTCCCGATGCGTCACCTTCACCCGAAACCCGGCCTCCGCCAAACGCTTGCGAATCGAATCCGCGATCATCACCGAGCGATGATGCCCGCCCGTGCACCCGAACGCAATCGTCAGGTAGCTCTTGCCTTCCCGAATATAGTGCGGCATCAGGTAAACCAGCAGGTCTGCAATGCGATCGATAAACTCCACCGTCTGCGGAAACGAGCGGATATACTTCGCCACGCTCGGATGCCGCCCCGTCAGTTTCTTGAAGCTCGGAATATAGTTCGGATTCGGCAAGAATCGCACATCGAACACCAGGTCGCTATCCGGCGGCACGCCATGCCGATAGCCGAAGCTGGTGACATACACCAGCATCTTAGTCTCGTCGCGTTCGCCGCGGAAGCGCTCGCGCACAAATTCGCGCAGCTCGTGCACGGTGAACTTCGAGGTGTTGATGACCAGGTCCGCCATCCGGCGGATCGCCGCCAGCTGCCGCCGTTCTGACTTGATGCTTTTGGCGATCGAATTCTCCGTGCCCAGCGGATGCGGCCGCCGCGTTTCGCTGAATCGGCGCGCAATCGTGTTGTCGTCCGCCTCCAGAAAAACCAGGCTGGCATTCACGCGATTGCGGATGCGCGCGAAGATCGCAGGGAAGCGCTTCAAGCCCTCGCCTTCCCGCACGTCCACCACCAGCGCCGCTGCCCGGATGCGCGACGAATCCTGCGTCAACTCCGCGAACTTCGGAATCAGATCGACCGGCAGATTGTCGACGGAATAGTAGCCCAGGTCTTCGAGCGCCTTGAGTACGGAACCCTTCCCCGAGCCGCTCAGCCCGGTAATGATGACGAGTTCCGCGGGCCGGTCCGTCACGCGACGTTTCTTAGCCGGATCGGTCTGCTTCGCCATTCGATGCGGATCAGGCCTCGATCAGATCGAAGTTGCCGTCGCGCCGGCGCACCAACACCGCCACGCGGCCGCTCTGGGAGTCGCGGTACACCAGATAATCGCCGCCCTTCTCCATCGCCAGCAACGCTTCATCGAGCGTCATCGGCTTGCGCCGCTCGTGATGATTGATGCGGAAAATCTGGTGTGTCGCCTCGCGTTCCGGCTCGGCGGCCGGTTCCGCCGCGCCCTCCGCGGCAGCCTCCTTGCGCGGCGTCCGTTTGGTGTCCCGCCATTTGGCGCGGACTTTGATCGATTGCTTCTCCAGTTTCTCGATCGCGCCGTGGATGGCGTTGAAGAGGTCCACGCTGGAACCGATCCCCACCAGTTGATGGCTATGGTAGTTCACCGTAACCTCGGCCTGGTGCAGATGCCGTTCGAGCGATAAGATCACGTGCGCTTCCCTCTCTTCGCGTCCATCCAGAAGTTTGCCCACTTTGGCAAACTGCGCCTCGATCTTCTGGAGTTGCGCTGGAGCTAGTTCCACTTGCCTGCCTGTATATGTGATCTTCATGCGTCCCTCGTAATAGAGCAGAACCCAAGGCTCGGCTCTCCAATTTCAAGGGCGAACCCGCCGCTGGTGCGTCGACGGTATTTTCATATCCTCACGGTACTTCGCCACCGTCCGCCGCGTGACGTTGATGCCCTCGTGCTGCAGCGCGGCGGTGATCTGTTCGTCGGTCAGCGGGTGCGCGCTATCCTCCTCCTCGATCATTTTTTTCACCTTGCGCTTCAGCAGCAGTAACGGCGTGTTGCCGCCCAAGGGTCCTTGCACGGCTTCGGAAAAGAAATACCGGAGTTCGAAAACTCCCTGCGGGGTATGTACATATTTGCCCGCCACGGCGCGGCTCACGGTGGAGGGATGCACGCCCACTTCCTCGGCCACCTCTTTGATCATCATGGGCTTCAGGCAGTCCAGGCCGTTGGCCAGGAATTCCGTCTGCCGCCGCACGATCGCCTGGCAGACTTTCAGAATCGTCTGCTTGCGCTGCTCGATATTCTTCATCAACTGAATGGCCGACGTGTAGCGTTCGCGCACATAATCGCGAACCTCCTTCGTCGCGCCATTGTCGCGATCGAGCATGCGGCGATACTGCGCATTCAAGCGAAGTTGCGGCACATCCTCGTCGTTCATCTGGATGATGTAGTCTTCGCCGTCTTTGATGAAATGCACATCCGGTTCCACCGCCCGCGCACCCGCGCCCGAATAGCGCAAGCCCGGCCGCGGATTCAGCCGCCGGATGGTTTTCACCGCGATCTCGATGTGCTCCATCGGCCGCCCCAGCACTTTCGCCAGTTCGCGATACTGGCGCATTTCGAGCAGCCGCAGATGATCGGAAACGATCTGCCAGGCCACCCCGCCGCGGCCGTTCATGCTCTCCAGCTCCAACAGCAGGCACTCGCGCACATTCCGCGCGCCCACCCCCGCCGGATCGAGCGATTGCACCACCTTGAGCGCCGCCTCGATCTCTTCCATCTGGTGATCGCCCATGGCGGCGATCTCTTCGAGCGACGCGGAAAGATAGCCATCTTCATCCAGATTGCCGATGATGGATTCCGCCGCGTCGCGCACCGCTTCATCCAGCACGCTCACACTCAACTGCGAATGCAAATGATCCGCCAGCGTCACTGGCGCGGAAAGAAAAGTTTCAAACGAAGGTTTTTCGACGGATTCCGAAGCGGGGCTCTTGTAACCGGGGTCCAGATAATCGTCGAAGAACGAACCAAAATCGATTTCGTCAAAAGGGTCGGTGGCCGCGGCGGGCTCCACCGGGTCAGTCACCACGGCGTCCGTCGCCTCCAGCGTGGCGATGGTCTCGGCAGCCTCCTGAAACGGTTCCGCGGCCGCCTCCGCCGGTGTCTCCCCCGCGATACCGTTGGTGTGGGCAGCATCACCAAGTGCGGCTTCCAGGATCTGCTGGTCCGAAGGATCCGTGACCCGTTCCGGCTCCAGCAGCGGCAGTAACTCCTCCGGGGTTATCTCCTCGCCGGCTTCCTCGGTGGATTCTTCCAGAACCGGATTCTTGACGATTTCCTGGGTGATCATCTCTTTCAACTCCAGCCGGTTCAACTGGAGTACCGTCACCATTTGGACCAAGCCTGGGGTCAATATCTGCTTCTGCGCGACCTTAAGCTGGAGTGATGGCCGGAGCATGCTCACAATCAATATGATATCACTGGCACTCGCGCGCTCAAGCGTTATTCATAGCGTAGACAGACGATGGGATCGAGGTTCGCCGCACGATTCGCGGGGTAAAACCCGAAGAATAAGCCTACCCCCACCGAGATCAGTACACCGAGTGTGATCCACATCACTGATAACGACGCTGGGATCGAGGGCACCAGCGCACGCACGGTAAAGGCGATCGCCGCACCGCACAAAATACCGAGCGCGCCGCCAATCCCGGAAAGCGTAATCGCCTCCAGTAGAAACTGTACGCGAATATCCGCGCGCCGCGCCCCGATCGCCTTCCGAATGCCGATCTCCTGGGTCCGCTCCGTAACCGAAATCAGCATGATGTTCATCACCCCGATGCCGCCCACCAGCAACCCGATCGAACTGATGACCCCGGTAAGCAGCACCATCGCGCCGGTCAGTTGGTTCCACAGGTCCAGAAAGAAATTGGCGTCCGCTACATTGAAGTCGTTGGGCGCGTTATAAGGCACCCGGCGCCGGCGCCGCATCGCCTCGACAATATCGTCGGTTGTGCGGCTGATGTCCGCATCCGTACGCACCGAAGCGATGATAAATATCTCGCGGATCTCCGGGTAGTTCTTGTGAAAATTGTTCAGCGGAATCACCGCGAACTGGTCCACCCCAAATCCGCCAAACAAGCCCGGATCTTTTTGGAAGACGCCGATCACTTCGTACGGCCGCCCGTTCAGCCGCACCGTCTTGCCGATCGGATCGATGTGCGGAAACAGGGAATCCGCGATCGCCAGGCCGATCACGATCACGTCGCGCGAATGCTGATCGTCGAAGGCCGAAATGAAACGCCCCTCACCGACGGAAAACAACGGTACCGCCGCCGCGTAATCGGATTGCACCCCGCGCAAAATCATCCGCTCGACGTGCTGGGCGCCATAGCGGATCGAGTCCGATGCATCACCCAGATTCAGGCGCTGCGCGAACGCCGTGGCGTACGACAGTCCTTGAACCGTCTGCATCAGATACTGCGCATCGTCGATCTGCAGGTACTTGCGCGCCCGGATATTGGCGGGCAGCCGCGAGAATCCGTTGTAACCGGGAGGAATGCGCGTAATAAAGATAGCCTGTGACCCCAGGCTGCGGATGCGGCCCTGAATATAACCGTTCAGCCCGTCGATAATAGCGGCCACGGATATGACCGAAGTCACTCCGATAACAATGCCGAGGATAGTCAGCCCAGACCGCACCTTACGCGATCGCAAGGTATCCAAAGCCACCAGCAAATTTTCCCGCACTTCGCTGCGAGTCATTTTATTAGCCGCAGATTCACGCAGATACACACGGATTCAAAAACTATTCACCACGCGTTTAATCTGCACCTTCTGCGTACCAAAATTGAAAAGTAAACCAACCTTCAGTCCGGTCGCCTTCAGGTAATTCAGGCATTGA
>Ga0335072_10009511_pt1 | contig 14015 bp, 11 predicted proteins | sample Lox_Sample_21_FD_206725 | JGI IMG/M metagenome (GOLD analysis project Ga0335072, IMG submission 206725) | Soil microbial communities from Loxahatchee National Wildlife Refuge, Florida, United States - Lox_Sample_2.1 | ecosystem: Environmental > Terrestrial > Soil > Wetlands | place: USA...
CCGCGAGGACGCAACGTCACGCTGCGCAGGACCCCCGCGACATCCGCCACCGTCCGGTCGCCACATTCACCGATGGGCTGGGCGTTAATTTGATTGATCTCGGCTTGAACCTCTTCGGCGTGCAGCGCCTCGCGGCCCGCGGTGAGGCGCCGCAGCGGTGGCAGCGCCGCCCTGAGCGTCGGGCCGGCCGAGGCGGCCTGCTGGGTGGCCGACCTTAGCTGGTAGGGCACGCTGGCCACGACCACGCCGCGCTGCTGCAGCAGCCTGGCCTTGAGCCGGAGCGCCGACTGGTTGTGCAGCACCTGCTCCCACCAGTGGCCGAGCACGTACTCCGGGATGAACACCGTCACGATGTCGCGCGGGCTCTCGCGGCGCAACTGCTTGACGTACTGCACCACCGGCCGGGTGATCTCGCGGTACGGGGAGGCCACCACGGTGAGCGGCACCGGGATGTCGGACCGGTCCCACTCGTCCTTCAGCCGCGCGGTCTCGGTCTCGTCCACGTTCACCGTGATCGCCTCGAGGCGGCTCGGCCTGGTGGCCCGGGCGTAGGCGAGCGCGCGCAGCGTCGGCAGGTGCAGCTTGGACACCAGCACGATGGCGTGGTTGCTGGCCGGCAGCGTGACGGCGGCGTCGGCGAGCGGCGGCTCGAGCTCCAGCGCCACGCTGTCGTAGTGGCGGCGGATCCCGCGCATGGTCAGCCAGATCACCGGCATCGCCACCACGACGATCCAGGCGCCGCTGGCGAACTTGCTGACCAGCACGATGACGAGGACCACGCCGGTGAAGCAGGCCCCGATCGTGTTGATAGTCCGGGACCGGAGCATGCGGCCGCGCGCGCCGCGGTCGGTGACGTCGCGCAGCAACCGGTTCCAGTGCCGGATCATGCCGGTCTGGCTGCAGGTGAACGAGACGAACACGCCGATGATGTAGAGCTGGATCAGCCGGGTCGGCGAGGCCTGGAACACGACGATGAGCAGGATCGCGAAGCCGGACAGCAGCAGGATGCCGTTGCTGTAGGCGAGGCGGTCGCCGCGGGTGCGGAGCTGGCGCGGCAGGAACCCGTCCCGGGACAGGATCGAGGCGAGCACAGGGAAGCCGTTGAACGCGGTGTTCGCGGCCAGCACCAGGATCAGCGCGGTGACGAGCTGCAGCAGGTAGAACAGCGGCGAGGTGTTGCCGAACACCGCGCGCCCGACCTGGGCGATGACCGTGTCCTGGTACTTCACGTGCGGCAGGCAGTTCGCCGCGCTCGGGCAGATGTGCACGTGACTGATGAGGGCCAGCGCGGTGACGCCGAAGAACATGGTGACCGCGATGCCGCCCAGCAGGGCCAGCGTCGTCGCGGCGTTCTTGCTCTTCGGCTTGCGGAACGCGGGCACGCCGTTGCTGATCGCCTCGACGCCGGTGAGCGCGGTGCAGCCGGAAGAGAACGCGCGCAGCAGCAGGAACACCAGCAGCAGCCCGGTGTACTGGTGGGCGTCCGGGATCCGGTAGCCGGCGCTCTCCGCGCGCAGCGGATGACCGAGGCCTAGCCGGATCATGCCCCAGACGATCATCAGCACGACGGCGCCGACGAAGCAATAGGTGGGGATCGCGAAGAACGTGCCCGACTCACGGACCCCGCGCAGGTTCATCAGCGCGATCGCGGCCACGACGAGCACGGCGATGATGGTCACGCGCGAGTTCAGCGCGGGGAAAGCCGAGGCCAGGTTCGCGACACCAGCGGACACCGACACGGCGACCGTGAGTGTGTAGTCGACCATCAGCGCGCTGGCGACGACCAGGCCCACGCGCTGGCCGAGGTTGGTGCCGGACACCTCGTAGTCCCCGCCGCCGGACGGGTAGGCGTGCACGTTCTGCCGGTAGGACGCGACCACGACCAGCATCAGCACGCCGACGGCGAGCGCGATATACGGCGTGTACCCGGTGAACAGCGCGACGCCGCCCACCGACAGCACGATCAGGATCTCCTCGGTGGCGTACGCGACCGACGAGAGCGCGTCGCTGGCGAACACCGGCAGCGCGATCCGCTTCGGAAGCAGTGTGTGACCGAGCCGGTCGCTTTGCATGGGCCTGCCGACCAGCAGGCGCTTGACCGTACTCACCATCGCCACGAGCGCATGCTAGGCCGAGCCGAATGGTCACGTACAGGGCAGATAATGAAATCGTCAGCGGTTCCCGGCCTGAGCTCGGTCTAGGCCTGCGGCAGAGGCTGGGGTCTGGCCGTCGGGGGAACGAGAGCTTCCGCGCCGGTTCGCCGCACGTGGCTGGCCTGCCAGGTAAGTCACCGGTGTTAACGGCAGGTCGTAGGTCGTAGTGCTCGGGCGGTATCGAGTCGATCCGGGCAGCGGTAAGGACCGATCCGGGCATTCGAGTGAACCGCTATTCGGCGGGGCCGGCAGTGCGTGGCATAACGTGAGCGGGTTTCCTAATCGCAGGGTGACTATTGACATAGTTGCGCCTATGGCCGAACATCTGCGACGCCTACAGCGGCCCGGCCATGAACGGCGCGCGATCTGATCGCTTCTGCCGGGGGCCGGGGCAGGTCAGGCTTCCCCGTCAGGCCAGCGCGGGGCTCCCGGCCCGGCCCGTCTCCGGCGACATTCGGAGCAAGGTGCAGTGCAACCGTTTTCCCACCGGGACCCCGGCCCGCCGCTACCGGGAGTAACGGTGATTGGCCGGGCTCTGAGGGTGGCCGGGGCTGTTCGGGAAAATCCCATGATCAAGCTAGACAAATAATGTCAATGGCCTTGTGCGGCTACCCGATGTGCGCAATGCTGGCACGGCGGTCACAGGTAAACAATACAGTCAGCGGGAGCAACACGGCTTATGACATTGCTCTATGCCGCTCGTCCGCCGTTACCCGGAGCGATCGGGGTGTCCCGGCGAGTGGCGGACCAGCGTGACCGGCGCACCTCCAGAACCTGGCTTGTCGGGCTGGCCGCTTTAGTTCTGGCCGTCGCCGGATGCGGCGGCCAGTCGAGCGTCGCCCTTCCTGGCAAGGCCGCGCCGACGGCGTCACCTGCCGCGGTTGCCGGTGCGCCGCAGACGCCGCAGGACCAGGTCATCGCGGCGTATGACGGCTACTGGCAGGCGCTCGGCCAGGCGCTGGACGCGCAGAACGCCGCGAACGCGCGCGCCATCCTGGCGCCGTACGCCGCCGCGGCGATGATCCCGTCGCTGATCAGCGGCTTCCAGACCGACTGGGCTCGCGGCGAGATCCAGTTCGGCAGCCCGGTGCTGCACGTACTGAGCGTGCGGATAACGGGCGATCGGGCGAACGTCCACGACTGCGCGGACTTCAGCAACGCAGGCGTGCGAAGCGCCAGCACCGGCCAGGTGATCGGCAGCCTGGGCAATTCCCGAGTCAACATGATCAGCACGCTGGTGCTTACCGACGGCCGGTGGCTGCTGAGCAACCAGGTTCCGGTGGTGTTGTCATGCGTTCCCTGAACCGTGTCTTCCGCTCCGTCCCCGGCATCCTGTTCCTGTCCGCCGCGATCCTGTTTCCCGTTGCCGGGCTCGGGGCCGGGCCCGCTTCGGCGGCCCCGCAGGCCGAGGCCGGAGGCGGCTGTCACTTCCAGCCGATCAACGGCGGATGGCAGTGGGTGTGCACGAACACGACCGGTACTCCGGGTGCGCCCGGCTCCGGCGGACACGGCGGCGGCCCCACCTCGGCGTGCACGCTTACCCCGCTGTCGCAGCAGCAGGCGCAGTTCCTGGGCCTGCAGTGGCCGGCGCCGAAGGGGCATACCTGGGAGGCGATCACCTGCCCGGGGCAGCAGCCGTTCGGCGGGGTGACCCTGGTCAACGACGCGACCGGCGCTCCGGCCGTGACCCCGCAGCAGCTGTCCGAGATCGCGATCGGCGAGCTGATCATCCCCGAGCTGCCGGTGCGGACGGCGCCGCCGCTGCGCCATGACGGGCTGGTCGGGTTGCCGGAGTGGTTCTGGATCCCGGGCCTGTCCTGGGGCGCGGTGCGTAGCCCGAGGGTGACGGCCGGGCCGGTGTGGGCACAGGCGACGGCGGTCCCGACGAAGATCATCTTCAATCCGGGCGGCGGGCTGCCCCTGGTCCGGTGCAACGGCCCCGGCACCGCTTACCAGCCCTCGCTGCCGCTGGCCGATCAGCACACGACCTGCTCCTACAAATACAACCAGCCGTCGGCCGGCCAGCCGGGCAATGCGTACGCGGGGTCGGTCACGGTCCTGTGGAACGTCTCCTGGGTCGGCTCGGGCGGGGCCGGCGGGCAGGTCGCCGCCGGAAGGCCGGTGAGCACGCCGGTGACGCTGCGCATCGCGGCGGGAGAGGCATTGGTGACCAGTTGAGCGGCAGTGATCCAGGGCTCGGTTTCGGGACCGTCTTCCATCCCGAGCCCGAGCCGCCCAGGAACGGCCCCGTCCCCGCGATCGCACGCAGCCAACTGCGGGGACTGCCGCGCCGGCGGCGGCCGGCCATGATCGCGCTGGCGGCGGCGCTCATCGGCGCGGGGATCCTGGCCAGCGCGACGCTCTACCAGCGCGAAGACCGCCAGGTTCCGGTCGTCATGGTCACCACGGCTGTGCCCGTAGGAACCGTGATCACTTCGGCTGACGTCGGCACGACCACCGTCGCGGCCGGGCCCGGGCTCCAGGTGATCCCGGCCCGGCAACTGTCCCAGGTGGTGGGCCTGGTGGCGGCCACGTCGCTGCGTCCCGGCACGCTGCTGGCCCCATCCGAGCTGACCAGCAAGCTCGCGCCGGCCCCGGGCCAGCAGCTTGTCCCGGTAGCGATCAAGCCGTCCGGGCTCCCGGCCAGCGGCCTGGCCCCGGGCGACCAGGTGCTCGTGGTCGCCACGCCCGCGACGGGGGGCTCGACATCGGGTGCGGCGCCGGTGCTGGCGCACCCGGTGTCGGCCGCGGTCGAGGCGGTGGACGCGGTTCCTGACGCGGACGGGTCCGACGTCGTTGACCTGCTGGTCGAGTCCGGCCTCGGGCCGGAGGTCGCCGAGCAGGCGGCCACGGGCCAGATCGCCCTCGTTATTACAAGCCGGACCAACCCGTGAGCCTCTACGCGCTGGTCTCGGCGGGCGGCTCGCCGGGCGTCACCACCTCGGCGCTGGCCCTCTCGCTCGGCTGGCCCGGCCAGGTGATCCTGGCCGAGTGCGACCCCAGCGGCGGCGACATCCTGGCCGGGCTGTTCGCCGGGCACCTGCCGGCCAGGAACGGGCTGCTGGCACTGGCGATCGAGGCCGGGCAGAATCCCGAGGCCGCGGCCGCCGCGTTGTGGCCGCAGCTCATCGAGCTCGACGACGAGCGGGGCCGGCTCTTGCTGGCGGGCCTGTCGGATCCCCGGCAGGCCACCGGGCTGGCGCCGGTGTGGCCGGTGCTGGCCGGCACCCTCGCCGCCCAGCCGGCCGACGTCATCGCGGACTGCGGGCGCCTCGACGCGGGCGGCGGCCCGGAGCCGGTGCTGGGCGTGGCCAGCCTGGTGGTGCTGGTCCTGCGCCCGACGCTGCGTCAGGTGAACAAGGCACGGGCCCGGGTCGAGATGCTGACCCAGATGCTCGGCGGGACCAGCCGCCTGGCGGTGCTGCTGATCGGCGAGGGAACGCACACAACTCGCGAGGTCGCGCGGGCACTCGGGGTGCCGGTGACCGGCACGCTCCCGTACGACCCGAAGGCGGCCGGCGTGCTGTCGGACGGCGTCGGCAGCCGACGAGGGCTGCAGGCCAGGCCGCTGATCCGGGCGGCGGGACCGGCCGGGCACGCGCTACGCGACGCCGTTCCAGGCTCGCGCGCCGGGCAGGCAGGACGGAGAGGGCCACCCTGGCAGCAAGAGCAGCCCGGTCCGCCGGGAACGGGGGCGCGGGAGGCGAACGCGAGCCGATGACGCAGACCTTCCCTCCGTACTCGCACTCGTCCGCGGCGTCGTCTGTCCCCTCATCGGGCCCCGCGTCTCTGCCCCCGCCGCTCCCGTCCGACGGCGGCCCGCCCCCGTTCAGCGACAGGCCGGTGACCGCGCGGCACCGGAGTCCTCAGGTTCCTTCGGGCCTGACCGACACGCGGCTGCGCCGCGGTGTGGCCGAGATCCTGGCCGTCATCGCCGACCGGCTCCAGGACGGCGCCAGCCAGGACGAGGCGCTGCCGCTGATCGGCGACGCGGTCAGGGCCTGGGCCGAGCGGCAGGTCAGGGGCGGGGGCCCGGTCTTGTCGCCCGCGGACAGGGAGGCGCTCGCCCAGGCCGTCTACGACCAGAGGTACGGGCTCGGCCCGCTCGCCGGGTACCTGCGTGACCCGCATGTGGAGAACGTCGACCTCAACGGCTGCGACGAGGTGTGGGTCACCTACGCGACCGGTGAGCGGGTCATGGGAATGCCGGTCGCGTCCAGCGACGACGAGCTGATCACGATGATCCGCAACTGGGCCGCCAGGGGCGGCCAGACCGCGCGTGACTTCTCCGCGGCCTCACCGCTGGTCAGCGTGGCTCTCGCCGGCGGCGCGCGAATGACCGCGACGATGGCGGTTACCCCGCGCCCGTGCGTGTCGCTGCGCCGGCACGGGCAGCTCGACGTGACCCTGGCCCGGCTGGTCCAGCTCAGCACGATCGACACGACGGTGGCCGGCTTCCTGGCGGCGGCGGTCCGCAGCCGCTGCAACATCATCGTGACCGGGGGAGTGAACGCGGGCAAGACCACGCTGCTGCGGGGCCTGGCCGCCGAGATCCCGCCGGGGGAACGGGTGGCCACCCTCGAGTCGGAGTACGAGCTGTTCCTGCACGGAACGCAGCAGCACCCGGACGTGATCGCGTTCGAGGCGCGCGAGCCGAACTCCGAGGGCGTCGGCGGCATCTCGCTGCACGACCTGATCGCGCACGCGCTGCGGCACAACCCGCAGCGCATCCTCGTCGGCGAGGTCCGGCGCAGCGAGATCATGCCGATGCTGGAGGCGATGAACTCGGGCCAGGAGGGCTCGATGTGCACGCTGCACGCCAACTCGCCAAGTGAGGCGTTCGACCGGATCCTGATCCTGGGACTGCGCGGCGGGCTGAGCCTGGCCGAGCGCGCCATTCACATCCTGGTCGGCATGGCCGTCGACCTGGTCGTGCACGTGCGCAAACGGCACGACGGGACCAGGACAGTGCGCTATGTATCGGAAATCCTCGAGGTCATGCCGCCCGGCGATACCGAGCGCCCGGCGGTGAACCGGCTGTTCCTGCCGGAGGGACCGGACGGGCGGGCGATCGCGGCGCACACCCCGTCGCCGCGGATGCTGGCCCGGCTGACCGGAGCCGGCTTCGACCCGGCGCTGCTCGACCGCCAGCGCGCGGCCGCGCAGCAGGCGATGTACCCGGGAGGTGGCTGGCGATGACGTTGCTGGCCGCCTTCGCCGGTGCGCTCATTGTGACCGGGCTGGTGCTCCTGGTGCGCGAGCTGGCGGGCCATGTCCGCCGGCCCGACGTGCCGCCGCCGCGGCGGCCGTTCGCTTCCCTGCGATCCGACTCGGCGGGCCGCAGGGCGATGCTCGCCGTGGCCACCGGACTCGCCGCGCTCGCCATCACCCGGTGGCCGGTGGCGGGCCTGGCCGCCGGGCTGGGAGTGGTGTTCCTGCCCAGGGTGCTCAGCACCCGCGGGCAGCAGCAGCGGACCGCGAAACTCGAGGGCCTGGAGCAGTGGACCCGGCGGCTTGGCGACATGCTCACCGCCAGCCGGGGCCTGGAGGAGGCGCTCGAGGCGAGCGCGCGCTCGGCGCCCGCGGCCATCAAAGAACCGGTGACCGCGCTGGCGGCCCGGCTGAACGCGCGCACCGGTACCGAGGCGGCGCTGCGGGCGTTCGCCGCGGAGATCGACGATCCGGCAGGCGACCGGATCGCGGCGGCTCTGATCATCGCGACCGGGCATCGCGGCGGGGGAGTCAGGGACGTGCTCAACGCTCTGGCCGTCATGATCGCCAGGGATGTGGCCGCACGGCGCGAGATCGAGGCTGAGCGGGCGCAGCACCGCACGACCCTGCGCTGGATCGCGGTCTTCATCGGTGCCTTCACGGTCTTCGCCGTGCTCAACCGGTCTTATTCGAGCCCGTATGGCACGCTCCCGGGCGAGGTGGTGCTGGCCCTGGTCACCGGCCTGTACGCGGCTGGCCTTGGCTGGCTGTACCGGCTCGGCGCGATGCCGGCCGCGGGGCGGTTCCTCGGCGACGACGCGCCACAGGACCGGGGGACCCACTCGAGCCACCGGGCGCCGGTCGGGAGCGATCGATGAGCCTGTGGGTGATCGCGGTCGGGATTCTCGCCGGGGCCGGCATTTTCATCATCATCCGCGAATTGATTCCCGCCCCGCCACGGCTGGACGCGGCCCTGGCCCGGCTGGACCACGGCCCGGCGGCGAGCCCGGCGCCGCCCGGCGGACGCGGCAGCCGCACAGGCCGCCCGGCGGGCCGGCTGGCGCAACGCATCGCGGCGGGCGTCCCGTGGATGCCGGTGCCCACCGCCGACCTCTCCCTGCTCGGCCAGGACCGGGAGACGTGGATCGCCAGCAAGGTCGCCTGCGGGCTGGCCGGGCTCGCGGTCCCGCTGCTGCTGGCGGCGCTCGCGTCGCTGGCCGGGACCGGCGTGAACTGGCCGGTCCCCGTCGCCGCCTCGCTGGGCTGCGGCGCCGCGCTGTTCTTCGCTCCCGACCTGGTCACCAGGGTCAACGCCGCGGAACGGCGGGCCGACTTCCGGCTCGCCCTGACCAGCTATCTCGACCTGGTCTCGCTGGAGCGCGGCGCGGGAGCGGGGCCAACCGAGGCCCTCGAGGCCGCCGCCGAGATCGGGGGCGGCTGGACGTTCCGGCGGATCTCCGGCGCGCTCGACGCGGCCCGCCGGTCCGGCGCGCCGCCGTGGGCGGCGCTGGCCAGGCTGGCACGCGAGACCGGGATCGCGGAGCTGGCCGACATCGCCGACATCGCCGAGGTCGCCGGACACGAGGGCGCGAAGATCCTCGACACCCTCGCCGCCCGGGCGGCGTCGATGCGCGCCCAGGCGCTCGCCGCCGACCGGGCGAAGGCAGGTTCACGCAGCACCACCATGGTGATCCCGATCGCGCTGCTCGGCGCCGGATTCCTGCTGCTGCTGATCTTCCCCGTGGTCTACCGCACGTTCGGGCCGGGATAGAGGCCGGCGCCGAAGAAGGGAGTTGCCCGATGGACCCCATGTTCCTGTACGTCAGATACCTGCTGGACCGGGCCTGGTGCCGGGCCCGTGCCGCGCTCGACGGCAACCCGGAGTCGGGTGCGCTCACCCTGGAGTGGCTGGTCATCGGCGCGCTGCTGGTGGTCGCGGCCACGGCCGCTGCCGCGATCTTCAAGAACAAGGTCGAGGCGTACGCGCATTCACTGCCCTGACCATGATCCTTCGTCGGCGGGTCGGCGGCCGTGACGCCGGAGCCCTGATCCTCAGTTACCTGATCGTCGTCCCGGTGTTCATGCTGGCCGTCATGGTGATCGTGCAGAGCGCCCTGTGGTACCTGGCTCGTGAGGCGGCGCTCGCGGCCGCCCGGCAGGGGGTCGACGCCGCGCGGGTGCCCGGCGCCGCGGCCGGGGCCGGGCCTGCGGCGGCGCTGGCGTTCGTCCGCGACTCGGCCTCCGGCTACCTGCAGGTCCCGACCGCGTCCATGTCGGGAACTCAGGACGCCGGTGGCGGCGCTACGGCGACGATCCAGATCACGGTGACCGGGCACATCCCGACCTTCGTGCCCGGGCTGGTCATCAACATCAGCCAGGCCGTGCAGGCGCCGGCCGAGAAGTTCGTCGCACCATAAACACCGCAGTTTGCAGCACCGCAGTTTGCAGCACCGCAGAGAACGGGAACCGCCGTGCCGATCACGCCATGCAGAAGCGGCCACCGGGCGCGCGACAACGCCCGCCAAGACGCGCGCCGCAGCATCGGCCCGGAGCGCCGCAACGGGATGGGCGACAACATCGCCCCGGAGCGCCGCAGCGCCGCCGGCAACGCCGTCGGCGACGACGCTGGCAACGCCGCGCTCGAGCTCGTTGTGCTGGCCCCGGTGATCTTCATCCTGATCGCCCTGGTCGTCGCCGCCGGGCGCACCTCGATCGCCCAGGGATCGGTGGACGCGGCCGCCCGTGACGCCGCGAGGCAGGCGTCGATCTCGCTGACCCCTGGTGCCGCCCAGGCGGCCGCCCAGTCGAGTGCGCAGGCCGCGCTCAGCGGGGACGGCCTGGACTGCCATCCGAAGGTCCATGTCGACACGACGCAGTTCACCGAAGTGCCCACCGGCCTTCCCGCCTCGGTGACCGCCACGGTCCGCTGCCAGGTACCGCTGTCCGACCTCGTCGTCCCGGGCCTGCCCGGCAGCAGGACCCTGTGGTTCAGCTTCTCCTCGCCACTCGACCCGTACCGGGAACGGTGATGTCACAGTGACCGTCACACCGAAGTCGCACACTCAGCCAGTGGAAACGGCCGGCCTCGCGCCGGGAGACGGGAGAGGCGGGAAGCGCCGGATGAGATTACCGGGCGGACCGGACGACGGCGACCGGGGCTCGATCACGCTCATGCTGCTCGCGCTGTTCGTGGCCTTGATCGCCCTGGCTGGCATCGTTATCGACGGCGGCGCCAAGCTGAACCAGGCCGAGAACGCGAACGCGATCGCGCAAGAGGCGGCCCGAGCCGGAGCCGGCATGGTGAACCAGTCGACCGCGTACACCAGCGGCAGGTTCATCGTTGACCCGGACCAGGCGGTGGCGGCGGCCTGGCAGTACCTGGCCAAGAACGGCTACGACCAGGCCAATGGCTACATCGACAGCGTGTCGACCGCCGGAACCCACTCGATCCGGGTGACCGTCACCGTGACCAGCCAGACCCACGTGCTGTCGATCATCGGCATCGACAAGATGACTTCGACCGGCGCGGCCACGGCCTCGCTGGTCACCGGCGTGACGGGACCGGGACGGTGACGGCCCGGGCCTCCCGCGGCCGCCGCCCGGCGGCGGTGATGCGCGGCGTCGTGGCGCTGGCAACTCTGGCGGTCCTGGTCATCGGCCTGCCGCTGGCCCTGTACAAGCTGGGTGGCGACCCGCTGCCGGGACACGTTCCATCCTGGCACCACGTCACCACGTTGCTGATGCACCGCGACAACGGGTCGATCTTCCTCGGCGCGGTCCGCGACGTGAGCTGGATCGCGTGGGCGCTGTTCACCGCCGCCGTGATCACCGAGACGCAGGCCGCGCTGCGCGGGCGGCGTGCGCCCAGGCTGCGGATCGGCGGCATGCAGAACGCGGCCAGTTGGCTGGTCGCGATCGCAGCGTTCGCCTTCACCGGCCAGCCTGCCGCAGTGCTCGCCAGCGCGCCCGCCTCGGTCGCGGTCGTGTCCGCGGTCCGGCCCAGCCCGCCGCCGGTGCGCCCGGCCGGCCTGCTCCCGGAGCGTCCGCCCGCGCAATGGGCGGACCGTTTCGACGACCCGGCCGCCGCCGTCCCGCGATCCATCGAGCTAACCGCCGACCTGCAGGCCTCCCAGCTGACCGCCGATCCACAAGCTCCCCAGGTGATGAGCATGGGATTTTCCCAGATGGTAACTGTCCGTAGCGGTGACTGCCTCTGGACGATCGCTCAGCGCTACCTCGGCAACGGGGACCGGTATCCCGAGATCGTCAACCTGAACCTCGGGCACGACATGGGCGACGGCCACCGTTTCACCGATCCTTCCGTGGTGTGGCCAGGCTGGGTGTTGCAGGTGCCAACGGGCCAGGCCGCGGCATCCTCGCCGGCCGCCCCCACACACGGGACGACCCGACACGGCGGTCACGTCTCCAGCGACCCGCAGTTCGGCAGCCCGCACCCGGCGGCCGGGGCCAGCGCGCCCGCCGTGGACACGGCCGGCGTCCCCGCGGCAACGCCCGCGGCGGCGACGCCTCCGCCGCAGGCCGCAGCCGCTGCGCCGTCGGCCCCGGCCGCTGCGCCGTCGCAGGCCGCGCCCGCTGCACCGTCGGCCGCGGCCACCCATCGGCCGGTCTCGACGCGCGCGGCTGCGGAGGTCGCCGAGGTCAACCGGATTCCGTCCGTGGCGATATTCGGCGCAGGAGTCCTGGCCGGTGGCGCGAGCGTCGCGCTGGCCCGGATGCGCAGGCGCCAGCGGCAGGCCCGGCGTTTCGGCCGGCGGATTCCGCTCCCGGCCAGCGCGCCGGTCGTCGCGGCCGAGCAGCGCCTGCGGGCCGCCAACCGCGCGTATGCCACGGCGCCGGAGTGGGAGCAGGTTTCGGGCGCGCCGTCCGTACCGGCCTCGTATCCCGACCGGGCGCGCGATCTCGCTCCACTGCGCTACGAGGCCGCCCCCGAGCCGGGAACCGGGCTCTACGACGTCCCCGGCGGCGTCGGCGGGAGCGGGCTGTATGACGGCCCGAACGGCGACTCCGGCACAGCGCTCTACGACGGCGGTGCAGCGCACCCGGCCGAGCCGTGGTATCCCGATCGCGCCTCGCTGCTCTACGACGGCGTGGACGCCGAGTTCGGGTCCGGGCTGTTCGATGGCGCCGCCATGGACCAGCAGACCAGCCAGCAGACCAGCCGGCAAACCGACCAGCAGACCGGCATCCAGAACGACCCCGGCGCCGCCAGCGAACCAGCCCCGGGGACAGAGCCGGCGACCGCGTTGCGCGCGGCGCTCAGCCAGCTCGGCGCCGCCCTGATCGCCGGGCGCCAGCCGATTCCGGGCATTGCCGGTGTCTGGGTACACCGGTCCGGGCTGGAGTTGCTCCTGGACAGCCCCTCCAGCGAGCCGCCTCCGCGCCCGTTCGCGGTGCCTGGCGGAAGGCAGGGCAAGGCCTGGAAGCTGGAGCTGCCATCGCCCATGCCGCCGCGGCCCGGCGGTGCCGGGGATCTGCTTCCGGGACTCATGACCGCCGGCATCGCTGGCGACGGCGGGTACGTGCTCATCGATCTGGAGTACCTGCGGGTCACCACCGTGGACGGCCCGGCGGACCTGGCCGACCTCGTCCTGGCCAGCGCCGCGGCCGAACTCACGACCAGCCAGCTCGCCGGCTGGTACGACCTGATCCTGGCCGGTTTTCCCGAACTCGACCCGGTGGACGGGCGGGCGACGAGTTGCGCAAGCCTGGCCGAGGCACTGGACCTGCTGGCATCCAAGGCCGTGGCACTGCGGCGCAGGCTCGGCGATGCCGGCCGCTCCGACGTGCGGCGGCGCCGGATCGAGGAGCCGGGCGACGAGGACTGGGCGCTGACGCTCCTGGTCAGCCGCACGGCCCCGACCAGCGAGCAGCTTGCGATGCTGATGGACCTGGCCACCGAGCCCGGCGGCATAGCGGCCCTGGTGCTCGGCGGCGCGGATGCCCCGGAAGGCCATCCCGCCCCGGCCAGCTTCCGGCTCAGCCCCGACATGTCCCGCCCGGACGGGATCGTCGGCCACCTCGCGCCCCTGCACCTCGATGTCTGGCCGCAGCCGCTCACCAGGAGCGACTACCAGGCCCTGGCCAGCCTCTTCGCCACTGCCGCCGAGCCAGGCGACGTGGCCGCCGACCAGCCGCCGTATGACGGCTCAACGTGGCCGCCGGCGCCGGGCCTGGTCGGCCTCGAGGAACCTCCCGGCCCAGAAATCCTCGGCGATCCCGTGCCCGCCGCTGGCGATCCCGTGCCCGCCGCCAACGTCACCGTCGCCGACGCCGTCGACGCCCCGGCCACCGGCCGACACGCCAGGCAAGCCGGGCAAGCCGGGCAAGCCGGGCAAGCCGCGCCGGATCGCCCGGCCCAGCCCGGCAGCGACAACGGTGCCCAGGCGCCCAGCCTGCGCATCGGCGTTCTGGGCACGTTCACGGTCAACGGGGCCCCGGCCGCGCTGCAGCCCGCGCAGAGCCAGCTCATCCTGGCCCTCGCGCTCAACGGCCGGGACGGCCTATCGAACGCCCAGCTGTGCTACCTGCTCGGCGCAGACCCGGATCATCCGAAACCCACCGACTCGCTGCGTCAGCTCATCGTGCGCACCCGCAGGCAGCTCGGCCGTGCCGCCGACGGGCGGGAGTGGA
>Ga0335072_10009512_pt1 | contig 14014 bp, 17 predicted proteins | sample Lox_Sample_21_FD_206725 | JGI IMG/M metagenome (GOLD analysis project Ga0335072, IMG submission 206725) | Soil microbial communities from Loxahatchee National Wildlife Refuge, Florida, United States - Lox_Sample_2.1 | ecosystem: Environmental > Terrestrial > Soil > Wetlands | place: USA...
ACGGATGTCCCCCGGCCGTTCAGGCCGGTCAACGATCCCGGATTAAAAGGCAACAATCAATCGCATCACATGTTCATGCTACGTTCGGGAATTTGGCCGAAAATCGACCGACCGTGTACTTGGGCCTAATCCAGGCTGGTGTCCTTCAGCCGCTCGCGCCCGAGCGCGCGTGTCAGCCGTTCCCGGCTGCCCAGCTCGTCCGCCCCCCAGTGCAGGTCCACCCGCTCCCGATGCCGCGACAGCCCGACATAGGCCGCGTGCCGGTCCATGTGGCTGGTCGCCAGCACATGCGCCCGGTCCACCGTCACCCCCTGGCTCTTGTGAACCGTCGCCGCATACCCGTGGTCGATATGCGCGTAGTCCTTCACGTCGAAACCGATGACCGGCCCATCGTCCAGCCGCACCACCAGCCGGTCGCCCTGGCCGGGCACATGCCCCTCGATGCGCTCGACGGTGCCGAGCGTGCCGTTCTTCACTCCGAGAGAACGTTCGTTCCGCAGGAAATACACCCGCTCCCCCACCGCGAACGCCCGCGCCCCGCGCTCCGTCGCCACCCGGTAGGTTTCCCCCAGCTCGCCGGCGGCCTGCCGCACCGCCCGCGCCCGCTCGTTGAGGTCGCGCACGTCGTCGCGCCGGTACGCCAGCATGATCTGCCGCGCCTGCGGGTTTTCCCGCCGTGCCGCATCCCACCCGGCGATCATCGCGTCCTTGGCATCGGTCAGCGTCCCGTGCCCCGTCACCATCCCAGCCCGCTCGTACCGCGCCAGCGCCGCCTCGGTCCGCCCGGTCGCCAGCTCGCGCGTCGCCTGCTGCTGCCAGGCCTCCCGCTGCCGGCGGACCTCGGTGATTTCCGCCGCGCCGACCCGCTCGGCGATCGCCCGGAACGCCGCCCCCGCCTCGATCGCCTGCAACTGTTCCGGGTCGCCCACCAGCACCACCTTGGCCCCGGACCGCTGCGCCGCCGACAACAGCCGCTCCATCTGCCGCGAGCCGATCATGCCGGCCTCGTCCACCACCAGCACATCCCGGTTCGTCAGCGCCTCGCGGCCCTGCTCCCATTGGAACAGCAGGCTGTGCACCGTCCGGCTGGCGATGCCGGCGCCGCCCTCCAACTGCTGCGCCGCAATCCCCGACAACGCCGCGCCGCGAACGTGATAGCCTTCGGCCTCCCATGCGGCGCGCGCCTCGCCCAACATCGTGCTCTTGCCAGTCCCGGCGTACCCCACCACCACGCTGAGGTCCTGCATCTGCGTCACGTGTCGGTACGCCTGCGCCTGCTCGCGCCCCAACGCCGTGGATTCCTGAAGCCGCCGCCGCAGATTCACCCGGTGCGCCTGGCGCTCGGCCAGCTTGCCGGCGGCACGTTCCATCCGCTGTTCGGTCGCCAGCATCTCCCGCGTGGTGAACCGCTCCTGCCCGCGCCCGTCCTGGCCCAGCCGCACCAGCTCGGGCGACGCCTCGACCTTGGCCATGGCTGTGGTGAACTGCTCGGGGTCAGCGGTGTGCCGGTCCACCAGCCGCGCCAGGTCGCGCCGCGTGAACGTCGATTGCTGCCGCGTCAGCGCCGCCAGCACCACGGACGGATCGGCGATGATCCGCTCCCCGTTCCGCCGCGCCACGGCCTCATGCTCGGCCGCCCGCTCGGCATCCTCGCCGCGCGCTTCGCGCCGCGCCCCTGCCGGACCGATCTTGTTCTGCGGTTCCAGCGCGATGCCCTGCGCCGCGTGCGAGCGGTGATCGATCTTCAGATCGTGCCCAAGCTCGGCCAGGCGCTCGTTCGCCAGCTCCGCCCAGCGTTCCCGCCAGCCAACCAGCAGCTCAGTGCGGTTCCAGTCCCGCACCTTCTTGCCGAACCCGTCCGGCCCCACCTCCCGCATCGTCAGCATGACATGCGCGTGCGGTTGGTCCTCGCCACTGGCCGTGCGACCCCAATGCACGTTGAGGTCCGCCACCATCCCGCGCGCCACGAACTGCTCGCGCACGAAATCCTGCGCCAGACCGATCGCCTGCGCCTGGGTCAGCTCGCGCGGGAGAGAAATCTCGATCTCGCGGGCAAGCTGCGCGTCCTTCCGCTTCTCGGTCGCCTCAACCTCGTTCCACAGCGTCGCCCGGTCGGCGAGGCGTGCCGGCACGCCTTCGGGAAGCAGGATTTCCGAGTGGATCACCCCCGCTTTGTTGGTGAAGTCGTGCGCCCGGCCGAGCCTGTCATCCTGGAGTTCCGACGCGGACCGGTACGCCGCTGCGGCAACCGCGCTGCGCCCGTCCGCGCGGCTGATCACCTTCGCCGAGAGATGGTAGATCGGCACGGGTCGGCAGGCTCCGGTCGGTCGGGTCTGGCGAGGTTATCCGACGCGACGTTGCGCAGCAACGTATAAGCGCGCACTCACATAATCCTGACGGTTTTTCGCCGCTCGCCGCAGCGTGAGTGACGCGGTGCAGCGGTTGGCTTTATTGTGCGGTCCCTACCCTGCAACCGGAGACCCGCTATGCGCAAGCCTGCTGATCTCGACGCTCAGATCAAGGCACTCCAAGATAAGGCTAAGTCACTGAAAGACCGGCAGAAGACCCAGCTCGGTGAGCTGGTGCTGGCGACAGGGGCCGATTCACTCCCCTTGGAAGCACTGGCTGGCGTACTGTTGGCAGCCGTCGAACAGGCTCGCGACAAACCCGAAGCCGTCGCGAGGTGGACCGATCGCGGCACCTCGTTCTTTCGCGGGGACACCAAACAGGGCGGCCGGGGAAAGCGTAACGGGGCCGGTCAGCCTGCTCCGGGACCTGCAAGCGACGGCGCGCCTGCTGCGCCGGGCAGCCGTCCAACGGCATAGGCTGGATGCACAGATGGCCCGCACCGACATGCGCGACTGGGCCAAGGCACGCCGCGAGCGCACCCGCCACCTCATCGAACTCGGCGGTCTCGTCCACAAGGCCGGCCTGGTCGAGCTGCTGCGCGACGACCGCGCCACCCTCCTCGGCGCCTTCCTCCACCTCGCCGATCAACTCCACGGCGCCGAAGATGCCGGCGACGATCCCCACCACCTGGTCACCCGCTGGCGCCGCCGCGGCCTCCGCACCTTCGATGCCGATCGCGAAACCCCAGCTACCACGTCTCTGCCACCAGCACCGCCACGCTCGGCCACATGACGACAGGCGCTTGTGCTGCCATGCTGCGCGTCGCTGGCATGAACGCGGTGTTCGCCGGCCAAGTCAGCAGCGGGATTGTGGAGCGGATTGAGGACGCAATGCGCAACCGTATCTTCCACCAAAGGACGATCGCTGGCATGACATTCGAGGGCCTTATCTCGGCCGACGGCCCCTACCTCTCGGGTCCGACACAGGGTGGGGTGGCACTCGGACCTGCCGGCCTGCGGTACTTCCAGCCCGCATCGCGCAGCACCCGACACACGCCGCCGCTCGGCTGGTGGGTGGTGAAGTATTACGGCGAAGAACGCATCTTCCTGCCCGGCTTTGATCGCACCGCGGTACGTGACCTGTCCGGTGAGTTTGGTGTGCCCGTCCTGGGTGAACACGCCCCTGAGTATTCCGACCATGTGCGCCGAGAATATTTCTTCACCTCGCCAGCCTGGGACGCATTGCGCCAGTGGGTGACCAGGCACCCACGCATCGCCAGGGCAAATGCTGCGTGCGACTCTTATCTGCCGCGTTGGTATGATCGGGCGATGATCGAAGCCAATTCCGTCTCTTTTGATGACACTGAACGACCTGGTGCCGCTCCGTGATCAACCTGCCGCCCGAAATCACCTTCGCAAAACGCTTGTTGCCGGAGGGCGGCTGGTCCTTCGACTTCCGTCACCGTACCCTTGGCGCCCTGGGACGCATCCTCCTGCGCGACCTGCCGGGTAGCCCGGGCACGCATGTGTCTTATGAAGTGACCGGCGACCCGGCAGACCCCATGACCGCACAACGCCGCGTCATCTTCGAGCCGCTCGGAATGGAAATCGCGCGCCAAATGGAACTGGCCACCGGACCCTATGCCGGTCCGCAGTCCGTCGCACCGCCAGCACCGCCTGCCGAACCTACCCAGGTCGTCGAGAGCAAGCTCATGCAGTGCCGCTCCTGCGATGCCTTCGTCGCCTTGCTGATCTTCGCGCCGGACGCGACCGACGCCGGGCGGTTCGAGGACTACGCACGGCTCATGTATCCCGAGTACTCCCGCCGGCATCTGCCGGCTTGGATCATCGGTCCGGCCGCCGGCCCAGGCCCCACTGACCCAGCCGACATCTTGCAGGTCTGGCCCACCCGCAAGCCAATCCAACGGCTGACGCCCGGCCAGTTCAACCCTCGCATCCGCCGCCTCGCCGCTCGCCACTGCCGATGAGGATGCCGCCGGTAGCGGCCATTGGTTGTCAGATAATAAGAACAAACCAAGAACAATCGTCACCATCAGTGCATCCGCCGCGGCGAGCGCTCCTCCCCTCCCCCGGCCCGCCGCTCGCGCGAGCGCAAGCCCCAGATCGTCCGTGCCAGGTTCAGCTCGCCCGCCTTCGCCTTCGCTACCATCCCGTGGAAATACCCGCCCGGCGAGGACCGGAAATGACCCGAGGGCTTGGCCGAGACGATCGCCACCGCGATCGCCGCCTCCTCGCGGCCCATCGCCACGCAGGCCTCGCCCCAGAGGGATTTCGACACCCCGAGTTCGCCGCGCAGCCAGTCGGCCGCGTCCACGATCGCCGGCCAGGTCGGCGTCGGGACGGCGAGATAGGGCCGCAGTCGCGGCGCCAGCCGCACCAGCTCCTCCGTCGAGAGCTTCAGCACCGTCCCTTCCACCCGCTCCGGCCGTGCGGGTTTCGCCGCCTGCGGGGCTGGTGGCAGCTCCGGTGCTGCCTGGGGGGGCACGGCCTCGCCCGCCGGTGCGCTACACCCCTCGTTGGCAATTACCGTATCCGTCTGCGGATTCAGGGTTGAGTTGTAGGTATCTTGGTGGGGGCCGTTTTCAGGCCCCAAGGGGGCTGAATCTACAGCTTCCGGAGCGCTCTCCCTGGCCTGGAACAGCAGGTTTTCCAGGCGTTCGCGTGCCGAACGCTGCCGGCGCTCCAGGCTTTCAACGCCAAGCACCATTTCGTCGGGCCGTTCGACCTTCTTCAGCGCGTTGGCCAACACACGGGTCTCGCGGGCCAGGCTGGCCCAATCCTCGCCATCGAGGTGGTATTCGGCGGCGGTTTCCAGGATCTGGGTGATGCCCTTGCGCGCGATCGTCGCCCGCCGGCGCAGCCGGCCCATCTCAGCGCGCTCCGCCCGCGCCTCCTCCGCCAGCCGAACGAACTCCGGATAGCGCGCGGCAATGGGAGATAGGTCGAAGCCGTAGGCCTCGGTGATCCGCCCGGCGCGGTCCCGCACCCCGTACCGCTTGCCGTTCGGGCTGTCCTTCATCGTCACCACCCCGGCCTCGATCAGCGCCCGGTTCAGCGCCTTCACCCGGCTTTCCGACAGGCCGAGCGCTTCCTGCTGCAAGCCGGCCGACGGCCAGACGATGGGGCGCCCTCCCCTCCCCCAGTCCTGCGGCTGGGTGAAGCGGAACAGCCAGTCCACCGCGTGCACCAGACGCGGCGACAGCCCGAGTCGCGCCGCCGCCGCCTTGAACGCCGCCAGCAACTGTCCAGGCGCCTCCACGCCCTCGGGCAGGCCATCGAAACCCTCGGCCGCGCGGTCGGCCCTGAGCAAGCTCGGCGTCAATCGTCGGAAACCGGTCGGGGTGCCGGCACAACCTTCCCCGAGCGCCTCTCGAGCGCCTTCCGTAGCCATCTCGATCTCCTCCTGTGGTGAGATCGCGACGGGCAAGCCCCTCCCGTGAGCGGAAACGGCAATTTCCGCTTGATGGCGAGGCGTCCGCTGGCTACGTTGGGGTTCTCATCACTTCCCCGACGTAGCCAAACAGGCCCGTCACGAGTTCCGCTTAAGCCCGCCCGGCAAGGCGGGCTTTCGCATTTTCAGGTCACTTTACTGGGCGGCTGCCCCTTTTCCTCTGACGGCGGTTGAAGATAGAGCTTGATCCCTACGACTCGGGCGGGATCGATCAACTGTACCTCTGGTCAGAGCGCTGTCCAGAACTTTCAGGCTGCGGAAGTGCCGCAGACCCGATTCGTGACGACTATGCCGCACCCCCGCTAGGCTGCATCCTGTAATGCACCGTGGGCCTCCAAGAAGCGCCGAAAGGCCGTGAGGACGAAGGAGGCCATGGTCACGTTCGCCCGCTCGGCGAGCCGGCTGGCCTCCGCCTTCAGGACGCCATCGATCCAAATCGTCTTGCGGACATACCTGCTGACCGGGGTCGCAAGGAAATGCACTCGGTCCCCACGCTTGATGCCGTCCACCAGCTCCGCGATGGCCTCCTCGTGCAGGTCCCGCGCATAGAGCCGCGGGTGCCCCTCTCGGCTGCGGTCTGCGTTGCGCGCGTCCACAAGCCGCTGGAAGGCTTCTGGGAAGCCCTCCGGTTGGGCTGCCTCAAGATTTACTGCGTTCAGGGATCGTTCGGTGCGAGGACGCGGCATTCGTCAGGTTTCAGCCGTTGGCGGCGGGTTCATCGCCTTTTACCGACACCCTCGTGCTTTGCACGACAGAATTCCGCCCGAGACAGCCTGCGCTCATCGCGACCGCCTCTGCCGCTGCGGTACCAGATCTTGTGGGTCAACATGGATTCCAAGCTTGGTAAGCCCCGTGAAGAGCAGGGTACGCATATTGTGGCCCCCGTTCGCCCGAAGATACGCTGCGATGTTCTCCATGAGATAGGGCGGGACTTCGAGGCTAGTCGATATTCCCTTGGGCCTCATCCGGTCAGGGTCAACCGCCTTCGATTCGGCAGGCGCGGCTTCTGGCGTTGCTGGTGCTGGAGATGCCGGCGGCGCCGCGCCGCGCTGCTCCGCTCCCGCCGGTGGGGCCGGTGGCTGCCCCTTCGGCGCCAACACGTCCCCCAGCTTGTCCATGTTCAGTTTCGCAGCACTCCGGCGAGCCGGCGCGTGCGTCTGGGTGTCAGACATGCTGCTTCTCCTTCTTGGGAGCCTTAATCAACCCGGTGGCTTGGCCGAGGAAATCCCATAGCTGCTGGACTTCTGCTGCCGCTTTCCCCTTCGGCTCGATTTCCTGAGCCGTTCGGCTATCGTTGAAGGCGGTCTTGAACAGCATGCGGTGGCACATGATCCCGGCCAGCGGCCCATACTTAGACAGAGCCATCGCGGCGTCCGTGGCCTGAGAAGTCCCTGGCTTTACAAAGGTCAGGGCGAAGGCATACGGCCGGTCTAGCTCGCGAATGAGTTCAACCGTTCGGCCGATCGCTTTCAGGTCGGTGATGCCGTCCTGGGTCGGCACCAGGACGAAATCCGCGTAACGCATTACCGACCGGATCGCGTCGGTCAGAGCCGGCGGCGTGTCGATGATGACCAGCCGCGCCCCTGCCTCACCAAGGCGATCCAGTGTGGCTGGTAACTCGAGAACCCCGCCCCTCGCGAGTTGGGGAGTTTCTGCCTCCCTGTCCTGCCACCATTCGGCTAGGCTCTGCTGAGGGTCTGTGTCGTAGAGCACCACAGGGCCATTGCCGGTCGCTTCAGCGGCGACTGCCAGATGGGCGGACAGCGCAGTCTTCCCAACACCGCCCTTTTGGCTGGCGAGGACAATGACGACCGGCCTCGGCATATGGTTTCCCTCCAACTTGGAACGGCCTTACAAGGCTACAAGGCGATACGGTAGAACATTGCGCGGCAACTACCTTTTTAGGCTGAAGCCTTGACGCCTTGCAAGTTTTCAACCTCAGTGCCTTTCAACCATTTACCTTGTAAAGGCTACAACCTTTTAGGGCTATTGCCTCATAAGGCAATAGCCCTATTGCCCTACAGTGTAATTGCCCCACCTTCAAAATTCCGACCCGTCAATCACAGATACCTTACTACCTTTTAAGGTTACTGCCTTAGATTGGGGCGCCATCATGGCTTAATTGTCTCAGGCGGCTGCTTGTAGGGATCGATCAACACCACGCCTCGGCCGAGGACGTGCCGGACATTGCGCGTTACCAGAACGAGCTCGTGCACACTCGCAGTCGCCGCAAGAGCGGTGTCGTCGGTGTGCCTCTCGTGTTCGGCCAGCATTTGACCCCAGGCAGCAGCAACGGCGTGGTCCACCGGCAAGATGCGCCCATCGAAGGCCGCGAAGATGGTGGCAACGCGCGTCTCGATCACCGCCGCCACCTCGGGCTTTGAAACGCGCAGCTTGATGATCCCTTTCGTGACCTCGCGCACGGTCAGCGCGCTGATCGCCAGGTCCGCGTCATCGACCGTGTCCAGCCAAGCACAGACGTTCACGTGCGGCTGCTGCTTGCCGATTTCGCGAAAGACGTTCGTGTCGAGCAGATATCTCATTCAGGGGCGTCGTCGCCCCCAAGCACCTCATCCAACGCCTCCAGCCCGGCCCCGCGTAGCGCCTGCTTGGCAGTGAGGGGCGGGTAGGGGCGTCCGGGCTTCGGATGGGCATCGGCATAAGCTTTGGCGGCCATGACTTGTTCGTGCGTGAGCGACGGGTAGTCGGCAAGAACCACCTCGGCCGCCATCCCGCCATCCAGCAAAGCCGCGATTCGATGCACCGCGATGTCCGTGCCCTTGAGCAAGGCCTCACCGTCGCGCCCAAATTCCACCTTGTCGGCCAACTCCGCTAGCCGGCGCGCGCGTTGCTCGACCTCTTTGCGCAAATCGCCAACCGCGACGCGGAAGCGGCCGAACTGCACCTCGTCGGCTCGCGTGCGCCATTGGCGTTTGAGAGCGTCGTAGAATTCGCCGCGAGCTTTGGGCGTCAGCTCGTCGCGAAGTGCGCGGACGGCATAGAGATAGAACAGGTCCGACCAGTCGATGGCGCGGACTGGGGCTCCGGCCTTGTGGAACAGAACCGCGCGGATCGGCCCCTCGTCGAGAGCCTTCTTCACGGTCTTGATCGGCTCCTGAAGGACGAAGGCCGCCTCGGCCGCTGTGAAACGCACGGTTTCAGACATGATCGCCTCTTAATGCGACCCTGATTTAGGGCCGTATTGGGCTGCCGACAAGAGGCGCCACTACGCGGTCCACATCCTCTTGGCGATATCCTTTTCCTCGGCGCCGACGGCATCGGCATAGATGGCGGTGGTGGTGAGGTGGGCGTGGCCGAGCCATTTCTGTACCAGGTTGAGCGGGAAGCCGGCGGAGACCGCCGCCACCCCGAAACCGTGGCGCAGCCCCTTGGGCGAGGCCTGCGGGCCGTCGAGACCGGCGGCGGCCATCACGGCATGCACGGCGCGCCAGCCGGTCATGCGCGACCACGGCCAGAGGCGTTCGCCACGGCCCTTGCCGCGGCGGGCCTGGTGCTCGCGGATGCCGTGTACCAAGTCGAGGGCGTCGAGCAGGGCAGGGGGGACGGGCACGGCACGATAGACGCCGGTCCGGCGCTTCTTAAGGCTCTCGATCACCAGCACGCCGGCGGCGAGGTCCACGCGATCGGCGGTGAGGGCAAGGGCCTCGGACAGCCGGCAGCCGGCATAGGCGAGGGTCATGCAGAGGGTGCGCACCTGGCGATCGGCGCGCTCGGCCTCGCGCAAAAAGGCGTCGCGCTCGCCGGCGGTGAGGTATTTCCGGGCGCCGGCCGCGGTGTGCAACTGCATGCCGGCCTGCGGGACCGGCGCGGTCGGCGGGGCAGGGGAGGGGGCCTTCGGGGAAGGGATGCCGGGTCCAGGGCCGGCGCGGCCCTGGCGGGTGCGCGAGGGCAGCGCCCCCGCTCTTGCTTTGGCTGGCCGGGTCACATTGGCTGGTCCCGGTAGCCGCGGCGGCGCTTGGCGCGGGCGAGCTGGGCGAGGGCGTTGATGGCGGCGCCGGCGTCAGGGTGCGGATCGAGGCGGACGCGGCCCTGGGTGCCGATGCGGCCCCACTGGCGGGCCAGCAGCGCGCGGCCGAACAGGTCGGGCCAGACTGCCATCCGGTAGAACCGCCACTCGTTGCGGTCGGGGCGGATGCGGGTCAGGGCCACGGTCTCGGGGAAGAGCGGGAGCTGGATCGGTTCAGCGTCCATGGCCGGCCGCCAGCGAGGAGAAAGAGATGGCGCGATACCAATGCCGCGCGTGCGGCTTCGAGGGCGAGGGCGCCTGGCACGGCGAGCTGGTGTGCCCGCGCTGCGGCAGCCGCACGGCGGTGCGGGTGGCGCTGGCGGTCGAAGAGATGACCGAGGCGGACCTGTCGGCGATCGAGGCCGCGGCGCTGAGCGGCGAGGACCTGGCCGAAGACGGGTGAGGCATGGGCGTTTGCCAGCCTGGGCGTGATTTCCCGAGAAATGTATCACCAAGCGCCGAGTCGTACCAGCGCTATTTGGTCGAAACGCCAGGAAAGATGCAGGTTTTTACAGTGTGCGGCGGGGGCGGGGCGGGGCCTGTCTGATACACTATTCATCATAGTGTATCAGCAGCCAACAGGGTTCCGCGGTGATTTCGTTTGGGAAGATGCTTTATGGTAAGTCGGCCTCGTCTATCGTGACCATTCCTTCAGTCTGCATCAACAACTCGGCGAGCGTGGCTGCTTCAGCCTCACGTTCCGTAAAGCCTTCACCGTCATATCGCTCTAGAAGATCGATGGTCATTTCTGCAAGGAGCCAGCGGGTCAACAACAGGTGCAAAACAAAAGAACGACGTGCAAGACTCTCGTCAAAAACGGGAAATTGGCGCGTGCCGCTTGTTGGCCCCGGCAAGTCATCGCCAGAAACGTCCCACGTGGTAGCAGACCGAACGAGGTCATGCTTCGAAACGTGTGCAGCCGCCGAAAGCTCATCATACATACGCGCAAGTGACTTTTCCAGCACTCCAACGTTCGGGGATCGCTTCTCATTCCGCCTCCCGGCCCTCACCACTTTGAGTTGGGCCAATGTTTCCATCTCTTGCCGTAGTAAAGCGAGCGCCTGCAAATACCTGTAGGCGCTCGCAATCATCCGCGCTCGTGCTCGCAAACGGAGCGATTTCCTGCTCGGATTAGCTGACAATGGGGTGACGCCGGTGCTCACATTAGCTGCCAGCCTGCTCGCCATCGGCGGGTCGTGCTCGCCAACGGAGCGTCGTGCTCACATTAGCTGCCAATGAACGAAACTGCCCATTCCATCGCATTCAGCAGACACCTGGCAGCCGCGGTTCAGATGCCAGCCGCGGGCACGGGCGTCAGGTATGTCCCTCTGCCTCTCATGGCTCGCTTCTCAAAAGTCGTCCAGCATCAGACATTTCGGAACATAGTAATCGAGAACACTTTTGAGAATCCTGTTGTGCTAACGGGTGGAGTTTTGTACCATCGCACTCGGAGATCATCAAAAACGTTGGTTTTTGAGAACAGCCAAGCGCGGATGCTCGGGATCAATCCTGGCAGCACCGATTGTGAGCGCAGTCCCTGTCGGCGAGCACGACGTGATGATTGCAAGCGGTCCTACACCTTACCGGGGTAATAGCCGGGTGGAAGAGGGACGGTGACCTTTGCAATCACGTTCGCAGCGTCCGATAGACGCTCTGCTTTAACGTCGGCGAACACGAATTTCAGCTTCAATCGGTCGGTCTCCAGGACAGCTCCATGCATCTGCCGTCCGAGCAAACCCGACCACTTGACCACGTCTGGATCTGCCTCAGGAAAGCTAAGGCCGGGGTATGCGAGTGACCAATTCGTCCCCCAAATATACCCATCAAGGCTTACTGCACGGTCATAATCAAGGAATACGTCTTCCCACGATCTAACCCAAACCTCCGGCCGCACAGCGGTTTCGTAACTTGCTACTACCACGTGAGTCAGGATGATGCGGTAGGTGCCACGTCCATATATCTGCACCACCAATTCATAATCGCGCCCATGACCGAGAAATCCGTGGCTCAGCAGTGCGAAGTCGAATTGCGGCAGCCAGTCCGAAGTTAGGCGGATCAAGGGGTTAAGGTCGGACATTTGGAATGCCTCACGGCCCTATGTCAGTTACTCTGTTCGGCTGAAAGGACGCTTCGCCGCCCCAGCCTGCAAGATCACACTGCGCCGCATGGAACGGCGGTCAAGGTCTGCCGCAGGCCACCGCCGGAGGCCGCGCAAACCGGCCCTCCCTCCGAACGCTCGGATTGCCGTTGGCAGGGATTGTGAGCACAAGCCTCCGTTGGCGAGCACGACCCGATGATGGCGAGCACAGTGGCAGATAATGTGAGCAGCAGCGCCGCCCCATTGTCAGCTAATTCGAGCAGGAATCCGCTCCGTTTGCGAGCACGAGCGCCGATGATTGCGAGCGGCTACAACTACAGTCCGATTGGACAAGGCCGAATGCCTTTCCCTCGACCGCGGCACACGGCGTGTGGTGACACGAATGTTGAGGCTGCGCCTATAACGTCGCTGACGATTGCGCTCCCCGGCCACGGCCCAGTGCAAACCACTTCATCTATTTCCTGTGCATCTGCGGCGTCCCGCTTGGCTCGGCGACTTCGCCACCCCTCAGCGCAGTCTCGCACGCCTCGATTGGCCGTTCGCCGCAGGCGTTGTAGAGCCGGACCATCCTGTCGAACGATTCGGGGCTGGAGTGCTCCATCAACGTCTCCCCAGCTTGCCAGCGCCCGCCGCCGATCAGCGATGATGCCAGCCAGTCGCCCGCCCCCCAAGGCAACAGCGATGGCAGGACGTACCACAGCGCGATCCCCAGCATGACACCGAGGGCCAACGCGGCGCCGATCCAGCGATGCTGCTCTTCCCGCGTATGAATTTTGCCGGCCAAGCGTTCCAATCGGCGCGCCGCATCGTCAATCTGCGTCTGAGCCCCCCACGCCGCTCTGCCCCCGGCCTGGTGCGCACGCTCCGCGGCGGCAGTGAATTGCGCGGAATATCCCTCTGGCGTCATCGCCAGCGCTGGGTGACCCTCGATCGCATTGAGCCGCGCGCCGACCGCCTGCAGTTCCTTGACGATCGCTCCGAGGGTGAGCGCGTAGTCGGGTGCCGTCTGCCCTTCGACAGCATGGCGCAGCGCCGCTACTTCCGCCCGCAGGGCTTCGAACGCCTGCTCCGCACTGCCGGTGTCGGCCTCGTCGTCCATCGCCGGGGTTCACATGCCCATGCCAAGACCGTGGCCGTGGCTTAGCCCCAGCTCGCGGGTCAGCGCACGATCGAGCTTCTCGCTCTGCACCACCAGCGTCAGCCGCGACCCCTCGGCGATGCCAAGTTCCGGGCCACGCTGGCGCAGCAGGCTGTCGAGCTGAGGATCCCGCTTCAGCGCCTGGGCGAAACGCTCCATCTCCGCCCCGATCGCCCGCTGCGCCTGGCGGTCGTACTGCGCGTCGGCAAGCTCGTACGCCTGCTCCAGCTTGTCCCAGGCCCGCACCGTCTCGCGCGCCCGCACCTCCAGCTTCTCCCGCCCGGCGCGCGCCGCCTGCCCAGCCTCGATCAGCACGGCCAAGCCGTAGTCCGTGCCGGCCCCCTGTGCCAGCCGCGGCGCCTGGGTCAATGCCGCGTCGAGGTCCTCCCCGAAGCGCGGGAGCTGCGCATCGAGCGCGTGATTGGCGTCGGCCAACGCCGCCGCCTGATGCGGCAGCACCGGCAGCCCGGCCTGGCGCATCCGCGCAGTGTCCGCCCAGGCCCGGGCGTAGGCGCCGACCGATTGCACCAGCCGGTCCGCCTCCCGCTCCCGCTCGGTCGTCGCCGGCACAACCGCCGGCGTCGGCGTCGGCTCGGACCGGCCGGCGTCCAGCTTCAGCCCGGCGAACATCCCCCGCCGTGGCTTGGCAGGCTCGGCACGCTGCGTCTCCGCCGGACGATGGCGCAGTACGATCTCGCTCTCCGGCACCAACCCGCGCCGCTCGGCGTAGGCCCGCACCGAGTCGGCCGCCGACTCGCGGTGAATCTCCGGTTCCCCTCGTGTTCCTGCCGTCCGCCCGTAATCGGCCCAAGTACACGGTCGGTCGATTTTCGGCCAAATTTTCGAACGTAGCGTGAACGAGCCAGTTCAGACAGCCGGGGCGTGACGTGACGCAGCATTGAGCCGGCTGATCGTGGCGCGGTGCACCTGG
>Ga0335072_10009513_pt1 | contig 14014 bp, 17 predicted proteins | sample Lox_Sample_21_FD_206725 | JGI IMG/M metagenome (GOLD analysis project Ga0335072, IMG submission 206725) | Soil microbial communities from Loxahatchee National Wildlife Refuge, Florida, United States - Lox_Sample_2.1 | ecosystem: Environmental > Terrestrial > Soil > Wetlands | place: USA...
AGGGCGGGCCGACGCCGAGCCAGGGCGGGCCGACGCCGAGCCAGGGCGGGCCGACGCCGAGCCAGGGCGGGCCGACGCCGAGCCAGGGCGGGCCGACGCCGAGCCAGGGCGGGCCGACGCTTCGCGTCATTGCCCGCCTCCCGAGTCTTAGGCTGGCGGCATGGCTGACTTCATGCAGGTTGTAACTACGGTAGACAGCGAAGAGGCGGCAGAGCAGCTGGCGGGCGGCATCACTGGTGCGCGCCTCGCAGCTTGCGTTCAGATCGTCGGCCCAATCAAGTCGCTCTATTGGTGGCAAGGCGAACTCGAGGAGGCGCGCGAATGGCAGCTTTTCGTCAAGACGACGTCAGAACGGCTTTCCTCCCTTGAGGCTTATATCAAGGGCAATCACAGCTATGAAACGCCCGAGATCACCGCGACTGAAATTCATTGGGGTAGCCGCGAATATTTGGACTGGATTAGAGCTGAGACGCGAACTGACGCTTAGTCATCGCGAAATCTTCGAGGTATGCGCGAACCGCTGGCTGCCTACTCTGCTGCCTTAGCTTCTGGGCGATGGTCTCGTATCTTGGTAGCCACATCGTGAATTCGGTTTCTCGCAAGACCGCGAGCCCGCTCTTGGCTAGCTTTGACGCTTCGATCACGGCGCCGCGCGCGAGATACGCGGTTGCCATGTCTTCGAAGATGATTGCTGCCTTTTTCCTGTCGGGGTGACTTAGACGCGACAGAAGCGTAGCGGCGACTTCGTGGGCTTCGTCAAGTCGGCCTACCTTGGCCAGCGTGGATATCTGGTAGGAGTCGAATCTGTTCTGGTCGAGGAATCCTGTCCAGACGCGGTCATCGTCGGTGTCGGTCACGCTATAGGCTTCCTCGGCGCGAGTCCACGACGTGAGTGCTTGCGCACTATCGCCAAGATGGGCGCTTTCTTCGGCATGACGCGCGGCTAGCCATGCAAGTGTTCCAGGGGAAGGGTTCCGCGGTAGGATTTCCAGCGCTTCGGCGAGTAGCACACGAGCACGTCCGTTTGCCCCTTTAGCGCTTGGTATGTAGCTCCGGTATGCCAGAGCACATGCGGCGATTTCTTGGTCTTTGGCTTCCTTTGCTGCCTTTGCCGCAGTCTCATAGAAGTTTCTGGCTGTTGCCGAGTCTCCCATGTCGCTAGCTGCCCAGCCGGCGAGTACGCTGCTCTCGCCGGCAACCACCAATAGGCGCTTGCGAAGTTCGTCTCTTGGATCGCTCGCTGTTCCGCCGAGAAGGGTGCTGACATCTCGGAGCTGTACCGTGAGCCCTTTTAGGAGCTGCGGTGCGGATACGATCTCTTCGAGGCGATGGAATCCAGCCGAACGTGCTTCCATCTCTCTAACGATTGCTTCATTCGTAGCAGTCTGGTTAGTGAGAGCGTAAGCGAGGCGTTCCCAAACTTCGCTTTGCGCGACTGCTACCGCTCCGCCTAGTCCAGCGGCGAGCGACAGCATTTCGCGTCGCTTCACGTTTGTTCCGTTCCTTCCTATTACCTCCGCGAGTCGGATTAGGTCGAACGTGTCGGCCGGCACTCCCGCGACCCCGTTCGCCGCGCCTATGGACCTGTCTGGGGTGTTGTCCCCTGTCAGGCCCAGGGCTTGGCGTAGCCGCTGCGGCATGCCGAGTCCGTCAGCGATCTTCTCGAAGGTTGACGCAAACTCGGCTTGATGGCCACCCGTCTTGTACTTGCTCAGGGTGCTCTGGGCGATACCGGTCATCATGTTTATCCGGCCCTGAGTGATGCCGTGTGCCCCGAGGATGCGGACGATGGCGCCGGCGTCTCGCCGCTTGCATGCTTCGAAGAAGTCTTGACGTGCGAAAACTTGAGTAAGTCGCTCTCGGACTGTCGCTTCGTCCACTGACATCGTCGGCTTCCCGTTCCCAAAGGTCGCGCGCGTCCCCCTAGCTCAGGTGCCTCCGCCAGTCAATCACACCTAGCTATGACACGTTGTCATTCCCCGGTTGGTTCAGTGGTGGAAAGCTCACTGAGCGTACATGGGGTGAGTCGGTGCCCCATTGGCACCTTCAATCCCATTCGGCGAACGGAACCCCATGAGAGAGCGAGAGCTGGACCCGGGAGCGTCACCAGCGGCGTTCTTCGGCAACGAGGTACGGGAGGCTCGAACCAAGGCGAAGATGTCACAGCCCGCACTGGGCGCCGCAGTGGGCTATGACGCTACGTATGTCTCCAAAGTGGAGACAGGGACACTCGTCCCAGATGACGATTTTGTCAACGGGCTCGACCGAGTATTCCCCCAGATGAACGGATGGTTTGCCCGCTTTAAGAGCAACTCCCGTAAATGGGAAGGGCAATACCCGGCTTGGTTCAAAGACTGGGTCGACGCGGAAGAGCATGCACGGGTTATTCGATGGTGGGAACCTCTGCTAATTCCAGGCTTGCTGCAAACAGCCGACTACGCCCGCGAGCTTTTCTGCGCATGGCAAACCGTTGACGATCCTGACACGGTCGAACGTAGCGTTTCCGCACGGCTGGACAGGCAAGCTATCTTCGATCGAGCCCACCCACCAACTCTATTGACCGTAATCGACGAGACCGTACTTTGGCGCGGCATCGGCAATTCCGAAATCATGCGAACGCAGATGGAATATCTCATCGACATGAGCACGCGACCGAACATCGCTGTTCACATCGTGCCGGCCGACGTCGGCTCACATACAGGACTGCTCGGTGCGTTCATCGTGGCAGACCTAGACGGCGAGTCCGGTAGGGTGGTCTACCTCGAAACCCCAGACCAGGGACTCATTAGCGACGCTCCGAGTCTTGCAACCAAGATCCTTGGGATGTTCGAACGGGTACGATCGGAAGCACTCCCCAAGGGGGCATCCCACGACCTGATCCGAAGAGTGGTGAACGAACGATGGACACCCTAGATCCCCGCTGGCGCAAGGCCAGCTACAGCGGGGGCAACGGTGGCGCGTGTGTCGAGGTCGGCCAGCATGGCGGACGTGTCCTCGTGCGCGACTCCAAGACGGAGAGCAGCCCTGAGCTACCGTTCAACCCCGGAGCATGGACGGAGTTCCTAGCCACGCTCAAGTAGGGCATAAGCCCCAAAAGCCCTAAAATCTGTGAGAGTCCCCGGAGCATTCCGCACCGGGGACTTTCTATATGGTAAGCGCGCCGAACACTACCGGCCTTGACTCACCTTGAATGAAATCGCGGCAACGCTGAACGATCTTGGCCAATACTCATGTGATACTGACGATCGCTGGTTCAGCGTGGCAAAGCCCCACGTGACATGCAATCGTTGCCATCAGGGGGAGACCGCGTCCCCAAGTCGCTCGGTGCGGGAGTGCGGATAACGCGCCGAAAGATGGTTAAGGAAAACGGTCTCCCCTGTCTCCAATCCCGGAATGCAGCTAGGACGATAGAGATGGCAACCGCGAGCCCACCCTGTCCACTTGATCGCTTGTCCAAGCCATTGACGTTGGGCGCGATACCGAGTTCGCCTCGCACTGCACGCGCGGTTGCCCGTTCCCTGCTAATCGAGTGGGGGTTGGCCGATCTGACGGACGCCGTTGAATTGCTGGTCAGCGAGCTTGTTACTAACGCTGTTCAAGTCTCAGCGCGTTATGAAGTGCCATCTCCCGTTCAATTCCGAATGTCCGCCAGCCAAAGTAAAGTGCTCATCGAAGTGTGGGACTGTGACCCGAGACAGCCGATTGTGCGACAGCCAATGGACTTCGACGAGAGCGGACGCGGGTTGCTTCTGGTGGCAACCATAAGCACCCGATGGGGATGGACTGAGTTTAAGCGAGGCAAGATCGTGTGGGCTGAGATAGTCGCCTGACTTCGGCTCACGCCAGGTGCGCTGACGCTGGCGCGAGCCGACCCCACGCCCTCGACAGGGCCGACGTGCTCCCAGCCGAGCACTGTTCCCCGGCCCTGTCGGGGGTCTTTTTGCGCGAACCGTTCCGCGACGCCTATCGCATCGTGCTAATAGCACGTTTGAATAATCCCAAGATAAAGACCCCTTGCTTGCGCTGACGACAGATCGGCCTTTCATCGCATCCTGCTATGCGACATCGCTATATAGCACGGTCATATCACATCGTGTTATTGGTTCCCGCTTCCGCGCTGCCTACCTTCGTGGCTACCGAAAGGTACCCGATCGAAAGGAGGCGATGCCGAATGTCGGACTATGCGAACGCCATCGACCGCGAACGGTTTATCGCTGGGCTCCGCGCACTGGCAGAATACCTTGAGTCCAAGCCTCACGTGCCGGCTCCGCCACATGGGACAACTGTTCATGTCTTCCCTCTGCATGGCAGCAACGAGGAACAGCGCGCGGAAATCGACGTTATCGCAGCGCGCATCAACGCCGAACCGTGCGAGATCGTCAGCGGTCACTACGGCGTATCTCGCTTCTTCGGCCCTGTCGAATATCGCGCGCTGGCCATCGACCATGACGCGAACAGTTCGGATGGGGAGTGACCGAAATGTCAACCCTCCTTTTGGTTCCAGTCGGCGTGACGCTTCTCGCGAGCATCGGTCTAGGAATCCTCGCATTGCTCATCATCGGAATCCGCCGAGGCGACCGGGCTCACCTGACCAACGCACCCGATTCGCATCCAGACGCATTCGCTCGCCGGCTTCTCGTCGGTGTCCGTTACCCCAGCGAAGGCAACGAGGGAGAAGACCAGTGAGCCGAACGAGCGAACTTCTCGTAATCGCAGTTATCGCCTCGCGCTGCACCGATCCGCAATGCCAGAAGTGCAGGGCGCGTCGCCGCTGGTCTCGCCGCAAGGCATGGCAGACCAGCAAATCCCCTATCCGTATGACCAGCGAAAGGAAGTGATGCACCAATGACCGTCACGTTCCCGCTCGTCGCCATCGTCGGACTAGTCGTCTTCATCGCTTACCGCTACATGGGCTTGCGTGTCTGGCACGCGCTTGTGTCGCTCATCTTCGGTTTCCTGCTCGCCGCTACCAGCGCGGCGCCGGAAATCAGCCGCGTACTCGCCGCAATCGTCCAGTGGTTCCAGCGGCCATGAATTCCTCGTCTAGCGAAAGGGGTGGTGTCCAGATGCCCAACGCTCACCCGTATTCCAGCATCGACATTCCGGAGGTCATCAACCGTAATTCCGCCGCACGCGACATCGTCGCCGGATTCGCCACCGCGACGCCGACCCTGTCGCCGGCATGGCAGACCGTCGCAGCCGCTCTCGCCGACGTCCGCGACCTGGCGGCCGAGGTCGCGCAACTGTCCGCCGAACTCGCGGCCGCACGCCTCGACCTCGCCAACGCCCTAGCCGCGATGCGCGCCACGCTCGACGCGGAGAGCGACGGAGAGACCGACCCCCTGTACTACCTCCGCGATGAGCTGCAAACCGCTCACAACGCCTCTCAGACGCGCGGAAGGGGCAACCGTGGCTAGTTACCGCCGGCTACGCCGGCAAGCCCGCCAGGTCCGCCGCAGCGGCATGCAGCCCATGATGTTCATCAACGCTGACTCAGACCAGTTCCCCGCGCCCCTCGGCGTGCTGCTGGTGCGGTGGGCATGGCACTACCGCTCCGAGCTCGCCCCTGCCGTCGTCGCTGCCGCGATGACGGGCGCCGGCTGGTGGGCACACGCCCGGTTCCCCCACTGGTGGGGACTCGCTCTGGCCAGCTTCTCGGTGGCCGCGTGGCTGGTCGCGATGTTCGGCGCGAGGCTGGGGCTCGCCTCGGCCACGGAACGCGCCTACGCGGCAACCGCCACAATGACGGCCGGCGCATGGCTGACCGTGGCAACCGCAATTGGCCCGTTTACGTCACCACTCCCCCAAGCATTCGCCATCGGCGCGGTAATTCTCTCCGTGCCCTGGTGGGCACACCGACGCCGGCGCGCGAAAGTCCGCGTAGAACGCAAACTCGCCGCGTGGCCGGATATCGCCCGCGCGATAGGGCTAATCGGCTCCGAGGTCATGTCCGCGACCGTAGATGTCTGGGGATGGCGCGCGAGGTTCCGCCTCGCACGCGGCCAGACCATCACCGATGTCACCACTCGGATTCCGGCTATCGAATCGGGTCTCGGCACATTCCGCGGCGCCGTCCGCGTAATGCCCACACCCGACAATCTCGCGAACCGCTTCGAATTGCGGGTACTCGACACCGACCCCCACGCGGACGCCATTCCCTGGCCTGGGCCGTCCGCTAGGTCGATTACCGAACCCATCGACCTGGGGCCATTCGAAGATGCGACGCCATGCCGGGTCCTCTTCCTCCGCCGGCACGCGCTATTCGCCGGCACGACCGGGTCAGGCAAAAGCGGCGGCCTCAATGTATTGCTCGCCAATCTAAGCGCGTGCCCTGACGTGATCATCTGGGCAATCGACCTCAAGCGGGGAATGGAACTTGGCCCGTGGCACTCATGCATAGGCCGACTTGCCACCACACCCGATCAAGCAACCGCGCTACTGCGCGACGCCGTAGCGATCATGGAAGCCCGCGCTGAATTCCTCGCCGCCCACGGCCGACGTACCTGGGAGCCAACACCGCAAATGCCGGCGCTGGTCATCATCATCGATGAATACGCGGAGCTAGCCGAGCAAGCACCCGAAGCAATGGCGCACACCGATTCGTTGGCCCGTATCGGTCGTGCCGTAGCCGTGACGATGATCGCCGCGACCCAGCGGCCAACCCAGAAGGCAATGGGCCAAGGTGCCGTCCGCTCGCAAATGGACCTCCGGATTTGCTTCCGAGTCCGCGAACAGCGAGACGTGGACCTGGTCCTCGGACAGGGAATGCTCAAAGCTGGATGGAATGCCCACAAGCTGGACGCGCCCGGCAAGTTCCTAATCTCCGCCTCAGAGCATGACGAACCACGCCGTGCACGCGCCTACCTCGTGACAGATGGAATGGTTAGTGCCACTTCGGCGCGACACACGCAAATCCGGCCCGACCTTGACTATGTATCGCGAAACGCGATGCTCGCGGCCGATACCCGGACTACCGAATACGCGGTACCCGACGAATACCACACGAACGATTCCGACGAGATAACCGCCGAAATACCCGCAACCCCCGAGAGCACACTGTGGCTCGCGCTGTGCGCCGCTCCCGACGAGGGATGGGAGATCAGCGAACTCATCCGATTTACCGGGATGGCGCGCGCAACCCTTTACCGCCACCTACGGGAACTCGCCCAGCAGGGCCACGCCTACCAGGTGAGGCGGGGCCACTGGCGCGCACGCACCACCGAAGAGCCATCGCCATGAGGATCGTCTCAGCGATCGTCTTGTCTCGCCTCCCGCGCGCGCGTCTGCACGTAAACGCGCGAACACAGGCGCTGAGACGAGACGTGAGACAAGCACCACCCGTAGCCGAGGGGAGGTGATCACCGTAGCCAAGAACATCAACCGTCGGATCGCAGCAGAGATCTCATGGAGCCGTACTTATGACCGAAGCGCACGGACACGGCCCGCACGTGAAGCGTTCCTCAAGCGATTTGAAAGGGAGGTAGACCCAGATGGCACGTTGCCACCCGAGGAACGCCGGCGCCTCGCCGAGCATGCGAAGCGCGCGTACATGCTCCGCCTCGCCAAGAGGGCCGTAGCCGCTCGCAAGGCGCGGTAGGAACTACCGCGCGAGAAAGACGCTGGCCTCTGAGCCATCACAGCTCAGGGGCCAGCGTCTTTGGCTAAAAAGAAGTCCTACCGATTTAGCCAAATCCTCGGAAGAGAACACGTACTAGATCGTGTGACTTGCATCACGTTCCGGTGATCATTTAGAGGCGCATTTTAGAGCGCCTAATGCGTCCACACCGCTCAAACACGAACTGCGTTTTCGCTGGTCACCACTATGATTCGAGCTAGATACTTACCATATGTGCGTTCAACATCAGTGTACACAAACGCAGAAAATGCGTATAATAGTTCAGCACTGCTCGCAGGCATCAGCGGGCATGTCGAGCAGACGTGAAACTAAATCGCGCTCGTAGCAAACAAACTAATCTGACGCTATGTCACTGGATCGACCCGGTTACCAACGTAAGCTACGATCTTTCGGCATAGGTACCCTATGCCGAAATCAGGCTCATTCAGATAACCTTCTATCCAGTGATAAATGCTCGGCGTATTCTTAGCGAAGAGAGCCTCGATTTCTTTTGTGTCTTTCGGCTCTCTATGATTATCCGAGTATAGCTCTACCTCGGTGACCTCTCGGAGAACATTGCCAAGGGAGTGTTCAAATACCCTTCCATTGGAAGCTACAAACAAAAGGTAATGGTAGGATAGGCTTGGTTCACCCGGCGAGTCATTACCGACTCTTACACTCGTCTGATATAGAGGGAAAGCGACGGTGAGCTGACGACGTCGTTTTGCCGGCTTACTACCCAGAATACCTTTTGGCCACCAAGTGGCATACACGGGTAGCGACGATACTTTCGCCGATTCGTAGCGGCTAAGACCCCATCCCGCCACGTCAGCGAGAGCGTGAAGGAGAAGCTTCTCCTGTTCCTGCCTCCTTCTTTTCGCCTCTTGCTGCTCTTGCTCCTTTTCAAGCTGCTCTTTATTTCTCCGTTCTACCTCTGGCCTCCTCATCTCCTGCCAGCACTCTTCCCAATTTGTCATTTCCACTCCCCCAGCAACTCAGGCTACAAACTATCGAGATTGCAGACGCGCGTACCCTCATGTTCGGATTATTAGTCTCAGCTCAGCTTGACCAAAAATTATCCATCTGTACTCACTGTCGCGCAAGAGCGGTGTCGCGCTAGATGGAAACTCGACCAAGGTCACATCCAACCAACCTGCTAGTTGGGCGATGCGTTCGCGCGTACGCGGATGCCCCCCGTCGTTGCGCGTCGCGCGCCAACTCGGCCAGCGAGAAGGGGTTCGAGCATCGGGACTGCCGACTCGGCATAGCTAGCCATGCGTCCATCATCTGTGAGGGGGGTCCCGACGTTTCGGGCCTGTGCCGAGTCGTTGACGCGGTCTTGACGCAAGCCTGCACATGTGACTTGCGTCACATTGACAAGATCTTTTTAGGGCTCGATTTAAAGCGTCTAATTCGCTGCACAGCGGTCATCGTCACGCTGTATTTTTGCTGGTCAGCACTGCGATTCGAGCTAGATACTTACCATGGAGACGCTCTGCCGACTGAGCTAACGGGGCCTGTTTTTACTTGTCTGACCTGCGGCTTCTTGCCTCGCGGCGGTTCTTCAAGTCTTGGAAAGCGCTGCTAAAGCCTCGAACCTAGCGAACATGACGACCACTGGAACACCCGGCCAGCGTAGGAGAGCTTACCGTACTTCGGGCGCCGTGGCGTCTGCACCTGGAGGCCCCAGCCAGTCTCCTCGCAGCGTCGCGAGGACGACGCCTTTTCAGGTCGAGGTAGCTAGGTCCTCGCACGCGCGGTTAGCTAGTGGGTGTCTGGAGCCGCCGACTGTCGCTGGCCAGTGCCACCGTCGGTCTCCTCACGTATGTACCTCAATCCCAAGGAGGCGTAAGCGCAGGTGTCTTCTGTCATCGCGCTCTTCGCCTTGGCCGCCGTTCTCGCAGCCTGTTATGCCGCCGTCACGCTGGCGAGGTTCAGGGGGCTGCTGTTGCCGGCTTTCCCGCGCAAGCCGGGCGGCCCGGTGCGGAGGTTGCTGCGAATTAGCAGTTTCCTCCCACGCTGGGCAAGCGCCGGGTACTTTTCAGCCGCATGGGCGCTCGGTCTTGCGGCAGCTTATGGCGCTTTCGTCTGCGGCGAGGCATACCGGCGGGCCTTCACTGGCTCCTCCGTGGTCGATCACGTCATGAACACGGTCGGGTGGTTCGTGGCGCTCCTCGCTTTCTTCCTCGCCGTCGGCTATGTCGTTACTGCGCCGTGGCTTTACCAGCGTGTCCGGCGCTGGGAGCAGGAGGGCTGCCAGCGGTCCCGTGACCTGCGGGCGGCCGCCACGCTTGCCGTTGCGGAGAGGGGCGCGCCGGGGGAGCACGGCCCGTATTCGATCTGGCTGCGGCCGTTCAACTCGACCGGGCGCTGCTGGGTGATCGCCAAGTCGCGCAAAGCAGGCAAGGACGACGAGACGGCGAGGCACACGGGCTACCACGTTGACGCGACGGACATAGAGACGATGCTGGCAACAGTTATGGAGCCGATCGCCCCGCTCGTCGCCCTGGGCGCCAGCGGCGAGCAAGTAGGCGCAGGCCGGGTGGAGGTGCCAGGTGACCGCTGGCAGGACTCCTTCGCCGTGCTCGCCAGATCGGCACACGCGATCTTCCTGCTTCCGTCACAGCGCGCAGGGACTCGGTGGGAGATCGACTTCCTGCTGCGAGAACGCGAACTGCTCAATCGCGTGGTGTTCATCGTCCCCCCGGCTTTCCTCGCCAGCATCGGCACGGTGATGGCCGTCCATCTCGGTCCGGGCCCGCGCACACTAGGCAATCTCCGGGCGCTCAGCAGGCAGATGTTCCGCGGCAGCCGGAGGGCAAGGGACACGCACGAACTCAGGTCACGGACGCAGGCCGTTCAGCGACAGGCGGTGAGCGAGGTACTGGCCAGTGGATTCGGCGAAGGCCAAGAGGCGAGGGAGGAAGCCCTGCGCATGCTGCGGGACCTCCTGCCCCAGGTCGACTACCGGCGCGTCACCGATGCGGCGCGCGGCACCGAGTTTCCGGAAGGCGGCGCGCTTGTCAAGCTGAGCCACAACGGGACCGTGTCAGTCGCCAGCGCCGTCGCACTGCGGACCCACTACCCCGCCTGGTACCACTACTCCGACGGCCCGAGGTTCGATCAGCGGCTCTTCCGAACTGGAATCCTGCGGCTGCTCTGACCACCGCTGCTACGCGGCGCTCCGTTTGTGCTGACCGATGGATCCGGCCCATGAGGAACATGGTCGGAGTTTTGTTTGCTGTCGTGCTTCTTGCCATGCGGTAGACGACCGGCGCGGTCAGGCCTTGCTCGGCTACAGCTCTGGTGCCGTGGGCTCGGCGCGGGGGACGCGGGGTCGCCGGGCGTTCGGCGGCCGGAACGGGTAGATCAGCAGCTTGTGGTAGCCGAGGCGGTACACGTACGCGAGATAGAGGTGCAACTCGTTCAGCGCTTCGGTCTCCAGCCGGAGGCCCAGCCGCTCTAGGTCCTCTTCGGTGTATCCGCCGATGTCAGGCAGGTGCTGTGTCGAGGGGTGTGTCTGGAGTGCCGCTCGCAGCCGGGTCTCGGTGGTGTCCAGGTTGATCATCCGCTCAATGTTGATCTTGTGCGTGATCGAATCATGCCAGCGGTCTAGCTGCGCCATGGCCTGGGGATTCTTGAGTCCGGCCGCCACCTGGTTGTGGTAATAGATAACCGCGTCCGATATCCACTCCGGCTTGGGTGACGCGGCCCTGAGCCTGGTATCACACCAGTCCTGCATGTCGTCGCCCATCCGGTCATAGAGATGGCTGAATGGGAGCGTCAGCAAGCCGGCTGCCGTTCTCGGGAGCATGTCCTGGTCGCGCTGGGGAGGGAATTTCCTGAACCATAGTCCGCCTGGCACAACGACCCCGACCAAAGCCGCGGGGTGCATGTGGCTGGCGGCGACTATGAGGAGCCCGACACCGGTGGACAGGATGGCCGTCCCCACCACGACGAAAGAGGCCCAGTACCGGGCGTGCCGCGCGAACGGAGGTCCGATCTTCCGGCAGCGCAGCCGCAAGAGTACGTAAGCCAGGATGAGCGACAGGGCAAATGTCCCGACAGCACCCACCACCGTGCTAGCCATGTTAAGAAGCCCCCTCGCCTTGCGCGCCCGTGCCCGTAACAGGCAGCGCCTCCCGAGGAATATGGTTGCAGGCAATTAGTAATCTATCTAGGCTTTATTCTCGTTCACGTCAATAAGCGGCATCGGGAATCGATTCACAGGAGTCCCAATGGTGCTCAACCTGCCCAAAGTCCCTTCCTGTCACAATGTCGACCAGCACTTGCTTGCCGGTCAGCCTCTAGGTAACATTTTGGTAACGATTAACTATCTAGGGTTGTCTGGGCTTGGCGCGCGGAAGAGTTTAGTTATAGCTATATGTTTAGGTATAGCTAAGGACAGGAAGCCAACCACCGTCCGGGCCCAACGAGTCTGGTCGTCACCACGTGGAGGCAGCGATGGGCTTGGGACACGGCGTTTCGCCGGACCGGCGGGCCACGGAAACCCAGATCGACGAAGAGACGCTAGCTCTCGTCACGCGGCTGACGAACGAGATCAGCTGGTATATGCGTGAACGTGGCCTCTCAAGGGCTGAGCTTGCGAACCGCATGGGCGTCTCTCCTGGACGGGTTAGCCAGATCCTCAGTGGTGGCGAGAACCTCACGCTCCGAACGCTCGCGGCGCTGTCAACGGCCCTGGACGCGCGTTTCGGCATCGAGCTCACAGCCCTCAAAGGAGCGGATGCGTACACGAGCCGTGGTACCGCAGCCGTCGAGGCCGACTCGGTGAAGGGTCACACCCGCCCCAGCGCGAAGCCCAGGCATCTCGAGAACACCCGGTCTAGCGGATCCCCGCGTCGTTAGCTGACCGCGACGAGCACGCGTGGCTCGTCATCTCGCTTGTACCACTCGCGGGTTGAATCACGCCCTTCTCTGGCTGGCGTGCCTTGGTTGTCCGCGCGCTCCTAGCGTGCAGACGCCGAGCGCCGCCGTCCTGCGGGGACGGCGGCGCCCGGCGGGATTACGGCTGTTACGAGCTTTCGAAGCCCGGGTTCGCCGTGCTGATGTCGTAGTTCTGGCCCCAGTACCACTGCGTCGCATTGGAACCGGGCACCACGTGCGCGACGCCGGTCGGGTCGGCGATCCAGTACCGCACGTTGGCCTGCATCCGGATCGGGAGACGGCCCACGTAGCCCTTAACCGCCTGCCAGTCCGACAGCATCGTGTACACGATGGCCACCGCGTGCGGCTGGCTGCTCAGCCTCGCCTTCACCCACTGCGCAGCGCCAGACGGCGTCGCGTCACCCGGCTCCACGTCGAGCACGTCAGCCCTGGGGTCGCTCCCGTTCGTGTCGATCCACAGCACGTGGCCGCGGCCGGACATGGAGGCGGCCGACTGCGCGTACGCCCCGTTGGCGTACGTGGCGACCTGCTGCCCGCCGGGGATCGAGGAGGGCGTCACCGAGTCATAGATGACGAAGGGCTTCACCGGCGGCGCAGCTGACGCCGGGTGAGACGCGGCCGGATGAGCCGCCGCGGGGTGAGCCTGCGCCGCATGGGACGGGGCGGCGTGAGCCGGTGTTGTTTTCGGCTTCGCCGGCTGAGCCGGTGCCGCCTGACCCTTGGCGTCCACAGCAGGTGCGGCCACAGCGCCATGCGCTGCTGTGGCCTGCGCCGTGGGCGCGCTCGCCGTGGGTGTATTCGCGGCGTTCGCGTGCCCCGCGACTCCCTGCGCAGCGACTCCCGGCGCCGTGGTTGCTTGCGCCGTGGGTAGCTGCACAGCCAGCGGGTGCGTGGCCAGTGCGTGCGCCATCAGGGTGTGCGCTGCCGGGGACTGTTCCGCGGCGGCCTGCGTGCGGCTTAGCCCGGTGGCCCACTCCGATGCCTTAGGCACGTCGCCCGCCGGGGCCGTTGCCGCCCCGCCCATCCCGGGAACGGTCAGCGAATCCAGCTGCGTGGTGGTGCTGTGCGCGGACGGCGCGGCGTTGACGGCCGCTTCGGCCTGCGGCGCCATGTCGGTCGCCACAGCGCCGAACGCACCTGCCGCGAGGGCCGCGGCGGCTATCAGTGACACCCGTGAATGTTTACGCGTCAAGCGACAGGTGGTGTGGATGAGAGGGTAGTGAGGCAGTGTTGAATTAATTCGGGGGTTCAAGAAACAATCCTTGAATCGGCGTCCGCAGTCTTCGCGGGACGCCCGGCTTTCACCCTCGGCACTGCCGGCCGGTGTGACGCACCGTAGCGACGGCAGGGGCGTGGACGTTGACGCGGGTCAAGGCGACACGTTGCTAGCGAGCAACCATCTCACAGCCTGGGTGCTAACTGGACACCTAGTTAACCTTGAATAGCCGCCGCCTATGTCCGAGAAGCGATAAATCAAACTGTGACATCCAT
>Ga0335072_10009515_pt1 | contig 14014 bp, 10 predicted proteins | sample Lox_Sample_21_FD_206725 | JGI IMG/M metagenome (GOLD analysis project Ga0335072, IMG submission 206725) | Soil microbial communities from Loxahatchee National Wildlife Refuge, Florida, United States - Lox_Sample_2.1 | ecosystem: Environmental > Terrestrial > Soil > Wetlands | place: USA...
GGAAACCGGCTTCCTCGCCGCCGAGCTGATTCGCCCGGGCGGCACGCTCCTGTGCAGCGACGCGACCGACGAGATGCTCGAGGTCGCGCGCGCCCGCGCGCACGAGCTCGGCATCGCGAACGTCGAGTTCAAGCGGATCGAGCTCGAGTGGATCGACCTCGAGACCGCGAGCGTCGACGCCGTGCTGTGCAAGTGGGGACTGATGTTCGCGGTCGACCCGGAGGCGGCGCTCCGCGAGATGCGCCGGGTGCTGCGCCCCGGCGGCCGCGTTGCGCTCGCCGTGTGGGACGGGCCGCCCGCGAACCCCTGGGCCACGATCACGACGCGGGCGCTGGTCGAGCTCGGGCACACCACGCAGCCCGATCCGGACGCGCCGGGCATGTTCGCGCTGGCGCCGCCGGGTCGCCTCCAGGGTGTGCTCGAGGACGCCGGATTCGTCGACGTCGTGGTCGAGACGGTCGAGCCGCCGCGCGCGTTCGACAGCGTCGAGGAGTACATAGCCGAGACCGACGATCTCTCGAGCATGTTCGGCGAGGCGTTCGACCCGCTGTCGGACGAGCAGCGCGCGCAGGTGATCGCCAGGGTGGCCGAGCTTGCCCAGCCGTACATCGGCGCCGACGGGACGCTGCGGCTGCCGGCGCGGTCGCTGGTGGCCGCGGCCGACGCGTGACCGCGCAACCTGGCTTCGGGCGCGCCGAGATCCTTCCCGCCGGCAAACGGATGAACGCGATTTTGCACGCTGAAAGGCCGGTTGCAGCGATTCCGGTTGGCCCCTGTCTTGACCACACTGGGGCCCATGCAATTGCGACTTTCCCTGCTAATCGCCGTGGCCGTCGGCGCCATGCTGTGCCTTCCCGCGACCGCCTCGGCCTATTTCGTCCATGTCGTCGGCGCCGGTGAATCGCTGTCCTCGATCGCCGCTCAGGACGGCCTGAGCGTCGCGGCGCTGGCCGCCGCGAACGGGCTCTCGCCCGACACCCAGCTGCAGGCCGGCTCGACCATCCAGATCCCCCCGCAGGGGGCGAGCCTGGTCGCCCCTTCGACGGCGGAGGAGACGAACGAGACGGCGAGCACGGCCGTGCCGGCGAGCACGAGCACGTCGGGGGCCTACGTGGTCCAGGCCGGCGACACGCTGTCGGCGATCGCCGCGCGCGCGGGAGTCAGCGTCGACTCGCTCGCCGCGGCCAACGGCCTCAACCCGAACGCGTTCCTCCTGACCGGGACGGTCCTGCATCTCGCGGGCTCGTCGGGGACCGTCGTGCCCGTGAGCGACACGGTCACGAGCTCGGCCGCGGGCGGGTCCTACGTGGTCCAGGCCGGCGACACGCTCTCGGCGATCGCGGCCCGCGCGGGCGAGAGCGTCGACGGGCTCGCCGCCGCCAACGGCTTGAACCCCAACCACTTCCTGATCACCGGAACGGTGCTTCGCGTGCCTTCGGGTTCGGGTTCGGGTTTGGCGTCGGCCTCCGCGGTCGACGTGTCGATGTCGAGCGCCGACTCGAACGCCGCGACGTCGCAACCGGTTGGCGCGCCCGCCCAGGGAGTACCGACCGACCCGCCGTATCCGACGCCCGAGCGGGTCACCGCCTCGGAGGTGGGGTCGGTCGCCGCGGCCAACGGGGTCCCGTCGTCGCTCGCCGATGCGATCGCGTGGCAGGAGAGCGGGTTCAACAACGACCTCGTCTCGAGCGCCGACGCGCGCGGGGTCATGCAGATCCTCCCGGGCACCTGGGACTGGATCCAGCACTCGCTCGACACCGGCGGCCCGCCGCTCGCCCCGGCATCGGCCGCCGACAACGTACGCGGCGGAATGCTGCTGCTGCACTCGCTGCTGGGATCGACGGGCGGCGACGAGGCGATGGCAGCCGCGGGCTACTACCAGGGGCTGCCTTCGGTCATGCAGAACGGCGTCTACCCCTCGACGCAGAGCTACGTGAACAGCGTGCTGGCGCTCGAGCGCCAGTTCGGTGGCGGCGGATGAGCCATTGAGAACTCGCCGGGGAGCCGCGTCATCTACGCTCCCCGGCAATGTTCTACGACGACGACGCTGACCTTCACAAACTCGACGGCAAGACCGTCGCGATCATCGGTTACGGATCGCAGGGACACGCCCACGCGCTGAACCTGCGGGACTCGGGGGTATCGGTCGTGGTTGGCCTGCGCCCGGACTCGAGCAGCGTGGCCAAGGCACGCGACCACGGCCTGCGCGTGGCCGAGCCCGCCGACGCCGCGAGCGAGGGCGACATCGTGATGATGCTCGTCCCCGACGAACTGCACCGCTCGGTGTGGGAGTCGGGCGTCAAGGACGGCGTGGCCCCGGGGAACATGGTCCTGTTCGGACACGGCTTCTCGATCCACTACGGCGAGGTCGTGCCGCCGCCGGACGTCGACGTCGCACTGGTCGCGCCCAAGGGTCCCGGGCACTTGGTCCGCCGGCAGTACCTCGAGGGGTCCGGTGTGCCCGGACTCGTCGCCGTCCACCAGGACGCGAGCGGCCACGCGCTGGAACTGGCGCTCGCCTACGCCAAGGGCATCGGCAACACGCGGGGCGGCGTGATCGAGACCACGTTCAAGGACGAGACCGAGACTGACCTGTTCGGGGAGCAGGCGGTCCTGTGCGGCGGCGTCACCGAACTCGTGCGCGCCGGCTACGACACGCTGACCGAGGCCGGCTATGACCCGCGGCTCGCCTACTTCGAGGTCCTCCACGAGCTCAAGCTGATCGTCGACCTGATGTACGAGAAGGGCATCGCCGGCATGCGCTACTCGATCTCGAACACCGCCGAGTACGGCGACATGACCCGCGGCAAGGTGATCATCGGCGACGCGACGCGGGAGGCGATGAAGAAGGTGCTGGCCGATATCCAGTCCGGCGACTTCGCGCGGGAGTGGATCGCCGAGAACCGCGCGGGCCAGGAGAACTTCAAGCGGATGCGCGAGGAGCAGGCCGGCCACCAGGTCGAGGTCGTCGGCCGCGAACTGCGGTCGAACATGGCCTGGATCGACACGGAGTTCCAAGAATAGGTTCGGGACCGCCGCTCGGCCGGGTAGTTCGTTACCTTGAGTGAGGCCCGATGCCTAAGTCCGGTACCGCCCTTCAGATTCCCGATGAGCTGAAGCCCGCCGACGGGCGGTTCGGCTCGGGCCCGTCGCGGATCCGGCCCGAGCAGCTCGGGCGACTCGCGCAGGAAGGGGCGGGAGTGATGGGGACCTCTCACCGTCAGGCGCCCGTGCGTGGTGTGGTGGCCCAGATCCGGGCCGACCTGCGCGAGCTGTTCTCGGTCCCCGACGGCTACGACGTGACGATCGGCAACGGCGGGACCACGGCGTTCTGGGAGGCCGCGGCGTGCTCGCTGGTCCGGCGGCGGGCGCTCAACCTCGTGTACGGGGAGTTCTCCTCGAAGTTCGCGGCGTGTACCCGTGGCGCACCGTTTCTCGAGGATCCGATCGTGATCGAGGCCGAGCCCGGCGATGCGCCCGAGCCTCAGTCCGATCCGGACGCGGACGTGATCGCGTGGGCGCACAACGAGACTTCGACGGGGGTCATGGTTCCGGTCGCGCGCCCCGGCGGCGCGGAGGACGCGCTCGTCCTGGTCGATGCGACCTCGGCGGCCGCCGGCCTGCCGGTCGACGTCGGCCACACCGACGCCTACTACTTCGCGCCCCAGAAGGGCCTCGGCTCAGACGGCGGTCTGTGGCTGGCGGTGCTCAGCCCTCGGGCGCTCGAGCGCATCTCTCAGATCGCCGCGGATCCCGGGGATGGCCGGTGGATTCCGGACTTCCTATCTCTCCAGATCGCCCACGAGAACTCGGTCAAGGACCAGACCTACAACACGCCGGCGATCGCCACGCTGTTGCTGCTCGCCGATCAGCTCGAATGGATGCTCGATCGGGGTGGGCTCGACGCAATGGTGGCGCGGACCACGGAATCCTCCGACCACCTGTATGGGTGGGCGACTCAGCACGAGCACGCGACGCCGTTCGTCACCGACCCCGGCAAGCGCTCGCTCGTGGTGGGAACGATCGATTTCGAGTCCGAGGTCGACGCGGCGGATCTGGCGTCGACGCTGCGCGCCAACGGAATCGTCGACGTCGAGCCGTACCGCAAGCTCGGACGCAACCAGCTGCGGGTGGGGATGTTCCCGGCGACCGATCCGAGCGACGTGAAAGCGCTGACCGCGTGCATCGACTGGGTGCTGGAGCGGCGCTTGTGACCGCCACCGAGTCGACACCGGTCGCCCCTGAGCCCGACGGCGACGGCGGGCGGGGTGGGCGGGGTGGGCGGCCCCGGGTTCTCGTGGCGGAGAAGATCGGCGATTCGGGGATCGACCTGCTCAAAGAGCACTTCGACGTCGACCTCGGCGTCGGGTGGTCGCGCGAGGAGCTCGAGGAGCGGATCGGCGCCTACGACGGGGTCCTGATCCGGTCCGCGACCAAGCTCGACGCGCCACTCATCGCCCGCGCCGGCCGGTTGCGAGCGGTGGGCCGGGCGGGCGTCGGCGTCGACAACGTCGACGTCGATACCGCCACCAAGCGCGGGATCATCGTCGCCAACGCGCCGCAGTCGAACGTGATCACCGCGGCCGAGCACACGATGGCGCTGCTGCTGGCGCTTGCGCGCAACGTGCCGCAGGCGCATGCCTCGCTCACCGGCGGCGCCTGGGACCGCTCGAAGTTCTCCGGCGTCGAGCTGTACGAGAAGACGCTCGGAATCCTCGGCTTCGGGAAGATCGGCCAGCTCGTGGCCGAGCGCGCGCGGGCCTTCGGCATGCACGTGATCGCGTTCGACCCGTACGTCTCGGCGGAGCGATACCGGGAGCTGCGCGTCGAGAAGGCCGAATCCTCGGACGACATCTACGCCAAGGCGGACTTCATCACGCTGCACCTGCCGAACACGCCCGACACCAGGGGCTGGCTCGACGCCGAGGCGCTCGCCAAGTGCAAGAACGGCGTGCGGATCTTGAACGTGGCCCGCGGGCCTCTCGTAGTGGACGCGGACCTGCAGGCCGGGCTCGATTCGGGCAAGGTCGGTGGCGCGGCGCTAGATGTGTTCAACACCGAGCCCGTGACCGATCACCCGCTGTTCAACTATCCGAACGTGATCGTGACCCCGCACCTCGGCGCCTCGACCGCGGAGGCGACCGACCGCGCCGGCTATCAGGCCGCCGAGCAGGTGGTCGCGGCGCTCACGGGTGGCGTCGTCACGAGCGCGGTCAACGTCCCGGCGATCTCGCCCGAGGACATGGAGGTGCTCGGCCCGTTCATGTCGCTGTGCCGCGCGCTCGGGCGGGTCGCGGTCGAGCTCGCCGGAGGTTCGTCGATCGACCTGGTCCGGACCGAGTTCCTCGGCCGGATCGCCGAGCGCGACACCAGCCTGCTCACGATCCAGGTACTGCTCGGGGTGCTGCGCGGACACTGCGAAGAGGACGTCGGCGTGGTCAACGCGCCCGGCCTGGCCGAGGAGCGCGGGATCGAGGTCGTCGAGATGCGGCGCGCCGCCGTGCGCGACTACTCCGACCTCGTGCGCGTCACCGTCGAAAGCGGCGACGACGCGGTCCTGGTGGCCGGCACCCTGTTCGGCCGGCGCAACCGCGCGCATCTGCTCGAGGCCTGGGGCCAGCGGTTCAACATCCAGCTCGAGCAGCACATCACGATGTTCCGCTACGGCGACGTCCCCGGGATGATCGGGCGGGTCGGCACGCTGTTCGGATCGCGCGGGATCAACATCGTGTCCGCCGCGGTCGGGCACGTGGACGCCGGTGCCGGCGGCGAGGGGCCGCTCGCGGTGATGGTGATCACGACCGATGCCGCCGTTCCCCACGACGTGATCGACGAGATCGTCGCGCTCGACGGGTTCGAGGCCGGCCGCACGATGACGCTTTAGATCGCTGGGTACAGTCCCTGAGTGATGAGGGTTGTCGTCGCGCCCCTTCGCAGCTTCCCGTCGGGCGAACGGCGGATCGTCGAGGTCGGCGGCCGCTCGATCGGCGTTTTCCGCGTCGGCGAGAGCTTCTACGGGATCCGCAACCGGTGCCCGCACCAGGGCGGGCCTTTGTGTTTGGGTCATCTGCTCGGTGACGCGGTCGCCGACGGCCCGGGTCGGGCTGAGGTTTTGCGCGACCCGCTGCGGATCGCATGCCCCTGGCACGGTTGGGAGTACGACCTCGACAGCGGCCAGTCGTTCATGGGCACGGTGGCGCCCGGCGTTCGCAGCTACGGCGTCTCGCTATCGCCCGGGGAGTCGGTTATCGAGGATGCGGTTGCGCGTCCGGCGTCGGCCGGCAGGCGAGTACCAGGTCCCTATGTCGCGGAGACCTTCGAGGTCAACGTCGAGGACGAGTACGTTGTGCTGCATGCGTGAGGTGAGTGATGTCTTCTTGGGTTGAAAAGCGTTCTGCGGTCGTGGCGGAGACGACTCGGTCGGTGGAGCTCGTGGATTGCGACGTGCACGCGCAGGCGACCGAGGCGATGCTCGCCGGTTACTTGAGTAGTCAGGCGCGGCGGATGCTCGAGCGGTACGGCCGGCGGACGCCGCGGGTCACCGAGTGGTACCCGCGCGCACGCCACGCCGGCATGCGCGTCGACGCGTGGCCGGGCAAGCCGGGTCACATCTGGGGGAGCGACCCGGAGCTGACGCGCGAGCAGCTCCTCGACGAGTTCGACGTCGACTACGCGGTGCTCGAGGTCCTGAGCGGGCAGGACTGCTACGACCACCCTGACTTTGCGGCCGAGTGGAACGCGGCTGTGAACGACTGGCAGCTCGACGAGTGGCTGTCGTTCGACCCCCGGTTCCGCGGGACGATTGCGGTCCCGCACGAGTATCCGGATCTTGCCGTCGAGGAGATCGAGCGGCGGGCGGCCGACGAGCGCTTCGTCGCGGTGCTCATGCCCGCGAGCGCGGCCGATCAGCTCGGGAGCCCGAAGTACTGGCCGATCTACGAGGCCGCGACCGCGTTCGGACGGCCGGTCGCGTTCCACACCGGCGGCTACGTCGATCACCGGGGGGCCGGGTACCCGTCGTTCTACCTCGACTACCACGTCGGCAACGGGATCGTCATGCAGAGCCAGCTCGCGAACATGGTCGCGGGTGGCATGTTCGACGCGATCCCGGGACTCCGCGTGGTGCTGACCGAGTGCGGCGTGGCCTGGGCAGCGGCGCTCCGCTGGTCGCTCGACGCGGCGTGGGAGCTGATGCGCGAGGACCATCCGCGGCTCGAACGCAAGCCGTCCGAATACATCGACGAGCACGTGTGGTTCACCACCCAGCCGATCGAAGAGCCGGAGCACCCGCAGCACCTCGTGTACGCGATCTCGCAGGCTCGGCTGGAGAGCCGGCTCCTGTTCGCGACCGACTATCCGCACTGGGACTTCGACTCGCCCAAGCAGGCGCTCCCGCGTGCGCTGGGGCCCGAATTGCGCCGGGCGATCATGTGCGAGAACGCGCTCGCGCTGTACGGGTTGCCGCGCGAGCGGACCCGTTGATGGATGCAATCGACTGTGACGTCCACGTCGCGCCGGCGTCGTACGACGCCCTGTTCCCGTATCTGAGCGAGTACTGGCGCCAGTACATCACCGAGGCGGGGATCCGGCTGAACGGCGTCGCGCACGCGTATCCGCGCGGGGTCGCCCCGGCGGCGCCGTCGAGCTACGACGAGCTGGCATCCGGAGTGCTCGACCGTGCCCCGGCGCCGCGGGCGGTCGTACTCAACTGCGTGACTGGATTCGAGACGCACCGCAACCCCTACTTCGCGGCCGCGGTCGCGTCGGCGCTCAACGACTGGATGCTTTCGGAGTTCCTCGCGCGCGACGAACGGCTGAGGGCAAGCCTGATCGTCTCGACCGTGTCGACCGACGACGCCGTGTCGGAGATCGAGCGCGTGGGGGAGGACCCGCGCTTCGTCCAGGTCCTCCTGCCTGTGCGCACCGACCTGCCATGGGGGCACAAGAGCAACCACGCGATGTTCGCCGCCGCGGGTTCGGCCGGGCTGCAGGTTGGACTGCACGCCTGGGGCCGCGCCGGCAAGGCGGCGACGCCGAGCGGGTTCACCACGACCTACCTCGAGGACTACCTCGGCAATCAGCCGATCGCCCAGGCCCAGGTGCTGAGCTTCGTCAGCGAAGGTGTGTTCGAGCGCTTCCCCGACCTGCGGGTGATCGTCAGCGAGTGCGGATTCGCGTGGCTCGCGCCGCTGCTGTGGCGGTTCGACAAGGACTGGAAAGGCGTATGGCGGGAAGTGCCCTGGGTGAAGCGCCGGCCCTCGGAGTACGTGCGCGAACACTTCCGCTTCACGACCGCGCCGGCGCACCTGCCGGCGGAGCCCGCGGCGCTCGACCAGCTACTCGAGATGCTGGATGGGCCAGACCAGCTCGTCTATTCCTCCGACTACCCGCACGTGCACGGCGACGGGTTGCCGGCGCTGCTCGACAGGCTGAGCGGCGAGCAGCGTCGCGACGTGCTGTGGGCGACGGCGGCCACCCTGTACCGGCTCGACGAGAGGGCGTAGGCGGACGCGCCCCGCGCGCGGGGGCGGGGGCCCGCCGCGTTCGGCGGGCCCCCGTGTGGCGAGTCTCGGCGCCGCGCTGTCGCTAGCTCTTGACGGCTTCGCGGAGCTCGGCGGCGAGCTCGTCGGCCGTTGCGCCCACGGAGCTCTTGATCACCTTGTCGGCCTTCGTGACGGCCTTGTCGAACGCCTTTGCGAGCGTCGGCTCGCCGGCGACGATCAGCCCCACCTCGTTCGGGCCGAGCTCGTTGGCAGCGTCCTTGAGCTCCTTGCGGGGTAGCGTGCCGCCACCAAAGCTCTCCGGGATCACACGGATCCGCGGACGATCGAGCCGCTTGACGATGTGGGGCTCGCCGTTCTCCTTGTCGATCACGGCCGCGTCGAACTTCCCGATCAGATCGTCGCTGTGCATCTGATCGAGGGAGTCGAGGTCGGCCAGAGCGTCGTCGGCGTCGGGGTAGACCGCCGTGTAAAGCACGAGATCGTCGTCAGCCATCGAATCCTCCTTCCGCGCCGGCAGGGCAGCGCGCATGTCGTGGTTCTAGGCGGAGTCTGCGACTCAGATCGGCCGGGGCCCATACGAAACGGCAACGTTCGGATACCCGATTTCGGATATCGACTGGGCGCTCGTCGAGCTCGCCGGCCACTGTGCGCACGACGCGTCAGGCCTCAGTGCGGCGGCCGAGCTACATTCATGGGTAGGTACGTCGGCTAGAGCAGGGGCCACGGAAGGCAGGCCGCAGCGATGCTATTTGGACGCGACGCCGAGCGCGCACACCTGGAGCAACTGCTGGACGCAGGCGCGTCCAGCCCCGCCGGCTGCATCCTCGAGGGCGTCGCCGGGATCGGGAAGAGCACCTTGTGGCGGAATGCCGTCGAGTCCGCGCGGGGACGCGGCTACCGGGTCCTTCAGACGGCGCCGTCCGAGCCCGAGTCGGTGCTGGCCTTCTCGGGGGTGGGCGATCTGTTCGACCGGGTCCCGGAGGACGCGTTCGAGCCGCTCACCGAGGTGCAGGCGCGTGCGATGCGAGCCGCCCTATCTCTGGGCGAGCTGCCGGAGGGCTCGCCGCATCACCAGGCGCTCCCGCGCGCCGTTCTGGGTGTGCTCCGCCAGCTGTCCGCCACAGGGCCGGTTCTGATCGCGATCGACGACGAGCAGTGGCTCGATCCGGCATCGGCGCGGGTGCTCGCGTTCGCGCTGCGCCGTCTTCGCGACGAGCGGATCGCCGTGATCCTGGCGCGTCGGCCGGAGCCTAGGGGGCCGCTCTCGGCCGAGCTCGGCCGAGGCTTCGGCGAACGCGGGCTGGAGACTGTGCCCGTCGAGCCATTGCCGATGAGCACGATCAAGCTCCTGCTCGAGGCGCGGGTGAAGCCCACGATCTCGCATCCGCTGCTGCGCCGTATCCATCAGGGCGCGGGCGGCAATCCCCTGTACGCGCTGGCGATCGCGACCGAGTTGGAGGCCCGTCACGCGAGCGGCGACCGCACCGCCGACCTGCCGATCGCGCGCACGCTCGGCGATGCGATCGAGCTCCGGCTCGGTCACGCCGATGAGCGTGCCGGTGCCGCGATGCTCGTTATTGCCGCGCTCTCGCACCCGACGCTCGCCATGCTCCAGGCCGCGCTACCGGATTTCGCGCTCAGCGATCTCGAGAGCGCCGAGCGAGCGGGCGTCATCGAAATCTCGGGCAGCCGGCTGCGCTTCACCCATCCGCTCCTTGCGTCAACGCATTACGCGAACACTCCGGCCTCCAGCCGGCGCGAGTTGCACCGGCGGCTTGCCACCGTGATCGACGACGAGGAGGAGCGGGCCCAGCACATCGCGCTGGGCGCCGAGGCGCCGGATCGCGAGATCGCGGACACCCTCGAGAAGGCCGCCAGCGTGGCCGCCCGCCGCGGTGCAACCGAGTCGGCGGCCCGGCTGCTCGAGGACGCGGCGCGGTTGACGCCAATCGACAAGCCACTCGCGTGGAGCGAGCGAATCGTCGCTGCCGCCGAGTACCGGTTCATAAGCGGTGAGGTGGCGCGGGCTCGGGAGATGCTCGAGGAGTTGCTGCCAGACCTGCGGACCGGTCCGCTCCGGGCGAGGGCGGGGGTCCAGCTGGCCGAGATCCGAGGCGACGAGCCGAAGGTGGCGGTGGAGCTGATGGAGGCCGCGCTCGAGGACGCGGCCGAGGACGACCAGTGGCGGGTCAAGATCGAGTCCGATCTCGCGGTCGCGTGTTCGCTGGTGGGCCGGCTCGGAGCCGGCCGGGCATACGCCGAATCGGCCGTCAGGGCAGCGGAGCGGCTGAGAGACCCGAACCTGCTGGCGAAGGCGCTCGGACAGCTGCTGGGCGTGTTCGTCAGCACCGGTGAGCTGATGCCCCGCGACCAGTTCGCGCGCCTATCGGCGATGGGCGAGTGCCCCGAGCTGACCAGTTACTACCAGCCGAGCACCTCGATCGGTCTGGCGCACCACTTTGGCGGCGACGTCGAAGCGGCCCGCCCGCTGCTCGAGCGCGCGGCGCGGCGGGCGCTCGCGCGGGGCGAGGAGTGGGACCGGTTGGGGATCACCGTCGTGCTCGCGGAGCTCGAATGGGAAAGCGGAAACCACCACGTGGCCGACCAGTACAGGCATACCGCGGAGGAGGGGCTCGGCGAGTATCTCGGTGATCTCGTGTGGCTCCATGCCGTGGACGCCAGGTGCGCGCTCGACCGGGGCGAGCTGGACGTGGCGCGAGTGAAGGCTGAGCACGGTCTGGCGTTGGCCGAGCGCAATGGCGCCGAATGGCTTTCCGCACGGCTGAATCAGGTGTTGGCCGGCGTCGAGCTGCAATCCGATCAGCCTGAGTCGGCCCATGCGCGGCTCGCGAAACTGCGCGAGTGGCTGTCGTCCATTGGCTTCGGTCCGGCGGGCGTAGGCAAGACCCCCGTGTGGTCGCAGGACGTCGAGGCGCTGATCGCACTGGGGCGATTCGAGGATGCCGAGCAAGTCCTCGCCGAATTACACGCCCGCGCGACCGTGTCCGGGCACCCCGCCGTGCAAGCCGCCGCCTCACGCAGCGAGGGTCTGCTGCTCGGGGCCCGCGGTGAGCTCGTCGGGGCGATCGACGCCATGGATCGCGCGCTCGCCGCCCACGCGCGGTGTCACCGACCGCTCGAGCACGGCCGCACGCTGCTCGAGAAGGGCGCGATCGAACGCCGCGTGAAGCGGAAGTCCGATGCCAAGCGAACCCTCGAGCAGGCGCTGGCGATTCTCGAGCCGCTCGGCACAGAGGTCTGGGTGTCACGGACCCGAGATGAGCTCTCCCGGATCGGTCTTCGGCGGCCCAGAGTCACCGACGGGCTGACACCCGCCCAGGCCCGGGTTGCCGAACTCGTCGCGGCCGGACTCAGCAACCCGCAGATCGCCCGGCAGTTGCACATGAGCCTGCGCACCGTCGAGTCACATCTGAGTCGGGTCTATCGGGAATACGGTGTGACCTCCCGCTCACAGCTGGCCGCGACGCTCGGCTTGGCGAGCGGCCCGCCGGACTGACTGGACGAAAGTCCGGTTGCGGATTGGGGCAGTGACGGTAGGCTCCTCGGCACCGGGGGCGGTATAGCAAGGCAGGCAGGGGCAAACTGAGCAAACCGCGCGGCGGTGGGCACCGTCGGTGTGACCTGCCCTACGGAGAGGAGTCACCGTGGGCTTCGTCAGCCACTAGCCGTTCTCGCGAGCCCGGGAATCCGCGCAAGCGGCCCCGGGCCGCGCAAGCGGCGCCGGGTCGCGCAAGCGGCGCCGGGCCGCGCAAGCCTGACGAACGTGGATGCGGTACGGATCACGCCGCCGCGGCGTCTACGCGAAGCATTCCGCGGGCGACCGCCGTGACTACCGCGGCGGTCCGATTGGGCGCCCCCAGCTTTCCGTAGACACTCAGAAGGTGAGCCTTGGCCGTGCTGTGGCTGACGTTCAGCGCTGCGGCGATCTCAGAGATCGTCAACCCCGTTGCGGCGAGTGCGAGCACCTGCTCCTCGCGCCGCGTCAACTGAGGGTTCGGCGGCCGAACCGACTGGCGCAGCCTGTCGGTGAGCGCCTGCTGGACTTGGGGCGGGAGGACGAACTGTCCGCTGCGCAGCGCGCCGAGGGCGGACACGATCGAATCCACTTCGCTGTAGGCCGACACGCAGGAAACGCGCTCGTGCGCGAGCGCCTCGAGTACCGCCTCATCGACCTGCGTCGTGAGTAACAGCACGGAAACGCCTGCGTCGCGTGCGCGGAGCAGTCCGGCGACGCGTGACGGCTCCCCATCGAACATCTCGGCGTCGATGATGGCGGCCTCGATCTGGCTGCCGGCGCCGAGGGCGCTCGGCAGCTCGTCGGCTTCGTGGCACGTCCCCGCCACGACGACGTCGACCGCGTCCTCAAACGCGGCGGCGATGCCGCTGACGGCGGTGCGCCGGCGATCAGCGATCAGCAGTCGGACTCGATGCATTGATGGCAAGGCGTCGTGAACCCCCGGAGCGAGCGTCCCTTCCTGGACCGCTCGGTTTTCAGTGCGGCCAAGGTACCTCGACCCGCGACGGTCTAAATCGGGGAACCCCGCAGACTTGTGACCTCCCGTGCGCCGTTTGTGGGCCTCGAGCCGCCGGCCCTGGTCGTTCGCCTAGATGACACCGATGTCATCAAACTGACACATCGAATCTGACCGTTCGGTCAATAGACATCAGGCGTCGACCCCGGTGGAATGACGTGGGTGATCAACCACCCACCGACCGTCCACGGGGGCGCAGTTCCAGCAGGCTAGTCGGGAGGTACGACGCTCTGGTTGACCGGTCCCGCCACGGAGGGCACCCGCGTCGCCTCGCGCGAGCCTGCTGCCGCGGGTGGCAGCCGGCTGTCGCTGGAGCGCCGGAGTCACGGGTAGGGGCGCCGTTCGCTACGCGGCGCCCCTGCCGTGACGTGAGAACTGGACAATTCGTCCATCGCCTCCACGGCGGGATGCCACCAACGGCGAGGCCCATAGTCGGCCGCTCAGATGGGCGACTTGAGCGTGTCTAAACCGAACTGGACGAACGTCCGATTGCGGGAACTGCGAACCCCGGTACCTTTCTCAAGGCACGGGGCGCAGGTCCCGTCAAACAAGGAAAACGGCAGGGGTGCAGGCAGCACGCTGTGAGAGGTAGGGCTGCCAGTCGGTCCCTTTCATGCCCCACGAAAGGAGTAGACGTGGGTTATATGGGTGGTTGATTTTTAGTCCGGAGGGGTTCGTCTTCAGCGGCCCCTCCGGCCATTGCTTTGCCCACCGGCCTCGGTTATCGGCCGCAGTGATGGAGGGCTTTAGTCGCGTCCAGGTGAATCTGGACGCTATTTAGGAGGCTTGAGGACTTTCGCGCTCCGGCCGATTATTAGGGGGCATGGAGCGCACGGCTGCCAAGGACGGCATCAAACGCGCACGGCAATCTGGCCGTGGCGTCGCCATCTTCCACGGGCTCGCACTAACGGGTGCAGCTGCGGCAGCCGTAACGACAACAAGTGCCGGCGACTGGCG
>Ga0335072_10009517_pt1 | contig 14013 bp, 20 predicted proteins | sample Lox_Sample_21_FD_206725 | JGI IMG/M metagenome (GOLD analysis project Ga0335072, IMG submission 206725) | Soil microbial communities from Loxahatchee National Wildlife Refuge, Florida, United States - Lox_Sample_2.1 | ecosystem: Environmental > Terrestrial > Soil > Wetlands | place: USA...
TATCTTGCTTTCCATTCGTACGTACAAGGCTAACACTGTCGTGAAATTGTTTCAGAAGCTCAAGCTGAGCTAGATCCAACGTAGGTGGAAGCTGCAGGTCTTGCCATATTGATTGTAAATTGGTAACGGATAGAAGCTCCCGTTCCAAGCTGTGCATGGGAACGATACGAACTCGTACCTGTTGAACATCTTTGACTATGTTTTCAAACACGATACGTGATCCAAAAGGCAGGTTCATGTAGTAGGTCTGAAAGTTGGGGAATTCGCTCGTCCAGTGCTCCAAAGTGCGCAGTATGTGCTGAGCAATGCCGAAATTCAGGACCCTAGTATCGCAGTAGAGAAAGGCTCTGTCGCTTGCGAGCATTTCAATCATCTCGACTGGCCATTGCGCTAATGGCGGGATGAAAGTGTCGATACGTATGGGTATGAGGGGCTGGGCGAATGTCGGTATGGTGTAGAATTGGGTGGCCATGCGAGTGCAGCCGTCGATGCGCCATGTTGGGTTCTCTACTGGAACAAGGCTGTTGATTCTGTTTTTGGGATTCAGGCTGGACTCATCCCATGAGTGTAGATTCTCGGATGGTATGTCTTTAGAGGCTGATTGAGATGGATATAGTTCTGTTAGGGCTGTCGTTGGAAATGTAGCTAGGTACACCACTTCGGGGGTGATGTCCATTGTGGAGTGTCACCATGGCTCGGCCAGTAAACTATAAGCCTCGGTCTGTTCGGATGGACGTGGTACAAACCAGGCTCAAAGATATCATGAGAGTTAGGCATCCATTCCCCGAAAATGAACCTAACGACACGAAACGAGCCGTAAGCGGGCAAATCAACAACTCATAGAGCTTCCATCGGGATACCTCAACTAATGCAAGCATGGCCTGAATTGGTAACTAGAGCCGGGCGCTTGTTGTGCCTTACATAATGATCTAAGGGGTTTGGCAACGCACTGCAAGGCAAACTCGCAAATGACTAGATTTGTTGCCTGAATTAAAAATATAGCTATCTGAAAAAGAAACTTAGGTGAGCAAGCCACATTAAATACACCGACGAAGAAAACTTGTCCTATTCAAGCCTGAAATGATTGTTTTTTTGAACGCTTTTTTGAACGTTTATTTAACACCGTCAACTCCCGGTTTTTGTCAGTCTCCTTTTCTTCCTGATTTGACTCGTCCATATTCAGAATCGTTGACCAGGCGTCCTCATCCTGGAGGAGTTTCTTCTCTCGTGGGCTAAAGTCGAAGTTACCTGGACTTGTCAGTCATGATACGGGAGGATGATTGGATGTGACTTAGACACGAGGACGTACCGTTACAGGCAAGAAGAGCCCGGTAAGATGTTATAGCAATAGGACTGGTAATGGAAGACTTCACATTGCGCTCATCTGTGGTATCACGCATGTACGATGCATCACCTTTACCAGCTTTGTCGGACATCGTTGCTTTCCTGACGGTAGAGAATTGCGAGCACACTTTTCTAACACTATTGTTGTGGGCGGGACTTGAAAAAGAAAAGATGCTTCAAACCTTTATATAATGGATCACTCCACTATTGAAGCTCACCTTAGTGTGTTATATCCTTCTTGCCGTTCATCCTCTCGTGCTTCGCCGGTTGAGCGCCACACAAGGCATACAAACCGAAGTTTGCCAACTCTCTCAGTTACTAACACCATCACCGCAATCCCTCAAGCTTATCGGACTGGCCGAACACCGGTATTGCCATCAAATCTTCCAGTGTATGCCTTACTACCTATGTATTATATTGTTAACGTCTGCGAGAGTGTCATCTCCGATCTCGCCAGGCGGGAAGTAAGGCTTTTCGCCGGTCTGGGGTACAGCTGTCAGAAGTGAATTAGTTGGAGGTCTTAAAAGACCATAGGGCGATAACAAACGGGACCTTACCGCAGTCCGGATATATCTCCTGCACGACATCACAGTCGGGGTACGCCGGATTGAAAGCCTTCTAGATCAAAACCGAGATATTTCTCTGGGCTACGACCAAGGTAGTAGCTCTTAACACACAGGTCACTTGGGGGGAGAGCTGGAATATGTATTGAGCGGACCGGTCGAAGCCGGCTCGGTCAGGCATATTTTGACGACGGATCTTTGACGATGACCTCTTCGCCTATTGGTACAGTTTTAGAAGCAAATATTGCCAATAATTAGCCCTCGAGTGACCGCCGGCTCAACTCTGTCCACCCCCGCAGACATATTAGCTATAGCTATCGAGGACTACGAATGATGGGCTGACCGTCATATGCCAACGATATTGAGCGTGGGTTATGCAGCCTTGACCGAATCCAGCCCAGCAAGCGACCGGGGAGGCTAACATCCTTGCGACCGGTCAATCCCGGTCGTCGTTACGGAAAAGACACGACGCTTCATTCCTGTCGTATCACAGCCTTGCATCAAACCCCTTTATCATAAGATATGTCGTATTTCATAGTATCTCACCTCAAGTCGCATTGACATGCAAGGTGGCGGTGTACGGAAATGAAGCAGCACAGCATCCAGGCCCATGATACATCGCGGAACGTTTGTTCCTCAGCAAACTCTTCTTCGACTCATCTGTAACGCTCATTGGCATTAATGGTACGTGGCGCCTATAATATTTCATTAAATATAGACTCCAGCCTCAGCCTGCAGTCCTAATTCCCACTTCATGATCCTGTAAATATCTACCTGGACTCCATAGGTCCTGCAATTTCTCTCCTTCATGCTTTCGTCTAATTCCATCACAAGGATTCTTCTCGGAAACGAGGTAGTTCGCGCAGCGCACCAGATCGCAGGAAAGCGGCCAAGAGAATCCGGATAGAAGAAGCCCAGGACTACGGCTTTACTGCCTATCAAAAAAACTTAGTAGAACAGACAGCTTCCGCATTCAACCTGTCTCCAGAGAGCCTTGCAACTGCAATCATCAACCTTCAGAAACCTCCTATGAACAAATTCTCAAATCCCCGCAAATGTAAGCCGCGGCAAGAAGTGGAAATCAAAATGCCTCGCGAGCAGGAAAAGCCAGATGGGCGAGACCAGCTGAGCCATTCAAATCAGCATGAAACTCCCAAAAATCCAATTTACAATTCTACAAAATCCGAAATGCCCAATTCCATGCAGGGCAATGTCCATGAGCAGAGAGGCAGACCAGATCCCAGCAATTCCATATTTGATGAATGCTTCGGATTCAAAATCGTGCCTTCCATCTGGACAGATTGCTTTGCTAATCTCCCTTTCTATGATCAAGATTTGAGTTATGAGCAGAGACAGGGTATGTTTCAATTCCCCTTTTTTTTTTTTAAAAAAAAAGGGGGAGGAGATAGTGCTTACGCGGGTCACAGAAACAGCGAATCGTAATAGTATTGTGCCATACAAAAACGCAATATTTCCCGCTGAAAGGAACTCTAGCGTTTTGTCGGCATCAATGAATTCCAACGCAGGAAGCCTCCTTTATCACGATTCATACACTCAACTTGTAGTGAGCAACTCATTCACCCTCCTAACAGCTTCAGACGAAGGACTGATAGCTTTTGTATTTTTAGCAACCACCACAGTCTTTTGCGTGTGACGATCCTTACTTCGTGGATCCATACATGGAATCGTCTCTCTCACAGTATCCGCCATTACAGGTCGCGCAGCCAATGATTAATTTTGACATGACTTACTCTCCTTTTGACTCTAGTCTGCCAAATTCTGCAAATCTCAACAGTAGTTCTGAAATTTCATCTTATTATCCAGGAGGATTGCCTTCGTCAGAGAGTGAGGAATCTTCTTTTCTGAGTTTGAGTGCTGCAGATGAAATCCAGCATAGAGGTTCAACTAGCGCCGAACCTGAAGGTAGTCACAGCCCAATACGCCAGAGAACGAATCGAGGTCCTGTGGATCGAGTTCAAACTGCTCAAACACGACAACTTGCGGCTTGTGTTCGTTGCAAAATGCAACGCATAAGAGTGAGTTACATCATCATTGAATTCTGAATTCCACTAATAGTGCCTACGAAGTGTGTGCCCGACCCCCTTGATCCCAAAGGGGTCTGCATCACTTGCAAGAAGGTCTCCAAAATGAAGGTCTCTAAGATCCCGTGCCTCCGCTACAGGATCACAGATGCTCGACTCTTCAAACAAGGCTACCTGCCTGGCCATATATGGACGACTCGATTTCAAACAATGGAGTTGAACGACATTGACAACTGGAACTCACCTGAAGTAAAGACTATCCAGATTACTTATGATTATAGCGATCGGCCTTTAACCCTTCAAGTGAGACAGTTTAAGCCACATGAGGGAGATATGTTGCATCGATCATGGAAACACGACGGCGTCAAGAAATCAGTTTTGCTTCCACCTTATGCCATTGCGAGCTTTGAAGCTGCGGAAAAGATATACAAAGATTACATCAATCAAGAGGGTGATAAATTCTTTTATAGCACAATCGATGGGAACAACAAATTACTCTGGGAAACTATGAGTGCTGCCATCAAGGCCTCCAATCATGCAATGGTTTGTTTTTCTTATCTATTTCGACAATGAACGATTTCCCTAACCCTTCTTCTACAGACAGAACCAGAGAGGACTCTGCTCAAAATGGTCCTTCGACTGTGGGTCGCTGGTCGGTTCATTTGCCGGTCGGAGAGAATTTGTGGTTCAGATACTCTCGGTCTGTCTTCGGACTTGATAGACGAGACCAACCCCTGGTTGCACGGCAAAATTCCCATTCCACCGGTCATGGGTGCTCAAATTGATCTTATTGTTACTTCTCGCATACTAAATCCCCTGCGAGCTGCGATACTCGAGAAGCTTCAGAAAGTTATCTTGACAAACAAGCCCCAGAACTGGTTCTGTATATATCTTTGCATTTTTGTACTGCTGCATAATTGCGCTCTTGTGACACAACAAGACACTGCCTATGCCAAAAAACATGGTCTTAAGGTAGGGCCAACAAATTCCCCATTTTTATCTTAATTCCCCCTTCTGAAACTGGACGCATATGGCTAATTGAATGAACAGACTCAGTTTGCAATGATCGACCTTATTGGGGAGCTACACATGGGTGCAAATATCCTGCTAGCATATTTCCACTACTGCACCAAAGGATTCCGACCATTCTCATTGGACTGGAATGCAGAACAGACATTATCTATGGCGGAGCTGAACACAGAGCAGGTAGAGTTCGTGAAGAAGACTGCAGCACATGTCAATGGCAACGGTACGTTTTATTCCATTACAAATGGGGCGTTCTCGGCTAACCAAGCAATAAGAGTCCCGATTTCGTGAGATGTTTGAAGAGGAACGCTACGATGACGACCTCTACTTCGTGGCGCAGATGTACGAAGAGGATTGGAAACCGAGAACGACTAAACTTGAATCTCATGCAAAGTAATGAGGACATAGGAATCCGATTGGGAGTCTCATTCGATGTTGATACCTTATCGAGACTCGCTCGCATAAGGTTGGGAAGCACTCGGTTGGCGAGTTCAGCTGGGGGGAACTACCCTGAGGATTATGCGGAATTTGTCGCAACTAGCCATACAACCATGTCCACGAAATTGTGTTTCCTGCAACATGTCAGCAGACTACACCCTTGCAGCATGATAAGGATATGCGGCTCTAAACAATGCGATCGGGATCCATCAGATGTAGTCTGGCCCCGCCTCATCCTTCCTTTCTGTGTTCTCTCAAACCTCCTATGCTTAACTTATGTGAAATTTCAAGTCTAGGATACTTTTATCAGCCAAAATACACAATTCTTAGGTCTTACTTACTTAATTGGTGATTGTTAACGTTGTTCTATTAGTCAATTGACTATACTATATTCAAGGGACAGAACATAGTCCACTATTTGCTACTTTGGACTGTCAGAACGCTAGAAGCGCAAGTAAGCTAAGGAATTTCTAGAGGATTATCAACGTATAAGACTCCACGCCAAATCCTGATTCGTCGCATTAAATTTAGGTGTTCCGCGCGTTCGATCTATCACGATTTCATGGTATTATAATTCAACTGCTAAAGCATTGACCTTCCAAATGATGATGGCCCACATGAACGTGGTTAAAAATAGCTCTCGAACCGACATGTATATCACAGGATCACCCTCATCGATAAAAGAAAACACCCAAGATTCTTGCAACGAACATGCACTTCCACATGGCTTCCCAGCGCAGCTTAACACGAAGATGGCCTGGTATGGTACAAAGCTGGCAAAAAAGCTCACATACATCTATCACCTTACAGACAATGATAGACTGGAAATCGATTATGCACTGGCTTCATTTTATGGTTAGGTAATATCATAAGGGTTATTCTCACAGATAGTAATTTGCTATAGGCCTTGGTGTTGACGGCGACCGCGTTTCCTGCGAAACCTTCCCACTTCCACACTTCAAGCACGTGCTACGAGCTGCGGCTGCAATCATCCATGAAGGCATAGGTTTCTTTGTTCTTCGGGGACTTCAAACCATCAATTATACGATGGAGGATAGCACTACCATTTTCCTAGGAATACAAAGCTACATCGCGGAGAAACGTGCTCGACAAGACGAGAAGGGAAATATGATTGGTAAGAAAGATTAACACAAGCTTGCACAGACTAACCGCTGGAACAGTACACATCACCCCTGACACAGTTGCATCAAGTAATCCTATGAGGAAGTTCCATGTCCGATATTCGAATATGGCTGTTGTGAGTAATTCGTAAACGAGAATGACCTTTCGAGTCCATACTGAAATACAATGCCAGCCTTTTCACACGGACCCTGATGCCGATATATTAGCTTTTCAGACCCGGAGTACGGCTGCAAGTGGTGGGAGATGCATTCTGTCCTCGGCACACACTATATACAATGAGCTTGCGCTTACACGGCCCGACGTCATCCAAACCCTCGCTCGACCAAATTGGCCTTTTGCTTTGTCAGTATACCCTATTGTGCAAGAGCTGACCCGAGGCTAATTACCATTTCGAACACTTCCAGACCTTATTTCCACCAGCGCCCTGTACTTTTCTACCACGATTCCAAAGTAATCTTCCATTACACACGAGGAGCTTTACTCGGCACAAAATCGCACCCACGGTCTCCCACTCTTCCCCAAGTCTCGGAACGCCAAAGGGAAGCACTAGACTTACTTGACGCAATCGCAGAAAAACATCGCATCGAGATCGCGTTGCAAACAGGCGATATTCATTTCGTCAACAATCTGGCACTCGTCCATCGGAGAGACAAGTTCGAGGATTTTAGTGGTCAGAGGCGACATCTTCTCAGAATGCATTTGAGGAACGAGAAGCTTGGCTGGAGTATTCCGCCGGCTCTGAGGCCATTTTGGAATGCAGCGTTTAGGGAGGATGGGGAGCAGAAATGGCATATTGACCCGATGATTGAGCCCTATTTTCCTTTGGTTACCATGGGTGATGCATAAGGCTCCATACGACTATTGCTTTTTGACTTGGGCTGGTTGTTTGGGTTGAGTTATTTGTTTTAGCATCTGAATTTGATTTGTTCTACTAGGAGTTAGATTAGTTGAAGGGTGTTCGGTTTGGTTATTTAGGTGATGGCTGGCTTAAGGGTACGTTTTGGTGATCTTAATGTGTTATGGCTCCCTTAAATGTTTAGTACCGAGATAATAAAAAATATTATCACTTCGTGGTTTTCCCACGTCATGCATTATGGCGCAATGCCGATAAAAGTGATAGTATGTTATTTTCTCAGAAATCCCTTGAGTGGGCCTGGTATCACCCAGATTACTCTTGTTTCGAGTAACGTAGAACACGTGACTACGTAGTAATCAAACTTCCCGCGGAGATCTCCGGCCGCCCATTATTCTTTAGGTCGATCCCTGAAATTCCACGTGTCTCCAGGTTCAATTATTTCATCTCACAACTCTAATATCTTATCAGCAACTTGACCATTGATATTCGCAAATTCTCTTTCCATTCCGTTATTAATCATGGCCGCTCGCAAGAAGTCCCTCCTCATTGGCATCAATTACACAGGCAGCCAGCATGAACTGCATGGATGCCACCAGGACGTTGAGAACGTTGCAGAATTCCTAAGCTACCGGGGTTACTCCAATGACCCACGCTCACAAGTCATTCTTCGTGATGACATGCAAGGCCCATATTACCCCAGTGGGCATAACATCCTCGTATAAACTGTTTACATGCCATCTTCTTGACATCTACTAATTCGCCGCAGGCGGCCATAGACTGGCTGGTGTGTGAGCCTGGTACCTGCAACTTCTTGCATTACTCTGGCCATGGGGGTCAGGTTAGGGACCCAACCGGAAATCATCCGTCAGGTATACTCGACACCATTTGTCCGGTGGACTTTCAAACTAGGGGCCAAATTGATAGTGATACCCTGCATGAACACCTAGTATCGCGACTACCGCCAAGCAGCACTTTGTTCGTCATCCTAGACTGCTGCCACTCAGGATCTGCACTGGAATTGCCATTTATATACCGCAGCGACGACGACGGAAATGTGAATCTTATAGACAACCTTAAGCAAGGCGCTCACCTTTTGAGTGAAGCTGGCGATCTCTTTCGTGGAGGATTCAGCTTCGATAAGCTGGCTGAAGCCCAGGACCTCTACGGTGGCGCTACTTCATTCTTTCGCAGCTTTAAGCATATGGGGGAATCTCAACCTGACGGCCTGGGCGAGGATGATGACTATAGCGCCTATTCTCAAGAACATAAGATGGTCACCATGTTCTCTGGCTGTCGAGACGATCAGACAAGTGCGGATGCTAACATCGGTGGGACAAGCGAAGGTGCTATGTCTTGGGCTTTCTTAGAAACTATGAAGCGGAACCCAAATCCTTCATACATTGAGGTGAGAGTTTCATGCATTCCCTTAGAAGGACTGTGGAGAATCCTAACCATATCAAGACATTACAAGAAACACGGTATGATTTGCGGCAGTCCGATTACACGCAAGTGCCTCAGCTTTCTGTTGGACTAGATATGGACTTGGATCAGGCACTCTGTTTGTGAGCTGGTGGGATTACTGAATATACTTCGTGATATGACACAAGATTGAATTGTCTTCTTAATATAGCTTGATAGTTGAAAATACTATACTAGCTCGAATTCAATAGGTGGTACACTCCTAAGCGCGTAGAAACGCTTAGAGCTCGCAGACGCTATCCCATTTTCCTCGGGAAAGGAGCAATGGACCAGTCGGGGCCCACCAGTGTTAAAGCGACCTTACCCACGCAAGCGAACTAACCACCTCACTTTCTCAACCCTCTCTTTCACTCGCCATCTATCATCCTCTAGCATCACTTCCATACCATAAACTATTCCCCAAGCCCATCTTCCCCAATACCTCCTCCTCTCCTTAGCACTCAAGACCACGACATCCTCCTCTCCAACGCAATCCAATATTACCGCGCCCACGCCCGCTCCTCAGATATCTCTCTCCGAAAAGCCGCCCTCCTAATCGGCATAGCCCACAATACGTTCTTGAACTGGCTGCACATCCGTACTGAGAAGATGATCGCCATGGCGGCCATGAGTGTTTGTACCAAGGTGATTGATAGACGAGCGCATGTCAACTGTTAGTTGGCCAGCGTAGAAGCTGAGCTAGAATTAGGTACCGTGACACTAGCGAAATGTGAACGCTTGCCCCACGCCGGCGTCCTCCACGCTGCAACGCAGTAGGAATGCTAGCGCTAGAGAGCCCGTTCTGGCTCCTCGCCAGCGTCTCGGACACTTTAGCGCAGAGCCAGAGCAAGAACAGGCTGGCACATAGCACCAGCGTACTTAGTGCCCGTTTTAGTTCCTTTCCAATACCAGTTTGCTGGAGAAGCTAGCGCTGATATGTGGACCGACACTAATGACGTCGTCCTCCAAATCTGGAGCATGAGATAGGAGGGACGGTTCTGGACATGGACACGGATTCAAATTGAGCACCTTCGGGCTCGTCTCAAGACAGTAAATATTCTTACTGTCAAACCTTACTGTCCTGGAACGAGCCGGAGCGCCTTGGCGGATAGGCAGTATGTTTATCATAACGGTGATGGGATAACGCAATATCGCAACCTCTTCTCCCAGAAGCCACCAAAACCCCTCATCCAGGTCGGATTTGAAGGCTCTGGCATGTTTTTGGAAGGGTTGCGAAGTGGACTGGGTTTGATCCCAAAACTCGAAGCGGCTTGGTACTTGGCGCTTATCCTCTGTGTTCGTCATATTCTCTGACTCCTAGACCACGGGCTGGCAACTTATTCCCCAAAGAAATCTGAAATTATAAATTCATAAGCTCATTTATCTTCCCTCGTCCTACTGGTCAAGCCAATTTTTAGCTCATAGCCACTCGATGAATCAGGCGCCCATATCCAATTCCAATAAACGTCTCCACGATGCTCAAAGTAACCATTGCAAAAAAACATTAGGATATGATAAAATAGCCACTATTATACGGAGTTTTATGAATCGGTAACGGCTTACCTACAAACACCCCCCGCAGCATGCTTGAGGCTAGTAAACTATATATACATATATAGAACCACCGATACCTGTACAGTATATCCTACAGTGCTTATTTTATGAGGTAAGGGAGATCTGCTAAGGCGCCCCAACGCTATGCAGCGCCTCCTTTTAATACCGGGTAGGGTTTTGTCACCAAATGAGCAGAATTCCTTCAGCTTGTTCGCACTCATTAGAGTATTTAGAAAGACAACCGGGGTGCTCATAAGACCGGGCGGGCAGCTCTCCCACTTTAGGCATCCATCATGAGCGGCGTCCTGCAGGGAGTTGATTTCGCAAATCGCATTTGGAAACACTTCGTTGGATCTGTGTTTCTACTTCATTAACAGCTATAGAGTTAGGCAGCTGTCGGATTTCATCATGTATGAAAGTCTCAGAAGCTACACTGGGTATGTACCAATAATGGCTAACCCTCTGCGTGTTTTACCGTGTACTTGAAGGATGCAAAACGCCCTCTTCTCATGACTTTGATGAGGAATAGAGCCTTCTTTCGTTGCATACAGCGGTTTTACAGCAAATTAGCGTTGAATTCGTAATAGCAGCCAGGCCGAGAAGCAGACAACAACAAAGATCGTCAGCTCAATTGAATGCTGAGGAGGTAGGTTACATAGTCAATCAAGCTTCAGCAAAATCACAACGTTCCAAACATCCGTTAATTCGAGAAACGTGTCAATGAAAACAAAGAGGCTTCCAGGTCAGATTTTCATCAAGCAAGCCGACCATTCTTTTTCCCATCCAAGCTACATCGTATCTCTCCAATCTTCAGCACACCAACCCGTTATTTCTCTAGGCTCTATTCACACCACACAATGGTCTCCCTCCTTGACGTCCAATCTTCGAATTCCCACATTGTCTCTGCTCTTCCTCCGGTTCTCGTCGCCGTCTTCGTCGGCGCCACCAGTGACATCGGTGAAACGACGCTGAAGCAATTCGCCAAGCATACCCGCTAACCCCGCGTCTATTTTTGTCGGCCGCTCGCAGGAAGCCGGAGATCGTATTGCAGCCGAATGCAAGGCGCTGAACTCGGAGGGGGAGTACATCTTCGTCAAGGCAGACACCAGCCTGATCCGCGCCGTGGATGATGTCTGCCGGGACATCAAGAGCAAAAAGAAGGCGGTCAATCTCCTGTTTCTCAGCACGGGAATGTTGATTGGCCATACGGATATGTCCTCGATTCTTCCAAAATTGTTCTGCTTCACGGTGAATATTCTGCAAAGGTGAAATAAAGTGTCTAACCATAGTATGCAAGCAGAGACTCTAGAAGGACTCCACTATGCCACAGCCCTGATATACTATTCCCGCACTCGATTCATCGTCAATCTCCTGCCGCTCCTCCAACAGGCCACTCCCCTTCATCGTGTCGTCACTGTATTCGCTGGTGGTAAAGAAGGACCAGTCGACGCGAGCGACTTCCAAGCTTAGAAGGTCCCTATGCTCTCCCAGCGTGGCCATGTCAGCTCGTTTGTCACCTTATCCCTTGAAGCCCTTGCCAAGAAGGCACCGGACGTGACTTTCATCCACAATTTCCCGAGCACAGTCAAGACAAACCTGTCGCGAGGTGCCAAAGGCGCAGCGATAGTCGTTTTAAATGCGGCTTTCAAGGTTATAGGGCCCATGATCTATATCCCAAATCAGGAGTGTGGTGAGCGTCATTTGTTTCTCGCAACGAGCGTGAGGTACCCCGCAGGCGTGAGTGGGGATGCAGCTTCTGAGGTGCCGTTGGCGGGTGGAGTTGCGGTTGTAAAAGGAACTAGCGGGAAAGTGGAAGTGGTGTGTACTCTGTCAACTGGGACGGAGTCTCAAGGTAGAGGAGCTTCTGGCCAAGTTCAGGAAGGAAGGAATGGTGGAGAAGGTGTGGAAACGCACGGAAGAGGAGTTCAAGCGGATCGCTGAACTAGAAGCGGCATAGATCAAACCGCTGCCCTCACGCGTGCGTCGGCTGTTGGTGTCTTTAATCATTAGGAACTCGAGTTGGTTTGGTTTGTTTTGATGTTAAATTACAAAACCAATGCCGATATTCGTGTTTCCAAACAAAACGACCTAATCAGATCACATGATGTCTGAAGCCGCGGGTGGAGAAGGTGTCTTACTTGGAAATAAGATACCTAGCGCAGTGCCAGGGTTTCTGCGGAATAGCGAGAGTGACGTTTCCTACTACACTCTTTTCTTTGCATCTGGTGTCTGAGGACAGAACGAGCCAAGCTCAATTGGTGTACATGGATACTTGGATGAAACTATGTACTCCAGATCATGAAGACAGAGTTGTGAACTTCAAGTACCTAGCGTTGCCTGTCTCGTGACGCAGAGTTGCTGCCATTCAGCTTTGAAGACACGTCAATATCTTCCCACGGACAGCCTTTCCTCTCCTTTAAATCTACCAACTTCGCGTCATCATCCAACGTGGATCGAGGCCGTTTTCTCCGAGACAGCGTACAACTGATTCCTCCTTTTCAGCTCGAGTACAGGCGCCAAAAGGCTGAGCGGACCGAGCAGAGAAGGGTATACTAGAGCCGGCTAATGACGTGTGCGGAGGAAATATTGCGGCACAGAACTGTTGAACTTCCTACAAGCTGAACTCCATGCCATAGCGTACCTCACTTCCGATCGTTATGAGGTTGAAAATTCCACGCATAAGCCATTCCTGATACTCTGCACTAGTATCGGAAGTTAGTTCATTATTGCTTGAGGAGGTACAGGTGGGGCTCATATGAGATCAGCCGCGGTCGTCGCCTCTTAAGGACGACGCACACTGTGGTTGTGCTTGAACTGGCGCCGTGTGGCCCCGGTTGAGTGTCAATAGGCTCCTTGAGTGGCTTTCACAAGGTTGTCTGATGTGGCACTTGCAACTCTGCTTCAAAATGGAATCCCTACAAGAGCGAAACTTTCAGCGCCGCTGGACAAGGCGTAGGTCTTCGCTGTCGTCGCTATCGTGATCATCGTCGTTTTTATCATTATTATGTCTGTGAAGATATTGCTCTCGCCCTCTCTTTGTTCTTCCTCTTCAACCTCTAGCCATCTTATGTCAAATTTCCGTTCAGCTTCGCCTAAAATATTGAGATGATAGGGCCGCGGCTTGGGCTGGCCTTCCTCCCTTTGAGTGATCAGCCATCGCGCCTTTTTCGACATGATGAGGCAGGAAGATCGCTAAGCCCGAAAGTGTGGTCAACGCAATGGTGTACCCTCACCAACACAGGAATACTCCAGAATCACCGAAAGTTTGTGATGAAATTTCGGGCTCGGATCTCCAAAGCAGGAACAGTAAATTGGACAGAGCAGTGAATTGGCCATGCTGATGGGTTTGATCAGTTGGCATTTGCAACCTAATGTGCATAAATAGAGAGCTTTCTCGCTCTCACAGACTGAACAATCTAAGCTTCACCTCATCTTTCAACGTTTTTGAACGACACGTGACTGGAATAGAAGATCTGTATTTGACAGAATTTAACGCGATTAGGTAAGTCACGTACATACAATATTAGCAGCGGATGGCTTGTCTTCAGGCGGTTATGCCTGACACTCGATTGATTATATATTAATTGAC
>Ga0335072_10009519_pt1 | contig 14008 bp, 7 predicted proteins | sample Lox_Sample_21_FD_206725 | JGI IMG/M metagenome (GOLD analysis project Ga0335072, IMG submission 206725) | Soil microbial communities from Loxahatchee National Wildlife Refuge, Florida, United States - Lox_Sample_2.1 | ecosystem: Environmental > Terrestrial > Soil > Wetlands | place: USA: Florida...
AACCTGTGGAACTGGTGTTGCCGTTCACGCCGTACACCTGCCCAGTGGTGGCGCTTTCATAACCGGACACGCCCATGGCATTGGCTGTCGAGCTGGCAGCGGTGCCGGATACGCCGTAAACCTGGCCAGTGGTTGCGTTTTCAATGCCCGTCACGCCGGAAGCACTCGAGGATGTGCTACTTGTCGTCCCCACCAGCGCGGATGGCAGGCTCGACGTGCCGCTCACGACGAGATTGCCTCCGACATTCAGATTTCCGGCAAGCGTTTCGTTGCCGCTCGAGTCCACTTGGAAGACCTGCATGATGTCGCTCGACGAGCCGCCCACCGGCCCCGAATATCCGAGCAGGATATTTCCACCTTGCCCGGTCACGAATGATCCGGCAGTGCCCGCAGCGAGTCCCGTGGTAAGGCTCAGGTTTTCGCCCTTCACCGCGGTAAAGGTCGATCTGCCCTCCACTCCGAATCCGCTCGTGCTTTCGGAGTCGCCGAGGAGGCCCCAGGAGTATCCGGTCGCGCCGTTGTCGTAGCCATACACGGCTGCGACGCCCGTCGATACGGTCCCGTAGACGCCGTACGCGCCGCTTGTGCCGGCCACGCCGGCCAGTCCGGCCGGCGCGTTGCCGTACACGCCGTACTGTCCGCCGGTCCCGGCCACGCCGGCTCCTTCCGGGCTATTCGATGCTGTTCCATAAACGCCATACACCTGGCCCGACGAGGCGCCTTCTCCGCCATAAACGCCGGCGGCGAGTGCGGTTGTGCTGTTCGTGCCGCCCAGAACGCCGTAGACCTGGCCGGTGGCGGCTCCTTCAGTTCCCCACACGCCGGCCGCGTAAGTCGTCGGGCTGGAAGCGCTCCCCTCGACGCCGAAGACTTCGCCGGTCTTCGCCGATTCGACTCCCTGCACGCCCGCGGCGTAGGTAGTGGTGCTCGCAGCTTTTCCCTGAACGCCGAAGTTATAGCCGGTGGTGGCCGTCTCGGTGCCCAGCACGCCGGCGGCAAGGCTCGATGTACTCGATGCAGTTCCAGCGACTCCGTAGACCTGACCGGTTGTCTGGAGATCGGTTCCGTTTACGCCCGCGGAGCCGACCGTGGCGCTGGCCGAGGCCCCGCTGACCCCGTAGATCACGCCCTTTGCGGAGTCCGCCAATCCGCTGACACCGGCGGCGTCGGTGGTCGAGCTGTCGGTGACTCCATACACGCCGTAGACGACACCCGACGTCGACGGTTCGAGTCCGTACACGCCGGCGGCATTCAACGAGGCGCTGGACGCGGTTCCGCTGACCCCGTAGACGGCGCCTGTTTTGGCTCCCTCGACGCCGGACACGGCGGCCGAGCCGGGAGTGCTGCTGGACGCGTCCCCTTGGATCGCTTTCACAATGCCCGTAGTCGCCGAATTGACGCCGGAGATCACGACCGCGGAATTGCCGGTCGCGGAGAAGGCGCCTTTTTCGACCACCGTGGATCCCGTTTGCGTGAGCAGCGAATTGGAAAGGGTCGAAGCCGTTTTCCAAAGCGGAATGGTGTTGGCGGTGCCCGATCCGGTCGGGGTCTGGTTGCCATGCGCCGTAGAGGCAGGCGCAGCCGAGAGAACATGCGCCGGTTCGGTCGCGGCTCCATTGTTCACCTGATCGTGCAGTTGCGACTGGGTGACGAATTGGGAGGCGGGCACGCCCGCCAGGGTTTCGGAGTCGGCCGCCTTCATGGCGTAGGGAACCGATCCCAGCAGCATGCGCTGTTGTTCCGGGCCGCGTTCGATGCTCACACTCAGCCAGCGCGCCTGCCCGGCCGCGAAGACCGTCTGGGGCAGGCCACCCTCGGTTTTCGCGCCCAGCAGCACCGTGTAGTTCCCATCGCTATCCACCGCCATCTGCTGTGTTTCGCTCCAGATCGGCTCTCCGCCTTCGGGTGCGGAGTAGATCTTGAATTCCGCCTCGACTGTATCGCCGGCGCGGCTCCTGTCCTGGCCCTGAATGCGCACGATCTGGGGAACGACCGTGCGCAGGGCAGCGCTGTTTTCATCCGACTGGGCCGAGGCGACGACGGGCTGCGCGAGCAGGCAGCCCGCCACTACGATGGCGACTGCGAGGAAGCTGGTTTTGGGGAACATGGGTCCCGCTCCTTTCGATCTCAGGTTTTCGAGTTTTGGGAAAGGTCCGAACGGAGGAGGGTTTGCCTATCTTATCGCAGGATCGGGAAAAGCCGCACGAATTTGCGCGGCCGATCCGGCAGAAACCCGGCATCGCAAGCGGCATTGCGCCGGGCGGCGATCGTGCAGCGGCGCTGCTCAGTGCTTGAGCGTCAGCAGCCCTTCCCGGTCCACCAGGTTCCCGTCGACGACCAGCGTCGTGATGCGCCGCGCATTCCAGATGAACGCCGTTGGATCGGCGTCAAGGACCAGGATGTCAGCGCGGCGGCCGGGCGCGATCTGGCCGAGCTCGCTCCAGCCGAATTGAATGGCATAGTTATTGGTCGCCGCGGCCAGCGCCTCGCGCGGCGAAAGCCCCAGGCGCACCAGCATCTCGAGCTCAGTATGCAGCGAGATTCCCGGCATGGTGCCCATGGCCGGCGCTCCGGAGGCGGCGAGATAATGCGGATACGCCGTGAAGATTGCCTGGTTGATCCGCCAAAGCCGCATCGCCTCAAGATCGTACTTTTTGCGCTGGCCTTCTTCCATCCACCGCTGCGCCGCCGCCGGCAGGTGCCGCGTCCAAGCCGACAGCGGATAATCCATCTCGCCTGTCTTGCGGTCCGGCGGCATGTTCAGCCCCGCCGGATCGAGCAGAGCTGCCGCTGGCTCCTTCCACAAGTCGCGGTGATCGGGCAGCCGCAGGTAGAAAATGCTGAAGGTCGGCATCAGCGCGGCATGATGGGAGGCCAGGAACTTCGCGTAGGTGCGAATGTGCAGGTCTGTCGGCGGCAGGCGCTCCGAGTAGTCATATGCGGTGGTTGCGGCCGGCCCTTCGGGATCGTTGACCAGCGGCCGCTGCAGTTCGTCGGGAATGAGCCCCAGCTCGTACCGGCCCATGTGCAGCAGTGCATCGATGCCGGCCTCGACGCCCACCTGGTACGAAGTCGAGACAAACTCGCCATAGGTCACCAAGCCGAGCTGATGCGCGCGCGTAATGATCCATTGCGTATTGGCTGCCGTTAAGTCCGGCCCCAGCCACAGCGCCCGCGTGCCCGCTCTTGCCACATCGTTCAGCTGGTGCGCGGTATCTTCGGGGCTCAGTTCGACCGGACGCGCGCCTTCCTTCAGCTTCTCCGCCCACTCCGGCTTGTGGGCCAGCAGGCTCCATGCGTCGGTGGTGCCGATCGAGTCGAGCAGATAAAGGTGCGGGCTCGGGTTCGCCGCAAAGTCGATGTTTCCGCGCCGCTCGTCGGAGGCAGCCACGATGGTTGTCACGCCCATATAAAGGTTGGCGTTGGCCTGGCCCTGGCTGTTCATGCCGGCAAAGCCGTCCACCAGGCCGGGAACGAGATATTTCCCGGTGCAATCGACGATATGGGCGTTAGCGGGAATGGTCACCAGCGCGCGCGGTCCCACATCGGTGATTCTGCCGTCCTGGACGACGACGGCGGCGTTGGGCAGATCCTTCGCCGAACGGCCCCAGTCGGTCACGTCGATCACGGTGCCGCCGACCAGCACCAGGGGGACGGAAGCCGCAACCTGACTCGCGGCCTGCGCCGGCTGCCGAGTCCCCGCGAATGCGGGCATGGCCAGCACAAGACACGCTACCCTCGGAAATGCATTGCGCATGAAAAAGAAGGTCCGATGAGGATTGTCGCACGAGGGTTCGAGTGCCCTGACTGAAGTCGACATTCCGGTCTGCGCCTAGCTGGCCACCAGCGCCCGACGCTTGCGGTGCGCGATCAGCGGCAGCACCTGGGTTTCCGCTTCTTCGACGGTCAGGCCGTATTTCGCGCGCAGTGCGTCCACCTTGCCGTGCTCGATAAAGTGATCGGGCCAACCGATGCGCACCACCGGCACCGCGCAGCCCGCCTCTTGCAGAGCCTCAGCTACCGCCGAGCCGAATCCACCCATCTTTACGTGATCCTCAAAAGTGACGAACGCGGCTACGCGCTGCGCGTAGCGCTCGATCACCTCGCGATCGATCGGCTTAACGAACCGCGGGTTGATGAGGGCCGCCGAGAATCCGTCGCGTTCCAGTTGCTCAGCCAGCTCGGCCGCCAGGCCGATCATCGGGCCCAGCCCGAAAATGGCAACATCCGCGCCGTCCGCGATCACTTCGGCCCGGCCCACGGGCAGCACCCGAGGCTCGGCTTTGCGCGCCACGCCGGCGACGGCCCCGCGCGGGTAGCGGATTGCGCTTGGTCCCGGCAGCTCGAATGCGGTCTTCATCATGTCGGCCAGCTCGTCCTCGTCCTTGGGCGCCATGAGGGTCATTTCGGGAATCCCGCGCAGATAGGCGATATCGAACAGGCCGTGATGCGTGGGCCCGTCGTCCCCGCTCAGCCCGGCCCGGTCCATGCAGAAAACCACCGGAAGTTTCTGAAGCGCCACGTCGTGCACGATGGGATCGAACGCCCGTTGCAGGAAGGTGGAATAGATCGCGCAGACGGGACGGAAGCCGCGCGTCGCCATGCCGGCGGCAAAGATCACCGCGTGTTCCTCGGCGATGCCCACATCGAAATATCGCTTGGGATGGTGGGGACGGAACAGGTCGAGCCCGGTTCCATTGGGCATCGCGGCCGTAATGGCCACAATGCGCTCGTCGGCACGCGCCAGTTCCACCAGCGTATTGGCGAAGGCCTCGGAGTAGGTCTGCTGGCCAGCCGGCTTGGTCTGGCCCGTCTCCGGGTCGTAGGGCCCCAGCCCGTGAAACTTCTTCTGCCCGTCGAGCGCCGGCTGGTAGCCGCGGCCTTTCTGCGTGAGCACATGCAGGAGCACCGGGTGATCGATCGTCTTGAGAAACTTGAAGGTCTCCACCAACAGCGGAATGTTGTGTCCGTCGATGGGCCCGAAGTACTCGAGCCCGAACTCCTCGAACATCATCGAGGGCCACAGGATACCCTTGGCGGCTTCCTCGGCCTTCTTGGCTACTTTCAGAACTTTCTTTCCGCCAAGCCGCTCCAGGATCTTCGCCGCCGAAGAGTGCAGGTGCTGGTAGTGCTCGTTGGTGACAATGCGGTGGAAGTATCCGGCGATGGCGCCCACGTTGCGGTCAATGGACCACTCGTTGTCATTCAGGACAATGATGAGCCGCCTGGTTTGCGCGGCAACATTGTTCAGCGCCTCGAATGAAATGCCGTTGGTGAAGGCCGCATCGCCGGCCACGGCGACGACGTGCTCGCTGCCGCCCGCCATGTCGCGCGCCACGGCCATGCCCAGCGCGGCGCTCAGCGCGGTACCGGCGTGGCCCGCGCCATAGCAGTCGTGCTCGCTCTCTGTGCGCAGGCAAAAGCCGTTCAGCCCTCCCGGCTGCCGGATGGTCTCGAACCGCTCCCGCCGACCCGTAATGATCTTGTGGATGTACGCCTGGTGGCTGACGTCGAACAGGAGCCTGTCGTTGGGCGTATCGAACACCTTGTGGAGGGCCGCCTGTCTTCGCCAGCGTCTGAATCAGGAATTCGCGAATCTCCGCTGCCAGATCGCTCATCTGCGCGAAAGTCAGCCGCTTCAGATCCGCCGGCGAGTCGATCGACTCCAGCAATGTCCCCATCGGCTTCCTTCTTCCGCAAAACCTGCGGAATCAAAGACACCCAACCCCGCGAACCCGCCTTTCAGCGGCCAGCTTTCGCGTTTTGGCAGGCACGGTCGCACAAATGCGCCAACCGTTAGTATACCCCCAGCGTTGTCGTGCGTCTGCCCGGGCATTGGCGCAGTCTTGGGTTTGCCCGTCAACTCTGGGTAACTAGCCGGAGGACGCAACGATTGCCGCGCCAATGCGCGGAGCGCGCCGCGCGGCCTGCGCGGCGGAAAACCCTGGCAATCCGCGCCGGGCTTGCCTCCGGGGTTTCTCGAGGCAGGCCCCGGGCACCGCGACAACCTGTATAAATTTGACCAGCATCCAATCCCCGGGTCCCTGCAGAATCCGGATCGCAGAGGAAAACAGAGCAGAGACCCGTGTCGAAGGAATCGATTAGCCTGAAAGCTTGACCTGGCAGGCGATCCAAGGTCGGCCCGGAATCGTCCGGTTCGTCGACCGCGAAGGTTGTGCTGGTCTCGGAATTCCCCTTGAGAACCGTGGAATCCTTGAGAAATTGGCGCTGAAACAGGAGTTTCCGGCTGAAGGCAGAGGATGGAGGAAAAGGGATGTTTCATCTGATCTGGTACGTTTTGATCGGGCTTGTTTCGGGGGTTATTGCAAAATCGGTGATGCACGAGCACATGACGATCTTCTGGACAATCGTGCTCGGCATCGTCGGATCGATCATCGGCGGCGGCATTGCCCACATGATTTCGAGCTCGAAAAACAATCGATTTCACCCCGCCGGCCTTATTCTTTCTACGCTCGGCGCGATCCTGGTTCTATTCGTTTGCTTTAAGCTGAAGATTCATTTGCCCCAGGTCGTGGGGCTGTCCCTTTGGCTGCCTCGCATGGCCAGGGGCATGTTCTCCGTTCGCTGAAAATCAACCGGCCGGCAAGACCGCCTTCACGCTTTCCGGTTCCAGCCGGTGAAGCGGGTTCTGCTCACGAGCGTATCGCAATGGAATTCCCGGCCGCGGACCCTCCCATCGCGATGAACGGGACACCCCGTTCACCGATGCTTCTGGCCCACGCTTCCTGGGGCGTCAGGAGCGTTTTCCATTCAAGTGTTATACCGCGCCACATTTGCTTTCGCCCGCATGAGAGAGAGCGGGCTCGGATTGTGAATGCAACTTGGCGCGCTATATAATCGCGCCTTATCCTCTGGGCCCCTTCCTTTACACCTCCCTCAGCCGTGCTGTGTCTCGCCGGGCCGGCCCGTCGAATCCATGGGTACCGTTGCCCGCACCAGGAGGAGATCGTATGCCGATCCGGATTTTGATCCTTGTTCCCGTTTTCGCGGCTTTGATTGTGCCGGCGCTCTGCCAGACAATTGCGGACCAACCCGCTAGGCCCGCGCCAGTCGCGGCGCAGGCGGTTGTTCCGGCGCTGATCCCCTTCTCGGGCGTCGCGCTTGCGGGCGACGGCAAGCCGCTGGCCAGCGAGACCAGCATCACCTTTCTGATTTTCAAGGAGCGCCAGGGCGGCGAGCCGCTTTGGGCCGAGACGCAGACCGTCGCGCTCGACGCGGACGGCCATTACAAAGTCCAACTCGGAGCCCAGAGCTCCGCGGGCTTGCCTCTGGATTTGTTTGCCGCAGGCGCTGCGCGCTGGCTCGAGGTGCAGGTGGCTGGGCAGAAGCCTGAGCCGCGCATCATGCTCATCAGCGTACCCTACGCGCTGAAGGCCGCCGATGCGGAGACGCTCGGCGGTCTGCCGGCATCGGCGTTCGCGCTGGCTCCGTCGGCGGGCGCCGCGACGGAGACTGCGCGTGCCGCGGCTGCCGTCGTGCCGGCTTCCTCGCCTGCGTCGTCAAACGTGACCACCAGCGGCGGCGCGGTCGGCACGATCCCCATGTTTAGCACATCCACTGACATCGAGAACTCGGTGATCACGCAGCAGGTATTCGCATCAGGGCCTGAGGTCGGCATCGGCACATTCCATGCCCCTGTGACGCTCAACGTGAATCAAAATGCAGTCCAGATAGGCAGCACGAGGGTTGGCGGCTTGCCTTACGGAACCATCACCATGCAGGGCGGCCTACCCGTCCTTCACCAGTGCTGCCGTAGTCTGCTCTGGAACATTTTCGTTGGCGGCGCGGGCAATCTCAGCCTTGATAACATCGGAGCGAGGAACAGCGCGCTGGGCTATGGGGCTCTTGCCGCGATTGATGGCAGGAGCGCTCCAGAGCATGGCGATACTGCGGTGGGCTTTTGGGCTCTGAAGGGCAACACGAACGGCAGCGAGAACTCAGCGCTGGGGGACAGCGCCGGCCTAACCACCGTTCAAGCGAATCAGAACGTTACCGGCTCACATAACACTTTCCTCGGATACGCCTCCGGCCCCGGCACGCCAACGCAGTTGACCAACGCCACTGCCGTCGGCTCCAACGCCGTGGTTTCAGAAGACAACGCGCTGGTGCTGGGCAGCATTGATGGCGTGAATGGAGCCAAGGCCAACACAAAGGTTGGCATCGGCACCGATGCGCCCGTGACCACGCTGGATGTGGAAGCGCCCGTCGGGACCGTTCCAACCATAAGGTTCGGCAGCCTGAAGATCCCGGCCGTCTTCGCCGTCAACGGAGATACCTTCCTGGGCGGAGCGCTCGCAGTGGGGGAAGGGACCGAGGTGATGTCGGTCGCCCACGACGGCATTATCACCTTTGCGCCGGGGCAGACCTTCCCAGGCGCCGGCACCATCACCGGCATCACGACCTCCAGTCCGCTAACTGGCAACGAGGCCTCCGGCTCGGTGGCGCTGGGGCTGAATACCTCGGCGCTCGAAACCACGCTCAACGGCGCCTATGCGCAACTGGGCGCGGCCAATACTTTCTCCATGTACCAGCAGATGAATGGGGGCATGGGCGTGAGCGGCATTTTGAATGCGGCGACCGTATCGGCCACCGGGAACCTTTCAGCAGGCACCGCGATTACCGGCGTGAACACGGCCACTTCCGGATACTCAAACGGAGGTTCTTTCTCTTCGGCCAGCCCCGGAGGCGCGGCGGTAGTGGGCCTGAATGTCTCCGGTGGGCCCGCCGGGCTGTTTTCCGGCCCGGTTAACCTGGACCCAACCACCGTGGCAACCTCAATCAAAGCCCAGAGCTCGTCGCCGCTTTCGCTGATGGCGCAGGCATATAGCTCGCAATCCGGTGGCGAACTGGTCAATCAGACATTCCAATGGGAGGCCGTTCCGATTGCCGGGACGAACAACACCGCAAATCCCTCGACAACTCTTAGCTTGCTGTACGGCTCGGGCACAGATGCCGCGCCTGCCACGCCTACGGCAACGGGTTTCTCCATCAACTCCGACGGGACGCTCAACTTTGCCGCCAATCAGAGCTTTCCCATCACCGGCACGGGCGGCGGCACCATCACCGGCGTGACCACCACCACCCCGCTCACCGGGAACGGAACTTCCGGCTCGGTCGCCCTGGGGCTGAACACCTCGGCGCTCGAAACCACGCTGAATAACACCTATGCGCAACTGCTCGCGGAGAATCTTTTCGTCGGCTACCAGCAGGTGCAGGGAGGCATGAGTGTCACCGGGGCGCTCTCCACGGGAGGCGTAACATCCGTCGTGTCGGGAAGCAATGCGGTTTATGGCCAGAGCCTGGCCGCTTCCGGCACGTCGAACGGAGGGTACTTCTCGACCACCAGCGCCGCTGGCTCGGGCGTGGTGGGGGTCAACACCGCGGGGGGCAACGCCGCATACTTTCAGGGCAACGTGAACGCCTCGAACAGCGCATCGGGAACGAATGTGGTGCAGGGCACGAATTCGGCCACGTCCGGCACGTCAAACGGGGGATACTTCTCGACGGCCAGCCCGGCGGGCAGTGGCGTGGTGGCCGTGGGCACTACGAACCCGGTCGGAAACGCGGGATATTTTCAAGGCAATGTGGCGGTGACCGGCAGCACAACAACGGCACAGCTTGGTATTGGCGGCGACCCGGTGATGAGCCACAACCCGCACATGGTTTTTTCGGGCTATTTACTCGGCGACCTGGGTGGAGGGGGCTATGGACTCATTGGAGGCTACTTTGTTCCCGACCAAAACATTGCGATCACCCGCATATCGGCAAGCATACAGACTCCTGCTCAAGAATGTACCCAAGACGCAACAGTGAACATCTACACCGGTGGCGGCTCAACCATCATTGCTTCCCTAAACATCCCAACAGGTGACGTCATCGCAGACTCCGGCACGCTCAACCCCCTCGTCTACGTTGCCGCGGGGAGCCAGCTCTCGATAGTATCTACAGGGTCCGGCGGCTGCAATTCCCTCAACGGCAACCCGACGCAGAATGTCTTCGTCAACGTGCAGTATGTAATGCAGTAGGTCCGTCGTGAACAGGCGGCGGCCGCCGGCTTCCACTTGGATGTCGCAGGTTCCGACTCGGGACCGCGCCTTACCGACCCACTCCCTCTGCACCGGCTCCGCCGCCCTCCGTTGTACGATTGCCTTGGAAATCCGTCGAAAGCCCAGGGGGGAGCGCGCCGTGGCCGCCAATTGCAGCAAACCCGTTCTCATTTCGCTCCTCCTCGGAGCACTGGCCATCGCCGCGCCGACGCTGCACGGCCAACTCCCGCTTCCCGGCGCGACTGCGTCGGCGTCCGCTCCCAATCCTCTTAGCGATACAACGGTTACACCCGGAAAACAGCTCCTCTTTGGCCTTGAAGCCCGCTTCGCCAAAGACGTGGCCGAACGCGGCGGCAAGGCATTTGGCGACTGGTTTGCCGAGGACGGAGTTCTGCTTGGCAATGGAGCGGCTCCCGTCATTGGGCTGGTCGCCATCGTCCAATCGGCCAACTGGGACCCCAAAGCCTACCAGCTCACATGGACGCCGACCGATGCCGCCATGGGGCCATCCGGCGACATGGGTTACACGTGGGGCCATTTCGAGGGTCACAGCAAAGACGCCAACGGCAATCCGGTCACGACAACGGGCCGCTACATGACCATCTGGCGCCGCCAGCCCAACGGTGTATGGAAGGTCGTCCTCGACGCCGGGAGCAACGAGCCGGCCGGCGCCGGCGATTGCTGCCGGCTACCCTCGTCCAACTGACGCACAGCTCTTTTTCGCGGCCTGGCGGGAGAGCGCATATTTCCCTTCACGATCGATTTCGAGTGCATTTTTTCTCAAGGAGAAACAAGGCTGCCTGACTACCAATTCGCCCTTAAGTAACAAATTACTGGTTACTTTTTCCCGAATTCCAACGAAACTTCAGTCGCACCTTGCCCGGTAAAAACTCACCATTTAGTGTCAGAACCCCGTTTGGTCCTTTCCTCGATACTGGGAGTGAGCTGGAGAGCTCGATGTTCCCTGCACAGGCCGAAAAACCGGGCGTTTACGGCTACACCGCGGGCTTGAGCACGGGGCTCGGCCTTCTTGACATGACGCCCGACCCCGCCATCGACGAGCTCACGGGCCTTGCCGCGGTGCTCTGCGGCGCCGACTTCGCGTACTCCGGCTGGATCGACTCGAGCCATCTCTGGTTCACATCCTGCCATGGGTTCCAGGCCAGCGAGCAGCCGCGCGACCAGACCGCCTGCCAATGGACCGTTGAATCCGGCGCGCCGTTTCTGGTTGGCGATGCCGGCGAGGATTCGCGCTTTGCGCCGTCGGGCATCGATCTCCCGGGCGCCCGCCCTTGCCGCTCCTATGCGGGCGTACCCCTGCGCGGACTGAACGGCGAAATCTTCGGCACCCTCGCCGTACTGGCCGAAGCTCCGCACCAATTCAGCGACGAGCACACTCACCTTCTCGCGACCCTAGGACGGCAGATTGCGACTCGCATCGAGCTCTACAACCGCATCCTCGGGGAGGAGCAGGCCCAGCGAGCGCGTGCGCGCACCGAACGCGCTCTTGCCATTGAGCGCAACTTCGTGTCGGTCACGCTCGACTCCATCCCGGCCCTGGTCGCCGTGCTCGACACTGCCGGCCGGGTCGTCCGCCTGAATTACCCCTGCATGCAGCTCACCGGCCTTAGTCTCGCCGACGCGGTCGGGCGTCCGTTCGTCGAGGAGGTTCTCGACGATGTCGACCGCGCCTGGACCGCCGGAAGGCTGCGTGAAGCCGCCTCGGGCCAGGTTTCCGGCCCCCACGAAACGAGCTGGCGCACCCTCGACAACCGCTCCCGCCGCGTGAGCTGGACGCTCCGCCCGCTCGGCGGCCCCGGGGACGATATCCAATATCTGATCGTCACCGGCCAGGACGTCACCGACCAGCGCGAAGTGGAAAAGGCACTGCTTTCGAGCGAAACCCGCTACAGCCAGGTGGTGGAAAACAGCCTCGGATTCCTTTTCACGTGTTCGCTGGAAGGACGCCTGACATCGCTGAACGCGTTCACCGCCGAAAGCCTCGGCTACCGCATCGAGGATCTAATCGGCCGCCCCGTCGCGGAATTCCTCGATCCGGCGGGAGTGGACGAATTCCGCGAAGGTCTGGGCAATCTCGAGGCCGGTGGGGAGTGGCAGGGCCTGGTACGGATGCGCCGCAGCGACGGCGCGTATCGACACATCGCCTTCCGCAGCCGCCGCATGCAGCTGCCCGATAACCAGCCGTTCGTGCTCAACCACGGCATGGACATGACCGAGCAGTACGAGGCCGAACAGGCGCTGCGCGAAGCCACGCGCCAGCGCGAGCTCATCCTGGAGTCAGTGGGCGACGGCATCTACGGTATCGACCTGGAAGGCCGCCTCACCTTTATCAACGAAGCTGCCGGCCAGATCCTCGGCTACAAGCCCGAGCAGTTGACTGGGCGCGATGTGCATGAACTGATCCACCACAGCCACGCCGACGGCACTCTGTACTCGAAAACCACAAGCCCCATCTTCCTCGCCATGCGCCGCCGCGAGCAGATCCGCATGCGCGACGAGGTTTTTTTGCGCCAGGACGGCGCGCCCATCCCGATCGAGTACTCCGCCAGCCCGCTGATTGAGGACGGGCAGGTTTCCGGCATGGTCGTGGCCTTCCAGGATGTCTCTGAGCGCCGTCGCCTCGAACGCATGAAGGACGAGTTCATATCCACGGTGAGCCACGAGCTGCGCACGCCGCTCACCTCGCTGCGCGCCTCGCTTGGTTTGCTGTCGTCAGGCACGCTTGAAGCGAAGCCCGAGAAGCAGCGCCAGATGTTCGACATGGCTATCGGCAACTGCGATCGCCTGGTGCGGCTGGTGAACGGCATCCTCGATTTCGAGCGTCTCGAAAAAGGCCAGCTTGCCCTGAGCCGGGTCCCGGTTTACGCTCGCGACCTGCTGCGCAAGGCGTCCGAATCGTCTTCGAACGCAGCCATCAAGGCGCGCATCGAGATCCGCATCGACGCGGAAGAGGTCGCCGTGCTTGCCGACGAAAAGCGCATTCTGCAAGTGCTGAACGAATTACTCTCGAACGCCATCAAGTTCTCGCCGCCGGAGACCAAAGTCCGCCTCAGCGCGCATCGCATGGGCCCCGAGCAGGTCTGCTTCACGGTCGAGGATCAGGGACGGGGCATTTCGCGCGAGAAACTCGAACGCATCTTCGACCGTTTCCAGCAAGGCGACGCATCCGACACGCGCGACATCGGCGGCACCGGCCTCGGCCTCGCCCTCTGCCGCAGCCTGGTGGAGCAGCACGGCGGGCGCATCTGGGCCGAAAGCGACCCGGGCCAGGGCGCGCGCTTCCGCTTTACGCTGCCCACGGCAGAAGCGGCCGCGCAGTGAAGCGGGGAAAGAGCCGAGCTACCCTCCGCCCAGGCAGCGGATCGATTCCTTCACCGGCTTGTGGTCCGACGCTCGCACATGGAATGAAACTCCCCATCCCCAGCGGTCGTCGCCGTTGACGTGCCGGAACATCACCACGCATTTCCATCCCGCTTGCTTGTCGTCGCCGGCCGCAGGCGTGGCCTTGGCGTCGATCCAGTTTGCGCCCTGGCCCGGCTTGAGCTCAACCAGCCAACCGCTGATGTAGTCTCCGATGTCGGTGTCGGAAAGGCTTGTGCCGGCGGTGGCGCAGGTTTCGTTGCCCTTGAGCGGCACGTCCTGCAACGTCATCAGCAGGCGCATCACCTCTTGGGGAGACGGCAAGTTTCGCGACGCGGCGGACGATGCCCGGCCTTGCGCAGCCAGGCACGGGGCGTGCACGATGCCGAGCATGAGCAACGGAAACAAAGCATTTTTCGGCAGTCTCATGATTTTCACGCCGGCAGAACTCCGTAGAACAACGCGATACCCGGTCCGGGATAATGGTGACTGAACTCTTTCGGAGTAACTTTCACAACCTGACTCTTCGAATTCGAGTAATGCCAGATGGTGCCGTTCAG
>Ga0335072_10009520_pt1 | contig 14007 bp, 11 predicted proteins | sample Lox_Sample_21_FD_206725 | JGI IMG/M metagenome (GOLD analysis project Ga0335072, IMG submission 206725) | Soil microbial communities from Loxahatchee National Wildlife Refuge, Florida, United States - Lox_Sample_2.1 | ecosystem: Environmental > Terrestrial > Soil > Wetlands | place: USA...
GCTGCCGCCCAATCCTTACTCGCCGCCTCGCGGCGCCTACTAGTTCACGGAACGCCAGCAGCATCCCTCGCGTTACGCGCGTGATCACTCGGAAACCGGGCTGAAATCGGTAGTGCTCGCCGCCACAAGGCCTTCCTGGGCGAGTTTCCGCAGGTCAGAGCCCTTTCGCCCGCTGGGTGAAACGTGTTCTAATTTTGAGTGCCAGCCGACGAGGAGGACGAGTTGCCGATCGCGAATTCCGACGATCAGCTCGCACTCCAGGCGTCGATCCGCGAGTGGGCCAAGCGGGCCGCCGCGATCGATGTCGTCCGCGGGCTGGAACCCCCGGCCGGCCAGCACGGCGTCGCCACGGCCACCGGAACCGGGCCAGCCGCCGAGCGCTGGGCCAGCCTGACGGAACTCGGCGTCTTCGCCATCGGCATCCCCGCCGCTGTCGGCGGGGCGGGCGGCGGCACGACCGAGCTGGCGGCGGTGCTAGCGCAGGCGACCGAATCCCTGGTGCCCGGCCCGGTGCTGCCGACCCAGATTGCCGCACTCGTGCTCGCCCGCTGCCAGGACCAGGCAGCGGCGCAGGCTGCGATGCGCGCACTGGCGGCAGGCGAGCTCTCGGTGGCAGTCGCCCTGAGCGCCGGCTCACTAACTGGCGCGTGCCAGCCGGACGGCTCGCTGGCGCTGAGTGGCCAGATGACCGAAGTGCTGGGCGGCGGAGGCACGACGCATCTGCTTGTCAGCGCGGCGAGCCCGGACTCCGGGAGCGGCGAGGTCTGGTGCCTGCTGCCCGCCAGCCAGCCCGGCATCACGCTGACCGATTGCGCGCCAGCGGACTTCTCGCGGCCACTCGCCGACATCTCGATGTCGAACGTGGTCGCCGGGCCGGACCAGATCGTGGCGGGCATTGCTGCGGAGCAGGTCCGCGATATTGCGGCCGCATTGTTCGCGGTAGAAGCGGCTGCCGTGGCGAACTGGTGCGCCAGGACGGCGGCCGAGTACGCGGCGATCCGCCATCAGTTCGGCCGCCCGATCGGCTCCTTCCAGGCCGTCAAGCACCTGTGCGCGAGCATGCGATGCCGGGCCGAGATCGCGGCAGTGCTGGCCTGGGACGCGGCCCGCGCGATCGAGGATGCGCCGGGCGAGCTTCCCATCGCCGCCGCCGCTGCTGCCGCCGTCAACCTCGACGCCGCTGTGGAGACTGCCAAGGACTGCATCCAGGTACTCGGCGGCATCGGCTTCACCTGGGAACATGACGCTCATCTGTACCTGCGCCGGGCCATCGCGCTCCGGCAGCTGCTCGGCGGCAGCGCGCAGTGGCGGGATCGCACCGCCCAGCTAGCGCTCTCCGGCGCCCGGCGTCAGCTGCGGCTCGACGACTCAGGGAACAGTGCCGAGCTGGCCGGGGTGCGGCGGACGACAGCCGGGCTAGCTGCCGGACTTGCCGAGCTGCCGCCAGCGGAGCAGCGCCGCGTGCTGGCGGATTCCGGCTACGCGGCGCCCGCCTGGCCGCCGCCGTACGGGCTGGCCGCCTCGCCAGCCGCGCAGCTGATCATCGATGACGAGCTCCGCCAGGCAGGCATCACCCGGCCCGACATCGTCATCGGCGGCTGGGCCATCCCGGCCATCCTCGGCCACGGAACTAAGGACCAGGCCGACAGATTCGCCGCGGCGACGCTGCGCGGCGAGATCACCTGGTGCCAGCTGTTCAGCGAGCCGGAAGCCGGGTCGGACCTGGCGGCCCTGCGTACCCGGGCGGACCGGACCGAAGGGGGCTGGCTGCTCACCGGGCAGAAGGTCTGGACCTCGCTCGCGCGCGAGGCTGACTGGGCCATCTGCCTAGCCCGCACCGACGCCAGCGTGCCCAAGCACAAGGGACTGACGTACTTCCTGGTGGCAATGGACAGCCCCGGCATTGACATCAGGCCACTGCGTGAGATGACCGGCCGCCAGATGTTCAATCAGGTGTTCCTCGACCAGGTCTTCGTACCTGACGACTGCGTAGTCGGCGCGCCCGGTGACGGCTGGCGGGTGGCACGCACGACGCTTGCTTCCGAGCGGGTGGCGATGGGCGCCGGTTCTTCGGTCGGCGAGGCCGTCGAGCAGCTCATCGGGCTGGCCGCGCGGACCGGAGCCGACGGCGATCTTGTGACGCGACAGCGTCTCGGTGCTCTCATCGCTGACGGGATGGCCGTCTCGCTCCTTGACCTGCAGGCGGTCCTCGCGCAGCTCCGCGGCGCTGATCCGGGTCCCCTGGCCGCGGTACGTAAGCTCGCCGGCGTCGCGCACCGCCAGGCCGTTGCCGAGGCAGCACTGGAGCTGACCGGACCGGCGGGCGCGGCCGCCGACGGCGAGCGCTCCGGCATCGTGGCGGAGTTCCTGCTGACCCGGTGCCTCAGTATCGCCGGCGGCACCACCCAGATCCTGCTGTCGCTCGTCGGCGAACGGCTGCTGGGCCTGCCCAGGGAGGAGACGCGGTAGATGGACTTCACCCGCAGTGAGGCTGAAGTCGAGGTCTCCCGTCTGGCCGCGCAGGTGATCGGCTCGAGCAGGGACGACACGGCGCAAGCGAGCACTGCGGATTTCGATACCGGGCTCTGGAAGGAGCTGGGCCAGGCTGGCCTGCTGTCGCTCGCGTTGCCAGCCGAGCTGGGTGGCGACGAGCTCGGTGTGCAGGCGACCGCCGCAGTGCTGACGGAAGTCGGCCGGCATGCCGCCCGGATACCGGCACTTGCCACCCTCGCGCTCGGCGTACTCCCGATCGCACGGTCGGCCGGCCTGGCGCTGAAGCAGCAACTGCTCGCTGGCGTCGCGTCCGGCGAGACAGTGCTGACCGCCGCCATCCGCGAGCCGTCGGACCCGATGCCCGCCGCGCCTCGCACCGTCGTGACCCGTCATGGTGCCGGGCCAGGGACGGTGAGCGGGCTGAAGATCGGCGTGCCGTACGCGGCCGCCGCCAGCTGGATCCTGGTGCCGGCAAGCATCGATGCACCGGCTGACGCGGGGAGCACCGGCGGCAGCCGCACCGTGGTCGCGGTCATCGAGCCGGACGCCGACGGCCTCTCCTGCCAGCGCACCCGCAGCTCGTCCGGCTTGCCGGAGTACACATTGCGGCTTGACGAGACCCCGGCGGCGCACCTGCTGGACGGCTGTGACGCGGCCGGCCTGTACCAGCTGGCCATCGCGGGCGCGTGCGCGGTCGGCGATGGCACCCTCGCCGCAGCGCTGGAGCTCACGACCGAGCACGTGCGCAGCAGGGAGCAGTTCGGCAGGCCGCTGGCCACATTCCAGGCGGTTGCCCAGCAGATCGCTGACGTGTACGCAAGCGCGCGGACCCTGCACCTGGCCACCATGTCCGCGTGCTGGCGCCTGGACACCGGACGCGATTCCGGCCGCGACGCCGACGTCGCCGCTTACTGGCTCGCGCGCTACGGGCCGGCCGCAGTCCGGACCTGCCATCACCTGCACGGCGGTCTCGGCATGGACATCACCTACCCGCTGCCACGCTACTCGGCCCTGATGACGGACCTGGTCGCTCTGGTGGGCGGCGAGGACGACCGGCTCGACCGGCTCGGCGCGCGGGAAGCAGGCGGTGCCTGATGTTCCTCGATCTCACCGATTCACAAGTCAGCCTCCGCGACGAGCTTCGTGCCTACTTCTCGGCGCTGATCTCGCCGGCCGAGCGGGACGCGATGCTCACGCAGCGGCACGGTGCCGTCTACCGGGAGATCGTCCGCCGGATGGGCCGGGACGGCTGGCTCGGGGTCGGCTGGCCCGTCGAGTACGGCGGGCACGGACTCGGCCAGGTCGAGCAGCAGATCTTCGTAACCGAGGCCGCGCTCGCGGACGTGCCGCTGCCGGCAGTCACCCTGCAGACCGTGGGGCCGACGCTGATGGAACACGGCAGCCCGGAGCAGAAGGACTTCTTCCTGCCGAAGATCCTTACCGGAGAGCTGCACTTCGCCATCGGCTACACCGAGCCAGGGGCCGGCACCGACCTGGCGTCGCTGCGCACCAGGGCCGTTCTGGACGGCGATCACTACGTTGTGAACGGCCAGAAGATCTTCACCACCGGCGGACATGACGCCGACTACATCTGGCTTGCCTGCCGCACCGACCCGGACGCGCCCAAGCACAAGGGCCTGTCGATCCTGATCGTGGATACCACCGACCCTGGTTACTCGTGGACGCCGATCATCACCCACGACGGCGCGCATCATGTGAACGCGACCTATTACTCCGACGTCCGCGTGCCGGTGACGATGCGGGTCGGCGACCAGAACGCTGGCTGGCGGCTGATCACCGCACAGCTCAATCACGAGCGAGTGATGCTCGGCCCGTCGGGGCGGATCGGCGTGCTGCACCAGCGCGTGCGCGACTGGGCGGCCGGACAGTCCGGGCCGGACGGGCACCCGCTGCTCGACCAGCCGGACGTTCGCCGCGCCCTGGCTCGGGCCAGCGCGGCCGAGCGCGTCAATGAGCTACTGAACTGGCAGGTGGCAGTGACAGAAACGGTCGACATCGCGGACGCGTCGGTGACCAAGGTGTTCGGGTCCGAGCAGGTGCAGCAGATCGGGACGGAACTTGCTCAGCTGGTCAGCAAGCACGGTGACCTCGCGGAGGAGCAGACGGCAGAGCTGGCGCAGTGGCTGGACGTGCAGAACAAACGCAACACGGTGATGACGTTCGGCGGCGGTGTGAACGAGGTGCAGCGTGAGCTGATCGCGATGGCCGGCCTGAAGCTGCCGCGGGTGCCTCGATGACGGACAGCCCGATGAACGGCGATGCAGGACCAGACCAGCTGGCCGCGGCGGCGATTCTGGCGACGGCGGAGAAGGTCAGGGCAGCCGGGCCGGGATCGCCCCGGATAGCGAGAGATCCGGTCAACCTGCCGTCGATCCGCAACTGGACCGATGCGATCGGCGACACGAACCCGATCTATACCGACGCCGAGTTCGCTGCCGCCTCGGTGCATGGCCAGCTGGTAGCGCCGCCCGCGATGGTGCAGGTCTGGACCATGCCGGGGCTCCGGCTGCCGTCAGGCGAAGCCGTCGGCAGCGACCCGCTCGCGCAGATGATGGAGGTACTGGACGCGGCCGGGTTCACCTCCGTGGTCGCGACGAACTGCGACCAGCGCTACTACCGCTACCTTCGCCTCGGCGAGCTGCTCAGTGTTCGCGCCGAGCTGACCGATGTCTCCGGACCCAAGCGCACCGCGCTCGGCGAAGGCTGGTTCGTCACTACGAGGAACGTGTGGTACTCCGGCGACGAGCCGGTAGCCGAGATGGACTGGCGGGTGCTGAAGTTCCGGCCGCCAGCAGCCGCCGCGCCCGCATCGCCGGATGGTGCCGCGCTGTCAGCTCCCACGGGGGTCGCCATGCGACCGCCCGTCTCACCGGACACCGAGTTCTTCTGGGCCGGGACGCAGGCCGGCGAGCTGCGGATTCAGCACTGCGACGCGTGCGGCGCGCTGCGCCATCCGCCCGGCCCGGCGTGCCTGTCCTGCGGCATCACCAGCAAGCAGGAGTACCAGGTGGCCGCTGGCACCGGCACCGTCTACAGCTACGTGGTGCACCGCCATCCGCCAGTGCCGGGCAAGCAGCTGCCCATCATCATTGCCCTGGTCGAGCTCACCGAGGGAGTCCGGGTCATGGCCGAGCTGACCGGCATCGACCCCGGCAAGGTGCACATCGGGCTGCCGGTCAGGACAAGTTTCATCCGCATCGATGACGACCTGGTGCTGCCAGGCTGGCGGCCGGACGAGCGTGGCGCGCCGGGCGCGCTGCCCGAGCTGGCCATCGATGTCACTCCGACCGTCGTGGTATCGACGGCGATCGCCACCCGCGACTTCTATCCCGTGCATCACGACCGCGACCTGGCAGTCCAGCGCGGTAGCGAAGACATCTTCCTGAACATCCTCACCACGACCGGCCTCGTGCAGCGGTACGTCACCGACTGGGCCGGACCGGAGGCACTCGTGCGCGCAGTCTCGATCCGGCTCGGCGTTCCGTGTTATGCAGGCGACACGCTCACGTTCTCCGGCCGGGCGGTCGAGCCGGAGACCGGCCCCGAAGACGGCGAGCTGGTCGTCGCCGTCACCGGCAGCTGCCGACTCGGCAATCACGTCACCGGTACGGTGCGGCTCGCGCGCCGGGAGCACGAGTGACCGCCAGGACGCCCGCGTTCTGCGGCACGACGGCGATCGCCGGGATCGGGGCGACCGAGTTCTCCAAGGATTCCGGCCGGAGCGAGCTCAAGCTAGCGGTGGAAGCAGCGCGAGCGGCACTCGACGACGCCGGGCTGACGGCCGCCGACGTCGACGGCCTCGTGACCTTCAGCATGGACAGCAATGCCGAGATCGCGGTTGCCCGTGAGCTCGGCGCCGGCGACCTCACCTTCTTCAGCCTCATCGGCTACGGCGGGGGCGCCGCCTGCGCGACCGTGCACCAGGCGGCGATGGCGGTCGCCACCGGCTCCGCCAGCGTGGTCCTCTGCTACCGGGCGCTGAACGAGCGGTCCGGCCGGAGATTCGGCCAGGTGGCGGTCGGCGCCGTGCAGGCGGCCACCTCGTCCGGGATCGACAGCGGCTGGCACTACCCGATGGGACTGGCCACTCCGGCCGCGACCGTCGCGATGGCCGCCAGGCGCTACATGCACGCGTTCGGTGCTACCAGCGCGGACTTCGGCACCGTGGCGGTCGCGGACCGCAAGCATGCCGCGACTAACCCGGCCGCCTGGTTCTATCAGCGGCCGATCACGCTGGCTGAGCACCAGGAGTCACGGTGGATATGCGAGCCGCTGCGGCTGCTTGACTGCTGTCAGGAGACCGATGGGGCCGTGGCGATCGTGGTCACGAGCCTCGAGCGAGCCCGTTCCCTGAAGAAATCACCGGTCGTCATCCAGGCCGCGGCCCAGGGCAGCGGGCCCGACCAGTACACGATGACGAGTTATTACCGCGACGACCTGACCGGGCTGCCGGAGATGGGTGTGGTCGCGCGCCAGCTGTGGGCGCAGGCGGCGCTGCAGCCTGGTGACGTCCGCACCGCGGTGCTGTACGACCACTTCACCCCGTACGTGCTGATGCAACTCGAGGAGCTTGGCTTCTGCGGACGCGGCGAGGCGCGGAACTTTATTGCCGGGGGCGCGATCGAGCTCGGCGGCCGGCTGCCGCTGAACCCGCACGGCGGCCAGCTCGGCGAAGGCTACCTGCACGGCATGAACGGCATCGCCGAGGGCGTGCGGCAGGTGCGCGGCACGTCCGTCAACCAGGTGCCAGGAGCCGGACCTGTACTGGTCACGGCCGGTACGGGCGTCCCCACGAGCGGGCTGATGCTCGGCCCGGACTGAGCGCTGCCTGGGCTGTCAGCCGTTCGTCGCGTCGGTGCCGCGCGGCCCGCCGGTGCGCCCCTCGGCGTGGGCCGCCAGTACCGCGAGCAGGTCGTCGGCGTGCTCGGAGCGAGTGAGCACATCGGCCGGGTACCCGCACAGCAGCGAGAACGGGTACTGGACGGCCAGTTCGTTCCACAGCGCTTCCAGGTCAACGGCGGCGCTGGTCAGGTCCCGTGCCCACAGCAGCGCGACCATCTCGCCGAAGACGGCCACCCTGCGATTGCCCGCCGACGCGCTCCTGATGACAGGGCTGATCGCGCGCCAGAATCCGGCAGGGTCAGCGAATCCGTTGATCATGAAGCCGCTCAGGACCTCCTCGGCGTCAAGCGCGACGTAGCTGCCGTGCGCTCGCGCCGAGGTCAGGCTTACGCCCGCCTGCTCCAGCCGCGCCTCGATCGCCACCCGGTGGCGCGGGGTCGCGACTGTCACTCCGACGCCGTTGTCCCGCATCACCCCGAGCAGGTAGTCAGTCACCTGCCTGGCCAGGTCCTCATCCCGGGCATAGAACACGACGTCGTGATCGTGACGACCGTCGCTCGGCACGCCAGATGTCCTTTCCGTCGTGGTTGCGCCTGCCAGGGCCCTTCCCACGACGGAACGGACTAATCATTGCGCGATTGCGCGGCGTCGAGTGCGGCCAGGTAACCGAAGGTCATCGCGGGTCCGATCGTGGCTCCGGGCCCGGCGTAGCTCCGTCCCATCACCATCGCGCTGGTGTTGCCTGCCGCGTACAGGCCGTCGACAGCGGAGCCGTCTGCTCGCAGCACCCTCGCCCGCTCGTCGGTGCGCAGCCCGCCCTTGGTGCCAAGATCACCGGGAACGATCTTGATGGCGTAGTAGGGCGGCTGCGTCAGCGGAGCCAGATTCGGGTTGGGCTTGCAGTTCGGGTCGCCGTAGTAGCGGTCGTAGGCGGAGTCACCCCGGCCGAAGTCGGTGTCCCGGCCCGCCCGCGCGAAGTCGTTGAACTTGTCGACGGTCTTGACCAGGCCGTCCGCTGGCACGCCGATCTGGGCGGCAAGCTCCGCGAGTGAGTCGGCTTTCACGATGACGCCGGACTTCAGCCACCGGCGCGGCAGCGGCTTGCGGGGCGGGATGCCGGTGAACACGTACCGGTTGCGGTAGCGCTGATCGGCGATCATCCAGCAGGGGATGTGCGGGTTCGCCTCGGTGTGCTTGTCGTACATGACATGCACCGCGTCCACGTACGGCGCGGCCTCATTCACGAACCGCTCGCCGGCCCCGTTGACGAAGATGCAGCCGGGGAGGCTGCGCTCGGCCAGGCAGAACACCGGCCCGCTGGCCAGCGGGATCGAGGGCCCCCACCAGGCGTCGTCCATCAGTTCCAGCACTCCTCCGGCGGCCTGGCCAGCCAGGATGCCCTCGCCGGTGTTGCCCGGCGAGCCGACGGTCCACTCCGTGCCGATCGGTGCTCGCTGGTAGCGCTGGCGCATCTTCTCGTTCTTCTCGAATCCGCCGGTCGCCAGCAGGACACCGCGGGTGGCGCGAACGACCGCCGGCCGGCCGTCGCGGATGATCTGCACGCCGGTCACCCGGCCGTCCTCGATCTGCAGCCCGGTCATCGGCGTATTCAGCCAGACCGGCACGCCGGCCTTGACCAGTCCGGCCCTCAGCCCCGCGGCCAGCGCCTGGCCCATGCTGAGCAGCTTTCGGTTGCGCAGCTTGCTGACGATCATCCGGCCCGTCACCCGTGCCGTCGTCGTGATCGCGCGCGGGTGGCTGGTGCCGAGGCTCATCCACCGGTAGTTGGCCTGGGTGACGGTGATGCCTGCCGGAGCCGGCAGGTAGGGCGGGCGCAGGCTGGCCAGCTCGGCGCCGAGCACGCGGGCGTTCAGCAGGGACGGCTCGACCGACCGTCCTCTCGCCTGCCCGCCCGGCGCCTCGGGGTAGTAGTCGGAGTAGTTCGGCACCCAGTCGAAGCCGAGCGGGGTATTGGCCAGCACGAGGTCGAGCATCTTCGGCCCGTGCTCGAGCAGGGCGTCGCGCAGGCTTACGGGCACGCCATCGCCGGCGACATAGGCCAGGTAGTCGCGCGCTTGCTCTGGCGTGTCCGCGCGTCCGGCCTTGCGCAGGACGGAGTTGCCCGGTAGCCAGACCCCGCCGCCGGAGCGGGCGGTAGAGCCGCCGAAGTACTCAGTCTTCTCCAGGACTACGGCTGTCAGGCCATGGAGCGCGGCCGTGAGCGCGGCCGTCATCCCGGCCGCGCCGCTGCCTACGACGACGAGGTCGAACTCTGGCTCTTCGGCAGTCATCTGCGCTCCGTCATCCGGGCCGCGCGCGGCAAGTCGCGGCGCTGGCCACGCCGTCCATAGTAGAACACGTTTCAGTTTTGGCTAGATGCTGAAGCTGAGCCTGGCTGGCATCCTGCGCCCGCAGACCGGGCCAAGGGCACGAAACGTCAGAGGCGTGAGCCACGCTGGCAGTCATGAGGGAGCCGTGGCTGATCCACTTCTTTCAGCGCCACAAAGACGACGATCCGGCATGCTCGGTGCCTACCGTTCACTTCCTCGACGGGCTGCAAGACAAGGTAGCCGCCGAAATCCAGGCGGTCCTGGAGGCAGTGGCCGCGGCGCCGCCGCCATCCTTCTCAGGTGGCGGGAAGTGGGAGGCCATGCATGAGGACATGGCTGGCCTCTACGAAGTGCGAGTCCACGCCGACGGTGCCAACCACAGGCTGTTCTGCCTACTTGACCGCAACGCCGACGACCTCGGCGGCCCATCGATCGTCTGTCTTGACGGTTTGAGCAAGCCGGTGCGATCTGCGGCCAGCCCGCGCGACTACCGGCGCGTCAGGCAGTACGCCGACGAGTTCCGGAAGCACCGGACTGTCTACGGTCAGCGGGAGAGCTGATCGTGACGTCCATCGACATTGCACTCGCCAGGGAGATAACTGTCGACAGCGTTGGATTCGCCTGACCAGCGCCAAGTATTCGCCGGACCACCTCGGGGCGCATGCCCGCCTGCCGCGCGAGCTCGGCCTTAGATAGCCCCAGATCTCTGCGCCGCTCGTCAAGCGCCCGCACCACCCCGTCGACAGCGGCGATGCGCGCGCGGGCAGCGTCGAGGGACTCCCGGTATTCCGGACTTCTAGTCGCCCGCGCATCAAAGTAGCGCTCGGCGCCAGTGGGTCGCGTCATAGCAGTAGCGTAACATATAAGTTACACAGCCGCCGCCTAATAGCTGACGCTCACGTCCGCGCTCAGGGCCACCGACTGGCAGGCCAGGACGTAGCCGTCGGCCAGGTCAGCTTCGTCCAGGACCTCATTGTTCGCCATCTCGACCTCGCCGCCAGCCAGCTGGCAGGCGCAGGCGCCGCAGATGCCCTCCCGGCAGGAGAACGGCGGGTCCAGCCCCGCCGCGATCAGGACGTCCAGCATCCGAGTACCCGCCGGCCAGTCCAGCGACCTTGTCTCGCCGTCGAGAGTCACCTCGAGCGTGGCCGCGACTCCCGCGGCCACCGGCGCCGGAGCGTCGAACGGATTGTGCTGCAGCGACAGGAACCGCTCGACGCGAACGCTGCGCGGCGGGACGCCCACGGCGGCTGCCGCCTCGCGCACCGCCGACAGGAACGGATCCGGGCCGCTGGCGTAGATCTGGCAGGCACGGAACGGCCTGACGAGCGGCAGCAGCCCGTCAGCTGTCGGCAGCCCCTGCAGTACGTCGAGCCAGTGCACTACCAGCAGCCGCGAGCCCGCCCTCGCCGCCAGCTCACGCAGCGCGGAGCCGAAGATCACCGATCGCTCGTCCCGGTTGGCATACACCAGCACGACCCGCCCGGTGCCGACCGCGAGCACCGACTTGAGAATGGACATCACGGGCGTGATCCCGCTGCCCGCCGCCAGCAGCAGGAAGTCGTCGTCCAGCGACGACGGCACGAACATCCCGGCCGGGGGCAGCACGTCCAGCGTCGTGCCGGGCCTGACGTTGTCGGCGATCCAGTGGGAGGCGTAGCCGCCTGCCGTCTGCTTGACGGTGACGGTCAGCGGATCGCCGGTCAGCGGCGAGCTGCAGAGCGAGTAGCACCGTGCCACCGAGCCGTCGCGGTCGCTGGGGATCCGCAGCGTCAGGAACTGGCCCGGCTGGTACGCGAACACAGCAGCCAGCTCCGGCGGCACCTCGAACACGACCGAGCACGCTTCATGAGTCTCGGGAATCACGGCCTCGACCCGGAGCTGGTAGAAGCGCCGGTCCGGGCCAGTCACGGGGGCGCCACGGGCAGCCGGCCCTCGAGGGCCGCGACCTCGATGCTGGCCCGCATCGCATCGCAGCGCTCGATCAGCGGTGTCTGGTCTCCGGCGGCAGTCCGCCGGGCGAACTCGGCGCACTGACGCACGGCCGCGGCATCCCACTGGACGCTGGTGTGCTGCACGCTGAACTTGGCGGCCAGCACCACCGCCCCGCACTCAGCGCAGGTCACCGCGCAGTACCGGGACTGACGCTCGTCTGGCCGCGCCAGCCTGGCGGCGTCAGTCATTGCCTGGCTGACCCGGATTCACTCGCGACCGGCTGCCGCTCCTCGATCGCGCCCGCCGCCGCCGCGTGCCGAGCCGCGAGATTAGCCGCGACCTCCGCCTCCCACGCCTCGACCGCCCTGGAGGTATCGATCTCGTACTCGTGCCGCGCGACCATGTCGGCCGGAATGTCCTCGACATCGATGTAGAACTGCTCGTACCAGCGGCGCAACTGGTACACCGGGCCGTCATCCGCGCACAGCAGCGGGTTGTCGATCCGGCTCTTGTGCGTCCAGATGTCGACGTCCTGCTGGAAGCCGACGCCGACGAACTTGGCGAACTTGGCCGCCACCTTGTCGGCCTGCTCCGGCGAGAGGCCCGGCAGCTTCTTCACGATCACACCCCACTGCAGCACGAACCGCTCCGGCGTGACGGGGTAATGACAGTTGATCAGCACAGCGTCCATCGGCACGCCGTGGTAGTCGTAATTGAGGTAGTCGATCATGTAGGACGGTCCGTAATAGGCGGCCTCGGAGACCAGCCCGATCTGCGCGGAGCCGCCCGACCTGCCGGCGTCAGGCTCGTAGTCCGGCCGCGACCTGGTCTTCAGGTACTGCGACGCGATGTGGCCCTCGAGCACGTTCCGGAAGTAGGTCGGGAACGCGAAGTGGATATAGAAGAAGTGCGCCATGTCGACGACGTTGTCGACGACCTCGCGGCAGTTCGCGTCGACGGTCAGGGTGTCCCAGGTCCAGTTAGACCACTCGTCCGAGTAGGCGCCGTCGATCCGCGGGATCGTCACGCTGGCCGGCGGCACATTGCCCTGCGGGTCGCTCCAGACGAAGAGCTGCTGATTCTGCTCAAGCGTCAGCCAGGACCTGGTCCGCGCCGTCGGGGGCACCCGGCGCGAGTACGGGATCTTGGCGCACTTGCCGTCGCCGCCCCAGTGCCAGTCGTGAAACGGGCAGGCGATCGCGCTGCCCTTGATCGTGCCCCGGCTCAGGTCCCCGCCCATGTGCCGGCAGTACGCGTCCAGGACATTCAGTGCCCCGGACTCATCAGCGAACACCACGAGCTTGGTGCCGAATGCCTCGACCGCGTGCGGGCGGCCGTCACGGAACGGCGCGGCCAGCCCGAGGCAATGCCAGCCACGGGCGAACCTGGTCGGCGGGGCACCCGCGTCGATGCTCCGCACTCCATTCCGGTCGTTCATCGGTCCTCCAGCACAGCTGACCTGCGCGCCCTCTCCGGCAGCTCGGGCGACGGCCGCTGTTCCTAGACTAGAACATGTTCTAGTCTAGGGGTATTGTTCGGCGCGGCAGGGTGGCTTGCGATCGGAGGGCGCCGGAGTGACGGAGAACGTCGGCCAGGAGGTCATCGAAGCCGTCCGCGAGCTGCTTCCGGTGTTCCGCGACCGCGCTCAGGAAGCGGAGGATGCCCGGGCCGTGCCCGAGGACTCCATCAAGGCCCTGGAGGGAACGGGCTTCTTCCGCCTGCTCCAGCCCGCTCGCTTCGGCGGCTTCGAGGCCGATCCCGTTGACTTCTATACCGCGGTCCGCCTCATCGCGAGCGCCTGCGGGTCTACCGGCTGGGTGGCGTCCGTGCTCGGCGTCCACCCGTGGCATGTCGGGTTGTTCACCGCGGAAGCGCAGCAGGAAGTGTGGGGCGGCGACCAGGCGACCCGGATCTCGTCGTCGTACGCCCCGACCGGGAAGGCCGTCCAGGTCGACGGCGGGCACCTGGTCAGCGGCCGGTGGAGTTTCTCGTCGGGCTGCGGTCACGCTAGCTGGGTCCTCTTGGGCCAGATCGTCACCGACGCTGACAACCGGCCGACCGACTTCCGCACGTTCCTGCTTCCGATCTCGGACTACGCGATCGATGACGTGTGGGACACGGTCGGGCTTCGCGGCACGGGAAGCAACGACATCGTCGTCAACGACGTGTTCGTGCCGGAGCACCGGTCGCTGAGCTTCATCGACGTGTCGAAGCTCGTCGTGCCCGGTCAGGAGCTGAACCCGGCGCCGCTCTACAAGCTGCCGTACGGATCGGTCTTCCCGTACTCGATCACGACGCCGATCATCGGCATGGCGACCGGCGCCTACCAGGCGCACGTCGACTACACCAGGGAACGAGTCCGGGTCGCATATGTCGGCCAGAAAGC